>Ga0207996_1000368_pt1 | contig 41207 bp, 27 predicted proteins | sample AntAceMetag02UKG_FD_184773 | JGI IMG/M metagenome (GOLD analysis project Ga0207996, IMG submission 184773) | Saline lake microbial communities from Ace Lake, Antarctica - Antarctic Ace Lake Metagenome 02UKG (SPAdes) (version 2) | ecosystem: Environmental > Aquatic > Non-marine Saline and...
ATCTTTTAAAACCTATTTTAAAGGCTGACAATAAGTTAAATTTTAGTGTAATTATTAATGATGAATTAGGAAATATATATGAAAAAAATGTTGATGAACAATATATATCAGATATTAAAAAGTATTGTATTAAACAAGGCTATGTTTTTTCAGACAAACAGAGAAAAACCAATAAAATCTTAAATAATTCAAGAATTAGCAAATCAGAAATATTGGAAATGATATATCAAAATCCTTTTCCTAACTGGGAGTGTTATGATGATGAAAGTACTTTTATTCTAAAAGAAGATATTAATCTAAAAATAGTAAGAGATGATTTTGATAATAGACGACCCTTTAATGAAAAATGGGCTACATCACATCCTGACAAAATGGCTTATGCAAATTACTATTTCGTTTATTATAACAATAATCTTGTAGATAAATTCCTTTTAGTTGCTGTTGATGGCAATCGTGCAGAACTTCCATTACCAAAATCAGGTACAAATATTATAAAAAAAGAATTCTATTTAAAAGCTAAGGCTGTAGATATATTAGGAACACTTGATGAATATATTGATAGATCAAAGTTGATCGTTGAATGAAAACACATAACAAGCGTGTCAGTGGTAGGTTTGTCTTAGGGCTTGATCGTTCCGATCCCTTCCCACACGCGAAAAATTGTAAGTCATCCCATAATTGGAGGAATTAATGAATCCAATTGCTTTAGATCTTTTTGATGCATATAAATCCAATTTAACAAAGACAGGAAACAATCCTGAATTAAAAGATATTATACTCTGCCCTTTATGTCTAAAAGAAATCAAAAGAGAAGAAATTGTTAAAGGTGATGTTGCTCTTGAACATATTATTCCCGCTCATTCTACTGGGGAAAAAGCTCAGAAAACTGATTTCACAAAAATTTCAGTCAAAAATGTTAGATCTGGACTTACCATAACATGTAGCAAATGTAACTCAAAAAAAGGTAGTAAACTCGATTGGGTTTTAAGAAATCGAATTACTCCTGGATCACAAAATGCAAAAAATGGTTATTCTTTTACGAGTGGGGTTGCAATATTAGTCTACGCGTATTTATTCAGTTTTGCTGTATTTGGATACGAATATATTTTAAAAGATGAACTTATCGAAATCAGAAAGCAATTTTCAGACATCGATAATTACCACACAAAATACCTTGAATATGCTCAAGTAAATCTAAATGACCCTGAACAACCTATCGTTTGTAATGAATGGGGATATCCACTCATAATGGGAGAAACAAAAAACGGAGATTTAGAAATATACTTTTGGAAATTTAGAGCAAGGCTACCTTCAATAAGTGGACTAAATCAGTTAATAGAGATTCCTCAATCAATAAAAAAATTAACAGATGAGTAACAAAAAATATGAATAGCCAAAATCAATTAATAGAATATTTTCTAAAACACAATATCAATTATATTAAGACAATGAATGATGGATCTCTTTTAAATGCAAATCAATTTCCATTAACGGGAATAAATACAAAAGGAGCAATTCTATTTGCTGATTTACCGGGTTTTAGTAAATTATGTTGCGAAAAAACACCAATGGAATGTGCATTTTATGCCAATCATTTTTTCTCGTGGTTTGAAGCTGAATCTATTAGGATTTATGGTGGATTAATTGATAAATTTATAGGTGATGAAATTATGGTGTTTTACCCTCATTCAGAATGTAAAATTAATCCGCTAGAAGCTGCGCTAAGATCTGCAGAAAAAATGATTCGTAACGATCCTTTTTCATTTGAACCTAAAATTGGTATCGCATACGGGTTTTTTGCAGTGGCAGTTGTTGGCACTATAAATAATTGGAGTATTTCCTGTGTTGGAAATACAGTTAATTTAGCATCAAGATGCGTCCTAAAAAATAGTGAATCAGGTACAATTGGAATTGCTACTGATAATCTAAACTTAGTAAAAAAAATCTTTAACAATGAAAGTGAATGGAAAATCATTGAAAATCATAATTTCGTACCCAAAAATATGGGAAAAACTAATTTAATTCAAGTTCATAGAAATGCTAACTGGATGCTTTACGGTGATTATTTCGATGATATTGACAAGCATGTAGTAAATGCTTACAAGAAAGGTTATATTAAGGATGATGTATAATAAGCGTGTTGGCAGTAAGTTTGGTTAGTGTTTTTTTGACTGAATCGTACCAATTCAGGGTTTGGGTTGTTTGTTTTAGGCGGAATCTGTTTGATTCCGCCGCACACGCAGAACATTATGTGCAATAAAATTATCTTAAAGGAGTATTTATGGCTAAAAACAATGTAGTTGGTATAGGGGTAAATATCCCTGGTGCAAATATTGAAGAAGTCAGTATTCAATCAAAAGTGTCATTACTTGATTATGATATAGCAATTATTGATCCAATTATATCTAGCTTTTACGAATATTCAAATGATAAATATCTAGGGAAACCATCTTTAAACGATTCAGATTCATTTTCCCTTAAAGAAAAAATTGAATATTGGCGTCGAGAAATTTTAGAAAGTGTTAAAGCAGGAAAAAACATTTTCATTATGCTAAATAGTGAGCAGAATGTATATATCGCTACAGGTAAGAAAAGCTATTCTGGAATTGGTAGGAATAGGCAAACAACTAGACTTGTAACAATTGCCTCGAACTATCATATCATTCCAGGGGGCATTCAAGTTACCAGTTCAAATGGTGCTTCTATGGTTTTAGTGGGAAAAGACAATGTGTTAGCGCCTTATTGGATGGAAATGGGAGAAATATCTGAGTTTCGTATTTTACTAAATGGTGATGGTATTAGACCTTTAGTTCAAACAAAAACAGGACAAAAAATTGTAGGCGGGATAATTCGATACAAGAATGCTGGAGGTAATTTATTCTTGCTACCGTATATTGATTTTGAGCGAGAAAATTACATGTATGAAAATGAAGAAGATGGAAAAGACTACTGGACTGATGAGGCGGTAGCTTTTGGGAAAAAGTTTGTGTCTTCATTATGCTCTTTGAGTAATGCAATTAACACTTTAAGTAGATTATCTGCCAAACCCGTTTGGCTAACACTTGACAGATATACTCTTCCAAAAGAAGATAAAATCAGGAATAAGATAATAAACATTAAATTTAAAATTAATAATCTACAAAAACAGAATGAGCAATACGAACAAGAAATTGCCGATGAAGCTATTTTGAAAAGATTACTTTATGAAAATGGAAAGCCTTTAGAAAAAGTGATACATATAGCTCTAAAAATAATCGGTTTCAGTGTTGAGCATTTCGAAAATTCTGAATCTGAATTCGATGTTGTATTTGAATCACAAGAAGGTCGATTAATCGGTGAAGTAGAAGGAAAAGACAAAAAAGCGATAAATATTAATAAACTCAGGCAACTAGAAATGAACATACATGAGGACTTTGAAAGAGATGAAATTACTAACATGGCTAAAGGTGCTCTTTTCGGCAATGCATTTCGGTTAATTGAGCCAGACGAGAGAGAAGAATTCTTCACCGAAAAGTGTTTAACTGCAGCAATTCGAAGCGGAACAGCATTAATAAGTACAATAGATTTGTTTAATGTTACAAAATACCTTTTAAGTAAAAAAGATAATAAATTTGCTAAAAAATGTAGAGAAGCTATAATCGATAAAATAGGATTAGTCTCTTTTCCAGATATACCTAATAAAGAAGTAGTGGCACTTATTAGTGATAGTGAAGATAGCACCTAACAAGCGTGTCGGCTGTAAGGTCTTGTGGTGCTTTTGTCCTGAATCGTACCGATTCAGGGTTTGGATTGTTCGCTTACGACGAAATCATTCTGATTCCGCCGCACACGCAGAACATTAGGTGAAATTTAATTATTCATAAGGAGTCGAAATGCTTTTTAAAAAAAGGAAAAAGAAAGTAGCAAAACAAAAAATTTCAAAAGAAGAAAAAAAGACAATTATGTCGATTGGTGAAAAAGTTAAATTTTGGGAGCAACAAGATAAAATAAACAATGAGTTGATTCCACGAGTACTAAAAAATCATGAAATGATTTCTAAACTTACAACTCAATTCTCAAATTTATCTTCATCAGAAATCAGCAGAAAAAAAATAATATTACGAAATTTAACAAAAAACTATCTTTCTTACATTGCAATAATAATATCAATAGTATCGTTAATATTAACGTACATATTTAGGTAATACAATGAAATCATATGATTTACTCAATAGTTTAAAACAAATTGAAGTAGATGATAAGTACTATGAGCAAGCTAAAAATTTCGAGGCATCCTTTAATAAGATGAAAAAGGATGATTTTGTAATTGAAACAGCACTAGTTGCAGAAGAAACTTTTGAAAAAATGTTTGAGTTGCGAAATGTACCTGATGATTTTTTTGACGCTTACAAAGATTCTTTCACTAATTCTGAGATTAATCTTTTTCAGCATTTTAAGGATATTCTAAATAATGATAATATCAGAAGTTCTAAAGGTTTTATCAGTACTCTAAAAGGTAAAATCTTTGAACTTAGAGCAATGGATCAATTAAATATTGAAAATCCTGATATGGATTTTCTACTTGCTGATTCTGCCAATCAACCAATTTGGGATATTAAGGGAATCGATTTGGATAGAGCTGTAGAATTTTTCCAAGCAAAAGTTAGACAACCTAGTTATCTAAGCAGATTAGTAGAAAAAATTGAATCTAATCCTGATGTAAAATTTCTACTTAGTGAAGAATTATATGAAAAGGCAATTGCTAAGTTTCCTGAGTTACAAGAAAATTTAAAACTAATTAACATAACCAATAGTGAATTAACTCAGGAAGTAAGCGAAAAACTAGATGTTTTAATTGGGAATTGGGGTATTGACCTTCCAGATGAATTAGGAGATTGGTTACCTTGGATTGGTGAAATAGTTTTGGGTCTCAAGTTGCTCGTTCAATTAGTTAATAACAATAGAATCTATGAATTTTCAAATCAAGATTTAAAATCTAAAACTGCAATACTTAAAACAATATCCTTATTATCCAAATTTGGTATAAAATCGGCCTTTCTTTGGTTAGGGACTTATGCAGGAGCACCTTACATTCCGCCCTTTGGGGCAATTGTAGGTGGGACAAGTGGTGTAATATTAGGTAGATCTATATCAAAAATGATAGACCCTCATTTGCAACAAATAGTAAAATTGCTACTAAATATTGATGAAGATGCAATGTTCTATTTTTCTAACAAATTTAATGTTGATACGATAGGATACAATATGTTGAATATTGATTTTGAGAATAAATGAGCTGGGAAATGCTTCCCAGTTTCAATTTATCAAGAGTAATTATGTGGAAACCGCACATGATACCGACCATGATACCGACCATGATGCAAAGTACATTGCAGAGCAAGTAAAGAAGCTAATTCTTGCTATTGAAATAGCTGAGTTAAGCAGAAAAGAAATATTTGAGAAGCTTAATATAAAGCATAAGCCAACTTTCAGGGAAGACTACTTGAATCCATCCAGAGAAGCTGGTTTTGTAGAAATGACAATACCAGATAAACCTCAAAGTAAACTTTAGAAATACCGTTTGACTGCTATGGGGAAGAGGCTGTTAGAAGGTTTGGAGAAAAAATAAATGCTTAATCTGGAAAGATTAAGCTACGAATTTAATTGATAGCAATTGAAAATGATCATCCTTCATTTGATTACGGCGAGACAAGAGGGGGGGGGATTTGAGGGTGTGAAGGTGCGAAAGGGCGAAAGTGTGAAGGGACAAGAAAGTTAAATATAGGGGTATGTATATCTCAAAAAGGGCAAAAAAATAATGTTTTGCTGTAATTGATTTTACTGCAGTGATTTATGACATTACACTTTCCTTACATTTGCTGAATAATGTAAAATGTAAAATTAAATGTGTTAAAGATAATACAGACCAAGGGGAATAAACGAAGGGGTGATTTAATGTAATGTAATCCAGAGCTGGTTATCCGTCGTGCAAGACTATGGATGATTTTCAAAAGCTATGGGTACGCATAATCCAAATCAGGGATGATTTGGCTACATTTAGTTAAGTAATAGGATTGAGGACGACAATTATTGCCGCCCCCAGTCCAAAAAATCTTAACTCAATATTTTTTTTACTTCAATAATACCATTCTGCCGGAGAAAACTTTTCCTTCTGCTCTTAATGAGTAATAATATATTCCACTTGGCTGAGATTCAGCATTCCAGATTATCTTATGATCACCAGCAGCTAATTGCATATCAAGAAGATTATCGATCAATTGCCCTCTGGTGTTATAGATATTCAAAGTAACCTGAGTAGATTCTGAAAGATTAAAGGCAATTCTGGTTTCCGGATTGAAAGGATTAGGATAATTTGCTACTCCTAAAGATAAACCTGAAAGTTCATCTTCATTATTACCAACAGGTTCATAAGTGAAATCTACGCTGATCAATTCTGATTCTGAATCAGTATATACAGCACTTACAGCAGCAGTATAGGTAATTCCTGCTTCCAGATCCGTCAACTGGTAACTAAGCTCTGTGGTGTAATCCAAAGGTGTCTGCATATCGTCCAGATAAACATTGTAGCCTTCCAGATTTCTAGGGGGAAGAATCGGTTGTTCCCATTCCATATGTCCATTCACGGGATCAACAGTAAGTCCATCAGGTTGAAATGGATATTCTACAATTACCACAAATACAGAATTGGAAGGACCAGAGATCCCTTCTTCATAAACTGCTAAAAGATAATATTCATAGGTAATATAATCCCATACATAGTCATCGAATTCTCTGACCCCTGCATCATCAATTTCAGCCAGAAGTTCATCATTTCTATAAAGCTCAAATCCCGTTAAAAAGCGGTCATCAGGCATTTCCCACTGAAGATTTATTGTATATAATTCTACTTCGGCTGTCAAATTGACCGGGGCTGGCAATAAGGGACCAGGAGTACCAATTGTTCCATCCTGATTAAATCTTTGAGCATAAATGCCATCACTGCCACTTCCCCAGGAGATAACAAAGCCATCAGAAGGGATAAAGCCACCATCCAGATAAATTATATCTGACATGTCAGTGTGCATTTTTTGAGTTTGCATATCAGAAATTATCAGGGTTTCATCCCAGACAATATCCCCCTCTGGATTGACTCTCTCTGCTAATATCTGTTCATTGTTAAAGTTACCCCAGGGATAGGTTGAATATGTAACCACTACATCTTCACCAAATGGACGCAAGGCAATAATTGTTCCTCCCGTTGGCTGGATATTTGATATTGTTACTCCTTCATTTCCATAGAGCAATTCACCATCTGAATTAATCTTCTGTCCCACGATACCTGAATTATTCTGACCAGGATCTGTTTCTTCCCAGTAAACACAAATATTCTCATCTATCGGCTGAAATATCACCTGAGGATAATATTGATTATTAGCTCCATGATCACCCACCTGAATACCATCAGTAAATATTGCTGTGCCGTCTGTGGTGATATGCTGTGCATAAGCCCGGCTGATATTTTCACTATTACGATCATCATGCCAGGCTATCACTGCTCCCCCGGAACCATCAGGAGCCCAGGAAAATACCTGATTCCAGGCAGAAATACCCGAAGCATCAGAAACAACTGCCGGGGCATCCCAGACAGGAGCACCACTATTAGCATACTTCTGGATATAGACAAAGCGGTCAGGTGCCCAATATGGTCCTGAATCCACAAAATATTTCATCAGAAAATTGCCTTCACTGCCATCATTATCAGCAGCCATAAGCTGGGGCCAATTACTGGTTTCTGGTTCATTGATGATGATAGGAGTTTCCCAGTTCTCAGCACCATCAGGAGAAATACTGCGAGCGATTATCTGATATTCATCAGACCAGGCAAAAATGCAGTTATTATTGGCAGTAACCGTAACTTTTGGTGCAACATTAAAATCCCCATTAGAGAGGTTTATGCCGTTCCCACCCCAGGCAAATTCACCATCAGGCGTAATTTTATAACCAAAAATATCAAGCTGATCTTCCCCTTCACGGACATCATTAAATGCCATTATGGCATTACCATCATGATCTACTGTCATATCCCAATCTGTGAGCCAGGTCATCTGCGTGTGATCACTCACCAGAATCCCATTTTCGTCCCAGACAATGTTTCCCTCAGCATCAAGGTATTGCAGGCGCATATTGTAATTTCCGGTGCTATTGCTCCACCAGCCAATATATGAACTGCCATCAGGATTCTGAGCTGTTTTAGGAATGGTTTGATCTCCACCCAGATTTGAAATCTGATTATTAAATTCGGGGTCTTCGCTCCAATCTGCCTGCAGCAGACTAAAGCATAAAATTAATACAAATAAAATTAGCTTTTTCATTACAATCTCCTTTTTTTCATTAGAATTAAACTTTCTTCATATTCCATAACTTATAACAAATAAATAAGTAAAAATTACACAAAACATTATCCATAGTTGAACACGCTCAAATTCACATATTTTAATCTAAAGAACTATTTTAACCAATTTCCAGCCTAAAACTATCTAAAAAAAATCTTCTTCTTAGGTTTTGTATTTCAAAAACCAAATTTCGAATCTCTTTAAGTTCCATTTTTAGGATATCATGCGGAATCCATTTATACTATATCTTAATGCAATAACTGTGCCAAACCAAAAGCTACTGATATATAGCACCTTAGGGTTTTACTCTTAATTAATACTGTACGCCTGCGAACACCTGCACGTTCAGCACCGAACACTTTTTTGGGAGTATCCTGCCATTATTTGCTAATCGCTCAAAATCCTTGACTTATTGTTACAATCTCTGGTTACTATTCAGCATTTTCAGTATAAAATCATTGTTATTAGTAAATCCTGAATTTCTCTAAGTTCATTAGTGAGATGTGTTTTATTTAGTAATAACTTAATTGTTATCAGTCTGGGAATGATATATTCTGTTATCCTCAATTTTGCCCGTAGTCTGCAAAGATCAGGTTTTCAGGATAATCTCCTTTTTTGTCATTAAAATTCCAGATATTCCAGGGGATTTGCTGCCCTAGCGTCTCTACGAATTTCAAAGTGCAGACATGGTTCATCTACTAAGCCGGACTGTCCGGATTCTGCCAGGATAGTTCCCTTTTCCACCGTATCACCTAATGTTACCAGTAAATGATCATTATGGCTGTAAATGCTATAATAGCCATTCTGATGATCAACTATTACCACTCTCCCACTGCCGCCATTTCTACCTGCAAAAACAACTACACCTTTATCTACACATTTCACTTCTGTACCAATATCTACAGAAATATCTATTCCATCATTATGAAGCGTTAAGCGTTTGCCTTCTGCCTGATAGTCACCATAACCGCGAATGATCTTCCCCTCAACAGGCCAGATCAGTCTTTCATAAGTGAACTTGTAGGAATAATCAGGTTTATAGGAAGTCTTATTTTGCAGTCTTGCTATCAGGTCATTCATTGCTGCCTGAGCTTCTTCCAGCTCTCTCTTACGTTTCATTGCCTCCTGGTATTCCTGATCCAGCGAGGTTACTTCCTTATCGATAATGATCAATTCTTTCTGATATCTGCTTTTCTTCTTTTTGGATACTATCTTATTCCACTGCACATCTTTAAAGTATTTTTCATCTTTTTTCTCTTTCGTTTCCAGAGATTTACGACTACTTTCGAGACTGTTTATATCAGCATTAACGGTTTGCAGTTCTTCTCCGGCAGCTTCCAGACTTGTTGCCAGAATCCAGCTGTCCGCAGATGGATATAATATACTGGCATAATGACTTATCACCAGAGCACTACTCAGTTCATAGGCAGAATTATATAGTTCTTGAACAGTCTGTTTTTTGGAATTAAGATCTTCATTTGTATTTTTCAATCTTTGGCGGGTCTTATCCCATTCTTCCTGAGCTTTGCATTGATTGGTTTCCAGTTCACAAATAGTACTTTCCAGTTTTTGTTTCTTTGCCCGCATTTCTGCTTTCTGAGCTTCTTTGGCAGCTTTCTGATTTTGATTCTGCTCAATGAGTGTATCCATCTGCTCCAGTTCACTATTCAATTTCTCAAGTTCCTGCTGCTTGTCAGATAATTCATCAGCATTTATATATATTGCACTCAATAAGATTATGACGATCAGAATTCTGAACATTATCACCTACTTCAGTATGATAAATTTCCGCTGGCTGCGATAGTTCCCAGTTTCCATTGCCAAAAAATATACTCCGCTGCTAATCTGCTTTCCCTTTTCATTATCCATTTGCCAGCAGATATTATGCAGACCTTGAGTATATTCCTGATCAGTCAAGTTCTTTACTTTCTGTCCCTTAATATTATAGACATTAATTATAACTTTACCGGGATCTGATACGGCAAAATTTATCTTCATCTCAGATCTGCGGTTATTATTTTTTACAAAAGGATTAGGTGACACAGGGTATAGTTCAGTAATAAACGGTATCTCCTCACTTTCCAATTCACACCCGATTTCTCTGCCATTCACTTTCAGACTGATTTCCTGTGATTTTACCTGCCTTTTCAGTTGCAGTTCCACGATCTTATCACCTTTACAAAGCTCATTTGGGGATGCGATGGCAAGCTTATAACTCTCCTGCTGATTATCTGCCCAGAGCAGATCATCACTAATTATTTGTGCCTGAGAGACAACTGCCGGCATTTCCAGATCAAGACTAAAGACATTTCCCTTTGAATAAACGCTGAGATTGTTACCAGTCTGGCTGATCATAATATCTCCCTGGGGAGCGATTTGATTTTCACGCATTTCCACTGGAAATTCTTCTATCATATCTATACAATACTGCAAAATAAGAGCAGCATCATAACTGTCTATTGTATTATTACCATCCACATCAGCTGTGATCAATCGCCATTCATCCCATGGTAAAGGTGCCACCAATGGTTCTATCCCCACACTGTATTGCAGCACAATAGCTCCATCATAAGCTTCCACCCCATCTTCCTTATCCACATTTCCATATTCCCACACACGAGGATAATCTACATAAAAAGTTCCATTTACGAGCCCATCCTCATCCGGCTCAAAACTAAAATCTGTTTCCAGATCAAGATCATAAATCTCTGATCCTGCTTCCAGCCAGACATAATAATCCAGACTTATCTGATCAAAGTGGACACTTATATCAAAATCACTTTCCGGTGACCCTGATGCAGTAAAATCAAATGCTCTCTGGCCTTCATCGTCAAACGGTTCCCCAAATAAGGTGTGAAAACGTGAAGTGGGATAGTTCATACCCATGGTTGAAAGATATATTTGACAACCTTCTTCCGCAGGCTTTGCCGGTAAGGCAGGAAAATCATATATTGCATCAAAGTCATCACTGCTGTTTCCAACACTACCCATACTGATCTCTGAATTATCTCCTCCCTGACTCAAGCTTACATCTATTTGCCAATCAGGTACTATTACAGGCACATTTAATCCTTCATTATAGGGAATGATCTCTGCCAAAATTGCAAAAGCTGAATCTCTGAAATTATATACATAAAAAGATTCTCCTGGCTCTACCTCAGTTACAGACTCAAACAAACTATCTCGATATGCATAAATTTGTTTTGAAATACTGCCTACCTGAACCATCTGCCGGTAGCTGTATGTCCAGGTGAAATAATGAAATAATAATCCATTGATTTTCATCGCAGCCGGGTGTGGATTTGGCATCAGATTCCATCCAGGCTGCAAAAGCATTGTAATATTACCACTTAAAATATCACTATTTCCGCTATATTGACATTCTTGAGGTAGATCCAGCCAGTAACCTTTGCCATATTCAAGACTATCTGCTGTCAGGTATTCCTCACCTGTCCATTCATATAATTCAGCATCGGTCCCAAAGATATCATCTACTGCCAGCTCTTCATCCGGCCACACACTGGCAACATTGTGCCAGCCAGGTGACAGGTCATAATGATACTCCAGAGGTACAATCCCTATCTGATAATCCGAAACGGCCATATTGTAGTTACCATTAATACTGTGATATGCTATCCGCAGATTTGCATCGTGTATTGTAACATCTTCTGGAGCAGTCCAAAAAATATTTTCAATATATTCAGTCATAGTATCTATGATCACAATTTCCTGCATCCCGTTATTGAGCACAAGTGATGCAAAATCTATCAATTGTGGAAATAATATCTGCACCTGGGTAGTAACTTCATCCCCAGCCTGGTAAATAGTATTAGAATGACCAATGAAATCCAGATCAGGCTGCACATTGCCTACATGTAATTGCAAAGAAGCAGCACCCACAGCACTCATAACCACCTCATCAGGAAACTCATCATTCAGGTTTAGTAATTCTCCAGTATAGTTATTTTCCAGATAGATAATTTCATAATCAGGAAATTCATCATCAATTTCAATTGTGAGAATCTCTCCTTCTTCAAACTGCGATCGCACCTCAATCGCCCAGGTCTTCCAGGTTTGTCCCGTAAGGTAAAATTCCCTGACATCACGCTTATACCAGTTCTGAGTCCATTCCGGATGATAGATCCTCGTATATAATTCCTCTCCCAGATAGGGTCCGGATAATTGATCAAAATATTCATCAAAGCCGTCAGTTGCGTATTCATTTCTGCAAAATGATATTGAGTCAATTATTGCTTCATTACTGAAATAGACCTGATATAATGTCCTGCAGACGGTAAATACTTCCTGATCAAAGAAATATTCCGTGCCCTGGACGTTAATGGCACTTATTTTATAACCATACCAGCCATAAAGCTCTGCCTGATCATCAGTATAGACGAAATCCTGTCCGTTAATATTAGTGCTTACAAGTGAAGGATCAGTTTCCCAGCTCGCATGAAGCTGCCAGTTAGTATTAGGCATAATGCAACGGTAAACATTAAATCCCATATTACCCGACTGCTGCTCTGCTTCCCAATATAATTGACTGTAATCATCCAGTCCAATTCCTACCAATTCACCGATCACAGCAGGAGTCGTATATACCAGTAATTCCTCCGAATAACTCACATTATCATTATAATCAATTGTTGCTACCTGGATATAATATCCTGTATTGATCTCCAGATCACCTATATTGATCTGATCTGCCAAAGGACTTGCCAATTCCTGATCAATTTCCCGGTCATAATAGGGTGATATTTCAGGATCGATTGGCTCAGTATCTATATATATCCTGTAGGTATAAAAATCATAGCAGGGCTCTGGCTGCCAGTTCACTTCCAACGAGTTTTCCTCAAATTCTGAAAACCATAAACTATCCACTGCCACCGTCTCCAAGCCATCATCCAGCTCCAGAACATCCGGCAGAATTGCTCCCATATCAGTTACCCAGCGATCGTACCAGTTTCGAGTATTATCATAGCGACTTTCCAATTCCCATTCTCCGCTGGCATAATCAAAACCGTAAAAAAGATTCAATTGATAAGTATTTTGCAGAAATTCATTCGGTAATTCGTCCATTTCCATATGAAAAAAAGGGTCGTAAACATCATAGCTGTTCCAGTCCTCAATAGCAAATTCCCTGAATGCTCCTCCCACTCCAGGAAGATCAACGTCATCATTCACTACCAGCATGGTGTCATCATAAACAAAATAAAATGGATAGAGCGAATAATTAACAGCATAATAATCATTGATATAGCAATCAAAGTAATTGCCATATTCATTAGCAGGGATCATTAGATAATCTCCCTGATTGATCAGATCATAATGAAGATCAGAAAGGTCTCGAGTCGGTAAATTTGGATTGGAATGAACTACCGAAAGCTGACAGTTTGCCCTGTTTCCATGCCGGTTCCAGTCATAACTATGTATCTGAGCAGAAAATTCTCTGCGGAAATTCTCCCTGATATAATCTGTAGCCTGCCTGCAGGCTACTATCTGCGGATGATCATCGTTTCTGGATGGATCACTTATTGATTTACCATTTGTATAGCTGCCCACCTCTGTCCATTCCACTTCCCTGCCGGCTCCGCTGATATACCAGAACATGGCATCCCATGCCAGCAGGCAATCCAGTGAAATAGTTGTGGTAATATAATCATCATTAGGATGAGGAGTTGATAGTATCACAGGTTGTGATGCTTCAGGATTAAAAATATATAATCCCCAGCCATAACCAAAGGCACCGATCTCATCATCATATTCCTCTTCTGTCCCATTATCATCATAATACTGCTCATCTACATCTTCCCGCAGTATCTTAAAATTCCTGCCGCTTTCCAAATCCGTGAAATCCACTACTTCATAGGGAAAACCAAAGCTGTCTATTAAAGCCTCAGCTTCCTCAAGTTCTTCATTGATAAATGCGGCATACACAGCTCCCCACTGCAGCAATTCTTCTTCATCCGGGATATGAAATGCTCCAAATCCCTCTGTTTGCTCTTCCCAGGGTGCATATAAATTATATCCATTCCTTGCAATTCCCTCAGCAATATGACTCACCCAGTTGTCATAAGTGCAGTCTGGTGCTTCTCCATATAGAAAATTCCTTAAGCTGTCCGTCTCCACAGTAACTCCCTGCAAAACCCAGACTGAGCATAATAAGATCAGTATAATAATTTCTTTCTTCATAATCACTCTATAATGGAAGGATTACCCGAATGTTCCGCTTCCTGCAGAGCTACTTTGGTTTGTCGCAAACAATCACCCACCTTAGATCCCGGTCGATAAATTGTACCACCAAAATCTAATCCCAGCTTTATTTGTTTATTGTCACGGTAAAATTCCGTCCCGGCTATCACTTCATCCAGTTTGCCTATTAATTGCCTGATGCCGATGGAACCTGTTGAAGGCAGGATCATTAAAAATTCTTCATCAGACCATCTTCCCAATCTATCTTGTCTCCGCAATGTTGTTCGCAGTTTTGAGCCTGTCTTATTGATCAGATAATCTGTAAAGCTTTGACCAAAATCGTTCTTTAATCCTGCCAGATCTCTGATCTTTACGAGCATCAAACTGAATTCAGCCTTTTCTCTGTCTGCTCTGGCGCTTTCATAATCCAGATATTCCATTAAGGTTTCACGATTTGGCAATCCGGTTACCCGATCTGTTCTCTGCAGCAATTCACCTTGTCTGCGTGCTTCTTCCAGTTCATTCACCAGACTTTTTGCCTTGATGCTTTCTTTCTCATACTGCTGCTTCAGGGTTTCATTATCCGTCTGCTGTTTTTCTAATTCCTTATTCTTCTTCTCGTCCTCATCATGATATTGCTCAGCAAGCGAGATCAAACCCGTCTCTATTTCTTTACCAAGGGCTTCTTTTTCTATGATATCACGTCTGAATTTCCGCTGACCGATTGTTTCCATTATCGTTAAAAATATTTCTTCCCGATCATGTTGAGAACTTTTGAAAAAGAAGTATACAATAAGATAGATCATCACTGCTAATACTAAAAATCCAAACAATGCTCTGAAAATCAGATTTAATGATATCTGACGAATTATATCATTATCAAAAAAAACCATTATCATTACCTTATTTAATCCAATCCCGCCTTCCAGTACTTCAGGTAATACCACAAATTCATAACCATTCAAAATTTGACTTTCGATACCGGAATAGATCTGATTAGGTTCAATAATTGGGATTTCCTCTATTTTACCTGAAAGAGAATATTGCAGATTGCCCTGCTTAAAATACAGCATGATCTCTGATACCATCAATATTGATTCCGATAAATTATCAAAATATCCACTAAAAAGGTAATCTGCAAATGTTTGTGAATTGCTCTCTTCAAGGCATTTGGGCATATCTATCGCAAACACTGTCACTCGATTTTTATCTGCTTCCACTGACCACGCTGATTTATAAAGGATCTTATTATCAGCAAGTAATCCCACTCTATCAATTACAAGTTCACCTGATTCTTCACCCTGAGTGATCATATTCTTATATGCCGGGATTATTTTCGTTAAGTCTTTGCCTTTCAGATTCATATCAGTTGATGCTATCACCTTGCCATCAATATCAGCAACCATTATAAAATCAAGCCCATAACGCATCGCTGTATCATCAAGATGCATCATTGAGATTTCTGATGACCTGTTTATTTCACTGATCACCTTATCTGATACTGATTCCAGTTTATCATTCAGGATTTCTTCATTACTCAGCAGCAGCATATCATAGTCTTCGGCTATTTGAAGCACTCGGTAAACTGAATTTATCTTTATCTCATCTATCTGCTCACGCAAATGAACAAGGGCTTTGTAAAAGACCAGGATCGTGGAAACCATGATCAATAAAAGCATCACCAGATGGAATGCCACATTATGCTTTCTTCTCAATTTTCCCTCCTATTTCAAGATCAGAGTTTTTTCAATCACTCTGCCTTCTCCAGCTTTCAGCATCAAGAAATATATCCCACTGCTTAACTTTCCGTTATATCTCCAGATTTGCTCGCCTTTTGTTTGATCCAGGATCACCTCATCTACCTGCTGTCCCCGCACATTATAAATCCCCAGTTTTCCGCTGGTATTTTCTCCCAGATCATAATTTATGCTCAACCCGGATCGACTGCCGAATATATAAGGATTCGGATAGATCCTCATACTGATAGATGCTCCAGATATCTCATCTGGATCATTATCATTACCTTCAAATTCTGCCAGCACATCTTCCATGAAATCAGCCGCTTCTGATTCGTTGCAGTAATATAATGGGAACCCTAAGATAAAACAATTACCACCATAACTGCTTCGCACGGCACACGGCTGACCAGTATATTCACTGCCGGCAATCCCTTCGTAAGCAAATATGGATGCATCTCCTTCAGGATAGATTACCACATAAGGCAATCGACCATTAAATGCTGCCGGCACCTTGTCTGCATCAATATTTATATCAGTATATATCTCAGAACTGGCTCCCACAAATTCCTGAGCACCAGCAAGAATATATTCAGGACTCCCGGTAAATTGCTGCAGAAATTCTTCACTCAAATCATCACTCGTTTTCCAGCCCGATATCAGCAGATTTCCACCGGCATATACGTAACTGCCCAGCACCCCTTCATTATCACCAATATTCTTCTGACTTATATCAGCATCATGCCAGATCACAGTACTATAATTCCTGATCATATCCGTGGTTATAGCCCCTTCATCTGCATAATCATAATTAGTGATTGCCATTCCGGTTATGGAAGCATAAAAATCATCCACCATAGCATCTGTGGGACTGCCTGGATTACCATTACCATCCATGCTCTCATCTATCACCAGCACTCCCTGATCCAGTGGCCATTCCTCTATAAATACTTCAAATATATTACTCGCTTCACTCTCAAATTCATCATCTATCACTGCCACCACTTTGTAATAATAAGTCATTCCCACTTCCAGACCCATATCCACATACATCATATCATCTATTATCTCTCCTGTTACCAGTTGATAAGGTCCTGCTTCATCCTCTGCCCTGCTCAAACGATAGCCGTCCACCATCAGCTCATCTCCCCATACAGGTGACCAGTAAATAGCGGCTCCACCTTCAAATGGATATGCTCCCGAGATCTCCAGACTGTGATGCGTAACTCCTCTATCCAATAACCAGCTGTCAGGATCAAATGCTATTTCTTCAATCATTATATCATTTAGTAAACTCTCGGTCATGGCTATTCCACTTGAGGCATCCACCAGTAAACTATCTGCCTCTCCGCTCTCATAAGTTACCCACACCGGTGCTTTACCCTCAAATACTGTATTACTGCTGCTTGTGGTCTTCACATAAGTTCGCAATTTGGGAATATTATCATAAGGATTCACGAACCAGGTATAGTCATAGCTGGGAATTCCACTCCCAAATATCCACTGATCAAAAAACTGCTCATAATCCTCACCCGTCACATCTTCTACTACTGCCTGAAATTCACTTGTTATTGCATTGCCATGCATATAGGTAGCAAAATATTGCTGAAGTATTTCAAAGAATTGCTCGTCTCCTGCCTGCATCCTTAGCATATGAAGCACGGATCCCGCTTTCTCATAAACCGGAGGTGTGAAATAATTATAAAAAGTGGGATTATAAATTGTATAATTGTTCCCGCCAGCCCAGGATAGATAATATCCTTGAATGCTGCTTGCTACATAGTCCTGCATAGCTTCATAACCATAAAGCTCTTCTGTCCAGAGAGCTTCTGAATATACCGCAAAACCCTCAGATAGCCATACATCGGGAAAATCTAAAAAAGCTACGCAATCACCAAACCACTGATGAGCAAGCTCATGGGCAAAAACCATCTCATAGGTGTGATTTCCATTGATCAGATAATTTGCCAGAGTCACCATTGTCTGATGCTCCATACCGGCAAATATCGTCATTGGAACCACGCAATTACCAAACTTCTCAAACGGATACATCCCATAGATCTCGGAAAAATAATTTATCATTGCAGGAATATTCTCAAAATCTTCTTCAGCATTTGCCAACTGATTAGGCGGACAAAAATTCTGCACTAACAGATCTTCACCATTAGGCAAAGTGCATTCCTGCTCAAATTCCACAAAATTCGAGGCATGAAAACACGCTAAATAAGTGGTCATGGGATTCTCACCTATCCAGTGAGTAGTATTTGTGCCATCTCCATTATCTTCTATCCCGGTGCGGATCCCATTAGCTGCCACCAGCCAGTCATCCCGCAGAGTGATATGCAGATCCACAATTGCCTTATCCCAGGGATGATCATAACAGGGCCACCAGTAGCGGCTCGCATCCGGATCAGATACCGTGAACACATAATTATTATTCCAAAACATCCCGCCACCATAGCCGGGACTGCTTGCTGGATAACCATTATAACTCACACTCGTGGTAAAATCTTCTCCAACTGCCATTTCTCCTAATTCCAGGATTACAAAATCACTTGTTACTTCAAAATCTACTCCCTCTCCATTCACCAGCGCTTCACTGACTGATAAACTCTCTATCTCATAAGCTATTTGAGTTATCACCTCAGTCGCCGTCACATGTGCGATTACTGTCCCTTCAATATAATGATTTGCCGTATCCACATCCAGAAAAAGTTCATACTTTGTAACATCAAATCCATGAGCAGAATCTGCTCTCGCGCTTTCGAACTTAGTCACTTTATCTGATATCTCATTCTGCTGAGGATATCCAAAAATTAAAATTGGTATTAATATAAAAATTATTAACAATATTTTCCTATTCATATTATGCTCCCAGTATATTTCCCGTAACATCAATTAACCTGACTATCCGTCAAGCTAAAATACTCATTACCCTGAAACTAATAAAAACCCGCCTATTCTCACCCATATCGCAGAAATGACCCGGAGCAACAAAGCACGTACTCACATTTTAATGTCACTACGTGCTTTGTTGCTCCTGCTGATATACCCATATATGCACCTAACTAACAACCTGACAGTTAATTAACCACACATTATACTTCTTTTCCGATGATTTGGTTGCTCCTCAGTATCTTAAAGCTACCTTATGCTAAATTTCGGGATATATCTTCAGTAAACAACGTCACGTCTTGGAAATCATTTGACACCATAACTCTAACCTATAAAAGGCGTCTTTCCCCTGAAAAGAGAAATTGAAAAAAATATCGCGTTTTGGAGATGAAATATGAGCAAAGTAGCAGTTATTGCTATAGGTGGAAACTCCCTGATCAAACCCGGTCAGCGGGGTACAGTAGAAGAACAGTTTGAAGCAGTTACTTCTACAGTAGAAAATATCTATAAGATCATTGAGCTTGGCTATAATGTGGTTATCACGCATGGAAATGGACCTCAGGTGGGAAATATCCTGATCCAGTCTGAAGCTGGCAAGCATCAGGTGCCTTCTCTTCCGCTTCATTATTGCGGAGCTTTTTCTCAAGGTGGAATGGGTTATATGATCCAACAGGTAGCTCAAAACGTATTCGCCCGGGAAGGTCATCATCAGGATGTTGCAACTATCGTCACTCAGGTGCTGGTTGACCAGAATGATCCTGCCTTTGAAAATCTCACTAAACCGATTGGTCCCTTTTACCCCAGTATAGAAGAATTGCAGCATCGCATCGATGAGCATGGCTGGGTGGTTGTGGAAGATGCCGGCAGGGGCTATCGCAGAGTGGTTGCATCTCCCAAACCTTTAGAAATTATTGAGCAGACAATTATCAAAACACTGATCAAAGCTGGTGATATGGTAATAGCCGTTGGTGGTGGCGGAATTCCTGTGATCAGAGAAGATGGTGCCCTGCAGGGTATTAGTGCTGTTATAGATAAGGATTTTGCTTCATCCCTGCTCGCTTCTGAGATCAATGCTGATCTCTTTATTATCTCCACTGGGGTAGAAAAAGTGGCAATAAATTATAAATCAGATTCTCCTCAATGGTTGAATTCATTGAATATGGAGCAATGCCGGCAGTATCTGGACAATGGTGAATTCGCCAAAGGCAGCATGATGCCCAAGATAGAAGCATCCTTGAATTTCCTGGAAAATGGTGGCTCAGAAGTGATCATTACTTCTCCGGAAAAACTCTATGATGCAGTAATAGGCGAAACCGGTACCCATATCACAAAATAGATCATATCAGGAAAGCACAAGCGTCCCTGTTTTTTGATTCGCTTCTTTTCACTTTTCACTCCTCACTCCTCACTAATTTTTACCTTGCCGGATTTTATGGTTCAATCTACTTTGCCAAAAAATATTGAAAGGGTAATTATGTTACAAAGAGTTACTGATCCCAAACAGCTTAATGATGAACGGGATTTTGATCGGGCGCTGAGACCTCGTAGACTGGCTGATTTCATCGGACAGCCGCAGATTAAGGAAATTCTGGATATCTCTATCCAGGCAGCAAAACTCCGTAAAGAACCTCTTGACCACGTTCTACTTTATGGACCTCCCGGATTGGGTAAAACTACGCTCTCTTATATTATTGCCAATGAATTGGAAGCAGAGATCAAAGCATCATCAGGTCCTGTCCTGGATAAACCAGGTGATCTTGCCGGTATACTTACTAATCTGCAAAGAAATGACTGCTTTTTTATTGATGAAATTCACCGCCTGAATCATGTGGTGGAAGAATATATGTATCCCGCTATTGAAGATTTCGGTATGGAGATCATTATTGATAGCGGTCCCAGTGCCCGAACTCTTAAGATCGATCTGGAGCCTTTTACCCTGATCGGTGCTACAACCAGGGCAGGGCTGCTCACAGCTCCGCTGCGTGCCAGATTCGGGCTTATATTGCGGCTTGATTATTATGATCAGGATAGTATTCTGAAGATCATCAAACGCTCAGCGGGACTTATGGAAATCCCCATTGATGAGCAGGGTGCTATCGAAATTGCCAGACGCAGTCGCGGTACGCCACGTGTGGCAAATAGATTATTACGTCGCGTACGTGATTATGCGCAGATCCGTGGTACCGGTGTGATTGATGAAGCTATTGCCTTGAAAGCTCTTAAGATGCTGAATGTTGATGATTCTGGTCTGGATGAGATGGATAAACGCATCCTTGCCACTATTATCGATAATTATGATGGTGGACCCGTCGGGCTTAAAACACTGGCTGTGGCAGTTAATGAAGATCCGGGCACAATCGAAGAGATTTATGAACCCTATCTGATCCAGCAGGGATTCCTGGATCGCACTTTGCAGGGAAGACGAGTCACCCCGAAGGCATATAGGCATCTAAATCGGGATATTCATAACGCTCAGTATTCGCTTTTCGATGATACAGATGAGTCTTGAAATATATTGACGTAATTGACTTGATAAAATTTTTTAACTCCCCTGTGGGCGATTAGCTCAGTTGGTTAGAGCGCTACGTTGACATCGTAGAGGTCACTAGTTCGAATCTAGCATCGCCCACCATTTTCTTTTAGATACCGGAGGTTATGTGAAACTTATCGTGATTGGCTCAGGTAATTGGGGCACCGTTCTGGCGAAGCTTTTCTCCACAAAAAATGATGTTCATTTGTGGACTATTAACGAAAAGGAAGCGCAGTTTATCCGCACTAATAGAGAAAGTCCCCTGCTAACGAATTTTAAGATTCCGGATAATATGGTAGTAGAAGCAAAATTCACATCTTCTATCGAACCCGAGGACATTGTAGTAGTAGCTATTCCTTCCCGCAAAATGGAAGAACTTATCCTGGAATTCAAAGAGCACAGCTATCATAAATTCATCTTCGTAAATGCCTCAAAGGGTGTGGAACACACCACTCTCACTACTACTTATGAAACCGTTCGCATTCACCTGCCGGAAGTGAAATTTGCTAATCTCTCTGGACCTACAATTGCCCGGGAACTGGCTGAAGGTCTGCCGGCAAAAGCTATTCTGTCATCAAAAGATGTTTCTCTACTTTTGGAATTACAGGATATTCTTGATAATGACCTGCTTAAGTATGAATTCTCCCGCGATGTGATCGGTAATGAACTTGCTGCAGCCATGAAAGGGCTGATCGCTATTGCCGTGGGCATCTCAGATGGGTTAGGTTTCAAAACAAACGTCTTTGGGCTTATTATTACCTATGGACTGTGGGAATTTGAAACAGTGATGAAATTTCTCAATGTACCCACCCAGACAGTGTATGGCATAGCCGGAATGGGTGATCTGATCACAACCTGTATTTCGGAAAACAGTCGAAATCGTACCTTTGGAAAATACCTTGCTCAAGGCTATTCGCTTGAGGATGCGCTCCTTAAAGTGGGTATGGAAGTGGAAGGGGTTTCCATGGCAAAAACTATTCGTAAACTGGCTCAATTCAATCTGTCTATCCCCCTGGTTTCCTGCATCACGCGGATTATTTTTGATGGGGTGGAAGACATTAGAAAAGAGTTACTTGATACACTTAATTCCATCTCGTGAAAAAAAAGTATTGCCAGTTTAGATTAACTTAAATTATTTAAAATCATTAAAAATGGAGCTGAATTATGGAAAATTTGATTAATGACATGAACATTAATTTTGATGCTCTGCTTAAGCAGGGTTTCGCTGTAATTGATGTTCGCTACAAAGAATATGAAATAGTCTCTGAAGGATTTAAATACGTTATCATACTTGTAGATCACGACCGTGAGGATTTCTATGCTGATATGCTGAAAAGTTATCTTGGTCATGATCTTGAAGATAATAATGTCTATGAGATCTGGCTTTCAATACTTAAGCATAAGCTTAAAATGAGTGCCATGCTCAAAAGGGATATTTCAATTAAAGTAGCGACACTTGATTTTCTGGAATCAAAAGTCTAATTGATATCTGCCCCTGCTTGTGCGGGGGCTTTTTTTTTTAATTATAAACAGGAGATATAAATGGATAAATCATTACTATTGATAAAACCAAATGCCACTAAGAGAAACCTGATCGGTGCAATTATTAAAATGCTGGAAGATAACCGTTTTCATATTGCTCATCTGAAATCTTTTAACATGTCAGATGAACTTGCTCAAGCTTTCTATGCTGAGCATCACGGCAAAGGCTTTTATGAAAATCTGGTTAGTTTCATGAAATCCGGTACCATTATTGGTATTGTGGTCAAAAAAGATAATGCCATCGAAAACCTGAGAATTCTGGTGGGAAAAACGAATCCTGCAGAAGCTGATCCCGGCACAATTCGCTATCTATATGGTGAATCTGTCAGTCTCAATTCTGTTCATGCTTCTGATAGCCCCAAGTCTGCTGTAAGGGAAATTAAACTGATCTTCCCTGAATTATAATATCTCTTTTTTTAGCCGGCATCTGCCGAAATACAATATTCTTTCGAGGTAAAATGAAAATTCTTACTATCAATTGCGGAAGCTCCTCTGTCAAATATCAGTTTATCAATCTTGAAGATAAATTCGTAATGGCAGAAGGTATTTGTGAAAAAATTGCGGAAGGCAACTCTCTCTTCACTTATAAGAGTGAGAAATTTACGGTTAAAAAACAAGCGGCTGAACTTCCATCACATCAGGAAGCTATTAAACTCATCCTGGATTCGCTTCAACATCCTCAAAACGGCTGCATATCTGATATCTCTGAAATTGATGCTGTGGGACACAGGCTGGTGCATGCCGGAGAACATTATAATGGGACAGTACTCATTGATGATCACGTTATCAGCGTAATGGAGGATTGCATTCCTCTTGCCCCGCTGCATAACCCGGCAAATATCGTTGGTGTAAAAGCGATGCAGACTTTGATGCCTGATACTCCTCAATGCGGTTTATTTGACACAGCTTTTCATCAGACAATGCCTCCCAAAGCCTATCTATACCCCCTGCCCTATGAATATTATACAAAAAATAAGATAAGAAGATACGGCTTTCACGGTACTTCCCATAAATTCGTGGCACAGCAGGCGGCGCAGCATCTTAATATTCCGATTGATCAGCTTAAGATCATCACCTGTCATGCGGGAAATGGCGCTTCTATCACGGCGATTGATCGTGGAGAATCTGTTGATACCTCCATGGGCTTCACACCTCTTGAAGGCTTGGTGATGGGTACGCGGTGCGGTGATCTTGATCCTGCCATCCCTCTTTATATGCAGCGCCAATTTGGACTCAGTGTAGATGAAGTGGATACGATATTAAATAAGAAATCAGGCATCCTGGGACTTTCTGAGATGGATAGTGATATGCGGCCCATCGAAGACGGTCTGGATAATGGTGATCCAGATGCCATCCGGGCTTTTGAAGTTTACTGCTACCGTATCAAGAAATATATCGGTGCCTATACTGCTGCCATGAACGGGCTTGACGTGCTGGTTTTCACAGGTGGAGTAGGTGAAAATATGCCCCATCTGCGCGACTGGGTTTGCCGGGATATGGAATACTTGGGGATCAAATTCAATAATGATGTAAATTATCGTCGCGGCAGTGAGATTTTTGACCTTCATCAGCCGGATTCAGAGGTAAAAGTTCTTAAAATATCTACGAATGAAGAGCTGATGATAGCTCTGGAAACAGAAAAACTTCTGAACTCCCGAAGCTAATTTATTGCTCATATCTAAGTTCGTCTTGTTCGTTTTGTCTTGATGAACCGTAAGCTTGCGAAGGCTATTAGTTGCTAAAAAAGAAAGAAGATTTATGCCGCGAACAATCACGAACAAAACAAACTAAAGAAATACCAGATATTGACTTAAATTTTTTACACCTTAGGTGTTAATTATTTGTAGCAATAAAATCACACTAAAAACAATCCTTACCCTGTAGGGGTTATTTAATGGATTTATGAGAAATCATTCCCTGATAAATATCCCCTACAGGGAAAACGGTTTTTATGGGGTAAATATTTACTACAAATAACAAACTCCTACGGAGTATAAAACTATGGGGCAGGCATTATCACTAATTTATTGCCCTTACACTTAAGTTCGTCTTGTTCGTTTTGTCTTGATCAGCCGTAAGCTTGCGAAGGCTATTAGTTGCTCAAAAATGTAATTCTTACGCATCTTAATTAATGCAATAGAACAAAAGGACAGATATCAATATCTGCCCTTTTTGTTATCTATTCACTATTTACAGTTAACTGATCACTTTTTCTTCACTATTTGATCAATGCCATCTTGCGGCTTAATATTTTACCTTCTGCTTCCAGACGATAGAAATATATTCCGCTGCTTACCGGCTGATCATTATCATCTTTGCCATTCCATATTACTGAGTGCTCTCCTGAGGAATATTCACCTTCTGCCAGAGTGCACACATGCTGTCCCTTCAGATTATATACTTTCAGGAAAATATCTTCATCCTGAGTTAAGCTAAAGTTTATTTCCGTTTCAGGATTAAAGGGATTGGGATAATTGCCATTCAATTGCATAATTTCCGGCAATTGATCATCGCTTTCTCCATCGGTAAACACATTAAGAACCACATTTACCACTTTGGTATCCCAGCTGTCACAGGTGATCACAATATCACCCGTATGCAGACCAACTCCAATATCACCAGCATCAAAATTGATCGTTATCACCTGTGATTCTCCGGCTGCCAGATAACCTGATGAAGTATCCAGGTTCATCCAGCGCAAGGGATAAAGAAGCGTAAGCTCTCCAACCACATTATGAGGTTCTTCTCCATATCCATCGCCGCCAATCTCCCAGCCAATCGCCATATCTCCGGCAAATTCCGTGCTTAACTGCACTTCCACTTCACAGCTTGCCGTCTCATTATTATGTAGCACACCCCAATCATTTGCAGTCAATCCATGCCAGTTGATCAATTGACCCCAGCCGGTAGTGCCATCCCAGATCATATCACCCGAAGAACCTCCAACCACATCTCCGGCATCAAGTACATTCACTCCCAGCGGAAAGTCCAGCCACACGTCACTTACCCATTCATTATCCTCTGAGGCATTGAACACGGTAAATGTCCAGGTTGTTTCCTCTCCCGGAGTAAATGAATCTGTATCCATCGTGATATATGATCCGCTGATATCTCTGCCCGGTGCAGTAGTTTCATCAGTTCTCACAAAAAATTCCACAGGTATGTCTCCTGTATTGGTCAGTGTAAATTCATGACTTCCGGTCTCAAGTGGCTCCAGCTCATAATAGACACTATCCTGATCCACAGCAAAGGTATTTGCCAGATATCCCGTAAAGGGCAGCATCCAGTTCCAGCTATCCTCATCAGAATTTATATTTACTTCCAGATAAAAAATATAGAAATCAGGCATATTCTCTGAAATCTCAATACTGAATGAATTTTCCAGAAACCCAAATTCACCAGCACTCAGTTCGTCCAGTGTGCCACTATTATCAACTACCTCAATGAAAGGATCATTTGCTGATATTATTACTTCGATATTATGAGCTGTTTCGGCACCCATATTCTCCATTTCAATGGAGATCATTGCCGTCTCTCCAGCTTCGATATAATCATCATCTCCAGAGATGGCATAATAATTACTCATTGCCAGGAATGGTCCATCAGGCGGTATTGGTGTGGGAGTAAATAATAATGCCATCCCATCCTCCAGATTTCTGCAGGCATCAGGATAGGTATTATTATAAGTATATTGCAATCCGATCAATGAATCTTCATTTTCTATGCCCACCGTGGCATACTGTCCATGATTACCCGGATAAGAACCAACATTATTATTCGTTACGTCCAGATACTGCATTTTGATCTCACAGTCTCCTGTAGTCGTGGGATAATATATCGGATCATAAAGTATCACTTCAAAAGTCTCATCTGCCCAGGTATCACCATTAGTTATATCTGACCATTCCACCACAAAATAATGCAGGTCTTCATCATAATACCAGAACACGTTTCCTGTATCAAGTGACATGTCGTCCCAGAATACTGCTATCATGGGACTGGGTCCCTGCGGTCCTGGTATCTGGTAATTCATAAAATTAGCTGTTTCATGGTAACCCGGGGCTATCCAGCCATTTGTGCATATACTTATCTCATCATATTCTTCACCATAAAATACAAAATTAAAGCTCTCAGGCAAATCTATATTGCCATAAGTTCCAGTTCCTGCACCAGTGCCCATATGCCCACCATTTATATATATCCAGTTTATTGTTTCACCGTCTCCACCAAGATCCGGGTCAATCTCCACCCAGTCAAACTCCGGACAACTGGTATATAATTCATCTTCATCATCATAACACCAGTAACCATATTCATCCGGTCCATAAGGGTCTGTTTCCTCCGGCTCACCTATCGGAACATTGAGTGTTACCACAGCATCATAACCATCACTATTAGTTAGATGAATTAAAAATGGTATATAAGTCCCCGGCAGGATTGCCATACTGGCTGTCACACCAAAGCTGTCTGAAGAATTATTCCCGCTTCCACCACCTGATATTGTCCCAAAACTTCCGGTACTGTCAGCGATCGTGATCCGATGGTTATTGCATATCAAAGTACCTTCCACATCTTCTGCTGCCAGATTTCCTATATTATCCAGTGTAAAATAAATATTTGTTGTTTCTCCCGGATCTATCACTCCATTTCCACTTATACTATAATCACTGGCATAAAGACTTGCACCCTCCACTGGTATATAAATCCAGCTATGCCACTCATTATCATCGCTATCAGTGATCGTGAGAGCTACTCTGACCTCTACTCCTCCCAGAATATTATCAGCGAATTCCAACTCAAATCCAGCTCCACCCGAGACTGTTACTCCTGAGGCTATATCTCCATAATCAACTTCAGAACCTGTTATAATTACCTGGTCATTATTGCTTTCCAGTTCAGCACTCACTCCACTTACAGTCATTGTACCATTATTTTTTAATGATACCACCAGTGCCACATTCTCTCCTGGATTCACTATTCCGTTATTATTACCAGAAGCATCATTTATCTCCCACTGATCAGTATCTACATACTGATCAACTTCTTCTACGCTGATTGTTTCTATTACAGGAATATGATCATGCTTGGTGATAGTAAGTGTATATTCATCATCCTCGATTCCTGCCACATCTAAGATCACACTGCCCGTATAATCGCAATAATCGGTTACTGTATATTCCATTTCCTCATTATGTAAAGTTACCCAGGCTCCTTCTGCTGCATTACCGATGGAATCTAAGACTGTAACCTGATAATTATTGGCTCCTGTAGGGATTACATCTTCAAAAACTGCACTCATAGTTTGAGGTACCCGTGTCCACAATTCCAGCGAACCATCACCCATCAGCGTATTCCAATGGGAAAAAGCAGTTACAGCATTACTTGGATTCTGCGGGAAAGTAAGCCACAAATAATATTTTCCCTGCAGCACAGCACCACCCATCGAGAAAATCCTATCCCGGAATATCCCGCCCCACACACCTATAGCTAAAGCATTATTAAACGGGGTATGCGTTCCGGATGAGGATGTTCCCATTGCTCCTATACCACCACTTGGCATTGAGGTTGAGCCCATCTGATAAAAACCTTCCACATTACCTGTGCCACTATACCAGTCATTGGCATTACAGGTGGGCATCACCAGAAATGGCATCTTATAACCATTGCTTTGACCTCCGGAATACCAGCCTGATGTCCCGCCAAAACCACGATAAACAAAAAAGCTGATTCCCGAATTTATTGCCGTATTCATCTGACCAGCATATGATCCACTATATACTTCAGTAAAATTATCATCATTCCAGAAATTTCCCTCAAAATCAAGCATCAATTCCTTTACCCCCTTGGCAAATGCCACGGTCGAATAACCGGAATTATTAGAATCTCCCACCAGTAATGCCTTATTATACCAGGAAGTATCTCCCACATAAGGTGTCTTTTCATAATTTAGTGCTTTGCTGATAACAGTTTGCAGCATACCGATATTATTAAAGGTCATCCTGCCCATGATCAAATCTCCCAGGATATCATCACCTTCAAGCTGGCAATAGGGATGATCACCTTCGCCTGAATATCCAAACCCTGACTGAAACCATGTTGTGATGGAATTACTGCCAGTTCCATCTCCAATTATATTTACATATTCCGGCGGATCTTCCCAGTCATCATAAGCATCCTGAATATAATTTTTAATACTTTGAGCTGTTGTGCCAGTCTGGGTTGTAGTTGCCACTTCCACATGAAATCCCTTCTCACGCTTCCACTGCACCAGATATGCCAGATTCTCTAAAACATCATCATTATCGTTACAGATAAATAAAATTGTCGGCACCTGATAATCATCTCTATAGTCCATAGCATCATAATTTAAGGTATTTGCCTGATACATCTCCTCAAATGCCCGTGAGCGCTTGCGGTCACTGTATTTGGCATTCACACCGCCCTCACCTTCTGTGATCACCTGCACCTGGATATTAGTAAATACACGTAAGGTTCGGCTGCCGGCGTCATATTGAAAAGGACTAAAGGTTACAGGTAATAACCGCAAATCACGCATGATAGCAGGTTCTCCTGCCCAGGCGATCTCTGCTGGAAACTTGCCGCTTCCACTATAAAATGTCTCATCTATTCTAAAATTATCAGTAGGTTCTGTATTCTCGTCCTGCAAAGCTTCCTGAGGATATATTTTCACATTATAAATGATCTCTTCATCATAGCTCAATATCTCCAGTCGACTCACTCCCTGGTCAGGGATTATCAAGGCCTTGGTAAATACCGGTAAAGCCGGCTTACCCGTCTCCAATAAACTGCCACTCTCATCATGGCTGATCACTGTAAATATCTCACCGCCATATTCCTTCTGGCTTATATCATATCCATCCAAAGTAAATTCTATTTCTGCTGCTCCACGTGTTTGCTGTTCACACCCATATAAATCTGATTCTCTTTCGTTTAATTGCACCCAGTGTCCCATCAGGCTGATACTTAAAACTAATAGTAAAACTAAAATAGTTAATTTCTTCATATAAACTTCCTCAATATTTTTGTAGCCCCTGGCTACCACCACTCTCTTAATTCCATCACCTGAAACATAATATTCAGTCAACATAAATTTATTTTTCCCTTCTCCAAACCCCGGATAATTTTCATCTGCACGGTAATTTTTATCCATAATTCCCACCCCTAAAATCTCATTTCCCTCTCCAATTTCCCTCCATATTTTCCCTATTTTCACCTTTTTCACCATATAACACTCGTATCATCACCGCCCTTGAAATGGATTTAAGCCAGAACAACAAAGAACTATCTAACAAAAAAATGTCACTACGTGCTTTGTTGTTCGTCCTTAATGCTACATCCTGCGTGGAAGAAATCTAATCAGTATCCGAAATGACCATTATATAAGCATTTAGTGATACTACCTGTTTGATTACCGATCAATTTGAGCAGTTTTTACCAAATTTCCTGATTTTCATGGCTTATTGCCCAATTATTGATAGAAATACATAAATAATCATTATTTTTCAGCATAAACGTTTTATATTATACTTTGATGAAAGATTTCTCTCAGTACTGATGCTTAATATAATAATTTATAAACAACCAATTTTAAGGAGTTAATAAAAGCAGATTTGATCTTTTACCACAGAGGATACAGAGGAAAGTAATGTAAAATTGAAAATGTAAAATGTAAAATTAGAAGATAAAGATATTCTTAATCAAGTTATCAACGTTCTATGTTTTAGAAGATTTACAACCGCGAAAGACTCGAAAAAGAGAAGAATTTGTTCATTCTGCTGGTGGTAAAGTTCGTAGATCAAACTTTCCAGTTTGATTATAAAAAAGACTTAATCTGGAAAGATTAAGCTACATCATCCCCGCTAGACCGTGATTATCTTTGTGCAATAGGATTTTATAAATAACTTGGTTTCAGGTTTTGCCCATAGCTGGCGATAAAGTTCGTAGATCAAACTTTCAAGTTTGATTATAAAAAAGACTTAATCTGGAAAGATTAAGCTACATCATTCCCGATAGACCGTGATTATCTTTGTGCAGTAGGAATTTATAAATAGCCCGGTTTCAGGTTTTGCCATAGCTGTTTATTAAGTCGTAGATCAAACTTTCCAGTTTGATTAAAATAAACTTAATCTAGAAAGATTAAGCTACACCATTCCCGATAGACCGGGATTATCTTTATGCAGTAGGATTTTATAAATAACTTGGTTTCGGATTATGCCATCTCTGACGATTAAGCCGTAGATCAAACTTTCCAGTTTGATTATAAAAAGACTTAATCTGGAAAGATTAAGCTACGATGGTTTGCCGTTTCTTAAATATCCCATAAGTATGCTTTATAGCGTTCTTCAGGCAGCATATATTCTCCTTGCAGATTTCAATATTTCAGTGCGGCGATAGGGATTTTTTAAACTTCCTTTTTCTACCAGATCAATTTTTCGGTTGAATAGCTTTTCATCTTCCTGCAAATCACATAAATCAAAGTAAGAGAGAGCAGCTCCTTTCTGGAACGATACTAAAATATCAATATCACTATGTGCATTGAAATCACTACGTAGCACAGAACCAAAAAGGGCTAATTCCTGGATCATGAAAAATGTCACTACTTCAACAAAATCAATTTTCTTTTTCAGCTATGATTTTCTGTACAATACCTTGAACATCGAAGTAAACATGCAGGCTTTGTGATTTAATTGTGGAAGTGTCCAATCCTACAGAAGGAGATGTATATGTCCAGGACCAGACCTCAGACAAATCTTCTTCACCTTCACCAAAATCTTTTAAGGTTGTGGGAAAAAGAGCTTTGCCAGAAGGTTCACCCAAAATTTGAAAAACCTCTGCTTTTGTAGATGAATTTCTAACAATATTATTCTTGGCATTGAAATTGAAAATAGTTTCATCTTCTTTGAAGCCACTGACATGGATATAAGCATTCAGTTTGTCATCTTTGAATTCCAGCCATAAAAGACGAGCTTGAACAGAAACCATGCTTCCTGATGCGTATAAATACTGAATTACTTCAAAATCTCCATCATTATTTGAGATAGATTTCGATGAACCGGGACCACCAAGCATTGATTCAGCTTCACTTTTGGTAGTTTCTCCCAGAACAAGGTCTTTTATTCTTAAATAATGAAAATTCTGACCAATAACCGCACAGCTTAGCAAGAGAGAACAAACCATAACAATCAATAGGATTTTCTTCATAATACCTCCAAAATTTTTCCTTATCTGATTCGAGCAATTAATGCTTTGCTTAAAACTTTTGAGTGTTTTACTCATGGTTTCAATATAAATAGGGGATTAAAAATCACCCACAAGATAAAAATATAAAATATAAAAAAGAAGACATCCGGTCAAGCAAAAAATCTGAGTCATATAATGAAATCTATAGAAAGCAAATTAAGATATATGACAGTTCACGATAAACTGCTATTCAAGTTATTGTTCAAATTAAAACATATGAAAAGTAGTATTAAGTTGTTAGTTGTTTACCCATTCTTTGAGCAAGTCATTGATTATATGATACTGGCATAGCTCCGAAATCAAAATTGAATTTCTACTTCATAAAGACAAGTGGAGATTAGCCTGGGTCTGCCCCTATTGTGATTTATTTCATGATCTGTGAAAATTCTTGACAGCGGATTTAAGTTATTTGCTATCTTACCTCATAATTGAGGTAAGATTTATGGAAAAGATGTACCGTTTACTTAATAAAGCTGCTGGTGGGCAGAGATTTAATGCTGAAGATAAGGAAGCAGCAATTGAACTTTTTGATGAGATACTGCCTATGTTGGAAAGTCGGCAGAATCCTCCTGATTTTAAACTCGGCAGTGGGCAGATAGCAACTGGTGCTACTGGCAGGATAGCTTTAAATGCCTATTATCAGCTTTTGGGTAGATTTACTTATGGAAAAAAATTTACCAGACTTAATGGAGATCTGGCATACTGGAATATGTATCTTGGTTATTGTATTATGCGGGGTTATTTTGAAGGTCGCCGTGAAAAGGGGTTCTATTGTTGCTCCACCTGCACCTTATCAGTATTTCCCTTATATTGCACCGACGCTTTACCAGATTTTGATTGTGCTCAGCTAAAACAGAATATTCTGGAAGGTATAATAAACAGAACTGGGACTTTCAGCAGAAATTTCAATCAGAAATATGCTGACTGGGTATTGCAGTTTGCTGAATTGGGATAGGTCCAATTCCCATAAATAGGTTAAATTTGGGGATTACATTCCCGGTATTTAGTTGAATCTTGGGGATTGCAATCCCATAATTACACATTTTTTATTTGACAAAAATCCTTCTCATGACAGTTATGTCATTGAGGTGAAATATGATAAGCAGAACTATAATACCTAATCTTAGCAAATATATGCATAAGAGCAGAGCGATCATCATTTATGGAGCACGCAGAACAGGAAAAACCACTATTTTAAATGCATTGGCAGAATCACTAAATAATATCCATTATATAAATTGTGATTTAATAGATGGTCAGGAATCCTTTAATTTCAGGAATATAGATGAAATAAAATTGAAATTTGGTCGTTATTCATATCTACTGATTGATGAGGCTCAAAGGGTAAGAGATATTGGGATAAAACTAAAAAGCATTATTGATAACCTGAGTGATCTGCAGATAATAGTAACTGGTTCATCAGCTCTGGAATTATCAAATTCCATGATCGAACCTTTAACCGGCAGGAAATTTGAGTTTATCTTAACCCCGCTATCCCTGGAGGAATTGTATGAATATGAAGGGATTGATGCGGTAAAATCTGGATTGCAGCAGCGTTTGATCTACGGGAGTTATCCAGAAGTTTATCTCGAAAAGACTATGCCAGAGGAGATAATCAAAGAAATAGCAGGTTCATATTTATTTAAAGATATGCTAATATATCAGGAGATCAAGCGTCCTGAACTTCTGCGGAAATTGTTGATTTCATTGGCTTTGCAAATAGGCAAAGAAGTTTCCACAACAGAACTTGCAAATACTGTAGGCTTGGATCGCAAGACAGTAGAAAAATATTTGTCATTGATGGAACAAAGCTATATTATTTATCGATTGGGTTCTTTTAAGAGAAATCTCAGGAATGAGTTGAAACGGGCAAATAAATATTATTTCTGGGATAATGGGATCAGAAATTCGCTGATCAATAATTTTAACCGGCTGGAAATTCGCGATGATGCAGGAGCTTTGTGGGAAAATTATCTGATAACTGAGAGACGAAAAATGATGCTGAATAAACGGGCAAGTTTTGAGCATTACTTCTGGCGCACAACCACACAGCAGGAGATTGATTTGATCGAAGTGGAAAATGGTGAGATCAGAGCTTATGAAATCAAATGGAATCCCAGAAAGAAAGTGAAATTTCCACTTGCATTTACAAAAGGATATGAGCTGGCAGAAACATATATTCTGAATCGGGAAAACTATCTGGAAATTATGCTTAAAGGAGTATAAATTATGAATAAAATTATTATTGTTGTATTCTTATTATGTATAATGTTTCTCAGTGGGCAGCCATTACCTGAAAAGGTCATGGTGGGTTACTGGCATAACTGGGGGTATTCGCCTAATTCCATATTGCTGTCTGAAATCACGGATGCTTTTGATGTGATAAATATTGCCTTTGCTACTCCTACTGAACCTTATGGTTCTACAATGCAGTTTACTCCCGATGCTGGCATTTATCCCAGTGTGGATGATTTTATTGCTGATATTGGCTGGCTGCATGATCAGGGGAAGAAAGTGGTTATATCAATTGGTGGTGCTAATGATCCGGTTTCTTTGCTGACAGCAGGTGAAGTGAATGATTTCGTGAATTCCATGAGCAGTATCATTACCACCTACGGATTTGACGGCATAGATATTGATCTGGAGGGTGGTTCTGTATCACTTGATGTGGGAGATAATGATTTCCGCTTTCCTACTACTGCCAAAATCGTGAATATGATCGATGCCCTTACTCAACTGACCGATCAGATGCCATCACTTCTATTGACAACAGCTCCTGAAACGGCTTATGTGCAGGGTGGATATGGTACTTATGCAGGTATCTGGGGTGCATATCTGCCGATTATTCATGCTTTACGTGACCGATGGGATATTGTGCAAGTGCAGCATTATAATACGGGTTCCATGTATGGGCTGGACGGCAATCTTTATGATCCGGCGACAGCAGATTTTCACGTTGCCATGGCTGAAATGCTGATGGCGGGTTTTAATGTAGATGTGGGGGGAAGCAATATCTTCTTTGAACCCCTGCTGCCATGTCAGGTGGCAATTGGTTTACCTGCATCCCCAAATGCTGCTGGAACTGGTTATACAACACCATTAGTTGTTCAGGAAGCGCTTGATTACTTAATTATGGGTTACTCCTTTGGAGGAACATATCAGCTTGCCAATCCTGACGGTTACTATGGCTTTCGAGGATTAATGACCTGGTCAATCAATTGGGATGCAGATAATAATTTTGAGTTTTCTTCCAGCCACAGGTTGTATTTAGATAATTTTATAAACCCTGGGGTAATCCCACCGGAAAATATTACTGCTGTTGTGAATGGCTATGATGTAATGATAAACTGGGATCCAAGCCCATACGATTTTGTTGACTATTTTGTTTACAGGAATTGGGCTCATATAGTAACAACTTCGGATACAACCTATATCGATTATGGTTTATTTGTTGGAACATATTCCTATGGTGTTTCTGCAATAACAGATGAAGGTGCATCGGAGATTGTCTGGGCGGATGATGTAGTGATAGAAGTAATAATCGATCCACCGTTTAACTTGCAGGTAGATCCATTCACGGGTATATTTAGCTGGGAACTATACTCAGATGTTACTGGCTTTAATGTTTACCTGGATGAAAATGTGGTGGGCTATACTACTGCCAGAAACTGGCTGTTTGAAGATTTGGTAAATGGTCAGGAATACCTTGGCGGTGTGCAGGCGGTATATGAAGATAATACATCAGAAATCGTTGATATTATATTTACTTATATGGAAACTGGTATTAGCGAAGAAGTATTAACAGCCAGAATCATGGGAAATTATCCCAATCCATTTAATCCTTCAACCACAATAACATATTTTCTACCTGTTCAGCAGAAAATAGATATCTCAATATATAATGTAAGGGGAGAAAAGGTAATCAGGCTGGCGAATGGAGTACAAAAAGCAGGCTCTCACACTGCACTCTGGAATGGAGAGGATGAAAAGGGTAATGGCTGTTCCAGCGGAGTTTTTTATATCAGGCTGAAAACAGAAACATTGAGCAATAATAAAAAGATACTTCTACTGAAATAGAATAGGATATATATAGAAGACTCAAAGACCGGTGGGCTAATTAGCAATCGAATAGTATGACTGCTAAATAATCTTGACAACCTGGCAGGGATTCAAAAAGTTGGTGACATAAAAACTAAGAACGAAAAGGAGTGTTAAGATGGCAGAACAGAAAAAAGGTCACGGCAAGCTGTCGATCCACACAGAGAATATATTTCCGATAATTAAGAAGTGGTTATATTCCGAGCATGATATTTTCCTGCGGGAGCTTGTTTCAAATTCCGTGGATGCGATGAGCAAACGTACCGCTATAGAGCCGGAGCTTGATAGAGAACAACTTAAGATAGAGATCAAGAGTGATAAGAAGGCAAAAACCCTTCAGATCATTGATAATGGAATAGGAATGACTCGTGAAGAGGTAAAAAAATACATCAATCAGATAGCCTTTTCCGGTGCAGAAGAATTTGTTGATAAATATAAAGAGAAACAAAATGCCATAATCGGACACTTTGGACTGGGTTTTTATTCAACTTTTATGGTATCTGATAAGGTGACCATTGATACTCTTTCCCGTGAAGAGGGAGCTGAGCCAGCTTACTGGGAATGTGAAGGAGATATCAAGTTCAAGACGGATATCGGCAAGCATAAGGAAGTTGGAACCACAGTAACGCTTTATCTGAATAGCGATAGCGAAGAATATCTGGAAGACAGCAAATTGCGTGAACTGGTGGAGAAATACAGTAATTTCATGCCATTCCCGATCTATATCAATAAGGAAAAAGAGCCGGTAAATCAGAAGGAAGCCCTGTGGAACAAGCAGCCTAAGGACGTAACCGATGAGGAATATAAGGAATATTATAAGAAGATGTATCATGACTGGCAGGATCCACTTTTCTGGCTGCATCTTAACGTAGATTATCCCTTTAACCTAAAGGGTATCCTTTATTTCCCGGCTATCAGCAATCAGCTTGATATCAATCGTGGCAGTGTGAACCTGTATTGCAATAACGTGTTTGTGGCAGATAACCTTAAGGGCTTCATTCCGGAATTCATGATGCTGCTTAAAGGTGGAATTGATATTCCTGATATCCCTTTGAATGTATCAAGGAGCTTTTTGCAGAATGATAAGCAGGTGCAAAAGATCACTGGTTATATCGTCAAGAAAGTGGCAGACAGTCTTAAGGAAGTTTTTGAGAGTGACCGCAAGCGCTATGAAGGATTTTGGAAAGATATTCAGAATTTCATTAAATATGGCTTTGTAACTGATGATAAATTCTTAAAGGCCATGAAAGATCATCTGATTTTTAAAAGCACCAATGATGACTGGGTGACTCTGCAGGAATATCTGGATCGTAATGAGCAGGAAGGTGAAGAGAAAAAAGTATATTATGCCAATGGAACAGATCTGCAGGTGAGTTATATAGAGATGATGAAACAGCAGGGACTGGAAGTGATCTATAGTGATTCAGTGATAGATAATCACGTATTCCAGAAACTGGAAATGGAAGAGAGCAAGGTAAAATTTGTACGCGTGGACAGCGAGATCAATGATAACCTGGTGGAAGCAGACAAAGCTGAGGTAGCAGATGCCCAGGGACACACCAGCAGCGAACGCCTGCAGGACATCTTTGACCGCACGCTTAATCCCGATGTGGAAGCAAGTTTCAGTAAAGATGATTATGCTAAATTCATCAAAGATCACCAGGAAGCAGTAAACACTTTGGCTCCGCATATCCGTAATGAAAATGATTTTACCTATATTAAAATATTTGACCTGAATCCTAATGAACAGGATAAACTGGGTGCCGGCTGGTCAGAATTGCGTCAAAAAGCCTATCTGGAAGTGACAACTAAAGTGAAACATCTTAAATCAGGTGAAATCCCTGCCATGATAGTTTTTGATGAACAGATGCGCAGGATGCAGGAAATGAATACTATGTTCACTGGAGATGGTTTTGATATGCTGCGTCATCATACCCTGGTGGTTAATGCAGAAAATGAGACAGTGCAGAAAGTGCTTGATCTGGGTGATAATAATGAAACTGAAAAGGTAGAATTAGTGGTAAATTATCTGCATGAACTGGCATTACTGGAACAAAAGCAGTTCAGTGGCAAAGAATTGCAGAAATTCATCAACCGCAGTAATGAGATTTTGAAGCTGGTTAATTAAGAAATTCGATCAGGTGCGAATAGCCCTGAGATAATAGATGGTCGTGCATTCAACCCCGCAGGAAAGAATCCTGCGGGGTATTTTTTATAAAACTGGAAATCGGGCATTTCCCTGTTTTAGATAACAATATTACCTCATAACGCTAGATAATAAAAGATTTACAGGTGTATTTATTTTACAATTCATCTTAACCCTGAAAGGGTGATACTGTAATAGCCATAGGTGAAACCTATGGGACAAATGAACGCAAATGTCTTCCACCCCTTCCCGCTTTCGGCTTTGCCGAAAGCGGGAAGGGGTGGGGTTTTAGATATCTTCTCAATCCATGGGTTTCACCCATGGCTATTATTGTTCAACCCTTTCAGGGTTTTTCTAACCGGATGATATTCAAATTTCTGGGGGATGCGTATTTTAATTAAATGGGAAATTACTTGACTATCCAGAGAGGTAATTGATAAACTTTCTTTTGATAAATGGAGGTACTGATGAAAAACGCTAAAATTATATTTACTTTGCTTTTAATCGCATTACTGGTAGTTGTTTCCAGTTGTGGTAAGAAAGCTGAGGAAGAACCAAAATCTCTGGTGGAAGAGAAATCAACTGAAATAGAAAAAGAAGAAACAGTCATCCCTGAACCAGAACAACCAGCCGTTGTGGAAGAAGTGAAGAAGAAAGAAGTAAAACCTGAAAAGCCAGTAGATACTGGAGCAAAGGTATTTGAAGTTCAAGTTCTGTCACTTACAGATCGTTACTCTGTGGAACTGCAGCAGGAAGCTATGCTTAAGAAGGGTGTGAGAACATATATCAGTGAATATATCAAGGATGGTGAAAAATATTACCGTCTGCGACTGGAAGGCAAATACAGCCGCCATGGAGCTGAAGAGATCGGAGAAAAGGTCAAACGTGATTTCTGGGGGATTATTGATTACTGGATAGTAAAAACAGGTTAGATTTTTTACCTGTCCAGAAAATTTATTCTGGCATCATTTAGTGATTCAAATATCGGGAATACATGCTCAATTTCTGAAATCTGCAGAACCTTGCGGATATTAGGAGAAATATTGATCAGGCATAATTTCTTGCTTTGAGCATCAAGAGCACGGAATATTCCCACCATGTTCCCAATCCCGGCACTATCAATAAATGATACCTGCTTAAGGTTGAGAATAAAATAATCGGCTTCAGAAAAATACTCTTTTCTTATAAGAGGATTGTTTTGACAAAACTCAAAATCTATTGAGTCTCTGTAGGTGATTACACATACATTATTTTCGCATAAATATTCCGGCTTCATATAATTAATCCTTAATAATTTCTGGATTATATTTATTAAAATAGCTTCTTGCTGTCAAATAAATCTTGATATTTTATGTAATTAGTTATCTAAAAATCCATACTGAAGATAATCTAATAAATTTCCAGCTTGACGAAAAACTATAATTATTTTTACTAATTCAAAATAAGTTTGGAGGTAATTGTGAGAAAAGTCTTAGTTTTATTTATTTTTGTAGTATTGTTAATGGGTGTAATGAATGCTGAAACAAAGTTAAGCATGGAGTTATGGAGTCGCTGGAGCTATCTGATGCTGGATGGAGCAGATGAAGCATTACAAAACGAACTGTCCCTGGCACGTGGTTATTTTGGATTGGAACAGAAATTCACTGATCAGATCAGTGGTAGATTTCTGGCTGATTTTAGCAGCAAAGGAGCTACTGTTTTAGAGAATGACGAGATGATAAGCAATAATGGTGCTGGCTTAAAGCTAAAACTTGCTTACGTAAAATTCTCTGACATTCTATGGAAACAATCTGACCTTATTGTTGGTTTACAGTTAACTTATTTTGGCACACTCTACGATTGGAGTTATCCCACTATTGATCTCAGCCCTAATGACATGTATGGTTTTGCTACATCATGCGATTATGGAATCACTCTGGGTGGCACATTACCAATGGGATTCTGCAAATATCATCTGGGTGCTTATAATGGCGAAGGTTACGCAAAATCTGGCAACCAGATAGATACTAACATGGCATATCTGGGAGATCTGCGGATCACTCCTATGGAAGGTATCACTATTGGTGGATCATATTACATTAAACCCGCAGATGGAGTATATGCTGCAGACAGCCTTGGAGAATCAGTAGATTATGATATTGCTAATAATAAGATGACTGGATTTGTAAAATTCAATATGCTTAAGGGTTTTAATCTTCAGGCACAGTATCTCACTGGAACAGAAACTACTAAAAGCTGGGGAGATTCCCTGGGTGTATTAGAAACTGATCTGACTACCACAGCCATCTCAATCATGCCGGTCATTAATATTAAAGAATTCACAGACGTTGATGCTGAGCTTGTTTTCCGCTATGACATTTATGATGACAACACAGATATGGATGATGACGTGTTGGGGTCAATGGCACATGATCTGATGATTGCAGGAATCA
>Ga0207996_1000369_pt1 | contig 41153 bp, 40 predicted proteins | sample AntAceMetag02UKG_FD_184773 | JGI IMG/M metagenome (GOLD analysis project Ga0207996, IMG submission 184773) | Saline lake microbial communities from Ace Lake, Antarctica - Antarctic Ace Lake Metagenome 02UKG (SPAdes) (version 2) | ecosystem: Environmental > Aquatic > Non-marine Saline and...
ACGGACATCATTGATTGTGGCGATATGTTCCATTCGATGGCTCAGCCCCTTAAATCCGCGCAGGGCCGATCGGATGCCCTTTTCAGTTGCGCCGGCCGCCAGTGCCGCCAGAGATGCTGCGGCAATATTTTCCAAATTGTGCGGTTCGGAGATGTTTATGCCGGCAAGTTCCAGAAAAATTCCGCCTCCGGAGGCAACCCCGGCAGTCTGCGGTGTATCTGCAGCCCCGGGCATACCCCAGTGGACATCTATGAAAATTCCGTCCTTTTGTATTTGAGCCCCCATCTGTTTCTTGTTTTTATTTGCAAAAAACGTTTTTTGGCCTTTGATGTCCTGGGCCATTTTTTCGATCAGCGGATCAAATCCGTTTAAGATCGCAAGGTCTGATTTTTTCTGGTTTTCAAAAATTCTGAACTTTGATCCGGCGTAGGCGGAAAAATCAGGGTAACGGTCCAGGTGGTCCGGATGGATGTTCAGCAGTACGGCAATTTGAGGACGAAAAGTGCAAATCGTGTCCAATTGAAAGCTGCTGACTTCCAGTACAATTCTCTGAGCGTTTGAACCATTATCCGCATAAGCAATCAGGGGGGTACCAATATTACCCCCTGTAAAAACCTGGAAACCGGAACTTTCAAGCATCCGGCCGGTCAATTCGGTGGTGGTGGTTTTGCCGTTGGTTCCGGTAATGGCAATCACCGGCTCCCTGACAAAACGTGCGGCAAATTCCAGCTCACCGGCGACAGGTACACCGCAGGCCAGTGCTCGTTTGATCGGGGCAATGGTATGGGGCACCCCGGGGCTGATAACGATCTGGTCGGCCGTTTCAAAAGACACGGGTTTGTGTTCTCCCAGTTCCAGGTAAACACCCATTTCGCGCAGCTTGGCAGCAGGTTCAGCCAGGTTTTCTTCCGGTGCCATATCCGTCACCGTAACCCGGGCCCCCTGCCGGGCGGCAAAACAGGCCGTTGCAAAACCGGATCTGCCAAGACCCACAACCAGTATTTTTTGATTTGAAAGTTCCATTTTCGATTAGACTGAAGGTTGAAGGTTATTTAGGCTGAAGGTATTTTGTCTATTGGTGGGCACAGCCCACCCTACGATTCTACCTGCTACTTTATTCATCAGTCCGTATTTATAATTCATAATTTTCATTTAACCCCTACCTGAGTTTCAATGTACTCATGGAAATCAGCGCCAGGGTAATGGCGATGATCCAGAACCGGACGATCACTTTGGGTTCGGGCCAGCCTTTTAATTCAAAATGATGGTGCAGCGGCGCCATTTTAAAAATTCTGCGGCCATGTGTGGCCTTGAAAAAGCTTACCTGAAAAATAACCGACAGGGCCTCGATCACGAACAGGCCCCCTACCAGCACAAGGAGGATCTCCTGTTTGGTGATAACCGCAACTGTTCCCAGGGCAGCTCCCAGCGGCAGTGAACCCACATCCCCCATGAAAATCTGGGCCGGATAAGCATTGAACCATAAAAATCCCATCCCAGCCCCGGCCAGAGCACCGCAGAAAACCGCTATTTCCCCGCCGCCGGCAATATAGCTGACCTGGAGATAGCCGGCTATTTTTACATGCCCGGCAATGTAGGCAAAAATCATATAGGTGCCGGCGGCCACAATTACCGGGCCGATGGCCAGTCCGTCCAGTCCGTCGGTCAGGTTGACGGCGTTGGAGGCCCCCACGATCACAAGGGCCGCAAAGAAAATATATCCCCAGTCAAGATTCGGTGAAATATTTTTAAAAAACGGCAGCGTGACACGGGTATCAAAGCCCGGGTTGACATAAACCAGAACCCCGGCCAGAAGGGCGATAACAATCTGCAGGGCCAGCTTGTTGCGGGCACTCAAGCCCTTGCTCTGCTTTTTTATCTGCATCAGGTAATCATCAATAAACCCCACCCCGCTAAAGCCGAGGGTGACCAGTAAAACAATCCAGATAAAATAGTTGGACAGATCGCTCCACAGCAGTGCGGATACAGTCACCGAAGAGATGATCAGTATGCCGCCCATGGTGGGCGTGCCGGCCTTTTTCAGATGGGTTTGCGGTCCATCATCCCGGATATATTGCCTCACCTGCAGGGCCGAAAGTTTTCGGATGACCCAGGGACCCAGAAAAAAACAGATCAGCAGGGCGGTAAGGCCGGCGCAGATGGTCCTGAAGGTAATGTACCGGAATACATTGAAGCCCGAAAAAATAGTGTGCAGCGGATATAGAAAATGATAAACCATTATTTATTTGCCCAGTTCCTGATTTCTCTGACTGTTCTTTCCAGGGCCATTCCCCGGGATCCTTTTACCAGTACCCAGTGGTCCGGGCGCAGGTATTGCTGGAGGTCATTGATGATTTCCGCCTGGCTGCCGATAAAAATATTGCCTGCATCCATGCCTTGTGCAAGGGCACCGTCGGCAATGACCTGTGAAAAAGAACCGGTACTGTAAAGGCGGCCAATCCCTTCACAGGCGGCTTTACCCCCGATTTCAAAATGAAGCGACGTTGCTTGATCGCCGAGTTCAAGCATATCCCCGGCAACCATGATGGCAGGATTTCCGGCAGCCAATACCATAAGGGTCTTTATGGCGGCCGCCATTGAGCCCGGGTTGGCATTGTAGGTATCATCGATAATATTCAGCCCCATGGATGTCTGCATAACATTCATGCGTCCGGACACGGGCTGAAAACTTTCCAGACCGGTTTTGATTTCGTCGGCCGAAAATCCCAGTTGATACCCCACGGCTGCAGCTGCCAGGGCGTTGGCAATCATGAAATCACCATGGACCTGAAGGTCAATACGAATTTCTTCCGCCGGCAGTGCAAGTATAAAAGAATTTTTTCGGTTTGGTGCACCCATGGCTTTGCCCTTGATGTCCGCATTTGCCCCCATTCCGAATAAAAGTACCTCAAGCACCTGTTTTGGGGCCATTTGCAGGGTTCTGGGATCGTCGGCATTTAAAATAATGATCCCCCCCGGTTTGATTTTTTCAAGCAGCTCGGCCTTGGCCTGCATGACGCCGTCGATAGAACCCAGTCCCTCCAGATGGGCCGGCCCGATATTGGTGATAATGCCCATGTCCGGCGAACAGATTTCAGCCAGACGCCGGATCTCTCCGAAATGATTCATGCCCAGTTCCATAACAGCCCATCGATGTGCCGGGGTCAGTTGTAAAAGGGTGAGGGGCAATCCGATTTCATTATTAAAATTATCCTCCGGCACCAGGGTGGCATGGCGCCCGGCAATGACGGCGGTTATCATGGCCCGGGTGGAAGTTTTCCCGTTTGACCCGGTGACGGCAACCACCGAAACATGGGCCCGCTTCCGGTTGAATGCGGCCATATCCCCCAGGGCACGGGTCGTATCATCCACCGCAATACAGACAACACCCTGCTTTTGCCACCGGCTGCAGGGCAGGGTGTCGATTTTATCCCGAGCGGCTACCAGACCGTGAACCCCCGAGTCGATTAAATCAGTGGCAAAACAATGTCCATCATGGCGATCCCCTTCTATGGCAACAAACAAGTCCACGCTCGTGATCGTGCGCGAGTCAATACCGACGCCTCCGAAATTGTGATTTCGTGATCCGGAAACCAGGATGCCTCCGGTAGCATCGAGGACATCCTGAACAGACCATGGGATGAGATTTGTGTTTTTTGCCATTTTTATTATGTAACCCTGCCCCTTTATGTCGCTCAACAGCCATAAAAGGTATTCTGTCTATTTCAACGACCGAAATTTGCCGATCGTTGTTTCAGCCATCCGTTTATCATCGAACTCAATAGCTCGTTTACCGATCACCTGGTAGTTTTCATGACCCTTGCCTGCGATCAGCACGACATCCCCGGAACGTGAAGCCCGGATGCCGATATCAATGGCCCGGCTCCGATCCGCTTCAACAATATATCCTTTTTTGACAAACCCGTTTTGAAGATTGGCCGGCCGGTACACTCCGGAAGCTGTTTTACGGATCCCCTCGACAATCTCGTCAATGATGTCAATAGGGTTTTCCGTGCGGGGATTATCCGATGTAATCACGGAAAGATCACACAACCGGCCTGCGATTTCACCCATTTGGGGCCGTTTTGTACGGTCCCGGTCACCACCGCAGCCGAAAATACAGATAATACGGCATGAAGTGACCGCCCTGATTGCAAGAATTACATTTTCCAGAGCATCCGGCGTATGGGCATAGTCCACATACACAAATCGATTCCAATTGCCGCGGGCAACCGGTTCGAGACGGCCGGGTACATACGGCAAGTTTTCGATCCCCTCCCGGATGGATTCAAGACCCATTTCAAGAGCGATCCCCACGCCGGCGGCACATAGAATATTCTCCAGGTTGTGGCGGCCCACCAGAGGGGAGCTGAATGTCAAAGTTCCGGCAGGAGTATGGATTTTGCCGTCAACCCCTTCAAGTGCGTGGGAGATGTCTGCCGGCCGGATTACGGCACCTTCTCGACTGCCCGCTCCAATGCACTGCATATCAAGTATCCCCAGCAGGTCCCGTCCCTTTTCATTATCGATGTTGATGACTGCACGGGCCCTGTTTTTTTTTGGCCCCCGGTTTAAAAATGTGGTAAACAGCCTCTTTTTGCACTGCCAGTAGGCATCCATGTTTCTATGGTAATCCAGATGATCCTGGCTCAGGTTCGTAAATACGCCGACATCCAGGTAGCAGGCGCAGATACGCAAAAGATCGATGGCATGGGATGAAATTTCCATAACCACATGCGTTACGCCGCATACCAGCATTTCAGACAGGATACGCTGAATATCCAGAGATTCCGGAGTGGTGACGGGATTAGGGTAGATTCTGCCGTCATAATGATAGTCAATGGTGCCGATAAGGCCCACCTTGTGCCCGGCTGCGGCAAGGATGCTTTCAACCAGGTAGGCGGTGGTGGTTTTGCCGTTGGTGCCGGTGATGCCGATGATACACAGGCGTTCAGACGGCCGGCCGAAAAAGGCGCTGGATATGCCGCCCAGGGCCTTGCGTGTGTTGGAAACGGTGACAGCGGTGGTGTTACGGGGTATTGTTTTTTGAGTCAGTATCGCCGCTGCGCCCCGTGCCAGGGCATGGTCGATAAAATTATGGCCGTCGGCCGCAAGGCCGGGTACGGCTGCAAACAGACCACCGGGAGTGACCTCTTGGGCCCGGTAGTGAATGGATCGGATATCCGGGTCATGGGCGATGGAAAGGGCCGGGTGACAGATAGGCGTTTCATCTATCAGTGGCTGGGCGGTTTTAAGCAGATTTGAAAGTTTCATCCCCTCATCTCCCCTGTTTGAGCGGCCCTTAGGGGCGTTTCCGGTTTCTGAAACGGGATATTCAGGTAGTTCAGGGATTCTTCGGCAATTTTTTTGAATACCGGGGCAGCCACAATACCGCCGTAATGTTGTTTCTCCGGTTCATCGACAATTACCAGAATGGTCAGCTCGGGGGCTCGGGCCGGTGCAAAACCGACAAAGGAAGCAACATATTTCCTCTTGGAATATGCCCCGGTGCGGTCGACCTTTTGCGCGGTACCGGTTTTGCCGCAAACCGTATAGCCATCCAGTGCGGCCTGTACGCCGGTGCCGCCGCTGGTGGTGACGGTCTGCAGGATTCTTCTCACCGTACGGGCCGTTTCCGGCGAAACAACCCGCCGGACTTCCCGGGGCGATATATTTTTAACCAGTCGTCCGTTTTGATCGGTTACGGCCTGGACAATATAGGGTTTCATCAGTATGCCGTCGTTGGCAATAGCCGAAACAGCGGTCGCAAGCTGTACAGCCGATACCGCCAGGCCCTGACCAAAGGCAATGGCACCGGCATCGATGCCTGACCATTGTTTCCATGAAGACAGGCTCCCGGCTGTTTCTCCGGGACAGTCAATGCCTGTCTTGCGGCCGAAACCGAAATCTCGTAACGTTTTATAGAGAACTTCCGGGCCGATGCTCCGGCCCACCTTGACGGCCCCGATATTGCTCGAATATTTTACGATCTGCTGCAGAGAAAGCCAGTCATGGGCATGGGTATCATGGACCGTGTGTTTGCCAATTCTGAATGAACCGTTTTCACAGAAAAATATGGTATTGGAGGTGCAGGTCCTGGATTCGATGGCGGCAGCGGCACTGAATATCTTCATGGTGGAGCCCGGTTCAAACGGATCGGTTATGGCCCGGTTGCGCCACAGCCCTTTATCATAGCCGGCAAAGGCATTGGGATTGAACCTTGGACACTGCGCCAGGGCCAGGATGGCGCCACTCCGGGGCACCATGACAATGGCCATGCCTGAACGGGCGGAAAAACGGGCAACGGCTTCCTGCAGTGCATTTTCCGCAATATACTGAATATTCCGGTCGATGGTCAGGACCAGGTTGTCACCACCGTTACTGACACGGCTCTCTTTTTCCGCATCAAAGCCGCGTCCCAGGGCGTCTTTCAGGACCGTTACCTTGTGGGTCGGACCTTTTAGATAATTTTCATAACGATATTCAAGGCCTTCCAGCCCGCGCCCTTCGGTTCCGGAAAAACCCAGGACCGATGCGGCCAGGCCGCGATTGGGATAAAACCGGCCATAGGCCGGGATAAAATCGATTCCCGTAATTTTCAGGGCCGATACCGCCTTGCGTTCCCTGGGTGTGACCTGTCGTTTGATCCAGACAAAAGATCGTTTGGATGCCAGTTTGCGCTTTACAGCCCCATGGTTGAGATTAAGTGCTTTGGCCAGGACTGCGGCGGTCTGGACGGGATTTGGAATCATCCGAGGGTAAGCGGCAATCGAGGTAGTGTCGATGCTGATCGCCATTTCAATATGGTTTGCGTCATATATGGTTCCGCGGCGACCGTGTCTCACCAGGTCCAGTGTGTATTGGTCGGCAGCTTTGCGGGATAGCCAGGAAGTGCGGAAAATTTGCAGATAGGCGGCTTTGGTGCCGATGGCCCCGAAAAGCATGGTGAAAACGATGCCGATCAGAATCAGGCGTACTCGGATATGTTTTTTTTCGACGGCAGTCATGGAATAATAATCGTCTGTTCCGGTTTCGGGGTAATCAGCCCCAATTGTTCTCTGGCAATACGGGCAATCCGTTGCGGAGATTTCAGCCGAGCCAGTTCGATTTTCAGGTTATTTCGGATGGCCAGTTCCTCCTTGTGATCGGCAGTAGCGTTGGATATCTCATAGCCGACCCGGGTGCACTGAACCCGACACCAAGTATAGGAATAAAGCTCGACCATAAACAGCGCCATGAAAACGATCCAGACCCATGTATAACTCTGATGCTTGGAAGATTTTAGCTTTTTGGGCGCCATCGGGAACCTTTAAATTTTTTCAGCAGCTCTCAATTTTGTTGATCGTGCCATCCGGTTTTCTCGAATCTCCGCATCTGTGGGGCGGACAGTCCGGCGTGTCAACACACGCATTGTCTTTTGCTTGTTGCAGACACATTGGGGGAAATCCGGCGGACAGATGCATGCGTTTTCCATATTCTTCAGACTGTGTTTGACAATCCTGTCTTCCAGCGAATGAAACGACAACACGCACAGACGTCCGCCGGGCGTGAGTAGATCTGCGGCAGCCTGCATAAATGCATCGAGCCTTTCAAGTTCTTTGTTGACGGCAATTCTCAGCGCCATAAACGTACGTGTGGCCGGATGAATCCGGTGCTTTGCCCCTGCTCCGATCGGAACGACACTGCATATCAGTTCCGCCAGTTGTCTGCTGGTGGTGATCGGCGCCTGTTGTCTTACGGCTATGATTTTGCGGGCGATTTTTCGTGACATACGCTCTTCTCCGTATTGCCGGAGAATTCGGGCAAGTTCTTTTTCCGGCATACTGTTGATCAGATCCCCGGCACTGGTTGAAGAACGGATGTCCATTCGCATGTCCAGGGGCTCATCTTTAAGAAAACTGAAACCCCGGCCGCTGGATTCAAGCTGATGAAGTGAGAGCCCGAGGTCGAGAAGAATACCGTCCACGGCCAAGATATCTGATTGTGCAAGAAGCTCGGGAAGCCGGATAAAATTTGCATGAAAAAGGCGGACGCTATTTTTAAACGGCCGTAATACCTCACGGGCATTTTGAATCGCATCAAGGTCCTGATCCAGACCGATAAGCCGGCCTTCGGGCATGATTCGCGACAATATGGCGAGGGTATGCCCACAGCCGCCGAGAGTGCAATCGACATAAATTTTTCCCGGTCGACAGTCCAGATATCCGAGCACTTCATCAAGCATGACGGGAATGTGATGATAAGACATAGAATCAGAGTCCTAACTGTGCAATTTCGTTTCTGACCTCCTCATTTTTAAAATCTTCGTCCAGATTCGCACGCTCCGCATCCCATTTTTCTCGGGACCAGATTTCAAATATTTTCAATACGCCGACCAGCACGATTTCTTTTTTCAAGTCGGCATATTCTCTCAGGCTTGGCGGAAGTAAAATGCGATCCTGTTTATCGCAGGAGCAATCAAAGGCCCCTCCGATAAACACTCTTCTAAAACGGCGCATGGTATCGCTGGTCCGGGCCAGGGAAAGTATCTTGTTTTCCACATTTTGCCATTCGGCATAAGGATACGCAACCAGACTGCCGTCAAATGTGGAAACCATGACGCCTTTACGGTTTTCGGTTTTTATGGCATCCCGAAACCGGGCAGGAATGATAACCCTTCCTTTAATATCGATTTTATGATATGAACTGCCCCGAAACATAGTCCACCTTTATCCACTTTAATCCACTTTATAGGTATAAAAAGCGTATTTTGACAAAAGTGTCAAGAAAAAAACCGAAAATTATCATTTTTTCTTAATAATTCATAAAAATTAAACTCAATATACGCAATATCTTGGAAAACAGGTGCAAATAAAAATATTTGAAATTGGAAATTCAGGACCCGCAATCTGTCCCCTGCAAACTGTTGTGACTGGATACTGCCTATCCGGATTTCGTTTAAGGTTCCGGGCAAAGCTTGACAGCAGTGTCATCATTTTTCTATAATCAATCATTACAAACAACGGGGTTGCAGCAGCGAAAAAACGGGGAACCATGATAAAAAAAAGTTACGGCACGACCGCGCCACTGCTGATCGGCGAACTGCTGGTCAAAGAAGGTTATTTAAAAAAAGAGGATATTGATGCTGCACTGAAAATCCAGCAAAAGGAAGCCGAGGCGGCCAAACTTCCCATGGGGGAAACCCTGATCCGCAAAAAACTGATTTCTCCTGAAGACCTGCAGATGCTGCTGGGACACCCCGACCTGCGCAAGGATATCGAAATTCTGGCCATTGAAAAAGGCCTGATCAATCAAAAACAGATGGACGAGGCACGCCTTGCCCGGCGAAAAACAGAACAGACGGGAAATGCACTGGTGCGGCTGGGGTCTATTTCAAGGGATGATCTGGATAGCCTGATCGAACAGGAACGCGGCGGTATTCAACTGGGAGATCTGGCCCGTAAGCTGAATATGATCAGCGATACCGAACTTAAGGAAACCCTTACCGGTAAAAATTTTCAAAGGACCATCGGCGAGATTGTTTGCGATATGGGTCTCATCAGCTCCATTGATCTCGGCCGGGTACTTAAAAAATACCGCAAACAGTTGAAAATCGGGGAAATTCTTCTGAGACAGGGTGTTATTGATGAGGGGCAGTACCAGGAAGTCACTCAGGAGCAGATTCACAGCACCGACCCTTTGGGCCGAATCATGATCGACAAGGGGTTTGTTTCCCATGAGCAGCTCTGTGCGGCCCTTTCGCGCCAGTATAATATTCCATTTAAAAAATTTGTCGGGTTTCAGTTCAGCGAAAAATCAAAAAAAGAACTGATCAAAACCGTCGGTTTGAAGTTTGCAGAAAAAAATCTGATGCTGCCCCTGGGCCTTAAAGATCGACGAATCAAACTGGCCGTCACCAATCCTGCCGACATACTGGATAACCAGGACCTGTTGCCGTTGTTTTCACGTTTCAAAGTCGACCTTGTGCTGGTTACGGAAGAAAATTTTTATAACCTTTTCAGGACGTTATACGGAAAAAGCATAAAAAGTTTCAGGGTTGCCGATGAAAAAAAATCCCTGCAGGAAGATGTTGATCTTGTTGATATCGATCTGCAGCAGGAGGATATCAAAGACGGCAAGACCAACCTGTACGGGGTTTCCGATATGGAAGCCAAACAGGTAGTCGATTATATCATCAAGTTCGGCATCATCAATAACGCCAGTGATATTCATATCGAACAGGATCGTTCCGGTGCCAGACTGCGCTATCGTCTCGACGGTGTTTTGCAGAACGCTCAACCGGAATGGCTGGATAAAAAGGTTCAGGAGGTGATCGGCGCTATTATTTCGCGGATTAAAATCATGTCCGACCTGGATATTGCCGAACGGCGGCTGCCCCAGGACGGCGTATTTCGAATCAACTATCTGGACAGAACCAGCCGGCAGCGCTTTGACCTTGATTTCAGAGTGGCTACCTGCCCGGCCATTGTCGGCGAGAATGTCACTATTCGTATTCTTGATTCCCGCAAGGCCAGGGTCGGGCTGGATAAGCTGAACCATTCACAGCATATTATAGACCCTGTGAAGCGGTTTCTTAAAAGTGCGGCCGGGATGGTACTGGTGTCGGGCCCTACCGGCAGCGGGAAATCATCCACCCTTTACGGTGCACTCCAGTATGTTTATAATCCGGGCATTAAAATTATCACAGCCGAGGATCCCATTGAATACAACTTTCCGGGGATCATGCAGACTCAGATAAAGCCCAAAATCAACCTGACTTTTGCCAGGCTCCTGCGTTCTTTTTTGCGGCTTGATCCGGATGTTATCTTCATCGGTGAGATACGCGATGAAGAAACAGCCCGGATTGCCTTTGATGCGGCCCAGACCGGACATTTGCTGTTGAGTACTATTCATACGAATGATGCGGTCAGTTCCATTACCCGGCTTCTGGATCTGAATATCGAGCAGAATCAGATTGCTTCCGGTCTCATGGGGGTTCTGGCCCAGCGGCTGGTAAGAAGGGTGTGTGATGTCTGTGCAAGGGAATACCGGCCGGTGAAGGAGGAATGGAGCATTCTGTTTGACACCTACCCGGAGCATTTGACATTTTACAAGGGAATTGGCTGCAAGGCCTGTAATTTTACAGGATACCGGGGGCGTACCCTGATTTCGGAACTGCTGGAAATTACCCGGGAAATTGCTCGTGCCCTCAGCAGGGGGGCCATTGAAAATGAAATTAAGCGACTGGCCCTCAATGCCGGTATGCGGACCATGATTGATGACGGCCTGCTGAAAATGGGGCAGACAACCCTTTCCGAGATTATCCGGGTAGTACCCATTGAGCTGATCAAGGAATTTAAATCCAGAACGGCCGGTCAAGAGGTGGCCGCCCTGCCGGAAGAACAGCCCGGGCCTGATGGGACAGCGGAAACCATAAAAATAGATACCGCGGTGGTTATTTCCGATCCTGTGGCCGATGCACCGGCCATCGATCGGCTGTACGAGGATTACGAGTTCTTGAACAAAAGCGTGATTCTCTCCCCGGACAGATCCGATCCAGTTCTTTTCAAAGCATTTATTGCTAAAATTTATCAAAAAATCTGCACACGGTTTAGTTGCCGTCAGGTAAATTTTTCTTTACGGCCCGGAACGGGGCGGGTGGACATACTGGCCGGACCGGCAATACCTGTCCGGACGGAGAGCTTCCGGCCGAATGGAAACCGTTGAATGACAGGGCCGCAACCCGGCAGGTAAAAAAATGACGCTGTTTGAAGCATCTAAAAAAAAATTGCAACCGGACTCTCAAACCATATGGCAACCGGGCAGCGTGAGCCTTGAATCTCCGGCAGGACGGATCCGAAAAATTTCTAAAAACCTGTTTGAGAATGCACACGGCAGTCATGACTGGGACCATACCCTTCGGGTTGTCCGCTTGTGCGAGCGAATCGGTCTCAGGGAGGGGGCCGATATGCAGGTACTCCGGATTGCCGCCTATCTGCATGATATCGGTCGGTGTGAACAGGATTCGTCCAATGGGACGATCTGCCATGCCCACCTGGGCGCCCAGATGGCCCGCCCCCTGATAAAGGACCTGGAGCTGACCGATGAGCAGAAAAATAATATTATCCATTGTATCCAATCTCATCGTTTTCGGGGTGACGAGAAGCCATGTACTCTGGAAGCCAAAGTTCTTTTTGATGCGGACAAGATAGACGCCATCGGTGCAGTGGGCGTGGCCCGGGCCTATCTTTTTGCAGGCGAACTGGGGGCCCGGCTGCATAACCCGGATGTCCGGGTGGAAGATACCCTGTCCTATTCAAGGGAAGACACAGGATACCGTGAATTCAAGCTGAAATTGAGTAAAATCAGGGACAGGATGCTGACGGAAGAGGGACGTCGACTGGCTGCCGGACGTCACGATTTTATGAACGTTTTTTTTCAGCGTTTTTTAGACGAATATGCCGGGAAATGCTGACAGATGGGCACGCTTCGCTTTGCCCATCCTGCGAATAATTTGTGATTTCAAGGTTACTGGTTTTGGAGTTTGTCATTAACATTTAAAAAAAGGAGGAATCAGCGGCATCATATCAAACCAATGCCGCCGGCAACGCTTATGGGCATTAACATAGTAGAAAAAATCGATGACAAGGTGAAAGTCGGGCATGTTCTGGTCAGTGTTTCGGACAAAAAAGGTCTGGATATGTTTATTCCCCGGATGATAGAATTGAATCCGGATATACAATTTTTTTCCACCGGCGGAACCTTTGCCAGGCTCCTGGATATTCTGGGCGTCAGAGCAGATACCTGCCTGACAAGGGTGTCGGAGTATACGGGCCAGCCGGAAACCCAGGGCGGGCTGGTCAAAACGCTTGATTTTCGAATCTATCTGGGACTGCTGACTGAAACTTACAACAACGCACACCAGCAGGATCTGAAACGGACAGGCAGCGTGGCCATAGATATGGTTGTCGTCAATCTGTATCCTTTCAAAGAGACCATTGCCAAACCGGAGGTAACCGTTGAACAGGCCCGGGGAAACATTGACATAGGGGGACCATGCATGATCCGGGCATCGGCCAAAAATTTCATCCGCGTGGCATCGGTGGTGGATCCGTCCGATTACATCAGGGTGTTGACCGATATGGAGGCCAATCATGGCATGACTTCCCTTGATCTGCGGTTTCATCTGGCCCGCAAAGCCTTTGAGCATACAGCGGCCTATGACCGGACCATTGCCGATTTTCTGATGGCTGAGAAATATGGCGCAGTGAGGGAATGCTATCGAAAGGCTGAAGGAGTTTAGGCTAATCAGCCTTCCGTCTAAATAACCATTTACCAATGCAAAACATAAAATCCAAACAAAGAGATATAAACATGGCTGAAGATCTGAAAAAAATGTACAAAACCATCATGGACGATCATTTTCCGTCCCGGATGGAAATCAGTTTTATTGACAACGACAATCGCCAGACCCTTGCCTATGAAAAGGTTGTCTGGACCATCGATAATGTTAACAAGGGGCTGCGGTACGGAGAAAATCCCGGACAGGAGGCTGCCCTGTACCGAATGGTCAACGGCAATCTGGTGCTGGGAGAAACCAGAATGATTCAGCCGGGCCAATACCTGGCTTCGGACATAGAACTGCTGCAATCCGGAAAGCATCCGGGTAAAACTAATCTGACGGATGCGGATAATTCCTTGAATATTCTCAGGTATTTTACAGATAAACCCACTGCAGTGATCGTCAAGCATAACAATCCCTGCGGCGTGGCCCAGTCCGATACCCTGGGCGATGCCTATATCATGGCCAATATGGCCGATCGGGTGGCGGCCTTTGGCGGTTGTATTGCCCTGAATCGGCCGGTGGACAGGGACACGGCTGCGGCCATTTCCAACCAGTACGCCGAGGTGGTGGTGGCGCCTGATTTCGAAGAGGGAGCCATGGATATTTTTGCCCGCAAGAAAAACCTGCGGGTGATCCGCATTGATAATATTCACCGGTTGCAGCAGTTTGTCGGCCAACGCTGTGTGGAATTCAAAAGCCTCATCGACGGCGGAATCGTGGCCCAGTGGTCCTTTGTTCCTGCGGCCCGATTTAAAGAGGATTTAAAACCGGCCCGATGCGAATACAAGGGCCGGACCTACGAGATCGACCGGCAACCCACTGAAAAAGAGTACCAGGACCTGCTGTTCGGCTGGATGGTGGAGGCCGGGGTCACGTCCAACTCCGTGATTTATGTGAAGGACCTGGTCACCGTTGGCATCGGCACCGGCGAACAGGACCGTGTCGGCGTGGCTGAGATTGCGCGTGACAAAGCCTATCGCAAACTGGCCGACCGGTATTGTTTTGAGCAGCACAAAATTGCCTATAACGAACTTCAGGACCCGGAACAAACAAAAGAAATCGATGCCCGGGTAGATGCGGAAAGAGGCGGTTTGATCCATGCTGCAATGGTCAGTGATGCATTTTTCCCATTCCGGGACGGGGTGGATGTGGGTGTCCGGGAAGGCATCTCCAGCGTGATTCAACCGGGGGGGTCCACCAATGATTACCAGTCCATCGAGGCCTGCAACGACGCCGGTGTTGCCATGGTTTATACGGGCCAGCGAAGTTTCAAACATTAATGGTGTCGTAAATGATTTCCTTCATCAGCTTGTTTGTGACGTGATCGTCATCAATAACAAGTATTTTTGCCATACCCATTGATCCTTGGAAATGTTGGTTTTCGGGGTTGCAGGTTGTAAGTTGCAGGTTCCCACCGTGGCAAATAAAACAGACAAGATAGCCACAGAGGCACGGAGGGCACGGAGGTTTTGAGTTTCAAATTATTTACGCTCTATCGAGTACACTTTTGAATATGTCCAGTGCGCGACGAATATTTCCGGCACTGATCTCATAGTGGACCACCGCCCGGATACGCTCCCCATCCATTGGAATCGGCAATACCCGAACGCCTTCCAGGTCCAGTTTCTCTGCAAGTGCCGATGCTGTCAGATCTTTTTTTTGGACTGAAAAAAATACAAGATTGGTTTTGACCCGGTCCACGTCAATTAAGATTCCGTCCATGGTCGCCAGCCCCAGGGCAAAGGCCCGGGCATTGGCATGATCCTCGGTCAGTCGATCCACCATTTCCGTTAAGGAGACGATTCCGGCAGCCGCCAGTATTCCGGTTTGCCGCATGCCGCCCCCGAGCAGCTTTCGGGCACGGCGTGCCCGGGCGATAAAACCTTCGGATCCGCAGACCATGGAGCCGGCCGGAGCGGCCAGTCCTTTGCTCAGGCAAAAGCTGATGGAATCCGCATCGCTGATAAGATCACCGACTGTGGCTTGCAGGGCCGCCGCGGCATTGAAAATTCTGGCCCCGTCAATATGCAGCTTCAAATCATTGTTGTGGGCGATTTTGGCAACGCTCTGAATGTATGGCCTGTCAATGGGCGATCCAAAGCAGCGGTTGTGCGTATTTTCAAGCACAATGAGCCGGGTGCTGGGGAAATGGATGTTATCCTGACGAATGGCATCCGTAAGGTCTTTGAGATCGATGGTGCCATCCTCTTTGTTGGGCACGATCCGGGGATGAATCCCCCCCACCGCGGCGCTGCCGCCCTGTTCGTAATAAAAAATATGAGACTGGTCCCCCAAAATCATTTCATCCCCCCGGCCACAATGAGCCAACTGGCTGACCAGGTTGCCCATGGTGCCGCTGGTGACGAACAGAGCGGCCTCTTTGCCGGTCATTTCCGCTGCCATCTCTTCCAGGCGGTTTACCGTCGGATCTTCACCAAACACATCGTCACCGACTTCTGCCGATGCCATGGCCTGCCGCATGGCATCTGTGGGCCGGGTAACGGTGTCTGAGCGCATGTCAATAATATGCATACTACACTCCTGTTGTTTCGGTTATGGCTCGTTGGTTTTATAGATATCCCCTAAAATACTCATAGCCTATTAGTAATACTTGAAATTTGAATATTTCGCAAGTACTAATACCCTAAGCCGGATAAACCCGCCAGAGGCGGATAAGCCGGAAAATTACAAATTATAAGCACCAAAAGACAAACAAATTCCAATATCTAAATCTCAAAGAAGAGCCAAAGCAAATTATTTGCCCACACATAGCTTGGAGGTATTTTGATTTTTCTCTATTTTGAAATTTGGGATTTTAATCATTGTGATTTATTTTCTGACATAAAAATATGAATTTTAGAATTTAGATACTAAAGAAAACCGTGAAGCTGCAAGGTGATTATTCAAAAAACGATGCCGGTGCGGTTAAAAAAATACTTGACAGAGATTTTAATAAATGTCACCGTTACTGCAACATTCATAAAAAAGGCAGATATGAAAACAGACAGGCACATAATTTGTAATTCAGATATAAAACGCTGGTGGTGGCAGGCCAACTCCGACGGGCATGCCGGCGCCAAAGTATTTGTGTAGTTTGTAAAATAATAGAATAATACTTTTTGGGATCGTGGGCCGCCCAAGGCCCGCGATCCTTTTTTATTTTTTTAAGAGTCGTGGAAATATCCACGGCTCTTTTTTTATGGATAAATTGCTTATTAAGGCAACTATCTATGAAAAACTACGGGTTGCAATAGCAACACAGGAGAAAAAAACAATTATGCTGCTGAATCAATTTCCGGTCAAGGAGCGATTTTGCCGGCTGGCTGAAAAATTTAACGTTATTCCGGTATGTACTGAAATTCTTGCCGATACCCTGACACCGGTGGCCCTGTTGAAAAAATTTTATACCGGACAAAATCCGGTGTTTTTGCTGGAAAGTGTCGAAGGCGGGGAAAGATGGGGCCGTTACAGCTTTCTGGGTGTTTCCGCGCACTGCCACATCCGGGTGTATGCCGACCGGGTAGAAATAGAGGATAAAAACAGCCTTAGGCAGGTACCCCACAATGGTGATCCGCTAAAGGTTTTGAAAAGCCAGATGGACAAATTCCAGCCGGCTGACATGCCGGAACTGCCGCGTTTCTGGGGCGGTATGGTGGGCTACCTGAGCTATGAGATGGTCGGTTTTTTTGAGCCGCTGCCGGGCATATCAACAGATGATAAAGCCCTGGCCCGATTTATTATTCCCGATGAGCTGATTATTTTCGACAATATCCGAAACACCCTGACGGCCGTCGTGATTGGGTTTACCGATGATCAAATTTCTGATGAACAGACATATGAAAACGCCCGCATGCGGGCAGGTGCCCTGCTGGCAAAAGCAGATCGCCCCCTGCTCGAAACAACGGATACCGATGCCGAATTTGAATACAAATTGACCGGAATTGATACGGCGCCTGCCTTTCGTTCTCAAGTGGAGCAGGTAAAGGAGCATATACGGGCAGGAGATGTAATTCAGGCGGTTGTTTCCCAGGCATTTGTCTGCGATCAACTGCCGGATTTATGGATGCTCTATCGGGCCCAGCGCTATATCAACCCTTCTCCCTATATGTATTTCATGCATCTGGAAGAAACCGCCCTGGTGGGCTCCTCACCGGAAACCATGGTGCGCCTTGAAAACAATGTGGCTGTCCTGCGGCCCATTGCAGGGACCCGTCCCAGGGGCGACAGTGAACAGGCCGACCGTGCGCTGGCCAGTGATCTGCTGGCCGACGAGAAAGAGCGGGCCGAGCACCTCATGCTGGTGGATCTGGGGCGCAATGATCTGGGACGCGTGGCAAAAACCGGGACTGTTCAGGTGACCGAACTGATGGTGGTGGAGAGGTATTCACACGTCATGCACCTGGTATCCAATATCTGCTGTGATCTGCGATCCGACTACGATGTCTGGGATCTTCTGCGGGCGACATTTCCGGCCGGAACCCTGACAGGCGCACCCAAGGTCAGAGCCATGGAAATTATTGCAAAACTTGAAAAAGGACCGCGCGGGCCCTATGGGGGTGCAGTGGGCTATATTTCTTTTAACGGGAACATGGACCTGGCCATTACCATCCGCACCGCCTGTGTTGAAGAGGGCCGGCTCACCGTGCGCGCCGGAGCCGGTATCGTGGCGGATTCCGAACCTGAGAAAGAAAGAATCGAGACGGTAAATAAAGCCATGGCCCTGCAGCGAGCTCTGGAGTTGATGCAGTTAAAGCCTGTTAAGGAGACATTTAAATGATTGTTATGATAGATAATTACGATTCGTTCACCTACAACCTGGTCCAGTATTTCAGGCAGTTGGGAGCCGAGGTCCGCATCTTTCGCAACGATGCAATATCCATTCAACAAATTGCTGATCTGAATCCGAGTGGAATCGTAATTTCACCGGGGCCGGGCCGGCCGGACAGCGCGGGAATTTCTCTTGCCGTGATACATTTTTTTTCAGGGAAGGTGCCGATTTTCGGGGTGTGTCTGGGGCACCAGACCATTGCCGCTGCATTCGGAGGACAAATTGTGGCGGCCGGGCGGTTGATGCACGGCAAAACCTCAACCATTACTGCGGACGGCAGGAATCTGTTTCAGGGGATCGGCAAACCGTTTCAGGCCATGCGCTATCACAGCCTGGCGGTTTCGCGGGAAAATTTCCCCGATGACCTGGAGATCAGCGCCCGGTCCGAAGATGGTGAAATCATGGGGCTCCGCCATCGGTGCCACTGTACGGAGGGTGTTCAGTTTCACCCGGAATCGATCATGACCCCTCTGGGCAAACGGCTGCTGCGCAATTTTCTGAAAATCGCCGGGGAATACGGATCCGAGAGGGGAGGTAAGCCGGAATAAAAAAGGTCTCACACAGGCGCAAAGACTTTATGGGTAATTAAAGACTATAGATAAGGAAGGTAAACCATGTTTAAAGAAAACTTAAGCAGAATCATCAACGGAGAAAATCTGAATGAAGAGCGGATGGCACAGATGATCAACGAAATCCTGTCGGGCAATGCAACCGATGCTCAGATCGGCGCCTTCATGGGAGCCCTGGCTACCAAGGGAGAAACTTTCGGGGAACTGGCCGGGGCGGCTCTGGCCATGCGCCGTAAGGCGACGAGAATACAGACAACCTCTTCCGTGGTGATGGACACCTGCGGCACAGGGGGCGACAGGGCAAAAACGTTTAACATTTCAAGTACCACCGCCTTTGTGCTTGCCGGCTGCGGTGTGACGGTGGCCAAGCACGGCAATCGTTCTGTTTCCAGCCAATGCGGCAGTGCCGATCTCCTGGAAGCGCTGGGGGTAAAGCTGAATGTTGATCCGGAAATTGTCGAAGAAGCCATTGGCCAGATCGGCATCGGCTTTTTGTTTGCCCCCCTTTATCATGGCGCCATGCGGTTTGCCGCCAATGCCCGTAAGCAGGTCGGGCTGCGCAGTATTTTCAACATGCTGGGCCCCTTGACCAATCCGGCCGGGGCCAATTGCCAGCTTTTGGGTGTTTATGCGCCGGAACTTACGGAAATGTTTGCCCATGCCCTGAAGCAGTTGGGTTCAAAAAGCGCCATGGTGGTTCACGGACATGACGGGTTGGATGAAATTTCCGTTTGCGCGCCCACTCGTATCACCGAACTTAAAAATAATGTCATCCAGACCTATGACATCAATCCGGAACAGTTTTTCGGGCAACTTGCCGATTCAACCGACCTTACCGGGGGCTTACCTGGAGAAAATGCCCAAATTACCCGCAAAATACTTGACGGTGAACCCGGACCCCGGCGGGATGTGATCCTTCTCAACACTGCAGCGGCCCTTATTACAGCAGGCCTGGCCACGGATTTTCAGCAGGGAATCGGTATGGCCGAAAGGGCTATAGACACCGGGGCCGGGGGTGCCAAACTGGAAGCACTGATCGACTACACCCAAACCAATGGATAGGATATGGATTTTTTAACACGCATTGTTGAATACAAAAAAGAAGAGATCGCGACGGCCAAAACGCGTATTCCCGAATCCGGGCTCCGGGAAAAAAGCCGGCATATTCAAAACAAGCGTTCTTTTCGGCAAAAACTCGCCATGCCGGATCATAGCGGGGTGAATATTATTGCCGAAATTAAGCGGGCATCCCCTTCAAAGGGTATCATCTGCGCGGGTCTGGATGCTGCCCGTCAGGCTGCGGCTTATGAAGAGGGCGGTGCGGCCGCCATATCCGTGCTGACCGACCGGCATTTTTTCAACGGCAGTCCGTCCGATCTTGCAGCGGCCCGCCAGGCAACCACCCTGCCGGTGCTGCGTAAGGATTTTTTGATTTCATCCTACCAGATTTTCGAATCAGGTGCACTGGGTGCCGATGCCGTTCTTCTGATTGTCAGGATTCTTTCGGAAAGTCAGTTGCACGACTATCTGGCACTTTGCCGGGAACTAAAACTGGATGCGTTGGTGGAAGTCCATTGCCGGGAGGATCTTGATACGGCTTTACGTGCCGGGGCACACCTGATCGGAATCAATAACCGCAACCTGACCTCCTTTGAAACGGATACGCAAACGGCTGCTACACTTGCATGCGAACTTGGACCGGACCAGGTGGCGGTTGCCGCCAGCGGCATCTGCGATCGAAAGGATATAGAAAACGGCCTCAAGGCGGGAATCTACAATTTTTTGATCGGTGAAAGCCTGGTGCGGGCCTCTGATCCGGCAGCCATGCTGCAAGTCCTGAAAGGGGTAAAAGCAACATGAAGGTATTCTATCTATTTGGTGGGCAGAGCCCACCCTACGATGTTTGAGTGCCATGCCGTAAAATAGAAATCGCACCCTTGAGAACAAAGGATTCCTGATGAACATCGATCATAACCCAACAAACAACATGGATACCCCCCAGGTCAAGATCTGCGGTCTGACCCGCGTGGAAGAAGCAAAGGCCTGTGCCGCACTGGGGGCGGCGGCCGTGGGGTGTGTGTTCTTCCCGGCCAGTCCCCGGTATGTAGAAGATGACCAGGCCCGGGCCATCTGCCTGGCCCTGCCGCGGCATGTCCGGTCAGTGGGGGTGTTTGTGGATGAATCCTTTTCCCGGATTATGGGTAGGGTCAAACATTGCCGCCTTCAGGCAATTCAGCTTCATGGCCGTGAATCACCCCAGCTTGCATCGCGCCTTGCTGCGGAAGGATTGCTGGTGATAAAGGCCCTGTGGATCGACGGTTATCCCTCCCTGGAAAATGCGGCCGGATATCCGGCCGCGGCATTTCTGGTGGAAGGTCGCCGGGGGAAACTTCCCGGTGGCAATGCTATAGAATGGAACTGGCGGGCCGCGGCCGGACTGGACAAAAATTTTCCCCTGATCGTGGCCGGGGGACTTACGCCTGAAAACGTCATGCAGGCGGCTGAACAATCCGGGGCATGGGCTCTGGATGTCAGCTCGGGAGTTGAATCGAGTCCCGGTTGTAAGGACCTTGACCGGGTCAGGGAATTTTTAATTCAAGCGGCTCGCTGCCGTACAAAGAAAAAACAATGGAGAATTTTCTGATGCAACCAATCAAAACAGAGTTTACCACAGATCAAAGACCGGATTTCAAGGGCCATTTCGGACCATACGGAGGGCGTTATGTAGGGGAAACCCTGATGCCGGCCATTCTGGAACTGGAGCAGGCATATGAAAAAATATCTCCTGACCCGGCCTTTCAAGAGGAGTTGGCATACCTGTTGCGAAACTATGCCGGACGTCCCACCCCGCTGTATCATGCCCAAAGGTTGAGTACCGATCTTAAGGGGGCGGCCATATTTCTTAAAAGAGAGGATTTGGCCCACACCGGAGCCCATAAAATCAACAATACCCTGGGCCAGGGATTGCTGGCCCGCTGGATGGGCAAAAAAAGACTGATCGCGGAAACCGGTGCGGGGCAGCATGGTGTGGCCACTGCGACCACTGCGGCCCTGTTCGGGATGCAGTGCTGTATCTTCATGGGCCAGGAAGATATCCTCCGCCAGGCCCCCAATGTCCGGAGGATGAAGCTTCTGGGGGCGGAAATTGTTCCGGTTTTTTCAGGCACCGCCACACTGAAAGACGCCATGAATGAAGCCATGCGCGGCTGGGTCGGTGAGATCGAAAACACATTCTATGTGATCGGCTCGGTGGCTGGCCCTCACCCCTACCCCATGATGGTGCGTGATTTTCAGAAAATCATCGGCATCGAGGCCAGACAGCAGATCCTTGAAGCCGGTGGGCGCCTGCCGGATATGCTCATCGCCTGTGTCGGGGGCGGCAGCAACGCCATGGGACTTTTTCATGCCTTTATGGAAGATGACGTAAACATGGTGGGCATCGAAGCGGCCGGCAGAGGCATTTCAAGCGGCAAGCACGCCGCCACCCTGGGGCAGGGATCGGTGGGTGTGCTGCACGGTTCAAAATCATATGTGCTTCAGGATGCCGACGGCCAGATTCTGGAAGCCCATTCGATTTCAGCCGGTCTGGACTATCCCGGGGTCGGCCCGGAGCACGCCCTTTTAAAGGACTGTGGCCGCGTGCGCTATGAGGCCATAGACGATGCTACAGCCCTTGAAGCGTTCCAGGCCCTGTGTTCCCTGGAAGGCATTATCCCTGCCCTGGAAAGTTCACATGCCCTTGCCTATGCCATGCAGGCCGCCCGCGGGCGATCTGAAAAAGATATTATCGTGGTGAATCTTTCCGGTCGGGGCGACAAGGACCTGGATATTGTGTTTGCCAATTTGGATATTTAAGCACCCGACAAACTTTTAAACCAAGGAAACGTAAAGAAATGAATCGCATCGAAGAAACTTTTAAAAGACTGAAACAAAACAAAGAGGCCGGGCTGGTGGGCTTTGTAACGGCGGGTGATCCGGACATTGCTACTTCAGAGCGGATCATTACAGGCATGTGTAAGTCCGGGCTGGACATCCTGGAACTTGGTATCCCTTTTTCCGATCCCACTGCCGACGGTCCGGTGATTCAGCGTTCCTCGGCCCGGGCACTGGCTCAGGGGGTAAATATCGGCAAAGTTCTGGAGATGACGGCTATAATACGGAAGCAAACCCCTATTCCGATTATTCTTTTTAGTTATTATAACCCCATCCATGCCTATGGCGTGGAAAAATTTTATCATGATGCGGTGGGTGCCGGCGCCGACGGGGTTCTGCTGGTGGACCTGCCACCGGAAGAGTCGGATGAAATGACTTCGCAAAATCAGGGTTATGATTTTGATCTGATTCGTCTGGTGGCGCCGACTACGCCCGTTGAGCGAATGAAATATATTGCCGAATTTGCAAAAGGATTTTTGTATCTGGTTTCCAAAACCGGCGTGACCGGCAGCGACGGGCTTGACACGGGGGATATCAGGGAAAATATGCGCCAATTGCGTCTTTGTACCCGCCTTCCTATCTGCGTGGGATTTGGCATTTCAACGGCTGAGGATGTAGCCGCTGTGGCTGCACTTGCCGACGGCGTGGTTATCGGCAGTGCTTTTGAGCGGCTGATCGAGGAAAATCTCGATGATGCCGACCTTGACCTTCTGCTTGCGAAAAAAGTCAAAGTCTATAAAGCCGCGACAATAAATTTTTCTTAAAAAAATAGCTGCACCTTGAATACATTTCTTGATGCGAAGTATCTTTTGCCCTAAACTGACTTTTTTATTGATAGTATTTTTTTAATTATGAAAAATTCTCTGCGCCCTTGGTGCCTCTGCGGCTATTTTTTTGTTTTATGTATCTGAAAAGGATTTTTTGTTCGGGCAGTGTAGATCATGATTATCCACATTGACATGGATGCTTTTTTTGCCGCGGTTGAGCAACTGGATAATCCCGAACTGAAAGGGCAGTGCGTTATGATCGGAAGCCCTTCGGGACGGGGTGTGGTGGCCACGGCCAGCTATGAAGCGCGCAGGTTCGGTGTGCATTCGGCCATGCCCATGTTCATGGCCCGGAAAAAATGCCCGCAGGGCATTATTATCCGGCCTCGCAAAAGACGCTACAAGGAGCTGTCCGTCATCATCATGGATCTGCTGCGGGAGTTTACGCCGCTGGTGGAGCCGGTATCCATAGATGAGGCTTACCTGGATATTTCCGGGTGCCGGCGGTTGTACGGTTCGCCGGAAGAGACGGCACGGCAGATCAAGGCAAAAGTTCTCGATACCGTGAATCTCACCTGTTCGGTTGGGATTGCACCGTGTAAATTTTTGGCCAAGATTGCATCGGATTTGGATAAACCCGGCGGCCTGACGTTTATAAGGCCGGAAAATGCCATGATGTTTGTCGAAACGCTGCCCATCGAAAAAGTGCCGGGGGTGGGGAAAAAAACGCTGCAGCATTTAAAAAAAATTGGGATCAAATCATTAGGGGATGTGCGCAACTATTCTGATGAAATGCTGCTAAAAAAGTTCGGTAAATTCGGGCACCACTTGAGAGATCTTTCCCTGTGTCGGGATAATTCCCGGGTAACGCCTTTTTCCCGGGCCAAATCGGTGAGCAGCGAAACGACCCTTGCCGTGGATACAGCAGACAAAACCAAGCTGCTGCTGCATGTTTTGAGACATTCCGAAGACGTAGGCAGGCAGCTCAGGAAACTGGCGTTCAGAGCGAAAACCATTACGCTTAAAATCAAGCACGCTGATTTCAGGCAGTTTACGCGTAGCGTTACCCTGGCGGCCCCCACCCACTCTTCCGAAATCATTTATAAAACGGCTGTAAAACTGCTGGCGGCCTATCCTTTGACCACCCGGATCAGGTTAATCGGTGTGGGCGCATCGGGCCTTGGCAAAAAACGGGGCGCCGTACAGATGGATCTTTTCAAAAAGCGTGAAAGTTCAGATTCCAATTGGGAAAAAGTAGACAAGGCCGTGGATTCCATCGGAAAGAAATTCGGTAAAAATACAGTAAAAAAAGCCAGCTTACATGATAAATCATAAAAAAGAATTTTGGAAAACAAAATCCATGGAAGAGATGACGGCCCGGCAATGGGAATCTTTGTGTGACGGGTGCGGCCGCTGCTGTCTGGAAAAACTGGAAGATGAGGACACCGGCGAGGTTTTCTACACGAGCGTGGCCTGCCGGTTTCTGGATATCGTGGCCTGTCGCTGCTCTGTTTATGAAAAACGGGCAGCCCTGGCCCCCGAATGCCTGTTCCTGACGCCGGAAAAGGCCAGGGCCATTGACTGGCTCCCGGTCACTTGCGCCTACCGTCTGCTGGCTGAAGGAAAAGATCTCAAATGGTGGCATCCGCTTGTTTCAGGTAATCCGGACACGGTCCACCAGGCCGGCATTTCAGTACGCGATAAAATCATATCCGCCAGACATGCCGATCCCAATCACCTGGACGCATATACTATTGACGGTTTGATTTAAAACACACGTAACCGTTCACCGTTCACGGTTTACACTTATCGGTTCACGGTTGAAAAAACAAAGAATTGAAATCAATATCACAATCCAATGGTTTGATCCCGCATAGTCAGGAATGCGGAATTTTTTAATTTTTCAATATGATTTTCAAAAATTTAAAATTTTAATTGCATACCGTTTCATATGGCAATAGTATTCGCGGGCAAATGGCATTTTGCCGTCAACTTATTTACAACAGGAGAAATTATGGAAGAGCCCATCAAAATCGGTATTATTATCTGCGACCGATATCGCAGGTGTGCCGGGGGAAAATGCTTTAGATCATTGCGCAACAGGGAAGGTGCCTTCAGCCGGTACAAGGATAAGGCCGTTGAAGCTGTGGGGTATACCTCCTGCGATGGGTGCCCCGGAGGAAACATTGAATATGCGGTGGATGAAATGATGGCCAACGGCGCCACGGTAATCCATCTGGCCACCGGCCTGGTGGTGGGGTATCCGCCCTGTCCTTACATTACCTATTTTCGTGATTTTATTCAAGCTCGGTATCATATAGAGGTGGTTTACGGTACACACCCCATACCCGAAAAATATCTTACCATACACGATCAGCTCGGAACCTGGAATGGTCCCGAGTGGAAAGAAATTATTGAGCCGACCATGGCTGATGAAAAAATTCGGTTGGAATATAATTGATGATTTTTCCGGAAGCCTTCATTTGCAGGTTGCGGGTTGCGGGTTTTCTCCGTGGCCAATGAAACAGAAAATGCACTCTCTGTGTTCTCTGGGCCTCCGTGGCAAATCACAGAACGGATGTTTCAAGTTTCACTGTTATTTCGCTGTGCCCTTTCCGGATTTTGAATACGCCAGGGCTGCCTTTATGAAAGAGGCAAACAGGGGATGGGACGTCCGCGGTCTTGATTTGAATTCGGGGTGAAACTGGCATCCTAAAAACCAGGGATGGTCCTTAAGTTCAACAATCTCTACCAGTTCCTTGTCCGGGGATGTTCCGCTGATCACCAGGCCGTTTTTTTGTAAACGGTCTTTATATTTATTGTTGAATTCATACCGGTGACGGTGTCGCTCGGAAATTATGTCGTTTTGATAAGCCTCATAGGCCAGAGTATCAGGTTCCAGCCGGCAGGGATAGGCACCCAGGCGCATACTGGCCCCTTTTTCGGAATGGTCATCTCTTTTTTCCACCCGGCCGGTCTGTTCGTTATACCATTCAAGCATTAGATAAATCACCGGAAACGGTGTTTCAAGGTCGAATTCACAGCTGTTGGCATTGTCCATTCCCGCCAAATATCTGGCAAATTCGATCACGGCAATCTGCATTCCCAGGCAGATGCCGAAATAGGGAACCCTGTTTTCCCGTGCATAGCCCGCCGCACAGATTTTGCCTTCGATTCCCCTGGAGCCGAAGCCGCCGGGCACCAGAATGCCGTCCGCATCCTTCAGGAGCGTGGCGCAGGTATCCGCATCAACGGTTTCCGAATCAATAAAGGATAGCTTTACCTGACAATGGTTGGGAATACCGGCATGATATAAAGCTTCATTCAGACTCTTGTAGGATTCGGTGAGATCGACATATTTCCCTACGATGGCAATAGAGACCGTTTCTTCAGGCTCCCGAATACCCCTGACCACCTCTTCCCAGTCTTCCAGGTGGGGTGTCCGGGTCCAGATGTTTAACAGGTCAACGATTTGATCATCCAGTCCTTCCTTATGGAACATCAACGGCACTTCGTAGATACAGTCCACATCTTTGGCAGTGATCACCGCATTCTTGCTGACATTGCAGAACAGGGAAATTTTGGCTTTAATCTCCGGGGAAAGAAGCTGGGTCGTGCGGCAGAGTAAAATATCCGGCTGAATGCCGATGCTGCGCAGTTCCTTGACACTGTGCTGGGTAGGTTTGGTTTTGACCTCCCTTGCCGTAGGAATGTAAGGCACCAGCGTCAGGTGAATATAGATTACATTCCCCTTGCCGGCGTCCGTCTTGAACTGCCGGATCGCTTCCAGGAAAGGCAGACTTTCGATATCACCGATGGTGCCGCCGATTTCTACGATGACAACGTCCACCCCATCGGCCACCATGCGAATGCTGTTTTTTATTTCATCGGTAATGTGCGGAATAACTTGGACCGTACCGCCAAGGTAATCGCCCCGACGTTCCTTGCGAATCACCGAATCATATATTTTACCGCTGGTAAAGTTATTGTCCCGGCCCAATCTGGCATTGGTAAACCGCTCATAATGTCCCAGGTCAAGATCGGTTTCAGCACCGTCATCGGTGACAAACACCTCTCCGTGCTGAAAGGGGTTCATGGTGCCCGGATCGACATTGATGTAGGGATCCAGTTTCTGGATGGTTACCGTAAGTCCCCGGCTTTCCAGAAGGGCACCGATTGCCGCAGATGCAAGCCCTTTGCCAAGAGAGGAAAGGACGCCGCCGGTGACAAATATATATTTCGTGTTTTCCGCCATATTTACTCCATTGCTATTTAACATTTACTCGAATCATTGATGAATTCGTAAAACGTTGAATTCATCAATGATTAATTAACTGTTTTAGCTGTCTACTGCAACCCACCGGCGCCTTGTGTATCATCCATGATCGATTTCCGAGAATGATCATCCAATAAAGATTTTTTCAACTGCCTGATATTAAAAAGGCTGGCCGGCAGTCCGTCTACAACACGTATTCGGTCTACCCGGATTTTCCGTAATAGAATATCCTCCCGAAAAAATCGGATCTGCCGTGGATACCAGAGTCCCCCGCTTTTTTGCCATTGCTCATAATGCACATCCAGAAAACTTTCCGGATTCAACGGATTTCTGTCAAATATCAGCCAGCGGACCGGTCGAAAATTTTCCCTGTCGATCCAGACCTGGGAAATTGATTCATCCGGATATCGGGCTCCTATAACAAAAAAAATTTTATCCTGAAATCGTCCCAGGCTGGAGACATGCACATCCACACCGAGAGTAGCCAGCTTGTCCTGGACCAGAATTCGGGCCTTATACAGAAAAATATCCTTATATTGTTCAAACAGGTCTTCAGGGTCGTCAACGACACGGCCGTTGACCATGGTCATTACATTATCCCCGGCCACGACATGAATGCGCGGGGTGTCAGACCCGATGATGTCGGACCTGAAATCACCATGAAAATTATAATACAGGGTTTCCTTTGCCGTAATAGTACTGTTCCCCGGTCCTTGTTCATAAAAAATGATGCTTTGATCAATCCTTACGCCCTTTGAGCGGTCAAGATTCTGCGTCATCAGTTCCAGTATGTGCGGCCCGGGCAACACATAGGCCCGGGCAACAGGTGTGACCTGAAACAACAGCGCCCCCAGAGTTGCGAAGGCAAGGGCCATTTTTTTTACATTAAAAACCGCCATTTGCAAATCGTTACTTTTCATCCGGCTCTATGGATTCGGCATCTGCGACAAAAATATCGCCGGCGAATGTAGCCGCGGCCCCGAGTTCTTCTTCGATTCGGATCAACTGGTTGTATTTGGCCACACGATCGGAACGTGACAGGGAGCCGGTTTTAATCTGGCCGCCATTAATCCCCACCACCAGATCGGCAATGAAGGTATCTTCGGTTTCGCCGGAGCGGTGTGAGACAACAGTGGTATATCCCGCCTGGTTGGCCATATCGATGGTGTCCAGGGTCTCGGTCAAGGTACCGATCTGATTGAGTTTGATAAGGATCGAGTCGGCGATCCCGCGGTCAATACCCTTTTTAAAGATCTCAGGATTGGTTACAAAAATATCATCACCCACGATCTGGATGGTACTTCCAAGCTGGTCCGTCATGATCTCCCAGCCGTCCCAGTCCTGCTCGGCCAGACCGTCTTCAATGGAAAGAATCGGGTATCTGTCGATCAACTCTTCATAGTAATCGATCAATTCCTCCGCAGTCATCTCTTTGCCTTCGGATTTTAACTGATATTTTCCATCACGGTAAAATTCAGATGCAGCGGCATCCAGGGCCAGGCCGATGTCCAGCCCGGGGGTGTAACCCGCTTCGGTGATGGCGGTATTGATCAACGTAAGGGCCTCATGGGTGGAACCAAAATTCGGTGCAAAGCCGCCTTCATCGCCCACAGCGGTGGAAAGACCCTTTTTTTTCAGAATATTTTTCAGGCTGTGAAATGTTTCAGCCCCCATACGAACCGCCTGTGCAATATTTTTGGCGCCGATGGGAACAATCATGAATTCCTGAATATCAAGGTTGTTGGCTGCATGAGCACCGCCATTGATGATGTTCATCATGGGCACAGGCAGACAGCGGGCATTGATCCCCCCCAGATATCGATAGAGCGGCATTCCATAAGCCAGGGCCGTGGCTCTGGCAGCGGCCATGGAAACCCCAAGGATAGCGTTGGCCCCGAGTTTTGCTTTATTGGGCGTACCGTCGAGTTCGATCATATTATGGTCAAGGGCCACCTGGTCGCCGGCATCCATACCGCGCAGAGCCGGTGCAATAATACTGCGTACGTTTTCAACGGCTTTGGCGACGCTTTTACCGCCAAATTGTTTATCCTCCCGGTTGCGAAGCTCCAGGGCCTCACGCGTTCCCGTGGAAGCCCCGGAAGGTACGGCAGCGCGACCCACAGCCCCGCATGCAAGCGTTACATCCGCTTCAACTGTTGGATTTCCTCTTGAATCCAGAATTTCTCTGGCCTGTATTTCTATTATCTCCGTCATATTACCCCCTGTTGATTATATCTAGCGTAGTGCCGGACAAAATATATCTTAATTTTCCCCGAGCCGTGATTCGGTTAAACCGGCAGTGCCTTATGACGAAAAAATACGCATGCGGCGACCGGCAACTTGACAAAATTTTTGAAAATGTTACTCTGAATACATGTGCATGTCAAGGCGTGAACTCGGGAATCCGAATTAATCAGGAAAAGAAAAAAATGCAGCAAAAAGATTTTTACAGCAATGCCCATCTTGTGGTCGCGACCATTCGTATTATAGAACATCAAAAATTAAACGAGCCCACGGTGGACGCTATCTGTCGGTTTTTGTCCTTTTCCCCGGAGCAGGGCAATTTTATCTGTCGACAGCTTCGGAAAATGGGAATTTTAAACAACATTGAAAGTGCTTTCGGCATCAGACTGTTTATCAAAGACCATCTCAAACTGGAGGAAATTTCCAGAGGGGAGCAGGACAGCCGACTTGAAAAGGAGCTGGCAAGGTTCCAAAGCAATCGCGAGGACATCGACAAAAAAGTCAAATCCTTCCAATCGGAACAAGCTCAAAAACAGAAAGATCTGTTTGCCGAACTGGAAAAAAAACTGAAAACCGGATTGGAGAAAAAATAAATATACCGCGCCCTTTCCCCGGTTTCAGGCCAGGCCGATATTCCAGTTCCACAGGCCCGGTCTTTTTTTCAGGGAGACCTGGGGCGGCAATGGATTATCAATATCAACAAAAAGGCGATACCCGGCCTTTTCAAGGGTTTTTCTCTGGGCACTCAGGTCCAGTCGCCAGTTGGGATAGACCCAGTAGTTTGAGCCGTATTTCTGTACCCATGACTCCTCCCCCCGGGGGCTGGCAAAGGCAACCTGGGGTTTCAGGTTATCGGCCAGTACCCGTGATATGCACAGGGGCCAGTTTCCGGCGATAACGATTCCCAGGGGCAGGGGAGAGTTCTGGGGAAGGTACTGGTAATCCTCACTGCCCAGTTCGGGGCTGACAATGACGCCGCTAAAGCCCATCTCAGCCATAACGGCGATCCCCAAGGGATTGGCAATATTACAAAATGGCCCTGCCCAGAGATTGAGCTTTTCAGTGGGCGGGAAAAAGGCCATCTGCCAGGGTGCATTCAGAACAAAATTCCCAGCGCCCTGTTTCAAAACTGAATTTACCTGGTCCCTGAAGTCCTCTTCATCCTGGGGCCATATGACCGGCGGCAGCCACCACCAGCAGTTGGCCGCCCTGTTTTTTTTTATATTTTCAATGGATTCCGCAGAGAGCCAGAGCCCGGTTACGCCGCGGGAAGACTTGCTTTTTTCCGTATTCCGGAACAAATTCATTTCAAGAGTTTTTATTCGTCTGGAAAACCGTCGGGGCAAGTTGATCCTGAAATCCGGCCTTGCCTGGGCCCCGGTCATTTTTTTTTCAAGTTGTGCTTCCAGGTTGTCTATCATTTCCACCAGGACCTTTTCACGACGGTCGGTCAGAAAAACCGGTGCCCCCTGGGGGCTGTTTTTCCCGGAAGAAATTTTCAGATGAAGATGTCCTTTTTTAGGGACATATCTGCTTACGCGGTGCACGGCATGCCATTTCTGGTCTTCATAACCGATCCGCAGTACATCCCCTGTCAGCAGTTCCTCCCTGGCGACAAACCAGGGGTTGGCCCGGGTGCCCTGAACTTTTCCCATCAGCAGACCGGAACCGGTATGCCCGGACGTGTTGACGGGGCTTTGTATGCGCTGGGTTAAAAAATTATAATGCGTGGTATTGCGGCCCAAAGCCCGTTCCAGCATGGCCAGCGCATTTTTTTTAACCTTGGGATCTTTACCCTGGTCCCGCAGCATCTGGTAGGCCTTGACCGTGTAGAAGACATAGTGGGGACCTTTTTTTCGGCCCTCTATTTTCCAGGTGGTGACTTCCGGAATGGATAAAAGTACCTTGACCAGGACATCGATGCTTAAATCCTGACAGGAAAAAAAGCGGGCTGATTTTTTATCCTGGCTGTAAAGCCTTCGGCAGGGCTGTACGCACCGTCCCCGGAGCCCGCTTTTCCCGCCGTAGTAACTGCTCCAGTAACACCGGCCCGACACCCCGTAGCAGAGGGCCCCGTGGATAAACGTTTCCAGTTTGAGATCCTTTGGGCAGGCCCGGGCCATGTCTTTGATTTCATCTACATTCAGTTCTCGGGGCAGAACAACCCGGTCCACCTCCAGGTCGGCACGAATGGTTTCCAATGCCGCAGGAAAACCGGCATTTGCCAGGGTCGACAGATGCAGTTCACCGGAAAAATCGGCCTGGCGGGCCAGTTTCACCATGGCCATGTCCTGAACAATCAGGGCATCCGGATGCACATCACGCTCCAGGGTGGTCAATATCCGGCCCACCGGCTCCAGATCATCGGGTTTCAGTATGGAGTTGATAGTGACATAGACCCTGGCACCCTGTTCGTGGGCCAGTGCGGTCAGGGCTGCCAGTTCTTCTGTCTTGAAATTTTTCGCCTCCATGCGGGCGGAAAAAGATTTCAACCCGCAATAAACAGCATCCGCCCCGGCCGCCAGGGCCGCCAGGAATGACGCCCGGCTGCCTGCCGGTGCCAGAATTTCAGGTTTATGTTTGTTTAATTCTTTCGACATTTATTATTCCTTGTTCGACATTAAAAAATGGTAACCGTTCATGGTTGACAGTTATCGGTTCACGGTTGAAAAAATTGAAATTAATATCCAAAACACTTCAATCGTTGGGCCTCGTTCAAAAATTTCGGCCGATTAAACAGTTTTCTCTTAATCGTAACTCTGCTCTTACTTGAGTTTTCGAAAACTCAAGCTCTTATTACAATCAGGGTGAGGAGTAAAAAAAAGTAGCCGCAATGATGAGCAAAGTCAATTGTTGCATAGTTGATTGGAAAAACTGTGAACTGTGAACCGACAACGATTACAAAGTAGCATATATCGGATTGGATGCCAATCCCCTTGCCCCGTCGGGATTTTGTGTTATACTGCAGGAAACAAATAATGAAAGGAATTCATATGAAAATTGCAATAAGCGGCAAAGGCGGTGTAGGCAAGACAACTTTTGCTGCTCTGCTGGCACGCATCCTGGATGAACAGGGAAAATCCGTTCTGGCCATTGACGCGGATCCGGACGCTAATCTGGCCGCGGCACTTGGTATTGAAGAGGCCGATAAGATTATCCCCATCGCTGAAATGAAGGAACTGATTTTCGAAAGGACCGAAGCCCAGCCCGGCACTATTGGCGGTTTTTTCAAGCTCAACCCCAAGGTGGATGATCTGCCTGATGCATTATCAGCAAAACTCGGTAATATCAAGTTCATGCGTCTGGGCGGTGTCAAAAATGGCGGCGCCGGATGCATCTGCCCGGAAAGCACGCTGTTAAAGGCCCTTGTCTCCCATATCGTGCTCTGCCGGGATGAAATGGTGATCATGGACATGGAAGCCGGCATCGAACATCTGGGCAGGGGTACGGCCCGGGCCGTTGACAAGTTGATTGTAGTGGTGGAACCCGGCCGTCGCAGCCTGGATACGGCGGAAAACATCAAACGGCTGGCTGCTGAAATCGGCCTCACCGATATCGCCATTGTGGGCAATAAGATTCGAAACCCCGGGGACGAAGCGTTTCTTACATCAAATTTGGCGGATTTTGAATTTTTAGGATTCGTTCCCTATCAGGACACCCTGATCGAGGCGGATCTTAACGGGATTTCGCCCTTTGAGGTGGATTCTTCGGCAAAGGCAATCATTCGGCAAATGGTTGAAAAACTATGATTGAAACGCATCGAAAATATCGCGGTCCGGCCCGGCGGCGTTCCAGAAAAAAACCGGCCCGTCTGAAAATCAGTCCCGGATCGGATGCGCGGCTGAAGAAAGTATTTGCAACCATCGGCGTGCCGGAACAGACACCGTTTACACCGGATCCGTTTCAGATAGAGGCAGTGAAAGCCATTCAAAAGGGCGACTGCCTGGTAAGTGTCCCCACAGGTTCCGGAAAGACCTGGATCGCGCGAAAGGCCATTGAAGAGATCCTGGATAGACAGGGACGGGCATGGTATGCAACCCCCTTAAAGGCACTGTCCAATGCCAAGTATGAAGAGTTTTCAGATATTTTCGGCGCACGGAATGTAGGCATCCTGACCGGCGACCGCAAGCAAAACCCGGATGCGCCGATCATTGTGGGTACCACCGAAATTCTGCGCAACCAGCTCTACGATGCCATGCACCAGGGCCTGACCCTGGCTGCCGACTGTGTGGTTTTGGACGAGGCTCACTTTCTGGGTGATGAGGAGCGCGGGGTGGTATGGGAAGAGATCATGATATATCTGCCCCACCGTATTCCTCTGCTGCTGCTTTCGGCGACCATTGGCAATGCCGGCCAGATTGCCGCCTGGCTTGAATCGATTCGCGGCAAGACCTGCACCGTGATTGTGGAAACACAACGACCGGTCCCTCTGTATCCGCTTTTTTTCCATCCCTCCGGGACCCTTTACCCGCTGTTGATATCCGCCGGTGACAACAAAAACGGAAAAAAGAAAATTTACAAAAAAGTCAGCGCCCATATCAACAAAAAGCACCCCCCGCAACTCAGTCCGCCCTACCGCTTGCCCCCTTTCGGGGAGATCCTGCGGGTTTTGAAGAAGTACAACCTGCTGCCGGCCATTTTTTTTCTCAAATCCCGGGCCGACTGCGACGGCGCCATAGAACTCTGCAACGGCAATCATTCTATAGATTCGGACATTGCCGAAAAACGCAGTCGCAAAATAGCACAACTGGTGGCTGAAAGCCCCCATGTGGCCCATCACCTGCAGCGGTCGTTGCTGGAACACCAGGCTGTAGGGGCACATCACAGCGGGCAATTGCCTGCCTGGAAATTGATCCTTGAAACGTTGATGAGCGAAGGCCTGCTGGATGCGGTTTTTGCTACCTCCACGGTGGCTGCCGGTGTCAACTTCCCGGCCCGGACCATTGTTTTTTTAAACTCCGACCGGTTCAACGGCCGTGAATTCATGTCGCTATCCGCCACGGAGCTGCATCAGATGACCGGCCGCGCAGGTCGCCGGGGAATGGACAATATCGGTTTTGCCATGGTGCTGCCCGGCAAGTTTATGGATATAAGGCTGGTGGCCCGGCTCCTTTCCTCGTCGTCCACGCCGGTGCTCAGCCAGATCAGGGTCAATTTTTCCATGGTGCTCAATTTGCTCTTGAGCCATAGCCCCGAACAGGTCGAAGAACTGCTCGGGCAATCTTTTGCCACCTATCTGTTGTCCCAAAAGCCCGGCAGGAAACGTTCCACGCAATTGCCGTCTCAAAGCAACCAAAAACTGGGGCAGGATTTTTTAAGGCACTTGAATTTTTTAATAAAAACCGGTTTTGTAACCCCGGAAGGGGCATTGACCGCGGACGGACAATGGGCTTCCCAACTGCGGGTGGATCAGCCCCTGATCATTGCCGAAGGGTTTCGGCGCGGGGTTTTCCCGAAATCCGACCCGGCCGTGATGGCCGGTATTGTTGCGGCCTTTGTTAACGAACGGGAAGAACAGGACCGGACGGAAATCACGATTTATCCGGAAAAGCTTAAAAAACATTTTTTCAAGGTTCAAAAAAAGTTGAGGCCTTTTGCCGAACAGATGCAGCAAAATGGTTTTGGGGTAAGGCCCTTGTTTTTGCGCCCGGCCGTGACCCTCTATCTCTGGGCCGCCGGCCAGTCTTGGGAAAACGTGCTGGAATTCTCTTTGCTGGCCGAAGGGGATCTGGCCATGCTGATCCTGCGGACCGCAGATCATCTGCGGCATATCAGCGCCCTGAACGCGATTTTTCCGGAGGCTGCCGCCACTGCAACCCGGGCCACCGATCTGATCCTGCAGGCTCCCGTGGTGACCAACTATTCGGCCTGAACCGATTTTAAGGGGGATATTATGCCGGACGGAAAAAAATGACGCCCTGGTTGAATCCGGCCACACAGGGATCGAAAACTACTTTAAATGGTACGATAAGGCAGGGGCCAGGACAGCCAACAAATAAAAAATTCCGGCTCAAAAGGGCCATGCCCTGTATTGTTCGCTCAAAAGGCTTTCAGGGCCAACCCGTTACTATAAAAAAACCACGCACTCCACTGCAGCGGCGTTATAAGACTAATATAAAAAGGAATTCATAATGATTTTAAAAATACCGGGGCGTGAAATAATAGAGATAGAAAATGTCGTATTTGATTATAACGGCACACTTGCGATTGATGGGCAATTGATTGAGGGTGTGGGTGAAATAATGAATGAACTTGCAGAGGTGATTAATTTCCATGTCATAACAGCGGATACATATGGATCCGTTGAAAAGGCATTAACAAATATTGATTGTAAAGTTGTCAAGATTTCGAATGAAAAACAAGATGCCGGCAAACTTGATTATCTTTTAAACCTTGGGAAGGAAACAACGCTCTGTGTTGGAAATGGTAAAAATGACCGATTAATGCTGAAAGAATCCGTCATAGGTATTGCTCTTATCCAGGATGAAGGTGCCTGTGTTGAATCATTACTGGCAGCGGATATTGTCTGCAGATCAATCATGGATGTTTTTGCATATTTTAAAAATCCGGACAGGATTAAGGCAACTTTGAGAAATTACTGATCAAACATCAATATCATCTTAAGGGTTCGCACAAAAATAAGTTGGCAATTTTAAGCGCTGAGGCGCCTGGCCGGCAAGGCGCGAAAGCGCAGGAATATCAAGTATATTCCGAGTTTTCGCAACGCAGTCAGACAGAATGTATCGGTGCTTAAAATGTTAAGTTATTTTTGCGCGAGCCCTAAAAGTACCTTTCGCTCTTATGTCGAAGCCCCTGGCGTCATTCCTGTCCATGGACCATGGAGATGACAAATGAAAGCAGCACAATTGAGTAAAATCCTGAGAGGCCTGGCAGATCCAGTCATAGCGAAACATTCTCAACGGTTTTTCAAAACCGGGAAAGGTGAATATGGAGAAGGGGATAAATTTCTGGGTATCCGGGTACCGGTACTCAGAAAACAGGCCAAAAAATATAAGGATATTGCCCTGGAAGAGATTCAATGCTTGCTGAAATCCTCTTTTCATGAGGAACGCCTGTGTGCGCTTTTTCTATTAATTCAAAAATTCACCAGAGGCGATGCGGCCGAAAAAGCGACTATCTACCAACTGTATCTGAACAACACCCGATACATTAACAATTGGGATCTGGTTGACAGCTCAGCCTATTTAATCGTAGGCGCCTATTTGGAGGATAAAGACAAACAACCGATCTATGAGTTGGCCACATCGGACAGTCTTTGGGAGAGGCGGATCGCCATTATATCGACCTTGCATTTCATCCGAAAGCATCAATTCCATGAGGCATTGGATTTATCGAAGCAATTATTAACCGATAAAGAAGATTTGATACACAAAGCGGTTGGCTGGATGCTCAGAGAAATCGGTAAACGCGATCCGGGCGTAGAAGAAATTTTTTTAAAAACGCATTACAGGCAGATGCCTCGTACCATGCTGCGCTATGCAATCGAGAAATTTCCTGAACAAAAGCGGAAAAAATATTTGGCGGGCACGGTATAAGTAGCTGACTTTTTTCGCCCCACGCGACGCTTTGGCGGGAACTCACCCGCCCAAACTCCGTATTAGACCGCCGCCAACCCATAAATCATTTTTTACGAATTTTAAGGTTTTGATCCATCCTCCTTATCGCTAACGTAAAGCTAACCAGCGGCGGCCTAATAGCTAAGGCCTTTCGGAAAGTTCAAAACAATGTTAACTGCGAGATCGGACAAAACGCCACAATATTAGCCGTCTGAGTTAAGCGCCTTGTTCGCAGTTTTTATTTTTTATAGATCAATCTTTTTAAAAGGATATCTTCAACATTTTGCCGAGAATCTATTACAGATAAAACAAATATTTTCTGTTCTGCGATCCTGTATATTAGTCGCCATGGCGGGGCAATCAATTCCCTGTAGTGTAGTATGCCTTGATCCTGGAGCTCTGGTACGATGCGGCCTCTTTCAGGAAGAGTATAGAGGCTTGAAGCTTTTTTTTTGATCTTTCTAAGTATATTTAATGCATTGTGAGGGTTGTCCACTGAAATGTATTCAATGATTTCTTTTAAATCATTTTCCGAAACACTGGTCCAAACAACCTGATGCCTTACGTTCATTAAAGTTTTTCTTTCAGTGAATTCTCAATGTCTTTAAATATATCCTCTTGGGCCTTAACCTTGCCATTCCGAACGTCACTTTCACCTTGAGATATCAGCTTTAACAAGCCAATTGCGTTCCGCATATTCTCATAGCTTTCAGGATCTTGAAGAACAGCTCTGGGTTCACCGTTTTGGGTTATAATTACAGGGCGATGGGTTTCGTTGATCTGGTTTAATAAAACCGCAGCTTTTGATTTTAGATAAGTAACAGGTTTTATATCGTTTGTAATATTCATTTTTATCACCTCCGGTCTGTATATGATACCAAATATAGACCGGAGGTCAAGGCTGAATTTAATGCGACACAATCCTTAAGGTTAGCCTTTTCCTTTTTTATACAGGTATTGGTGGATAGTGATCTCGTTACCATTTAGCGTTTCGCTACTCAGTGCTCGTTCTTCTATTTTTTCCCAGTCGGACAGTAGATCGTCAAAGTGACCGGGCTCATGATGGCGGAATATAGCAGTTGCGGATTTGAAACAACCATAGGTATTCAGCTCTCTTTGCCCGTAGCGGCTACGGTAGTGCGGGTTATCACCTGTCTCATAGTCACTTATATACAGACAAGCATTTTTCCGAGTATGGCTATTAATTAGTGATATCAGTTCTGATTGTTCATCGGTTAATGGGCAAGAAGTGAATAGTGCAAAACAGAGAACCAAATCAAAGGATTTGTCCGCCAATGCATTTATATCGCACGCGTAGGACGCCCCGGGATTCTGACTAAAAGCCCGTTCTATCAACGGAGCGCTAGAATCAAAACCGACAATATTCCTGAATCCTTCTCTTCTGAGGTCACTCGTCAGGCGTCCATAACCACATCCAAGGTCAAGTACTGAAAATTCTCTGTCGATGTTTGCCAGCCACTCCGAACTGATTGGGTGGGTGAAGACCTTCTGAGCGCCTTCATTGTTCCAATATTCAGTATTTCGCATGCTCATCCTTTTGGGCTAACCAAATTTTTCATTAAAACAGACATCTCATATAAACTTTAAGGGTCATTTTTTAAAAACCCCAATAAAGGAGAAAACAGGCTTCCTCAAAATACCCTTGAATATGCTTCACTTGGATAAAGTTTATCAATATTGCTCGTTATTGGCACTACTTGGACCGGATTCAAATAATGGTTTGCAGCATCATTGCTCACGATGATGGCAGGCCTTTGTTTGCGGATTTCACCTCCGATGGAGGGATTAAAATTAATCCACCAAACTTCACCTCTCATCATCGTTTATATCTCCTATAGTGGCTTCGGCCCATTCAAAAGCCTCAGATTCTCTGATTTGATCAGCAGCCATTTTTTTATATGCGGTATACATATCTTTTTTTAGAACATGTGGGCGGACTAAGTCCTCAATAAAACGGCTGATTTTTTGCGGCCCAATAACTGTTCGTAATCCCGCATAAACTTCTTCGTTTATGGTAACCGTGAGTTTTTTTTGTATCCGGATCACCTCCAATGTTTTGTTGGCCCCCTTGATATTGTAATATTATTTTGTCTTATTCTTTTTATAAGACGTTATCAGCTTGGATACCATTGAATTCACATTGCAATTTCCCGTATCTGCTAGCTCATTAAGTTTTTTGTAATTTGCACTTGAAATTTTTTTGTCCAATATTTTAACACTTCCATCATTCCAATGCAGAACACCCCGCCCATCAAGTATAAATTTATCAGGATGAAGTTTTGCAGCTTTCTTTTTTGTTTCACTCCATGCTGTGTTAATTTCACGAGAAGTTGACAATTGACCAACCATAACTAAAACGCAAAGTAACATTTTCTTTTAAATGGGTCGCTCCATCAGATAGTTCTAAAAGCCCCTCTATCATCATTTTTGTAAGTCTACCTTTTGATAGTATTGCCATAGATAACTCCTGTTGTGATTTTAAGGCCAACGCCAAGTTCACCGGGAGCGTTAGCGATCCGGTGGAACGCCTCGTTCGCCCTTCTCCTTTTTGCAAATATCCTAAAGGTAAGAACGTAAGCCGTGAGATAGCAGAAAAGTATGTGCCCTAAATCTTCATTAATCCGAACACTGTATATACTTTTCGACAACGGGATCTTTGATAAATTCGGCTATCGCGAGGTTGGTGGCGTAGCCTATGGCATTCATGATAATTCCGCTCCCCTCATAGCCGCTGTAAACATGTGTGTAGCCGATCTCCGGGATAGCGATTTTCAGTTTGACATTGCATCCGAAAGACCAAGCGCCGTCCGCGTGGACCTCTTCCATCCATACGTAGATTTCCTTGCCGGTTTTTTCGTCCACCGGAACGTTGCTCTCGCGAAGCTTGTCTTCTATATACCGCGCTACGAGGCTAACGTACTCGGTTGGGACTATCGTGTAGCTTATTCCCGCGACGCTGTAGACCGTGTAAATGTCGGTTCTCGAATCCTTGTTTACTACACGCAGGGTCCGTGCGCCCGGGCACCGGCCTGCTGACTGCAGGTCGATGGGCTTGACGCTGGTTTGGCTGTTCAGATACTTTGCTTCAAAGACATCGGGCAGCCGAGAGGTGATGTTGTGGGCGCAGCCGGTAAGCAGGGAAGCAAACAGCCCCATTAAAATGACGAACAATCTGATTGTTTTCATGCTCTTCTCTCTTATTTTTCTTTTACAGATAATCAAGATAGGGAGAAGCCTTGCGGCTCCCCCTCCTACACCACCAGGCATACGGATCACGCACCATGGCGGTTTGATTGATTAAGTTAATTGTTGGGAACAACAAGTCTCGGAAAACCCTGCGACTTGAAATACTTATTCGTGAGTGCGTAGTAAAGCATCGGGCTACGACTCAAACGCCAGGGTCAGTGTGCCGACTTTGTTGTATCCCAGGCTAATTCGCGATCAATACCACGCTTCCGGAGTTCCTTGTATCCTCGACGGCCCCATTGCTACCAGAGGTCACCCATTAAAGGGCTGGTCAAGTAAAAAAACACCTCTCCATGCAAAATAATAGAACTTTTTTCGCTTGATCTATAAACGCTCCATGCGGCACGGTGTTGCTTTGCCTTCTATCT
>Ga0207996_1000370_pt1 | contig 41030 bp, 38 predicted proteins | sample AntAceMetag02UKG_FD_184773 | JGI IMG/M metagenome (GOLD analysis project Ga0207996, IMG submission 184773) | Saline lake microbial communities from Ace Lake, Antarctica - Antarctic Ace Lake Metagenome 02UKG (SPAdes) (version 2) | ecosystem: Environmental > Aquatic > Non-marine Saline and...
GGTTTCTTTTATTTTTTGTTTAATTATTTCAAGTGCCTTTTTATGATTTGGGGAAAGAGAATTTTCTTGCAAAATATTAAACCTCCTTAAGGTATTTGAACAATAGTTGTATGCGATTATTTGTTTACTTATATTATAATAAAACAAGCATTTCTTGTCAAATTATTTTTTTGACATTATTTTTTGACAATTATACAAACATATGATAAATTTATCATATTAAAATATTGTTTAGATATTTTTTATTGTAAAGAGAATTTTATCTAAACTAAATTTTAATTATGAAACTTTTTTGTTAAATATATCTTATAAATTAGAGGAAGATAAAAATTTTATAAAAATCGTATCTATTTGGTATAGGTAAAAGGGAAGCAATCGAGATGAGATGTGGATTAATAAATAGTAAATTAAATAGCATGGGTCGCAGAAAAATTTTTTTGTTTTTTATTGTGATTCTTTTCACTTTCTTTTGTAATATCAGCTTATTTGCTTCCGAATCTTCAGATCCGTCCAAATTTCCAATTTATGTAGCTGTATTTTTTGAACCGGGGTGCCACGATTGTGAAAAAGCAGAAAAAATGCTGGAAAAATTAACCAAGGAATATCCCGATACTCTGTTTATCAAAAGATTCGATATTTCCCTGGTAGAGAATATGGAATTAGCTGAATCACTGGGAGAAATTTATCATATGCCGGAAGAGGAGAGGCTGTTGGTTCCGGTCATTTTCCTTGGTGATGAATACCTTTTTCGTCAGGATATTACGCAAGAAAATATGATTAGTTTGATTCAAAAATATAAAGATGTTGAGATAATTCCACCCTGGGAGAAAATGAAAAAAGATAATTCCCAGAACAGACTAATCAATCGTTTTCAATCTTTTGGTCTTTTTGCAGTTGCCTTTAGCGGATTAATCGATGGCATTAACCCTTGTGCTTTTGCAACTATTATTTTCTTTATATCCTATTTAACGCTGATTAATCGAAAAGGTAAGGACTTACTATGGGTGGGTGGTATGTTTACTTTTGCTGTTTTTTTAACCTATTTTTTAATTGGCACCGGAGCACTAAAAATCATTACATCATTATCATTCCTTCCCCTGGCTCGAAAAATATTTAGTATTGTCGCTGCTGTGATTGCCATTATTCTGGGCATCATCAGCTTGCAGGACTATCTTCGTTTTAAGGCGAGTGGAGAAACCAAGGATGCAAAATTGCAACTTTCACCTTTTTTAAAGAAAATGATCCATTCAACCATTCGGAAGAATGTGAAGCTTGGTAACTATATTCTGATGGCTGCTGTTACCGGTTTTATCGTGTCTCTTCTGGAATTAGCCTGTACGGGTCAAATATATTTACCTACTATTATGTTTATCAGTACCATACCAAAACTAAAAGTGAATGCCTTGATGTATCTTTTATTTTATAATTTAATGTTTGTTTTGCCTTTAATTTTTGTATTCTCTCTTACCTATTGGGGGACATCTTCTCAACAAATCGGAGCACTGACTCAGAAAAATTTTGGTATAATTAAGTTGGCAATGACATTTCTCTTTTTTGGTTTAGCCGGACTCTTGATATTCACAGGTGTTTTGATCTAATTTAGGTAAATGGTAGAAAATTGTACTAAATGCAAAAACAACATCAAACTTACAGGTAGAAATATTTTTTCATAATATGTTATTACATATTTAAACTTTTATTCGAATAAAAATATTTTAAGGGTTGTGTGGGATAAATGATTTACTCCGGAATAAAAAAGAATTATCTAATTTTGTTTTTAATCATTTTTATTTTAATTATTAATTTAGAATTATGTCATGCAAATGAAGTAGATTCCACCATTGATGATTCGTTACCGCGTGTCGTTTTGTTGGAACTTTTCGTTCAAGCCAATTGCAGTACCTGTCCCCATGTTGAATTTTGTTTGGAAGATATATTTTGGGAATATGGTTCGGGAAAGGTTATTTTGCTTGAGGAACACCTTTGGGGAGACGGATATGACATTACGGAAACCAATAATCGCTATAATTGGTATGTAACCGAAGGTAAAAAAGGGACACCTGATTTATTTATTAATGGATTAAATAAAAGAATACAAGGATTAGCCTGTGAAGATCTGGGAGAAAATTATGATTATTACTTGGAAATAATTGATTTCGAAGCATCCAAATTAGCTGATATCGAAATATCTGCTGTAAAAAAGATGGTTGATTCAACTATAACGGCAACAGGTCGGGTAAAAAATATAGGCAAACTTGTTTTGGAAAATTTAGCAGTTTGTGGAATGATCTACCGGGAAGGGGAAGAACCGGGATTATCTTATTGGGTGAAAGAAATATTTTCTTTTCAGGATCTACCGCAATTTTTTCCACAGGAAAGTATTGATTTTGAATTTATCTCCGGGTTAATGGTCACAGACGAAGATACGGATTTACATCATGCAGTTATTTTTGTTCAAAATATAGCTTCTAAAGAAGTGCTTCAAGCAGTTTATGTGGAGTAATAATTAGGGAATAGTCGTTAGTATTTAGTATATAGTGAAGAAAAGATAAAGAAGGTTGTAAGTTAATTTAGTTTGCCTGTTCACCGGTTATTTAGTTTATCGGTTAAAGAAAATTAAAGAATAAGACAAAGAAAAAAGCGAAAAAAAAAGAGCACAATCCATCATACCCTACGCCTGAATCTTAATTTTTTAATCCGATACTCAATACTATATACTTGATACTCGATACAGTTTTTACTATTTACTAACGACTAATTTAATTGGTGAATTAATCTTGCTCTTTATCTTAATGGGTTAATGGGTTAATTGGAGAATTGGGTAAATTGGTTAATTAATGAATTTAAAAGGAGGTAATTTTATGAAATATTTTAAAAAAAACCAACTTCTAATATTAAGTCTTCTTATTATTGGATTTATGTTGATGATGTCAAATACGTCTTTTTCCTCATCTTTCAGGAAAGGTTTTCCCGCCCCGGCCTTTACTCTTGAAAACATAGATGAGAAAATCTTTAATTTAGAAGATTACAAAGACAAACAGAAACTTCTTATTCTTTACTTTTGCAACAATGAAAATGAAGATTCTATCTGTGGTATAGAGGAATTTGCCAAATATTTTGAAGAACACATTATTGAAGAAAAATACCAAGTAATTATGATAAATACTCGTAAAGATCTAAAAGAAGAAGATACCAAATTGATTAAAGAATTTTGGGAAAAAAAAGGAATAAATTTTAGTATTTTGTTAGACGCTCAGAGTGAAGTGAGTAATCTTTATAATGTTGAAATGATTCCCACGACTATTTTTTTGGATAAAAATTTAGTGGTAAAGAGAATTTATCCCGGTTTGCACTCCAAACAGCAAAATTTAATGTTTCAATACATGAGTTATTTCCTGGGGGCAGAAAAAAAAGAATCCAAAAAAAAAGAAAAAAAAGAAGATGATGATGATGGATGTAATAGCGGTACATGTGATCCTCCACCCGGATATTAAATTGATTAAGGAATAATTCCTTATTGAAATAAGTGGCATGATTTTCAAAGAAAGGCAACCTGCAGGTTTAAAATACTCTGTTACGGATATTTTTGAGGAGCAAAAAGTTGAAATTAATTTTCTTTCTTCCGGGAAAATTTATGAATTTACTTTTACAATTGAAGGTGTAAACTGGGATGGTGAAAACCTTCATGGAATGATTTTTGTTCAGACACCGGAAGGTCCGACTAAAGAAATATTACAGGCTTATTATGTGGAATAGTAATTTATTAATTAGCTGTTTACTTGGTTAGCTAGTTGAGGAAAGAGAATTCAGGAGCCAGGAATCAGAATCCAGAAAAAAGAAAAGAATAAATAATAGAAGCCATAAATCAATGGGCTAATCGGTCAATCTGAGAATTGATATTAATCTTGATCTTTACCTTAATTGGAGAATTAGTAAATCGGTCAATTGGTTAATTAACTAATATATATCAAAGGAGTAAATTATGTTTCGTAATAAATTTAGTTTTGTTCTAATTGCTTTATTAATAGTAATAATAGGTTTTTTTGTATTTACTAATATTCAGAATACAACTCCATCACAACCCAAAATTTCTCTATCTGAGGAAGAATGGGATTTTGGTAAAATAAAAGAGGATGAAAAGCCTGCTCACATCTTTACTATTACTAATACCGGAGGAGAAGAACTTATTGTAAGTCGAGTGCGAGCTGCCTGTGGCTGTACAGCTACCATGCTTTCTTCTGATCATATTCTTCCGGGAAAAAAAGCAGAGTTAAAAACTACTTTTAATCCTGTCGGGTATGAAGGAATCATAAAAAAATCCATCTATATTGAATCAAATGATCCTGAACTTTCCAAAGTAAAAATAGATATCATTGCTGAGGTGGAAACAATACCTGCTCCTAAAGCTTTCCTTTCTAATTCTCAGTGGGATTTTGGATTAATTTCCCAGGGAGACTTTCCTGAATTTACCTTTACCGTTGAGAACAAGGGTGAATTAGAACTTGTCATTGAAAAAATGGATACTTCTAAGTATATAAAAAGTAATATTATCGTTCCACTGGTTATCCCTCCAACCGAAAAAAAAGAGATAGTATTTACCTATGATTCAAGTGAACATGCAATAGGAGAAACAAAAGAAAGCATTCGAATATACTGTAATGATCCCAGAAAAAAAGCTTTTTCTCTACGGGTTAGCGGTTATATAAAAGAAAAGGACGAACCAACGGTAAGCATCTTTCCTACAGTAGCGAAATTCAATTTAGCATCTGATTCGGAAGATGGATCGGTTAATCAATTCACCTTGCAGAATTTAGGAGAAAAATCAATAAAAGTGATTTCAATATCAACTTCAGTAGATTATCTAATTCCCTTACGTTCGGAAATTGAACTTAAAGCAAAAACAAAAGAAAATTTACAATTGGTATTGTTAAAAGAAAAGGTTCAAAATGAAAATCTGGAAGAGAAAAAGGAGAATTATTTGTACCTGACTTTAGCGATCCCGATTGAAATTATTAAATAATTATTATAGATATATTTATATTTTGCTAAAAATATAATTATCTCTATAAAATGTAAAAATTTTACAATGAGCACAAAGGAAAAAAATGAAAAGTTATTATAAGATTTTTAAAGCATTATCCGATGAGACCAGGTTACGAATTTATTCGCTTTTACTCCATGGTGAATTATGTGTTTGCGAGTTAAAAACTATTTTAAAAATGGAACAATCACGCATTTCACATGGTCTGCGCATTTTAAAAGAAGCGGATTTAGTTGTTAGCAGCAGGGTGGGTAAATGGAAAATCTATTCAATTAATAAAAAAAATAAAAACAATAAAATAATTCAGGCATTAAAAGAAGAGATAAAACTATCTGTAAGAGAAGAAAATAATTTGCAAAAATGTAAAAAAGAAAATGTCAAAAGCAAGATGAAATGTTCCTAAGACCGGACTTTTGTTTATTACTTTAGTTTAGTCCAAGCATTTATTTATTCATCAGATATTATAATAATATTTAAGTAAAAAGTAAATTAAAAGATAATAAGTGGTTACTATTAATATACAAGAGACAGACCTTGTGTCCACCCTCCGCAGTTTTAAAAATTTACCAATTTACCAATTTACTGATTAAATTAGTTAGTTAGTGAATAATTAAAACAGTATCGAGTATCGAGTCAAAGAAATTAAGATTCAGGTGTAGGGGCATAATGGATTTTTCCCTTCTTTTGTATTTCATTTTTTTATTCAAAATATTTATTTTACTAATTCCCCTCACCCTAACCCTAACCCTCCGAGGGGCGAGGGTTAGGCAAGAGCGGGTTCCTGAATTCTGTCTTCTTTGTACTATTTTCTCAATCAACCAACCAATTCAACAATTTATTAATTAGGATATCTTTTCTCAAATATTCAACACGAATCATTAAAAAATTTCACTTAAATTATTAAATTTGTTATAATTATACAAGTATGCCAAAATAAGATACCAAAGTGATATATATTTTAAACCATGCGGATTTTGATATAAAGAAGCAATGTAAGATAAATAATTAATCCTTGACTATTAATGTATTCAGAGATAGAGGTGTAATCATGTGTGATTCTATCGTAGCTTTGGGTTCTACTACCAAGGACGGAGCAACATTTTTTGGTAAAAATAGTGACCGTGAACCCGATGAAGTACAAAATATCGTCATCTTTCCCCGCCGGAAACACAGTTTAAAAGAAACCGTTAAATGTACTTATTTAACTATTCCTCAAGTTTCGGAAACAGCACGAATATTTCTCTGCCAACCTTTTTGGATGTTTGGAGCAGAAATGGGCGCCAATGAATATGGAGTAGTTATTGGGAATGAAGCAATATTTACTAAAGAGAAACCCGATAAAACAGGATTAACCGGAATGGATTTAATTCGCCTGGCTTTAGAAAGAAGTGTTAACGCGAAGCAGGCACTTGAAGTTATTATTGAATTATTGGAAAAGCATGGGCAGGGAGGTAATTGCGGTTATCGATTTAAATTAAAGTATATGAATAGTTTTTTAATTGCCGACAAGAAAGAAGCTTATGTATTAGAGACAGTGAAAACCTGGTGGGCATGGAAGAAAATTAAGGATGTTTGGAGTATATCAAATATAATATCTTTACAAAAAGATTACGATTCTTGCTCTGAAGGATTGATAAATAACGCAATTAAAAAAGGTTACTGCAAGAAAAGAGAAGATTTTAATTTTCGAAAATGTTATTCTGATAAATTTATGACCTGGGCTGCCAAGGGAGCTGAACGGGAAAAACGTTCCCGAGCTTTGCTTACACGAAGAAAGAAGAGATTGACTACAAAAGATTTTGTAAATATTTTACGGGATCATGGGGATGACCCTCAATGGGCACCTAACCAAGGACTTGGTGCCACCTTGTGTCTGCACGCAGCAAACAAGCTATTTCGCCGGACTCAAACAGTTTGTTCTCTGGTTGCAAAAATTAGTGAGGACAGGCAATTCTTTTATACTACCGGAGCTTCCAATCCCTGTATCAGTCCCTTTTTCCCTGTCTTTTCTCTCGATACCATTATTCCTGGTGAGTATACTGAAGGAAGAGAAAATTATAATTCAAAATCTTATTGGTGGGAGAGTGAGCGTTTTCATCGAAAGGCCTTACTAAATTTTAATTCTGCTCAAATTGAAATCCAACCTTTAATAATTAATTACGAGGAAGAAATAATTTCTTCTATTGAAAACAGTCTAAGCACATTAAATCAAAAACAAATTAACGAATATTTTATCCGAGCCCGAGCCATAGTTAAAAATTGGGGTTCTAAATTAGATCGTCTTCCTTCGGTAAATTTAGGATGGAGTTTCAGTCGTTATTGGCGAGGATATAATAAGAGAAACAGAATTATTTGAGTTTTAGTAGAATGATTAGTAAAATAGTTAATAAAACAAAAGGAGGAAAAATTAAAGATGAAAAGGAAGAAAAATAAATGGTTGGTTATTTTATTAGTGGTGAGTGTAATCTTATTTTTAGTAGTAAGCCAAGGTTTTTCTCAGAGTTTACCAGATATACTTAAAAAGGCAGAGAGCAATTATAAAAACTATAATCAGGATTTTAAGGACATAGCTATGGTTTTTGACGCAAAGATATATACACCTGAAGGAGAGATGATTACGGAGATGAAATTGTTTACCAAAGGAGAAAAATCCAGATCAGAAACCTTGATGCAATTTCCTGAATCTGCGGGTATGCCAGAGGGAATGGGCAATATGTTGGTGATTGTTATTTCCGATGGTCAGGATACCTGGATGATATCGCCCTTTGTTGGGAAGAAAAAACTTACTGATGAGCAGGCAGAGGAGCAAATGTACTCTCAAACGGGAATGAATTGGTGGAAATTTATTTCCGATAAAACGAAATACGTAGGGATAGAGAAAATTGGAGGCAGAGAATGTTATCTTCTGGAATTAGAGATAGAGAGAGAATCTCCCTATAAAAGAATATGGGTGGATAAAAATAGATTATTTATAGTACAAGCTGAAGGGGATAGCAGTGATGGAAATAAGGTTCGTACTACATTTTCCGATTTTAGAAAAGCCAAAGGCAGTTGGGAATTGCCTTATAAGATCGAAGTGTTTATAAATGAAGTGCAGACAATGACCGTTTTAACTAAATCTTTAGAGATAAATAAAGGATTATCTGATGACCTATTTGATGTGAATAAAGTAGAAGCGTCAGGTCCAAACATGCAGGAGATGATGCAAAATATGATGCAGCAGGGTAAAAATAATTAGAATTTTTTTATTATAAAGGACTGGGGAGGGGTGTTTTCAATAAAAATATTGATAGTGTTTTATTCCAGAAGAGGAAGAACAAAAAAAATAGCAAAAAATTTATCCGCGCAATTAAAATGTGACATGGAAGAAATATTTGATATAAAAAACAGGAAAGGAATTGCCGGATTTTTAAGCGCCGGAACAGATGCTAATCTCGGAAGATTAACCGTGCTCAAGGAAATAAAAAAGAACCCTTCCTTATATGATTTGATTATCATCGGAACACCTGTTTGGTCATCCAATATTTCTACTCCCGTTAGAACCTACATTTCTTTATATAAAAAAGATTTTAAAAATGTTGCATTTTTTTGTAATCGCCTGGGAAGCGACGCAACAAAAATCTTTTCTGATATGGAGAATATTTGCCAAAAAAAACCGATTGCTTTAATGGAATTAACTTCAAGAGAAATAATAAGGAATATATATACTCAAAAACTGAAAGAATTTGTTGAGAAAATAAAAGCAAAAGGATAAGAATAGAAGATGAAAGTGACAGAAAAGGAATTTGAAGAGCTAGTAGAGGAAGCGATAAATACTCTTCCTGATAAATATAAAGAAAAGATGGAAAATATTGTTATAGTAATTGAAGATTTACCTTCCGGAGAACTTCTTGGAGAGATGAAGGTAAAGTCTCCTTATGGTCTTTTAGGGCTTTATCGAGGAATCCCTTATACAAGGAGAGGCATATGGTACAGAAATGTTATGCCCGATAAGATTATTATCTTTAAAAGACCCATTGAAGTACGCTGTAAAAATAAAGAAGATATAAAAGAATCTGTTAGAAAAGTTGTTATCCATGAAATTGGGCATTATTTTGGTTTAGGTGAAGCAGAATTGCGAAGAATTGAAAGAGAAAGAGATGGATAATGGAAAAAACAAAAAATAAAATTATAAATTTGGTTCATTCTTATTTAAAATATCCTTTACCTGAGGGAATTTTAAAGGAATTATATAAGGAACTAGAACATATTAATCTTTATCCTTCAGGGGGAGGATATTCAGAACTCTGTCAGGTTTTAGCAACTTATTCCGGGACAAAAATAGAGAATATTTTACCGGCTAACGGATCCGATGAAGTGATAGAAATGATCACTCGGGCATATCAGGGAAAGATTTTAATTCCTGTGCCAACTTTTTCACAGTATGAAGCAAGTGCGGACAGAGGAGGTTTTTCCAAACTTTTAGTGAATTGTTTAACTAATGGTCATTATATAATTAATTATTCTTCTGAACAATTAGAGGAAGCATCTCTGGTTTGGATATGCAATCCTAATAACCCTACCGGCACTTCAATATCTAGAGAGAAAATAATTGATGTTCTTCAAAGAGCAAAAGGAATGGTGGTAGTTGATGAATGTTATTATAACTATCTAGAGGAAACCGTAATCGATTTAATAGATGATTATCCGAATTTAATTATTTCCCGAAGTTTTTCCAAGGATTTCGGGTTGGCTGGATTGCGTTTGGGATTTATGATTTCCAATTCGAAAAATATAAAAAAAATATCTGCTTTCGGACAATATTTCAGGATAAATAGAATAGCAGAAAAAAGCACAGGGAAAGTTTTGAAATATTTGGACTATTATCAGAAAGCCTGGAAATCAATAAAGAAAAATAGAGATTATTTTATTAATAATCTAAAAGCGATGGGATTTAATGTATTTGATTCGAATTCAAATTTTGTTTTCGTAGAATTTAAAAATGAAAATCAAACAAAAAAGATTTGGAATTATTTAAAAGAAAATAATATTTTTACTACTGCCGCATGGGAGGATGAGTTTTCTGTATTAGAAAGTCGATTTATCAGGATTTGTATAGGAGAAAAAAAGGAAATGGATAAAGTAGTTGAAGTGCTATCTGATTATGTAAAGAAAAGTTAGGAGCCAAATTCGTATCTCGTATCTCGCCATATTAGCGTTTAGAAAGTAGGAGAGTATTGCATAACCCTCATAGCCAATAATGAATTAATTTGAACTGGCTAACCAATTAATTTGACTGGGTAACTGATATGCTAATGACTATTCTCTAACTATTTAATTGGCAAATTGGCTAATTGGTGAATTAACAATTTGGTGCCGAAGGGGGGATTTGAACCCCCACAGGCATACACCTACTACGCCCTGAACGTAGCGCGTCTACCAGTTCCGCCACTTCGGCAATAAATTTGAAGTATTACTCAATGAGTTGAGCATTTTTAATAATAACAGTTTTTCTGGAAATAGCATAAAGAAAATCACTTTCATTGTCAAGGTTTCAAGGGTATTTTTATTGCGATATTAAAGATTATTTGATAATTCAGCATAATCAGGGCATGTATTTATTAAAAAAACCAAAAAGATAAAATATTTTCTTTACGAGAAAGGTTTCCCGGATAAAAAATCAATGAAACAAATAAGTTTTTCTGGTAAAATAAAATATTATTTTATATTTTAATGAGATGTGTTATTAATAGATAATAACTGTTTCTAATTGATATAAGGAAGAGGTAAAAAATTATGAATAAAAAACAGATGGTGAAAGATTTATACTTAAATTCAAGTATCAATGATGTTTTTGTTATAAAAGATGTAGAATTCAGAGTTAGAAGAGATAATAAGACGATTGATATGTTCTTTAAAATTGGAGACAAAAGCGGAGATATGTCAGCAATCATTTGGGATGTTTCGAAGGAAAGGATAGAAAAATATAAAAATATTAAATTTGCCCGGATTCACGGACATGTAAGTAAAAGGAGGGCAAATGGAATATTGCAGGCCACTGTATCATCAATGGCTGAAACAATTCCTTTGGATTTTACCGAGTATCTGCCCCGTTCAAAAAGAGATTTGGAAAAAATGATTAACGAAATATATTTAAAAATAGAATCGATAAACAATAATCATTTAAAAAACCTGCTAAAATGTTTTTTTGAAGACCTGGAATTTGTTAAAAAATTTAAAAAAGCACCTGCTGCAACAAAAGTCCATCAACCATACATTGGTGGATTACTCGAACATACATATAATTTAATAACGATTTGCGAGACACTATGTGAAATCTATCATGAAATAGACCATGATTTCTTGATAACCATGGCTTTGCTTCACGATATTGGTAAGGTTAGAGAATATGCTTATGACAAAGCAATTGAATATACTGATGAGGGTAAACTTTTAGGACATATTGTTATAGGGCTGGAGATGATTAACCAGAAAATAAAAAGTTTAGATAATTTTCCTCCGGATTTAGAATTAATGATAAAACATACTATATTGAGTCATCATGGACATTTTGAATTTGGTTCACCAAAACTACCAAGTACATTGACAGCTATTGCCCTTCACTATGCAGACGAAGTAGAAGCCAAGATAAGTGGTTTTATAAATATAAAAGAAGAAAACGAAAATTTTAATGAAAAATGGAGTAAACGGATTTGGTGGTTGGATAGGCCAATCTATTTAGGAGAAGAAGAAATTTTAGAAAAAAATTCCAGGGAAGAATAGCAGTCTTATAATTTCATAAAAAATGTTAGACAATCAAAGGAGAAAAACAATGAAAAAAATTCTGGAAAATGCCTTAAAAAACACCGGTAAAGCTGATTATGTAGAAATAAGATTGGAAAAAAAAGAATCTACAAGTATTCATTTTCAGGGCAAAAAATTAGAAAAAATTGATTGCTCTCAACAAATGGGAGGTAGTGTAAGGGCTTTGGTTAAAGGGGGATGGAGCTTTGTTACCTTTAATCAATATGATAAATTAAAAGAAAAAGTAGGACAAGCGATAAATATTGCTACTTTAATCGGTAGAGAAAAAAGTAGATTGGCCGAAGTTCCTCCGGTTGTAGAAGTAGTAAAAAGAGAATTAAATAAAGATTTTCGTCAGGTAAGTTTAAAAGAAAAAAAAGAGTTAATTGAAAATTATAACAATATTATATTAAACTACAGTCCGAAGATACAATCGACTAATGTTATTTATGGAGATAGTTTTTCCACTGTATATTTTGCCAATTCCGAAGGTAGTTTTATCCGACATGAGAAACCTAACTTAATCGTCAGTCTCACTGCGATTGCACGAGACGGAGATAATGTTCAGATGGCAAATGAAAGTTTGGGAACAGTTAAAGGATTTAAAAAAGCAGAAGATATTTCTTTAAGGGCTGAAAAAGCAGCTTTTCGGGCAGTAAATTTACTTAAGGCTAAACCCGTAGAGGGAGGAGAATATACTGTTGTTTTAGACCAAACCCTGGGAGGCGTATTTATTCATGAAGCTTTTGGCCACCTCAGTGAGGCAGATTTTTTATACGAAGATGATAGAATGAAAAATTTGATGAAACTGGGTACAAAATTTGGTTTTAAAAAACTGAATGTTATCGATGACGGCTCTATTTCCAATCTTTTAGGTTCTTCTAAATATGATGATGAAGGTGTAAAAACAAAGAAAAATTATTTAATAAGAAATGGTATTTTAACCGGAAGACTTCATTCTCGCGAAACTGCAAAGAAAATGAATGAAATGCCTACCGGCAACGCCCGGGCTCTTAATTATAGATTTAAACCTATCGTACGTATGACTAATACCTATATCGAAAATGGTAAAACCTCTTTTGAAAATCTGATTTCAGGAGTAAAAAAAGGAATATATGCGAAAAAATTCTATGGAGGTAATACTACTTTTGAAATGTTTACCTTCAGTGCCGGTGAAGGTTTTATGATAAGGGATGGTAAGATTGCAGAGCCGGTCAAAGATGTTGTCTTGAGTGGAAATTTATTTACTGTCCTTCTGAATATTGAATCAATCGGAGATGATTTAAAAATGATTGAAGCCGCAGGAGGTTGCGGAAAAGGTGGGCAGGCTCCCTTACCTGTATCTTTTGGCAGCCCTCATCTTCGAATTAAAAAAGTGGTAGTAGGGGGTAAATAAGATGGAACGATTAATTAAAAAAGTCAAGGAAAAAGTAGATTCAGCAGAACTATTTAGATTAAAAAGTAAAACAGTGCCGGTAAATTTCGAAGTGGGTAAATTAAAATCTGTTGATATTTCTGATTACGAAGGACAGGCCCTGCGGGTAATTAATAAGGGGAAAATTGGTTTTTCTTCTGTTGTCGGAGGGAATGAATCCGATTCAATCATTGAAAAAGCGATTGCTACTTCAGAATTTGGAATAAAAGCAGGTTTCGATTTTCCGACAACAACAAAACCAAAGGTTGAAAATGAATTAAAAATTTATGATTCTAAAATCAAAGATAAAAGTGTTACCGGGATGATAAAGATCGGCGAAGCAATGATTGAGCAAATCAAAGATTTTGATAAAAATTTACGCTGCGATATTACAATATTGAAACATAATAATGAAATAGAATATTTAAATTCTAAAGGAGCTGCCTTTAGTTATAAAAAAACTTTTCTTTCTTATTCAATGATGATTCAAAAAGTGGAAGAAAAAGATATTTTGATGATATATTCTTCTCTTGATTCAGGGGAAGACAAACTTAAAAGCCAAGATTTAACAGATGAATTACTTGAAAAACTAAAATGGGGAGAAAACATTGAAAACATTAAAAGTGGGCGGATGCCGGTTATATTTACTCCCAATGCAGCGATGGTATTAATTCTACCGATAGTGAGCGGCCTTAACGGGAATACTGTTTTAAAAAAGATTTCCCCTTTGGCGAATAAAAAAGAACAGAAAATATGGGGAGATTTTTTCTTTCTCTACAGTGACGGAACTATCGATTTCACTTTGGGCAGTGCCCCTTTTGATGATGAAGGGATAAGGATGAGAAGGTTACCCCTGATTGAAAAAGGTTGTATAAAAAACTTTTATTATGATTTACAAACCGCCGGAATAGCCGGAGAAAATAGCACGGGCAATGGAATGCGACATAGTATCCAGAGCGCTCCTGCCCCCGGGATTAGTAATTTAGTATTGGGAGAAGGAAATGCTTCTTTCTCTGATATGGTCAAAGATGTGAAAGAGGGTATTATTGTTGATCAAGTCCTTGGTTTGGGGCAAGGGAATGTTATCAGCGGCGCGTTTTCTAATAATGTACAGTTAGGGTTTAAAATAAAAAACGGAAAAATAACCGGCCGAATTAAAAATGTAATGATTGCCGGAAATGCGATAGAAGAATTAAAAAATATGGCAGCTTTAGGGAATAAAGCAAGATGGATAGATGGGAAATATAAATTTCCCCATATCTATCTGAAATCCCTTTCCGTATCTACTAAACAGAATTAAAAAATTCTCTAATCCGAATAAATGTGCAATTAATGGAATCGCGCATTAAAGGAATTCAAGTGAATATAATATGAGCGTGATTATTACCAGACCTAAAGAAATAGAAAAAAATGACAAAGTATTATACGCAGGCAATCATTATATAAGCATTCCCATGATTGATTGCAGGAATGGTGCTATTAAAAATATTAACGTAGTTTCTCTTTCTAATAAAGCTTTAGTAGAACTAAAAGGAAAGCAAAATTTATTTGAACCGCATTTCTTTAAAGAAGGAAAAGAAATAGAAATAGAAAAGATAGAGACCTCGAGAGAACGGTATTATTTGCCACAGATAGATTTCTTTTTAAGAGGCGGCATAAAGGTTAAAGGAAGAATATTTACCGATCTTGAGGAAAAGGGATTACTCTATTATTTTGAAAGTTCAGAAGAAATTGAGATATCTTTGTTTTTTGATTTAAAATATATATCCTTGTTACGATTTAATTCTCACGATATAAATATCAAAAAGAAAATAACCAGAGATAAATGGTTGGGCAACCCGATTTACAATATAATTTCTTCAAAAGTTTCACTGGCACTAGCCCTGGGTGGAGATAAGCATTTTAAACTTGATTCTTTAAAAAAAAAGAAAAATCTGCAATTAAAAATATCCTGTCGGAATAAAAATTGTTTCTACATAGCTGTAAATTATGACCAGGATGGTGCTTCTGCCACACTTATCCATTTAAAAAGAAAGGGATATGAAAGAATTTACCGGGAATTTATAGATTGGTTGGAACAAAAAACAATTCCCTATCCTAAAGACCCTGTATTGGAAACTAGATTAAATGAAAACTTATTTTTTAATTATTTCTATTCTGTTGCCAAGGATATGGAGAGTGATAAATATCTGGCATTAACCTCGAGAAGTCCGCGTTATTATGTATCGGGAGCATTTTGGGAAAGAGATGCTTTTTTATGGTCTTTTCCTGCTATCAGGTTGGTATGTTCTCAGCTACATCAACATTTGGCAAGAGAGATGATTATTCTGCATAGTAAAAATTCCGGAGACCATGCTCACTATATTGACGGTACTGTCTTATATCCCGGTTTTGAATTGGATGAGGCAGCCAGCTATTTTATTCTCTTAGACAGTATGGAAGATTCTCTAATTGACGAGACATTAATAAATGCTTTGGAAAAAGTATTTGAGCGAATAGAAAGAGAGTATGATTTACAGACAGGCTTGTATAAAACTTTTTTACTTCCTTCCGATGACCCAGCAAAATATTCTTTTGTGTTGATTGATAATGTTATTTTATGGAAAGGATTGCAGCATTATAGGGAAGTTTTGTTGAAAAAGGGAAAAACAGAAAAAGTAAAGCTTGTCGAACAGAAAATTGAGAATATTTATAAGGGAATCTATAAATATTTTGTCAGGAAAATAGAGGGAAAAAAGATGTTTTTGTGGTCTACGGACGGAAAGGGGAATTTCAGGTTATATAATGACCCTGCCGGAAGCCTGGGAACGCTATGTTTTTATCGCTTTGTGAGTAAAAATGATCCGATTTTTCAAAATACAATCGATTATTATTACTCCTCTCAATATCCCTATTATTTTGAAAATGCAGAAATAAACGAATTGGCCGGTGATCATCATCCCCGTACACTTTCAGGGCTTGGACTTTGCGGAAGTATATTAAACCCCTTATTGAAAGAAAAGGCATTACAGTGGTTGAAAAAAGCGGACATGGATTATGGTCTTCTTGCAGAGAGTTTTGATAAAAATTCAGGAGAAGCGAAGACCGGAGTCGGGTTTGCAACAGGATGCGGATATCTGGCTTATTCTCTCTATTATGCTTTAATCAAGGAGAACAAATAATGAAAGTTGCTTCGGTAGAATGGAAAACAAGTGAATGGAAAAAAATAAATGCACCGATTATTTTAATAAAGAAAATAAAAGAATATGTGGAAAAGGCAATGAAAGAAAAGGTTGATATTATTGTTTTTCCCGGTTTTACAGGGTGTTTTTTTCAGCAACTTTGCTACCCGGATAGAAATATTCAGAATTTATTGGAAATAGCAGATTCCGGAGAATACATAGAACAGATAAAAGAATTATCTAAAAGTTATAAAATCATCATTTGTCCGGGAAGTTATTGGCAGAGGGAAAAAAATAATATCTATCATGAATCCGGCTTAATACAAAATGGAGAAATTTTGCTGAAACAACGGCAAATTTATTTGGCACGCTGGGAAAGAGAATCGGGATTTTCCCGGGGAGAAAGCACAGGACTGACCGAATTTAAAAATTGGCAGTTGGGAATAATTATATCAACGGATGTTTTTTACCCACAGGTTTCCCGGATAATAGCTTTAAAAGGTGTGGATATTGTTTTGTCTCCGGTTGGTTTTACAGGAGAAAAAAACCTTAATTTACAAATAAACGGCATGTGGCAGGAAACCCAACAGAATCAATTTTTTACCGTAGAGAGTGGATTTAACGGATTTTTAGGAGAAAAAGTTTTTTGGGGCGAATCGGTGATTCATGCTCCCCTGGAGATGACTGAAAAGGAAGACGGATATTTGGATAGAAACAGGGAACAAAAAAATTTACTCATCGCCGACTTAGATAATAAAAAGAGAAAAAAAACAATCTCGAAACATAATGTGCTAAATCAGTTAAATTACCAATTTTACCGAAAAATGAAAATATTTAATGCGGATGGGTAAATATGGAAAAACTGATTAAAAAATGGTTTGAGAAAAAAATATCTTTAGAAAAAATTGAAAGGTACTGCTCAAAATTAAAGGTAAAGAAGAGAAAATTTCCTGAAGATATTAATCCGGAAAATATTTGTGTTTCTTGCGTTCAAAGGAGAATTCAACCGGTAAGTTGCGTAGAAAAATATATCGATATGTTCTGTGGATTTTTAGAGCAAGCCGTAAAGGATGGTAGTTACCTGATTGTCTTTCCCGAGTATAATTTTTTTGATTTATTCGGTGTAATTCCAGCATATGATTTTTTAAATCAAATTCTAAATAAAAGAGGGCTTAAGATAAAAAAGAAAGAAAAGAAATCTTTTTCAAAAAGAGATAATCATTTTTTGAAAACCGTTTTTAAGGGTGTTGCAAAACCAATAGAAGTCGGGATGAAGAGAATAACTTCTTTGCTAGCGCAAAAATATGGTATATATATTTATTCAGGCACTTATATTTTAAAAGAGAAAAAAGAAATCTATAATGCCGGTTCACTCTTTGCTCCTGATGGCCATTTGATAGGGACTCAAAAGAAATTGCATCTTACTGATTTCGAAGTTGATCTGGGGATAAAAAGAGGTTTTAAAATGGAGGCTTATTCTTTACCTTTTGGTAAAGTAGTATGCCCTGTTTGTATGGACGCTACTTATTTTGAAACTTTTCGTATTGCCAGAGAAATGGGGGTAGATATCGTTATTTTACCCATTGCCAATTTGGAAGAATATAATAAGTGGAAGGCTTTAAGGGGGATTTGGCCCAGGGTGCAGGAATCATATCTTTATGGTTTGAAATCTTCTTTAAACGGATGGATAGCGGGAATGCATTTTACAGGTCAAGCAGGAATCTTTGCTCCCTTATCCATAACCGAAAAAAGAGATGGTGTGTTATCCACATCTTCTTTTTATGAGGGTAATTATCTGGTAACAGCGAATATTGATATTAAGAAATTACATAAGGCAAGAGAAAAAGCAGAATATCATGAAGATAAAAATGTTAAATTTGAAAAAAACTATATTAAAAAAACCTATAATATAAATTGAAAATCAGTAGAGTGTTTCCTTGATAATATTACAATGATCTGTCATTGCGAAACAATCCCAAGTCATTACAAATCAAGGGATTGCTCCATCGTTTCGTTTCTCATAATAACAGAATAAAATGTAAATGTATTTAGAAAACGAATTACTGGTATTAGGATTTTCAGGAAAGGAGAAAGATTTGGAAAAAATTAAGGGAAAGAGATTTTTCCTGTACAACCTATCGACAACAGGATGGGTATTGTTAGATTCGATCTGGTTAACTTTTGCTATAGCCTTTCTACTTCCTCCTAAAGAGAGGGTAGCAGAAGGCATGGTTCCCTTTGTTTCCAATGAGAGGTTTTTCGGAGTTATTACTGTATTAGGAGCAGCGATACTCTTCGGAAGGATAATAGATGCTATTGCTGACCCATTAGTAGCCTTTTGGTCTGACTGCTCTACATCAAGATTTGGGAGAAGGAGATTTTTTCTCATTATAGGCGGACTTCCCCTGGCTATATCCACAGTTCTTATATTTTTCCCACCTGTAGACCATACTTCCTTTATCAATGGTATCTACCTGGCTATTGTGTTTGGTTTATACTTTTTTTTCTTTACTATATATGTCGTTCCCTATCTTGCTCTGATTCCTGAACTTGGCCATAATGAAAAAACTCGAATTGGTATAACCACAGCTCAAGGATATTTTTCTCTAATTGGTTCAGCGGTGGCAATGATTGCTGGACCTTTTCTTTTAACTTTATTTATGCACAGCACTGATTATGTAGGGTCTTATCAAAAAATGGTTATCTGTCTGGCTATCCCTGGCGCCATATTATTATATGCAGCTGTATTTGCTATAGATGAGAAAAGATTTTCCAATGCCACCTCCAGCAAGGTTCCTCTTATTGATTCCTTAAAAAAAACATTAAGAAATAAGGCTTTTATTATCTACCTTTTTGCTAATATATCTCTATGGTTTCTTTTTAATATTGTCCGTTCATCTGCCATACCAATTGTAATTACTCTGATGGGTACTAATGAGGCTTTTGCCGGTAATATGTTTACTATCCTCTTTATCATTGCGGCTATCTGTTTCCCGATTGTGGGATTTTTAGCGAGAATTCGAGGAAAGAAAGTTATTATGATTATAAGCCTTGGTTTGTTCTCCATATTTTCTATTTTTCTATCCCTAACCGGTCTGACCCCGGTCAATCCCAGGATATGGGGGCTGATTTTTGTAGGACTCATGGGTCTTCCCGCAGCAGTTCTAATAATTATTCCTAATGTAATACTTTCTGAACTTTGTGATGTTGATTATAAAAAAACCGGTGAGAGAAGAGAAGCTATGTATTTTGGGGTGCAGGGATTTTTTATGAAACTTAATTTAGGGGTCTCGACCGCAAGCCTTGCTCTTTTATATTCTATCTTTGGAAAAGATATTAGTAATCCTCTGGGAGTAAGATTAACTTTAGTGTTGGGAAGTATTGTTGCTCTTTTGGGACTCGTCATAATGACCCGCTACCCGGAAAAAAAGATTAAAGAACTTCTTTCAAAGTAATTTTTTTAAAATATTGCTTATTTTTAATTTTGAAAAAAAATTATTATTTTTTAGATCAACAAAAAGGATAAATGTTTTGTAAGGTTTATTAATTTTATGTATAATAAAAAGGCAAATTATTAAGTAAGTAGAATTGAGAAGAAAAATGAGTATATTAAAAAAAGGAATTTTATTTTTATGTACAGGGAATTCCTGCCGTAGTCAGATGGCGGAAGGATTTGCCAGAAATATTTTACTCGAGGATGTAAAGATATTCAGCACCGGGACAGATCAAAATGAAATACATCCGGTAGCGATAAAAGTGATGCAGGAAGTGGGAATTGATATTTCCGAGCAAAAGTCGAAAAACCTTTGGGAAATTCCTGTTGATAAAATAAGTATTGTGGTTACTTTGTGTGGAGATGCGGCGGAAAGGTGTCCTATTTTCCCCGGAGAAGTGAAAAAAATAAATTGGATTCTCAAAAACCCTGTTAAGACCACAGGAAACGAAGAAGAAATTATTAATGAATTTAGAAAAATACGGGATAAAATAAAAACATATTTAGAAAAAGAAAAATGGTTTAGCAATTTAAAAAGATAGTAGAAATATTTAGTATTTTTTAAACAAACAGATTTAAGAGAAGTGTGGTGAAATTCCACCGCAGTCCCGCTACTGTAATGGGTGATAAAAACAGCAATTGAGTTGAGCCTTAAGCCAGAACACTTTTCTGTTTGTAAGTAAATAATCATCTCTTCGTGGAAAAAGAGGATGATGTTTTTTTATTTTTTAAAAGGAGAAAACTTACAGGAAAATGGCAGTAAAATTACTTTTGATTCGACACGGAGAAAGTGAAGGAAATGTAAATAGAAAATTTTGCGGTTTCCAGGATGTAAAATTAACAGAAAAGGGAATATGTCAGGCGAAAAGGTTAGCGCGACGTTTAAGAGAAGTGAAGGTGGATGCTGTTTATTGCAGTGATTTATCAAGGGCGCGTCACACTGCGGAAATCGTTTTTCAAAATCGAGGTATGAATATAAATATTGTTCCTCAATTGAAAGAAATTAATTTTGGAGTATGGGAAGGACTTACCTTTGAAGAAGTAAAATTGAAGTTTGGGTATGGGGAATATTTTAATTCCTGGCCGGAAAATATTGATGTAAAAGCCGTTATTCCCCAGGGTGAAAGTATAATTAAATTAAATGAACGGGTAACGAAGGCATTGAATGAAATATTGGATAAACACAATGCAAAGAAAAATGATGAAACCATTGCTATTGTTTGTCATGGTGGAACCATTCGAGTAATATTATCGAATGCTTTAAATATAGGTTTGGATAAAATATGGAATATTGGACAAGATTCAACTGCTTTGAATGTAATTAATTATTATGATCACTCTGCATTTGTTAATCTTATAAATGACTCGGCACATCTTGAAGATTGGTGGGAAAAGAGTCTAAATCAAAAGACGGAAAAAAATAAAAATGAATAAAAAAATTGAAGAAACCATCCAAAAAATTACTCCCGTAAATTTTGAGATGATGGAAAAAGCCGGGGATAAATTGGATAATCTAACCAAACCCCGGGGAAGTTTGGGAAAATTAGAAGATTTTGCTAGAAGAATGGTGGGCATTACCGAAACGCTTAACCCGGTCATCAAAAGAAAAGTCATCTTTGTTATGGCGGGTGATCACGGTGTCACCGAAGAAAAGGTCAGTGCTTATCCGCAGGAAGTAACTTTCCAAATGGTGTATAATTTTATCCGGGAGGGTGCCGGAATAAATGTTTTAGCCAAACATATCGGGGCGGAAGTTATCATCGTCGATATGGGTGTTGCCAGTGAATTTCCTTCAGATAAAGGAATTATAATTAAAAAAATAAGTTATGGTACAAAGAATATGGCGATCGGTCCGGCAATGAGCAGAGAAGAAGCGGAAAACGCTGTCATTTCCGGCATTGAAGTCTTTGAAGATGAGTGGGATAAAGAGAAAATAGATATTATCGGATTGGGAGAAATGGGAATTGGAAATACAACGGCAAGTAGCGCTATTGTTTCCTGTCTGACTAAATCAGATGCAGAGATGGTTACCGGCTCGGGAACCGGAATAAAAAAGGAACAACTTAAACATAAAATTCAGGTTATTAAAAGAGCCCTGGAAGTGAATAAACCGGATTTCAAAGATGGGTTAGATGTTTTATCGAAGGTCGGAGGATTTGAAATTGGGGGATTGGCAGGATGTATTTTAGCCGCCGCTTCCCACCGAACTCCTATCGTAATCGATGGCTTTATTTCTGCTGCCAGTGCATTGATTGCTCTTAATCTTTCTCCTGAAGTAGCCGATTACATTTTTACAAGCCATAACTCGGTAGAAAAAGGGCATGAAGTTGCCTTAAAGTATATCGGGAAAGTTCCTATGTTTGATCTTAAAATGCGTTTAGGAGAGGGAACCGGCGCTGCTTTAGGCATTAGTTTTATTGAGGCAGGTGTTAAAATTTTAACCCGGATGGCTACTTTTTCAGATGCAAAAGTAACAAAGAAAATTTAAATGATAATTTAATTGAATAGAAGGAAGATTAAATATTATGAATAGAGGAAAATTAATCTTTATTACCGGAGGAGCTAGAAGCGGAAAGAGTCGTTTTGCTGAAGAGATGGCCGGTAAAACAGGTAAAAAAGTAGCTTATATTGCTACCGGTCAACCTAAGGATAGTGAAATGAAAACTCGAATACAAAAGCATAAAGTTAGAAGGCCGACTAACTGGCAAACTTTTGAAGAACCAATAAAAGTTAAAGCATTGATTGATGAAATAGGTTTGGAAAAGGAAGTCATTCTGATTGATTGTTTAACTTTACTAACCTCCAATCTCTTATTGAGAAAAGAAGAAAAAATAGGAGATGAAATGTGGCAGGAAGAAGTTCTATCGGAAATTAAGAAATTAGCCGAAGGTGTATATAAAGTGCCTGCCCGGGTAATCATTGTATCCAATGAAGTTGGTATGGGCTTGGTTCCCGATAATCCTCTGGGTAGGTTTTACCGCGATATACTGGGAAGAGCGAATAATATCATTGCTGGGATGGCAGATGAAGTGATCTTGATGGTATCAGGTATTCCAATAAAAATAAAAGGTGAATAGAAATGAAAATAGTAAAAGATTTATTTTTAGCAATTAGTTTTTTAACTATATTACCTTTTGCTCCCTTTGGTCAACCTGACGAGATAATCCAAAATAAAGAGGATTTGGCAGAAAATTTTGCAAATTCCATGATTTATTTTCCATTTGTGGGATTACTAATCGGGGCGGTTTTAGTTTTATTCAATCATTTAATCGATTATTTATCTTTCTCTTCGCTTTTAAACAATGCATTGATTCTATTAATCTGGGTTTGTTTAAGCGGAGGGTTACATCTGGACGGTTTTACTGATATGGTGGATGGTTTTGCAGGTGGAAATAACAAAGATGATATCTTGAGAATTATGAAGGATAGCGCGATTGGTGCCAAGGGTGCAATAGCACTATTTTTTATTTTATTGTTAAAATTTGTTCTTCTTGGGGAAATAGGTCTTTCGATAAAGCTTATAACATTGCTCTTTATCCCGGCCTTAAGCCGATGGAGCATGATAGCTGCAGCTTTTTTTGGTAAACCGGCTTACTCTGAAAATAGCATGGGTCAGCAATTTATGAAATACCTAGGAAAAAAAGAATTAATTTTATCTACAATTATTATAATTATTCCAGGGATAATCTTATTTAAATTTCTTTTTTTAGCTTTACTGGGAATAACTATTGGAGTTATTTGGTTATTATTAAAATATTGTCAGGGGAAAATAGGTGGTATAACCGGTGACATCCTGGGAGCTTTAAATGAAATAGTAGAATTGTGTTGTCTTTTAGTCCTCTGTCTTTTTTAGAAATAAAAAGAAATGAAAGGATAATAATTAAAATTTTATCCGAAAATTAGAAAATTTCTTGCTTACTGTTTCAATTAACTCTTTTTACCCATCTGTATAGATATTCCTGGATGACAATCCTCTCATCTGTTCTAACCAATTAAAATCACAATAGTATTTTATGTATAAGATTTATTAGTGAAAATTATTTTAGGATAGTTTAAAAAATAAAAGAATAGTTTTTTCTTTACGCGATACCCAACATTAATTTACTAGATACCAATAGACAGGCGAGACGCCTGTCTATTGGGAGGAATGGAGATATACTCAATACTGATTTAAAGATTGTCAATGTTTGACATATATATAACAAAGAGAATATAATATAATATAAAAAATAGATATATGATAATAATAAATATTTAGAAATACTTTATGAGATATCCTGAACAATATGAAAAATACTGATTTTACCTGCCTTGGATGTATTAAGAGCTATTGCCGCCCTGTTAACTAAATGTACTTTGGTTGTAGCAAGAAAAGAATAACCTTATTTTTATATTATACCGGTAAAGTGCATTAAATTTTATACAAAAGTAAATTACAGTCCCGGAGATTAGAATAATGATTGTATTGATTATAATGGAATATATTCTGGTGGTTTGTTTAATTCTCATTATACTGGTCTTTTTTGTGCCAATATTTTTTTATATTCAGGTAAGTAAATACAATGATCTTGTTTTATGGGTAAAAATTAACTGGCTGTTTAGTGCTTTTTGCTGTTATATTGAAAAAAAAGGGAGTCAAAAGCCGGTAGCTATTTTAAAAATTTTGGGCTTAAAGATTCCTATAGAACGAGAAAGAGTCAAGAAGAAGAAAAAGGAAAAAATTAAAAAAAAAATAAATTTGATTTTAGAACATTGCTTAATAAACTCTTTTTAACTAAGGTATTTCAATTTATTAAAAAAGTATTAAAACATATTGCTCCTCAAGAATTTCGGGCAAGGCTATCTTATGGTTTTGATAATCCTGCTAATACCGGGATATCGTGTGGTTTTTTTGCCTTATTTTCCACTTATTTTTCCGGGTACGATATCTATCTTAACCCTATCTTTGAACAGGAAATTTTAGAGGGAGAATTATTTCTAAAGGGCAGATTATTTTGTTTTGTGATTACCTATTATATTCTGCAATTGGTTTTATCAAAAAATTTTCGGAAAACAATAAAAAAGGCAAAAAAAATTAATTAAATTTAAGGGGGTATTGAAAATGAAAGAAGAAGTAAGCAAACAGGTAGAAATGGTATTTGAAAAATTAAAAGATTTTATAACTTCAAAAACTGTGGTGGGAGAAGAAATAAAGATAGGAAAATTGACTTTAATCCCTATCATTGAAGTTACATTTGGCATGGGCTCAGGGACTGGTGGAGGCAAATATGCTAAAGATCAAGAAGGTTCTGGCGAAGGGATGGGTATGGGCGTTAAAGCCAGGCCATCGGCTTTTATTGTCGTTAAAGATGAGGAGGCTAAATTATTATCTTTGCATAAGTCCGGCTCTTTGGAAAAATTAATTGAAAAATTTCCCGAGATTATGGAAAAATTTCCCCATAAATCGGGAAAGAAGGGAGAGAAAGAAAAAAAGAAAGAATAGGATTATTGATCTTCAAAATCTACTGTCTATAGCACCCTGGCTATAATAGTATTTGTAATTTCTGTAATAGCAAAAGAGGGAATAGTTAAAATTGATGTTGACCTACCGGAAAATCATCAATTTGCCAACTCAATAAAAGAAGAGGTTGTTGAAAAGGTTGAAACTTTACATGGTATTAAAAAAGTACTAATAATCTTTAGCGGATAATATCATTGTAAAAGGGAGCCATTATTTATGCATAATAATTTAACAATTTTTTTGGTATAATGTATTAAAAATGATTACCAGAATTCTACCTATGCTCTCTTTGAAAAGAAGAAAAGTTAGAGAGCTAATCTTTATTTTTTAATCATCGAATAATTTTATAAATTTTAATTTGTAGAAACGATAATTCTCTTTTTTATCTAAGAAAAATTGATTTACTTGTACTAAAAAACTTATAATATATATAAAATCCATTATTAAGGGAGGTTGATTTGGAAAGATTGCACAGCAATGATGTTGAACAGTATTGGAAGAAAAAAGAAGAGGATATAGGGGAAAAAATTAGAGGAAGAATGCTTGCAGAACTTATTGATGGTTTTCAGGATTTTTCCGGTTCGATTTTAGGAATATTATTTTATACTAAGAGTGTTTTTTACTTTCAGGCTTTTCCCAGGAAAAGTCCATTGCTTTCTCTGTTAAAACCGGGAGAACCTCTACGCCGGGATAAATTATTAAATTTTTGTATTCCCTGGTCAGATGTGAAAAAAATAGATTTTCCTACAGGGAAAAATTCCTTTTTAAGCTTTCTTTTACCTCAAAATTACCGCATTTTTATTGATTATATATATAATGGAAATAGGAATAATCTTAGAATATCCATGCAAAGTCGGAAAGATGGAGACAAGTTGATTGGATTTTATAAAAAAATATAAAATACCATGTGAATATAATACAGCATTAAATAACTTCTTTTAGATAAGAAAAAATGATTTATATCAAATAGAAAGATAAAAGCATGACAAATAAAAATAGTTTTATGACAGTTAGCCATGATGTTCAGGTAAAGAATACGGTTAAAAAAAGCCGTTTCTATTCCTCTGTGAAAGAAATGGGAAAAGAAGAAGAAATCAAAGAATTCTTGAAAGAATTGAAAAAACAATTTCCGGATGCCAGTCATCATTGCTGGGCTTATAAAATTGGTATTAATGAGCAGCAAACAAAGCAATATTCCGATGCCGGTGAACCGGCTAATTCCGCCGGACCACCTATTTTGCAGGCTATCGAGCATGAAGGATTAACTAACGTAATGGTGACCGTAACCCGTTATTTTGGAGGTATCAAGCTGGGTATCGGCGGATTAATTCGGGCTTATAGGGAATCCGCTCTGCAGGGATTACAATCTGCCGGCAGAGTGGAGAAATTTGCATTAAGGGAATTTATTCTCCATGGAATAAATTATGATGAACTGGGACCGATTATTCAAGCCATTGAGAGCAGGGAAGGTCGTATCGCCAATATAAAGTATGATGAAAATATTACTGTTATTACCTATCTTTCTGAATCCATGCAAGAATGGTTGAATAATATGGCGAAAAATGCCTCTCATGGTAGAGTGACCATTAAATTCGGGAAGATAAAGTGGTATAAAAAAAACTAACCATGCATAGACTATAAAAGAGTATATTATTGATGGAAATTTTATCAGTTTTCAGTTTTAGATAAAAAAGATTCATATCTTGATTAAAAATTTAACCTTTAAAATATTATTTCTAAGACTTTTTTAATAAAAAAAAAGGATTTTTTAAACTCATGACGAATTTATTATATATAAAGCGCATAATTTCCTTAAAATAAAATTTATATGAGTAAATAAAATTAAGAATAATTGTTATTAAATATTCGATAATATAAAATTTGAAAAGGAGGTGCGAGATGGGAAGTATATACAAGATTATAGAAATTGTGGGAACCAGTGAAAAATCATGGGAAGATGCAGCAAGAGTTGCTTTGGAAACAACTGCCAAATCGGTGCAGGAAATCAGAATAGCCGAAGTCAATAAATTAGATATCAAAATGGAAAAAGATGGTAGACTGGTTTATAGAACAAAATTAGATATATCTTTTAAATACAAAGCTCAGTAAGTATAAACTAATTAAAAAAATCTAAAAACAAAAAATAATCATTTAATTGCAGATCAGTAGCCGATTAGAATGGGTATATTGCCGTGCTTTGCAATAAAATTTATGAATTTTATGAACTTGCGATAAATTAAGAGGGATTTTTTTTGTTTTTTTTAAAGATTTACATATAGAAAATATTTCTGTTCTATAATAACCGCTAATTCAGTAAAAGATATGCTTTTTCATATGTTCTCCAAACATCTTTTAAACTCTTTAGACGGGAATTAAGCAATAAATCATTTATGTATAATTTCTCTATTTTTTTGAGATTTTATACTTTTTTGTTTTCATGCAAAACACAATATTTAATATGCGATAGGGTAAAACGTCACTGTAAACCTTAACGGGGTATTTTAAGAAAAAAAAGAATAGTTTTTTCTTAATTTGATACTGATTGATGAAATTGAGGTGTTGACTTTTTTAATAAAATACCATAGCATTAAACATGACGTTTTTATCCGGGGAAAATGGATTAATAAGGAAATTTAAAAGATATAAAAAATGTACGGATTATGGTATTTAATGAAAAAAATGAATAAGGAGTGGTGAAAATGAGATTAATAAAAGTTCATTTTTCGGGGAAAATATTTTTTATGCTTATCCTGGGATTAATTATTTTATTGGCAAGTCAAGTATTTGTCTTTGCAGCCTCCTCTCCAATGAAATTAAACCTGGAAAAGAGCATTCAAATTGCTCTGGAAAATAATATTGGCTATAAAATAACTGAATCAACGGTAGATATAAGCCGGGCTCAAGTCAAAGAAGCTGAGGGAGCAAAAAAATTGAATATGAAATTTCGAGGGGGCTACCTTCAGATGAGTGAGACTCTTGATGAGGAAGATATGGAGGCAGGTGATTACAGTGATCTTTTTTCTATGGGTCAAGGTGTTCCGATTATCTCTATAAGTACAACAAAAATTCTTTATAGCGGAGGTAAAATAACATCACTAATTAATCAGGCAGAAGCCAATAAGCAAATTTCATTGAATGATCTGGAGAAAGAAAAACAGGAAATTATTTATAAAATTACTGAGGCCTACTGCCAAATCTTACAAGCTGAAGGGATGAAAAAAGTAAGTGCTCAGGCAGTCAAGCAGATGCAAGTTCACCTGGAATCATCAGAAGCATTGCTAAAAGAAGGGATGATTGCCCCGATAGATCTGAATCGCATTAAGTCACAGTTATCCAATCTCGAGCATAATTTAATCAAGGCAGAAAATGGTTATGAACTGACGATGTATAATCTTAATTCTATCATGGGGATTGATTTAAATACTGAATTGGTATTGGAGAATCATTTATCCTATGAACCCTGTGAAATTAATCTGGAACAGGCTTTAATTCAGGCTGGAGAGAATCGACTTGAAATCATGAATATCATCCAGCAAAGAAGGATTATGGGAGAAATGGTTGACGTAACCAAAAGCAATAGAAAGCCGCAGGTAATATTAAATGCTGAGTCGGGAATCACCGGCTGGCAGGCTACAATCGTAGCAGAATATTCTCTCTTGGATGGTGGTGTTAACAAAGCCAAAATCGAACAGGCGGAAATAAATCTTGCTCAGGTTGAGCAAAGTGAAAAGCAAGTACGACAATTAATCGAGTTTGAAGTGCGTTCTGCTTATTTGAAGATGAAGGAAGCGGAAAAATTAATTGAGGTAGTTGAGGAAGGAATAAAAAATTCTCAGGAAAGTTTTCGCATTGCCCAGGTAAAATATAATGAAGGAATTGCAACAAATACCGAAGTGATTGATGCTCAAAGTACCCTCATTGAATCTGAGACAAATTATCTAAATGCTCTTTATAATTATAATATCAATCGTGCTGCTCTAATTAAAGCAATGGGAACAATGTAATTAAAAAATTGATAAATGTATAAAAATAGCCCTTTTATGCTTGTTTATTTCTACTATTCAGGTACAAAGATTATTAAATGATTATATTTTGTTTACTTTTTGGGTGATAAACATTATATTCTTTAAAAGAAAAAGGGTTAATTTATTAGAACAGATTAGAACAGAAAGGAAATATTTTATGAAAATTAGGAAAAGAACGGTTTTTGTTATTTTTTTGCTCATCGTAATTATTAGTTTATTGGCATTTCGAATTGTTAATAGATTCAATGAAAAACAGCAGGAAGAAATACAGAAGTCGCAAATAAAAGAGGAAATTATTGTTCCCGTAAGAACTGCTTTGGTAGAAAAAGGGGAAGTTAATTCTTTTTTAAAGGTTACAGGAGTGGTAGAAGCGAATGAAACAGTAAGAGTAACTTCTGAAATCATGGGACAAGCCAAAGAAGTTAAAGTAAAAGATGGTGAAGAGGTTAGCAAGGGAGATGTACTCATTGTCCTGGGTGATGAACAAATTGAAATTCAAGTGGCGCAAGCACAGGCAACACTGGATGCTATCCAAGCCTCTTCTGATAAAATCAAATCCGGGGCACGGCCTCAAGAAATCAAGCAGGCAGAATCAGCCGTACTTCAAGCCAAAATGAATCGGGATAGCGTAGAGGAAAATTATCTGAGAATGGAAAAACTTTTTTCCGAAAAGGCAATATCCGAACAACAATATGAACAGGCAAAAAATCAATATGAAATGGCAGATGTGCAGCATAAGTCAGCTCAGGAAAGTTATAAAATGGTTATAGAGGGCGCAACGAAAGAAGATATAAAATCAATTGAAGCTCAGGTAAGGCAAACCAAAGCAGCTTTGGATATGGCCAAATACCAATTGAAAAATACGCGGATTACTGCTCCTATCAGCGGTAAAGTGACTTCTATTACCGTTAGTTCCGGTGAGATGATCGCTCCTTCCATGCCTTTATTGTCCATCATAGATATAAGCAGGATATTTGTTAAAGTAGGAATTTCAGAAAAAGATATTTCTAAAATAAAAGAAGGTCAGAAAGTAAGCCTTGAAATTGATGCCTTTCCGGAAGAGAAATTCCGGGGAGAAATTGTTTCCAAAGGTGTGGCGGTCGATCAAATGAGTAAGACGCTGGAGGTAAAAATTGAAATCCTTCAACCGGAAATTGATATTCCTATTGGTGTTTTTGCCCGGGGAGATATTCTTGTAGAGACTAACCAGGATGCACTCATCATTCCCTCCAATGCTCTGACAAGGAAAAAGGATGGGATATATGTTTATGTCATTGAAGAGGAGATAGCTCGACAAAAGGAAGTCGTTTTGGGTATTATTCAGGATGAACGGGTGGAGATATTAGAGGGACTTTCAGAAAAAGAAGAGATTGTAATACTAGGTAACCAAGAGTTAGAAGACGGAGTAAAAGTAATCGTACTGGAAAAGGAGAAATAGAATTGAATTTACCTAATTTTTCAGTTAACCGACCTATTACCATTTTAATGCTTTTTATCGGATTAATTCTAATTGGCCTTATATCTTTCCAAAATTTAGGATTGGATTTATTACCAGACTTATCCTTTCCCATGTCAGCTATTATCGTTTCCTATTCAGGAGTAGCTCCCCAGGAAATAGAAAATATGATTACAATTCCTCTGGAAGAAGCAGTAGGTACTATTCAGGGCGTGAAAAACATTAATTCTTTTTCCAGGGAGGGAAGTTCTGTTGTTTTAATGGAATTTAACTGGGGCACAGACATGGATGCCAGTGCTTTGAATATTCGGGAAAAGATTGACCAGATCAAAGGCTTTCTTCCTGACGATGCAAGCGATCCGATTGTTATTAAATTTGATCCCTCACTGATGCCGATTTTGGTTTTGGGAATGTATTCAGAGGAGAAAGATTTACAAAAATTACAGGAATATGCGGAAGATATCATAAAACCACGATTGGAAAGGTTGGAAGAAGTTGCCAGTGCGTCAATTAACGGTGGTTTGGATAGAGAAATACTGGTTTCGATTGATAATGAAAAACTCCGAACCAACCAGTTAAGTTTTAACCAGGTGACTGCTGCTTTGGCCGGAGAAAATGTCAATTTACCGGCAGGAACATTAAGGGAAGGCACCATTAATTTTCTTATCAGGACTTTAGGAAGATTTAAAAGCATTCAAGATATCGAAGGAATATTAATTTCTAATATTCGAGGAAAGAAAATCTACTTAGGTGATATTGCTAATGTTGAAGATACATTTAAAGAAAGAAATTCAATTACTTTTGTAAACGGAAAATCCGGTATCATGTTGAGTTTACAAAAAGAATCGGGTAAAAATACGGTCACTGTGGTCAATCGGGCATTCAAAGAACTTGAGACTATTCAAAAATTGCTGCCTGAAGATATATCTATCACTCCGGTTTTTGATCCTTCCGATTTCATTAAAAAGACCATATCACAAGTAGGGTGGGTGGCCTTATATGGGTCGGTTTTAGCGATACTTGTTCTACTTTTTTTTCTGGGTAATATTAGCAGTACATTAATTATTGGTTTTTCCATACCTATCTCTTTGATTTTCACTTTTACCCTGCTTTATTTTTCCAATTTAACCTTAAATATGATGACCCTGGGCGGTTTAGCCTTGGGAATTGGTATGATGGTAGATAATTCCATTGTCGTTTTAGAAAATATTTTCAGATATAGAGAATTAGGGACCGATATCAAAAAATCTGCTTGCCTGGGTGCTAGTGAAGTAGGTACGGCGATTTCTGCTTCCACTTTTACCACTATTGCTGTATTTTTACCTATCCTGTATGTTAAGGGAATCGCCAGTGAATTATTCAGTCCCATGGGATATACCATTACTTTTTCTCTTTTAACCTCTCTGTTGGTTGCTTTAACACTTGTTCCCATGCTTTCTTCAAAAATATTACACCTTAAAGTGAGGGAAAATAGTTCTTCTGTTTCTACAGAAAATTTATCTCAAAATCCTCTGAGAAAAGGTGGAAAAATATTTAATTTTGTAAGAGAAGAATATGGTAGTTTAATAAGTTGGTCTCTAAGACATCGCGGCATTGTATTTATCCTTGCAGTGATTATTTTTGCCGGGTCCATCATGTTAATACCTTTTGTAGGGACAGAATTCATTCCATCGAGTGACCAGGGACAATTTAATATTAACATTACTTTACCTACCGGGACAAATCTGGAAACTACTAGAGAAGTTGTGAGTAAAGTGGAAAAAATTGTTTCAAAAGTACCCGAAATAAAAAGCATGTTGACTACTGCAGGGGAGGGTTCCGGTGGAATGGGATTTAACACCCAAGGTGGCAATAGTGGAGCAATTATGGTTAATCTGGTGGATCAAAATAAGAGAGAAAAAAACATGGTTCAGATTATTAACGAATTACGGCAAAAAATCGGCACTTATCCGGATGCCCAAATAAAATTTACGGAGCAAGGTTTTGCCTTTTCCTCCGGGTCAGGCTTACAAGTAAAAATAGCCGGTGATTCATTGGATGAATTAGAAAATATTGCCAATCGTATTTTGATATTGATGTCAGAAGTAGAAGGAGTGTACGACCTGGAAAGCAGTGTTGAAGATGTACGGCCGGAATTACATCTGAACATTGATCGCGAAAAAGCGAATCTCTACGGTCTAAATACTGCTCAAATTGCTTCAACCGTTCAAGATGCTCTTTTGGGTAGAATTGCCAGCATTTATCAGGAAAAAGGGAAACAAATTAATATTCGAATTAGATTGGAGGAGGAAGATAGAAACAGCATAGAGGAGGTTAAAAATCTTCTAATTAGCTCCAGCATGGGATTACAGATTCCTTTAAAGGAAATTGCTGAAGTTTCAGTGGGTTCCGGGCCTAAAGGGATTAACCGTGAAAATCAGCAGCGGATAGTCAATGTTTCCGGAAATATAAGTAACCGATTTTTAGGAAAAGTGATCCAGGATGCTCAGCAAAAATTGGAAAAATTAACATTACCTGAGGATTATCGCTATGAATTTGTTGGAGAAAATAAAGAGATGCAAGAGTCATTTCGGCAACTTGCCCTGGCCTTGGTTTTATCCATCATCCTGGTTTATATGATTATAGCTGCACAATTTGAATCCCTTTTAATGCCTCTTGCAGTTATGTTTTCTGTTCCTTTTTCCTTGATAGGGGTTATTTTGGGATTATTACTGGCAGGTAAAAGCTTAAATGTACTTTCCTATATCGGTATTATCATGCTTGTAGGAATTGTGGTCAATAATAGTATTGTTTTAATTGATTATATTAATAAACTACGGCAAAAGGGAATGGAAAGGAAAGAAGCCATTATTTTAGGAGGGGAAACTCGTTTAAGACCTATTTTAATGACTATGTTTACCACAGTTCTTGCTCTGGTTCCAATGGCATTAGGTATCGGAGAAGGTGCGGAGCTTCGAGCACCGATGGCAATAACTATTATTGGAGGTTTGACTTCGTCCACCTTTTTGTCATTAATCATTGTTCCTATTTTTTATACTTTTTTGGATGATATAAGTCAAAAAATAACCAGAAAAAGAGGGACCGTAAATAAAGGTTAAAGTAAGGTAGCAGCTATATTATATAAAATAAATAATACGACATTTTTTCGCCTTCAATGATTAATTTTAATCATTGAAGGTGGTTATTGATATTTCGACTATTAGCGTAAATTAACCTGAGAACTTTCGACTTTCTGGTGTAATTTACAATATTCGGGAGCTAATGATAGCCATTGCTTATCTCCTTCTCCCTGATTAGCAAAATCTTTAATGATTTCACCATCCAGCATTTCAATGATTCGATTGGATTTGGCGGCAATATGGCGCTCATGGGTAATGATTAAAAAGGTGGTTTCCATTTCCTGATTAATTTTTTTCAATAAACCAAAAATTTGATCTGTGTTGTTAGAATCCAGGTTTCCTGTGGGCTCATCTGCTAAAATTAAATCAGGTTCATTGATTAGGGAACGGGCAATAGCAACCCGTTGTTGCTGGCCACCGGACAATTTATTTGCTCTATTATTCATCCTTTCTTTTAAACCAACCAATTCCAACAATTCTTTGGCTCTTTTTACTTTTTTTACAGGAGCCAATTGATGCTTTATCCAGGTTGGTATTAAGACATTTTCCAGAGCCGTAAATTCTTTTAGTAAAAAGTGAAATTGAAAAATAAAACCGATATGCTGATTTCTGAATTCTGCCAGCTGATTCTCCTTCATTTTTGCAAGCAGTGAGCCATTATAAAAAATAGTCCCCGAAGTGGGTTGGTCGAGGGCGCCCAGTATGTTTGCTAATGTGGTTTTTCCGCATCCGGAAGGACCGATAAGGGTGATAAATTCATTCTTTTGAATTTGTAGATTAACATTTTTAAGAGCAACGGTTTTAATGGCCTGGCCATAAATTTTTTTAATTTCCCTTGCTTCCATTAAACTATTTTTTTCAAGCATTTCTGATTACCTCAATGGGATTCATTTTTGCTGAACTGTTGGCTGGAATCACTGCTGAAAAAATACTCGCAAGGGTAGTTATTATTATCACCAGTATCATTTGGGAAGGTCTTATTTCGATAGAGAAGACGCTAACAAAATTCGTAAAAGATATTACTAAGAATAAGCCTAACAAGGCACCCAGGAAAGCACCTAATAAACCGAGAATACCTCCCTGGAAGATAAATATCATTCGGGCTCCACTATTTTTAATTCCCAGGGCTTTCAAAATTCCCAGCTCCCTTGATCTTTGAATGACCGTAATTCCTAACACGCTGGAGATACCAAGGGTAACCGCCAAAAGAACAAAAATTTGAATAATATAATTGGAAAAACTTTGACTACTTAAAGCATTAAGGAGCTGAGCGTTTTGTTCTTTCCAATTATCAATCTTAAGTGTCTTCAATTGGTTACTTAATTCCTGGCTGATATTGTCAGCAGTAAAAACATCTTTAATTTGTAATTCAATTTTAGAAATATAAGTTTCTTTATCGAGTAATTTTTGAACTCTTTTTAAATCGATAAAAATCCAATTGCGATTAATAGACTCATTTTCAAAATCAAAAATTCCTTGAATGCTAAATTTTTCTCTAACATTGTTGGCCAAAGTTATCACAACAATATCCCCGGGATTGAGCTGAAAGTCATCTGCTAAATCCTTGCCAATAAGAATTTGATTGCCTTCCAAAACATCATTACCTTTGATAATGCGTTGGGAAATTTGATAGATTAGATTAGCTCTTTCCAATTCTACTCCTCTTAAAGCAATGGGAGCATCTTCTCCACCTTTCACTAAAAAACCGTTTCCTTCTAAAACCGGGGAAATAGCGGTAAATAGTTTTTTTTGTTCGAGAAAACCTAGAATTGGACGCCAGTCTTGAAAGTCAACTGCTTTTTCTATCTGATTTTCAATAATGCCGAAGCGGGAAGTTACTTTGATATCCTTAAATATATCACCACTCTCACTGATTGTGATATGAGCACTATTTCCCAGAGTTTGTTCAATCAGATTAAATTGCAAACTGGTAATAATAGCACCAATAAAAATGATAACAGACACACCTACGGCAATGCCAAAAATAATAAAAAATGATTGATTTTTACCTTCTATTAAAAATCTTAAGGCAACTCGCAAAGAAAATAACATAATTCTATCACCTTATTTTTTTAGTACCACTTTATTTCCTTCTTCTAATCCTTCCGGTTCTAATATGATGTCATCCGATTGAATACCTTCTATGATTCTGATTTCTTGCGCGTTAGGATTATCAATGATAATCTGTTTTTTCTGAACCAAACCATCCTGGTAAGAAAAAACAAAATAATTATCATTTTCACGAATGACAAATCTTTCAGGGATAACCAGGGAATCAGGATATTTTTTAGAAATAATTTCGCATCGAACGGTTAAATTCTTGATTAAAAAGTCTTCATCGTCAAATAATTTTACTTTAATCTGAACTGTTCCTTTGTTTGGGTCAATCGAAGATGCAATGTAATTAATATAACCCTGGATTTTATTTTCAGGGGCAAATTCGGTAGATATCGAAACTGTTTGATTAAGGTTAATTTTGGGAAGATTTCGTTCATCCAGTTCAATTTCCACATATTTGCTATCTTGTTTTGCAATAGTAAAGAGACTTTCCCCAATCATGGCATATTCGCCCAAAGACTTATATTTTTGAAGTACAATTCCATTTAAGGGAGAAAGAATAGTATGTTTTTTTAATTTACTTTTGAGTAGATCAATTCGGGCTTGTGCTGCTTTTATTTCCGCCAGGGCAGTTCCTCTTTTTGTTCCACCTTCTGCGCATGATTCTGAAAAATTCTTTTGAATGAGGGTATTGGATTGCTGAATCTCTAATTGATGTTTTACTTCTTCCAATTTTTCCAGGGAAATTGCTTTTTGGTCATAAAGTTTCTGATATTTTATGGCTTTTTCTTGAATTTCATCTTCTGCCAATTTGCTCTGGCGATATTGTTCCCGAGAGGTGGGGCAGGTGGTATTGACAATTTCATCATATTTTGATTTGGCCAGAGTGTAGCTGGCTTCCGCTTGCTTTATATCTAAATAAACATCTGTGGTGTCAAATTTTAGTAAAGATTGCCCTTTTTTAAACGTATCACCTTCATCAGCATAAACATTTACGATTTTACCTGATACTTCCGTCTTTACCTCAGTTAAACCTTCTAAAAGAATTGTTCCGGTAGTCAATGTTTTTTCATAATAATCCACTTGTTGAACCTTGGTAAAATTGACTTCTTTTGGAGTGGAACGCTGGTAGAAAAAAAATGCTCCCAGAACGATCATTAGAACAAATAAGATAATCAGGATTTTTTTCACTTGCGACCTCCTTAATTTATTGATTATCAATGAGGCGTTGGATAAATTGATTATTTTCATTTTAAATCTTTTGGCCTTATTTAGCAAGAAAATGTGTGGCATTTCATATTCTAATCCCGATTTTTCAGTAAATTATTAAACTAATTCCACTAAATGGTTATCAATGGCTATTGATTGTTTCGCTGTTATCTTTGCCAATCAGCTATGTGGAAATATGAAATATCTCGGTTTAACTTATAAAAAGTAATGACTCAAAAATAATGAAAGGCCGTTAACTAATATTAGTCTAACAACCTTTCATTGTCATAATTATATCTAAAATTAAAACAAAATGTTTTTTCTTCTTTTTATTATTTGATTGGATTTCCCGCATTGGGACCGGAAATGCAATTATAAATTTTATTTACTTTAAAGACAATCATTCCTTTAGCCGGAAGAGTTTCTTTAATTGATTTTGTCCATTGCTTCAATTCTTCATATTCTGGACCTTCAATAATATATTTATAGGTCCCTTTCAGCTGATACCAGAGTTTATCTTTAGCTCTTTTGGTTAGAAGGGTACCCTTGTTATTTTTTCGGATATTAGTTAAGGTTTTGTTAAAATAATTGTCTGCTAATATAATGGTTTCATCATCTTGTATTTTTTTAATACCAACCATATTAATATTTGGATTTCCATCCAGGGTTGCAGTACCAAAAGCAACGGCGCTATCCTCCTTAAATATTTCTTGAATTATTTGTGGTATTTTCATTTTTTTTCCTTTCTTTTTTGTTGTTTGATTATTTAATCGAATAGTATATATTTTACTGGTTTATAGTTAAAAAATCAAGAAATTTTATTTTGATTACGTTAAATGGAAAAAAATCATTATATTAGAAAAAAAACAGAATATTTTTCCATTATTGTTCTATTATAAGAAATTTTTACACTTGAAAATATTATTGTTGTATGGTAATAATAAGTATATAAATAAATATTTCTGAATAACGGAAAATAAATTTAGTAATTCATATTCTTGTAGTTTTATGATCTTCTTTTTCCAAAAAATACCGTAAGAAATATTTGCCTCAGAATACTATTCATTTTAAATCCTTCCCCAGAAAATTATTCTTTTTTAAATTGAAATTTATAGAATTTTAATAATATTTTAATAATATTTTAATAATATTTTCAAAAAAATAGCTTATAATAATAAAAATGTTAAAATATATATATGTACTAAGCTATGTAAAGACGATTCAATTGCAAGGGCAATTACTTTTATTTTACACTGATGAACTATTATAAAGAAAAATGAATGATTGGTTTTATGAAATGATTATAAAAAAACAACTTTGGCTTTCAAATTTTATTACAATTGTAGTTACTATAGTATTATTAATTATTGTAAGTATTCTTATAGGTAGAAATTATCAGAATATTTCGAGAATTGGTTTGCCTCCTAAAGTATTTGGAAGAGAAGAGGCCAAAAAGTATTTAAATCCTTTAGTAAGGGATTTACGCATGGCAGAAAGAGTCATCAGCGGTAAATTTAATGAAAATCCAAAGTATTTAGAAAATATTGAATATGTTGAGGAATTAGATACGTTCGTAAATGCATCTAACAACGGAGTTATTGTGAAAAAAAATGATGAAATACTTTATTATTCTCCCTGGCTTTTGAAACTTGATTTAAAAAAAGAATACATAGTATCACAAATTCATTCATTTCAGAATAAGGAAATCAAAAAACTTAGTGAAAATATATATATAGAAAAGTTGGATTTTCACTTTTCTGATAAATCCAAAGGTGAAGTTGTAATTGTCAGTGATATTACATCAGCCCTGGAAGATTTGACACAATTTCGATACTCTGTCTTCATTATTCTAATCCTTTTTCTTATTGTAATTGTTGTTATCAGTACCATTATTACTTATATGCTGTCAAGAAATATCGTTAAACCTCTCACTCAATTAGAGAATGCTGCATTACAGATTAGAAAAGGTAATTACGATTTTAAAATAAACACCAATGCAAAAGATGAAATCGGGGATTTGTCACGAACCTTTGAAGAAACAAGAAAACAATTAAAAGAAACAGAAAAAATAAAGAAAAAATATGAAGATAACCGCAATGAATTGATTTCAAACATATCACATGATCTGAAAACTCCTATTACAACCATAAAAGGATACATTGAAGGTATCATGGATGGTATCCCTACTTCAAAAGAGAAAAAAGACAAATATTTTAAAACCATATATCAAAACACTGTAAATATGGAAACTTTAATTAATGAACTGTTTTTATTGTCCGAATTAGACTTAAAAGAACTCCCTTTAAATTTTGTACCGGTTGATATTAAAGCTTATTTAACCGATTGTTTTGAAGAGTTAAAATTTTATTTAGCGGAAAAGGGAATTACTTTAAAATTTGATGTCGATTATAATGAGCAGGAAAAAGTCTATGCTGATAGAGAAAAAATAAAACGTGTTATTTTGAATATCATAAATAATGCTGTAAATCATAAGGCAGGCATCGATTCGGTTATAATTATTAAATTAACTGAAAAAAAAGAAGAAGCTCAAATAGAAATTCGGGATAACGGTCAGGGAATATCAGAAAAATCAATAAATAATATTTTTGAGCGTTTTTATAAAGCCGATAAAGCTCGTTCTAATCATTCAAATGGAACCGGTTTGGGTCTATATATTGCCAAAAAAATAGTCATGAACCACGAAGGAAGAATATGGGCAAAGAGCCAGGAAGGAAAGGGTACTAGCATTTTCTTTACCTTAAAGAAAACTTATAGCTTTTCAAAAATAACAAAAACGGAGAAGCAACCATGAAAAGAATATTGATTATTGAAGATCAGCAAAGTATCGCGGAACTGGAGAGGGATTATTTGGAAATTGATGGTTTTCGGGTTGACATTAAAAGCAATGGTAAGGAGGGATTAACTCAAGCCCTGGAGCAAAAATATGACCTTATTTTATTAGATTTAATGCTGCCCGACATGGACGGGTTCAACATATGTAGGAAAATTAGAAAGGAAAAAAATATTCCCATTCTTATTATTTCTGCTAAAGGAGGGGATATTGATAAAATTCGTGGTCTTGGATTGGGAGCTGATGATTATATCAGTAAACCATTTAGTCCAAGTGAACTAGTGGCTCGGGTTAAAGCTCATCTGTCCCGTTTTGAGCGTCTTACAGGACAATCAAGTCGACCTACTAATGAGATTCATATAAAAAACTTAATTATCAACCAAACTGCCCGCCAGGTTTATCTTGGTGGAAAAAAAATTACTCTAACAACCAAAGAGTTTGATATTCTAAATTTTTTGGCATCTAATCCAAATATTGTGTTTAGCAAAGATACTATATATGATCGAATTTGGGGAAATGATTCTTATGGAGATATTACCACCATTGCGGTTCATATTAAGAAAATACGGGATAAAATCGAAAAAGATCCCAATAGCCCTCATTATATTGAAACTCTCTGGGGATCCGGTTATCGCTTTAATGCATAAATAAAAATAACCCGCTTATTGTTATTGGATAAGCGGGTTATTTTTATTTATGCATTAAATTATAATTTTATTTCTTATATTTATTTCGTCTTACTCGCCAGCTTGGCACCACTCAAGAGCATATCCAAGTCTGCCCCCTCCAGGGTCTCCCTTTCAATCAGGTTTTTGGCAATCTTCCTCAATTTGCGTTTGTTCTTAGTCAGGAGCTCTTTGGCTTTAGTATAGGCGGTATCAATAATGGCACGCACTTCTTTGTCGATCTTATTGGCCACC
>Ga0207996_1000371_pt1 | contig 41019 bp, 56 predicted proteins | sample AntAceMetag02UKG_FD_184773 | JGI IMG/M metagenome (GOLD analysis project Ga0207996, IMG submission 184773) | Saline lake microbial communities from Ace Lake, Antarctica - Antarctic Ace Lake Metagenome 02UKG (SPAdes) (version 2) | ecosystem: Environmental > Aquatic > Non-marine Saline and...
TGGCGTAGTCTCTAGACTGTTCTAAAACCTTTTCTCTATTTCTTTTCTTCCAATTCCTTTTAATCTCATTGGATCTTTCTCTATTTTCTTCTACCCATTTATTGTTGCTCTTATCACAACGTTCTTTATTTTTCTGATATTCTCGTTGCTTTATCTTTTTAGCTTTATCAGGATTTTTCTTTTTCCATTCCTTTTGTAACTTAGATAAACACTCTTTACATTTAGCTGTTACATTCCCTGACTTAGTTGTAAAACATTCTAATTCTTTACTTTCCTTGCATAAACTACATTTTTTCATAAAGCCCCATGGTAAAATAAAGTCTACCACAGGGGATATTTATTAGCAACTAGCCAATATCATCATCCGATATCACCTAACGCAATGATTCTAGAACCATATCTAATACATTCTACAAACATCTGCTCGCCATTAGCCCCAACAACTGCAGTTCCCAGTGTTAGCTTATAAGTAATAGGATCAAAAGCAAAAGCACTGCTTAATGTTTGTGTACGAGATATGCCCATAACACTTCCACCAGACACATATGCTACATAAGCTGTAGAATCTATGTCTTCGCCAGTGATCACATCTTGTAATGAGAATGTGTCATCTGTTAGAACAGTGATGCTATATCTTTTATTCACCAATTCGTCCATGCCACGAGCTGTGGTCATCTCAGGTCCAAGATCAGTTATACGAATTTCCCAACCTGTAGCCATTCCATGAGCTGTTGCTGTTACAACACAAGGATCAGCTTGAGTTATACCTGTAATAGCAGTTCTATAATCAGCTGCTCCACCTGAAGTATTAGCAACGGTAAAACCGTTAGTATCTTCAAATGTAAAGTTAAAGGATGAACCTCCTGTTGCAGAATCTATAACTTGTTGTTGATACGAATCTGTATCAGTAGTTAATGTTCTTATCCAAGTAGATTTAGGAAATCCTCCTGCTGTACCTGTCCAATCAGTTAAATTGTGAACTACAACTTTATCTGGCTGGAAACCTAATGTTAAAGTGTAAGCGTTTCCGCCTGAAATATAGCTAAACGCTTCGGTCATTGTGCGACCTTCGAATAAATCTGACATAATTTTTATCTCCTTATATTACGCTTTTGTTGAAAGCAATGTTACGATGTGTGAATCATCAAGAATTGCTGCGTTAAAATAAGCAGTGAATCCCATTGATTGGAATCTATTAAGATAATCGTTAAATCCTAGTGGCTTTAAGATCATTTCAGTAGATACTTCATCAAGTCCTACATATCCATATGCGTTTGCACCAACAAAAGTGTTGTTGTAAACTGGAGCTGCATCTGTTGAAACTTTTACTAAAGTAGATGTAACCCATCTAGCTTCATCAGTTGAACCAAATTCTGATTTTAATACAGCTTCTTGGCTACCGTATTGAGAAGTAGGCATGAACGCATCTAAAGCTCTAATATCTGGCTTCATTTTTACGTGAGCATTAACCCAAAATGCAGCTTCTACTGGTCCTGTTCCAAAACGACTTGATCCATCAATTGTTGGAGTCATTTTTTCTGTGTTATTTTCATCTAAATATGCAATTGCTCTATTAACATCTGTTTGAGTTAATTCTGTTATCGCATTTCCGTTAACACCACTAAGACAAGAAATTTGTGCAACGCCAGAATCCCAAACATCTCTTGTTACTTTGTCTAGCATAGTGTGCATGCACTGAGAAAGGTTATCAGCGGTTTCGCTTGCTGTATCATCTTCAACTACTAACAATACTTTTCTAGAAAGTAAAACTACTTTTCCAAATTCTTGTACTGTTACGTTGATATCAAATTTGTTGATTTGTTCAGGTGCTGGATCAGCATCTTCAGAAAGAACAACTGGGTCAGAATTCAAGTTTTCTTGTCTTCTAAACGCCATTGTATCAGTGTTTTTTTGTGGTAAGGTAAAAGCTCTACCAAATAGATTGTGGTTATTGTTAGGCTTTGATCTTTGTAATAAAGCTCTATGCGCCCATCTGTTGGACATAGAACCATATTGTGTGGTTGTTGTTACACCCATATAATATCTCCATATTGGAGGCCTTACCTACGACTACGCTTAGAATTCCTCCACACTACAAATTCAGAATCTGTCATGTTCATTACATCTACAGCTTGATTCATCGCCGCTGCCTTAGGGACTCCAGAAGGTGAATTCGGGGTGTCCTTTTTAGGTGCCGGCGTAGCACTTAACGCTGTTTTCTGCTTTGGACTTAATTTATCCATTAATTCCCATGACTCTTCATATCTGTTTGGCGCTGCTTCTATTGCTGCCGCTAAGTTTGGTCTCTTTTTTAAAAAGTTAGCTAATTTTTCGTTTATTGCTTCTGCTTTCTCTGGGTTTTGACGTATCCATGCCTTCTCTTCGACATCTCTCATCATTTGAACTTGCTGCTGTCTTAATTCAGCTTTTGTAACAGGTTCATATTGACTGTCGTCTTCTTCCTGAGCTGCAGGCGTTTGCATCTGTTTTAATTGATGCTCTCTATACATTTTAAGTTCGCCTTCTGCGTCTTGTCTTTTTCTTCGCTCCTTTTGAAGCGCTGAAAGAGGGACGTTTTGCTCTTGTTGAACTTCTTCTTTAGTCTCAGCAGTTTCAACCGCTTGAGTTTCATTAACAGGCATTTCTTGTATGTTCTCTTGAACTACTTCTTGTGCTTGCTCTTGTACAGCTTCGGTATCTGTCATATATTTATCTCCCGATTTAGCGTAAGATAGCCTCTTACGATGGCATTGCGCCCTTTGCTTGTAGGTAGGCGACACCTTCTTTATTAAATTCTATTTTTAGCTTCTCACCTTTCATCTTGGGAGCTACCATCCATAGAAGTTCTTTAATCCCTCTAGAATTTGAGACAAAATACACAAGTGTATTGCTTCTAAAACTAGGCAGTTGTTTTGTTAACTTAGGTTCATCAACGCGAAATACTGTTTGATCATTTGAATCAAACTTCGCATGTAATGTAAGGAAATAAGTTCCTTTAATATGTCCATGTGAACTAACGACATCATCAACGATTTTGTTTATAGATTTTTTTAACGAGGCCCTCTCCTCAACAAATTCTGATGGTAGTATTAGGTTAGTAACTGGATCTTGCATCATTCGTGTTGACATAGTAAACCTGCTTTACATTCCGCTCTTGCCACGTAGTGACTCTTTCTGAGCGTGTGCTTTTTGTAATAGCCTGTTGGCCTTCATAGCGTCTGGGTTAGAACTTGGTCCACATTGAGAACTTGTTCTTGATGGCTGACCCATAGGATTATCCTTAGTGGAATACATTCCTTTTCCAGAGCTTAAAGATGTTTTTTTCATAAACACTCCTTATTGTTGTTGATTTATGCCCTCTGTAGGCGGTGATTGTTGCTGAGCTTGAGAAGATTGTTGCGGCTGTTCTATTTCTGATTCAGCATCAACTAGCTCCTCTTTGCGAGCTGTCATTTCTTGCTCTTGCACATGTATCTGATTAACAAGCTCTAACGCCTGTATCAATCTATCTTCATGTAGTTTTGAAAGCTCAACGATAGCTTTAGCTTTGTTAAGTTCTGCAAGACTTTGATTTTGAACAGCTTCAGAAGTTCTCTCTATTCTTAGACCTTCGTTTGCATCTGCTCTAGTTCCTCTTTCGTGTGCTAATGCGTATTTCTCGGCAGTTGTTGCTTCTACTAAAGCGTCTTGTTTAGCTTGCTGTTCTTGTTGTTGCTGCTGTGCTTGTTGTTCGTTTTGTTCAATAGCATTTTGAAGATCCGACATGCCCGCCATCTGTAGAGATTTGACAATTTCAGATTGTGGAACATCAACAATACCTTCACGTTTAAGATTTACTAATTCATAATAATAAGCGTCTTTTTGTGACTGAGAGCGTACGCCTTCTTTTACTACTGCATCGTATTGCTCAAACTCTTTTTCGTAGAATTGCTCTGTTGGCTCTTCTCCTATGATTCGCTTTACTTTTCCAGGGGGATAATGATTTTGGATTGCTTTAAGAACTAAACCACCAATAACTTTTTGTGTTACTTCAACATTATCAAATATCTTTCTGTTAGTTCTAAGTCCTTGACCTATACGTACTTGTGCAAGTCTTCCAGAAATCTGAGTATTTCCTGCGTCATCAACCCCAAGAACAGATTCATTAACGTTTGATAATGTAAGAGTTAGTTGATCTAAAACATTTTGATATTCAATTAATGCAGGATTAGCACTACCGCCTTGTAACTCTTGAACTGAATTTAAACCTTCAGGAGCATTTTCAGGGTCAACACCAATTATTTTATTCTGTCCAGATTGTTGTAGGTCTTCTACGTCTGGAACGGATCCAATTAAATACTTGTAGCCAGTAGAGATTGTACTATCCATCATATCCACAATCTTCATGTGTCGTTTGTTGAATTGCCTTTGAGCTGAATACATTGTAGAAGCTAAACCTTGTATTCTTTGTGATGGCTCCCAAATACTTGGCTCCATATAGCATAATACAGGTGCAAAAGGGAATGTTTGGTTAATACCCGTTTTATCTTCACCCGTATAAACTGGCTGACCATTCAACATAATATTTAATTCAACGTAATCTCTATCTACTGATTGAATATCAACGATTGGAGGCAGTTCTCGCTTGTCTAACCCTAATTCGTTGGCCTCTTCGTGTAGCTTCTTAATTCTATGTACGCCAAGTTCTAACTTTTTCCTTTCTTCGGTTTCTAAATCGGTTATATCTCTATAATATGAGCTCTGTTCATCAACTAAGAATTTTCTTCTCTTAGTTATCTTTCTGTAGTACTGGTCGTATGCCATAAGGTTTCGATTTCTGCTAAGTACCGTAAAATTAGGATGATATGATAAAAATTTGTCGTCTCTAAAAGATGATTGAATATCTTCTATTTGCTTTTGATCTACGAAAGGCAACAGTCTTCCAATAAGATTACGATCTATTAGGTCTCTTGTTATGGCAAAGCCACAATCTTTAAGGTCTATACGTTCAAAGGTAGGATCAAGATAGAAAGAGTTATATGTGCGCTTGAAGAAACTGATCTCGCCATTAATGAAATCCCTTGAATAGTCCATTCGAAGGCCACACAAAGATAAACCAGATTTAAAGCCCTCATCGCAAGCGTCTAAAAACGTGCTATAGCCTTCGCCCTTATCCCATGTATAATAACTAAGCTTTGTGAATTGATCCGCTGTCTTTTGATCGCTTCCTTCAACTGGAGATATAACGATACTATTTAGATTATCTCGTAGATAACCAGAAAAGAACTGCAAAGGTCTTCTCATGATATTAAGCTCTAATGGCTCCCTGCCTTCTTTCTGCAATGCTCTAAGCTCAGAATTTGACCAGGTATAACCAGATTGGGCTAAGGTGTAAACTTGAGCGTTTTTTACAAACGGACTCCAATAATCTTGTGCGTATCTATAATTTTCCTGGAACTCACCGAGCAACTCTCTATCATTTAACATAAGGCTCTTAATCTAAGATGGTTTACTTGAATTAAAAGTATATTTATGATATGATGTTGTCAATGGTATTAAGAATATAAAAGGTTATGTTATAACAGTTTAGAGCAAATAATTATAAAAGACTAAATATATTGCTAGCGTTTTTTCAATATGATATGTTTATATTTATACTTATTATCTAAAACTATGGTGTTAAAATGACTGAAGCTAATTCAAGTTTTGAAATTCCAACTCTTCTTACAATAAGACAGTTCGCTGATAAGCATAAATTTATTTCTGAAGCTGGAATTAGGACTCTAATTTTTAAACAAGAACCTACTATCTCTCAATGTATTGTTAGAATCTATAGCCGTATTTATCTTGATGAAAAAAAATTCTTTTCTTATTTAATGAACAAAAAAAAGAATTAGAAAATGTTTCGTCTAGTCTCTGTAGCTTTCTTGTGGCGGTCTAATGCTCCTGAAAAAGAACCTGCTTTTTCGATGTGATCTACTGCTTGACACATATAAATAAAGCTATCTGCGTGGTTAACCTCTATACCTTCATGCTCTTTTTCTAGATACTTCCCGTATTGTTCGCTCCATTTCTTTCTAAACTTCATTAGCTTATTAATATATGGTTTAACTCTTTTCAAAGCAAAAACGCATCTATCCATCTTTATTTTAGCATTGTTAATATTTAAGTTCTTATCGGTTCTCTTTAGAACAACAATTCTAGTGTTAGTATGTTCCATATAACGTTTAAAGTCTCTTTCATATGTGTTTTCTACTACTATGCCATCTCTTTTAGCTGCATCATGAGGTAAGTATATTGTCTTATAAATATATTTCTTATCGTTGAGTAAGAAGTTACAATAAAAATCTACACCTTTGTTATTGTCCTCATAGTAATCTATAACCCTTATCTCACCATGTACAACCTGAAAGAAGGTTATTACCGTTAGATCATTAACGCCAATGTCCATTGATATATAAACAGGTTCTAAAGCGTCATATAACGGTATATTTAGCATTCTATTCTCATTATAGACCTTCTCTATGTGTTGTTGGAAGTAATAGGCGTCAGAGTTGCTTAAAAAGCTTTCTGCTATAGTACTACAAAATTCTTGCCTTATCTTATCGCCAAGTATAGATTTTTGGTGAGCGTACCAGTTTCTTTGTTCATTATCTATAGTACAATCAAGTTCTTTCTCTATCTTCTCAAAGTACTCTTTAAGCTCATAATCTATCGTTACAGGTTGTTGCATACGATAGTTTTTTTCTTGCAACCAATTAAAAAAGAACAACTTATAGCTAAGAGGAGAAAGGTTGTCGTTGCCTTCTTGTACTGAGTGCATAACCATTTCGTAAAAGTACGACTCCGAACCCTCAGCGGTGGACTCAATTATAACTTGTCCGTCAATTGGAACAGCTTGCAGCGTTCCAGTCACTACCTCATCAGCTTTGATTGGATTTCTAGCACATGTTTTGCCAAATTCAGATATTAAAATTGCTTGATAAGATCCTCCTCTTAAAGTTGTATCAACTCTAAGAAATGATCCGTTCTTAAATGTTATCTCTCTAGCGCTTCTTTGTACCACTCCAGCCAATTGTTTCATTTCAGGCTTAAGATTGTCCAAGGCATGCCCTAAAATGCGTTTAAAGATGTGTTGCGCATGTTCTAAGCTATATGAGACAATGCCAGCGGAAAGATTAGAGTTAAATATTGTTTCGTCAAGCATATACAATACAGCAAATGTGCTCATTCCAAGCTGCCGACTTTTCAAAATAAGATTTCTATTATGTAATCCTTTAAGCACTTCTCGTTGAACTGGATTCATTACAAACTTGATCGAATCACCCTGTTTGTCCACGATGCGATAAAGGTTATTCATGCGCCAAGTCTTGTCGTCTAGTAATGTTAGGTCTTCTTTCGTCATCTCTTACCCCTTATATATCTACAAGCAAATTTTTCGTCCATTATTCGCATATATTCTGCTCGTCTATTCAATTCTTTGAGCGAAACACCTTTTCTAATAACAATCTCTTTTGTGTTATCATATATTTTAGCTTTGTGCGTTTTGGCATATTGACAGGCATAACATGTAGCATCACTCCGTATTTGACCAGATATCCTTATTGCCTTATTGCAAATTGAACACTTGCCATTAGATCGACTATCTAACTCTAGTTTGATTTGCTCATCTTCTTTTGCACATTTGTCTGAACAAAATAATTGATATGGTGTAGTCACCTTAAAGACTCTATGACATTTCATACAATGTATTCTATCACACTGCCTTTTGTGAAAGTCTGTAGTTTCAAATGTTATAAAACACAATTCGCACTTTTTTTTGTAGATCGTCATCGCTTTTATCCACACGGTGAGGGTTTGAGACTAAGTCTCTAAGTTTGTTTGGTTTATGATTTCTTGTTTTTCCACTTCATACTTCGAATTTAACCCCCTTAGGTGGCTCATCATTCTTTTCGTGGTGAGATTTTAGCAAAAGTTCTTCCGTAAACAAAATGCTAGTCCCGCAATTCCTGCATTCCATATGACCACCGACCGACATGAAACACTTGCTATCACCTGTACCTTTCATTAAAACCTGTCCGCATTTATCACATTGTATTTTATAGCTCATCTTTTCGCTCCTTCTTTTTTGATTTTATCCGAAGCTCCGAAACACTCTTCACAATAAAAATAGTGTTCTGATCTACCTTTATCATCTTCACCGGGCATCCAATAACCACTAGAACTTGTAAACATTTCTTTACAACGTGAACATTCGCAATCTTTGTTCTCTTCATCTTCATCTTCATCATTATTCATTACTTTTGATCCTCTTCATCTTACCGAAATTTGCAATGTGCAAAAAATGCACGTTACCTATCATATCCCATTATTCTGTCTCCTTAGGTTGGCCTGGAAGCTCAATCCAATGAGTCACATTTTTTAAAACTAAATTTTTATACGCATTAGCTGCCCAAAAAGAGATATTTGCAACCCGAAAATATCCATCTGTGTAAACTGCTTACCCACTTCATTCTTAAACTCCTTCTATGACAGATTTATAATAATCCTTTACAACATTCGAGTCAATCAATATAATATTTGAATTCAAGACATACTTTACAGGGATATATACATGAACGATGATAAAATACAATTTTACGTACACATTGACCAATCGGTATACGACGACGTAGAGGACATCCTTAGCTCGCACAATGAGCTAACAGATGACCAGGGACATATGTTAAGGTCAATCATCCGAATGGTCGCACGTAGGCTTAAAATGGATATACCTTTACGGGGCAACGGCGATGTCTAGGCTTAGAAGATTGAAAGTATTGGAATCGATTGACGATGGATTCCACCACATTAGTTTTTCTAGAAATGACAGACTTCCTACGTGGGATGAGGTAAAATATATTAGAGAAAAATACGCCGATCCAGAAAAATTCTATGTTATGGTTTTGCCACCTAAACAATATTACGTAAACTCACATCAATTCTGTTTTCATTTGTGGGAAGTTAAAAGCAAAATAGAAACAAACTTATGGAAGGGATAAATATGAATTTTATAGAAGCTTATGAAGAAATGAAGAAGGGCGCTATATGTCAAAGAGTAACGAAATATGCTTGTAAAACACATTATACCGTTGTCATATTCCCTAATCAAGAATATATACTACATCGGAAAGATACCCATTCAGCCAATTGGGAAGAAGTTAAAATGCTTGATATTAAATCTATTCTTGGTGAATGGGTTTTAGTTGAGGATTAGCTATTAAGGTGATTATCTGCCAACGTCCAGCCTACATGCTTCCTTTACTATTGGCTTTGCCAGTTTCGATTTGTATAGCATCCAACGCTTTTCTTCAAATGTTAGCGTGCTTACTTTATCTCCCTTCCACCTGCCAAAATCTATCGTAGGATCTTCATTTTTATTTTTATTTGTCCATGGTAACATATCTTTTTTTTCCTTTTGTCATTATTTTATTTGCAATCGACTTGACAAGAATATACACTCCCCACCATTACCACCTCAAAGAGTAGCCCAGCCACGCTCAAGAAACTAAAATCGTCGTCATAGCTCCTCTAATAGATTCTTTCACTCTCATAATATAATGTTCTTAGGATAACGCTTACTTGTCATCTTGCTTGAGTAGATCCAAGAGCCTTGCTTCTTTTATAGCCTTAACAAACTCATCGGCGGTGGCTTGCAAATCCTCACTAGTAGCTTTAGAAAGGGAAGCCTTGCGTTTAGTCTCCTCTTTATAGGCCTTACAGTACATTGGGAGTATCCTTTCACCGAACGAAGAATTACGATCACCAAGAAAACAATGTCTGGCAATCTTTCCAGCAATAAGGCTTCTAGCGACATCTAAAGCGCCTTTTAAGTTTTCGTGAGATCTAGCAAGATTATATAACCAATAATCTGGTTGTTTATATTTAACGTAAGCGAACGTAGCAATATATAGCGAATCATCATCATTAGCCCATTCGAGCAAATTTTCGATAATATCGTCAATTTGCTCATCTGTATATTGGGGATTAATCTTTCTATTTTGTGTGTATGTGTTACCTTTAGCTGCTGCCATACAAAAACCACATAAGTTATAATTTAATAATGTCTGAACGATAAGACACTAAGGGAGATAAGGTCAAGGGCTAAATTAATAAGAGAAAAAGGCTTGTGATTAATGGTTGTTCGTGTGCATAATATGGGCAAGAGTAACATCAACCTAACATGGAGTTAAAGAGATGAAACAAACAATAAATGAATATGAATTTATGAGAGCATTTGAAACAAGCGACAATTACAGATATAATTTCAGCTATGAAGGTTTGAAAACATTGTTTAGCTATTTAGAAGATCTAGAGGAAGAAATACAAGAGGAATTTGATCTTGATGTGATAGCATTTTGTTGTAACTATTCAGAAGTAAGCTTGGAAGAATTCAATGATGATTATTCAACAAACTATCTAACTATAGGAGACGTTCAAGAAAATGAAATGTTTTTAAGAGAGATAGAAGGAACAGACAGTTTTTTAATACACAACTAGAAAGAGAGGAGCAATAGAAATGAATAAAATAAAATTAACAAACAGTTTTCACGACACCGTCGTTGATATTACAAATAGTCAATTTGATAGAATTAAGGAGCTTGAAGAAACGCCCGACGATCAATGGACTAGGGCAGATAAAGCCTTTGCAAAACGAATACACGACAAACTTTGTGGTTCTAATGACTGCGAATGTTCGGGCATTTTTGGTTACAGATAAATTTAAGGCAAGACAAATTAAATAAATAACGGTCGAGATAGAAATAATATGATTTCGGAGTAGCTTTATGGGAACGATATATAAATATGATGAAACTAGGTGGCGGGTACAAATCCGCCGTCAAGGTTATAAAACTATCTCTAGTATATTTGAGACATACGAGTTAGCAAAGCAATTTCATGATAAGCTTGAAAATCATCTACTTGATAAGAAGCAAAAGAGAGTGATTAAAGAAGCCTTAAAAGAGATAGTTAAGATTAGTTAAGCTCACGTAGATGGCTTTCAATAATCATACCCTCGATTTTCTCTAATATTTCTTCTAGGGTATCTTCATTCCAGCCTTTTCTTATCTCTCTTAAGTAATTATCCATATCATGTAGAGCTAGATACATTCTACTAGCGTTTTCGAATAGTTCTCGTTCTGCTCTTTCTTCAGATTCTTTAAATGTATAAGTCACTTTCATAGATTAGCTCACCATAAATATAGCTTTTTTATCTTTGTCTTCAATTCCTTCTAGGTTCATTAGCTTAATAGAACCAGCTAATTCAACGTCTTTAAAGTTATGCCAAGACTCATATTTATCTATATGAAAACAAACTCTATCATGATCTAAGCTATCGTTATTTAAGAGCATGTTTTTTTTCAAAAGCTTCTTATGCTTGATAGTACTAGATTTGAGAATAGCTTGTAGCTTTTCTATAGCTTCCTCTTTTGTACAGAAATAGCCTTTGAAATTCTCAAGGTAATTTGTAGTATGCAGCCACCAGTCTTTTTTCATACTCTTACCACTCAAATTTTGCAGTTACTAAAACGTCTTGAATATCTTCTATGTGCGAATCTTTACAAGCTTTATCAACTATGTGTTGTAGATCGGCATTGTCCTTAGAAACGTTATATTCCTCGGGCAGGAACTCATCGTGAGTGAAGGTATTAATGTAACCTTTGATTTTAATTTTAAGCTTTATCATTTATTTGCCTATTTGTTTAATTGCGTTAAAGATTTTTTGTATATATTCCGCATCATCACAGTCATTAATCTTATATTTTTTGTATTCAATCATCAATTCTAAAACATCATCTATGTTAACTTTGTCAGCTAATTTTTCATATCTTCTAAATTTTATAGCCGAATGATCGTTAGACTTATCTTCTTCTTTTTTTTCTACTTCACTCGGGTTCATGTCAACATTATATAGAATCGATAAGAAATTAATAGCGTCCTCAAAAGATTGATCGTAGGCGTTCATAATTAGATCTACAGCGCCTCCTTTAGCATTGCAATCGAAACAGTAGTATTCCTCGACATCATCATGTGAATGTAACGCTAATGAGTTTTTGTCACAAAAAGGGCAATTGTATAGGCTCACCGAACCTGTTCGCTCTATATTTATTACGCCTAAAAGGTGTTCTAGATCTATTTCTTTTTGTAGCTCTGCTAGCATTTCTTTTTTAAAAAGCTTCATTTAGTTTTCCTTTTGATTTAGTGAGTGAATAATGATTTTAGTTTGTGAAAAAGTTCCCCATGTTTTTTTGGCGGCTAAAATTGAGATAATACAATCATCTTTCCATGTTACGCCTAGAAGTGCATCTTCAACAAACTTTATCAGATTGCTTGTATCAGGGGTTTGTTTATGATAAGAGCCAATATATTCGATTTTCTTCTTCTTTGACCATGATACAGGCATTTCAAAAATAAACTCTAACTCAAGCTTTATTTGAGAATTGAAAGATTCTTGTTTGAATTGCTCTTTAACACAATGGGCGAAATTCTTTTTAGCAATAAATTGAGGATCATAAAAACCAGATTTACCTGATCTAGCTCTTTGAAGAGGAATAGGTTTTTCAAAAATAGTTATCGAAATCATATTATTTAGACCCGCAAAATTTCTGAATGTTTTTATATTCTACTACTCCATTAGTGATGTTGTAGAGCTTGCGTGCTGATCTGGGGGCTATATTTCTGTTATTTAGTATTCTGTATATGACAGGCACGGACAATTTGCAGATATGCGCGAACATATAGACGGTTAGCTTGTGTTTTATTAGATACTCTTTAAGGTGCATAAATATCTCTTGTATATGAGCATGTTATAACAGTGATGTATATTTGTCAATCATTATAAGTCAAAATAAAACTAACAGGATGAAATAAATAAACAAATCTATGTTATTTAATTAGAGTGGGATACGACAAGCCAAGACTATATTTATAACATTCTCATTGACGTTTTCCTATTAATGTCTTAGAATTGCAATCAAGAGGGAATTAACTTTAAAACATATGTGAGAGGATAAGATGAAAATAATATTTATTTGTTTAACAAGCGCAATGCTATTTCAATCGTGCTGCGTTTATAAAGAAACAATATATGAACAAGATAGAAATGTAACTGAATTAGGATTTGCCCCTTATGGATCAAGGCCGATAGATAAAGAAATTAACAATCATGGAGAATAAAAATGAGCAAAGAAAAATACGTTGGTGAGCCAATGAAAACACTTAAAGAAATACATAATGGAACTTATGAAATGCATGAGGCCTTTATTAGAGCTAGCTTAAAATTTACTAAGCCTGAATTCAATGCATCTGTCAAATACGGAGGCACTAATTTTGAATACGCTACTCTTGCAAAAATTCAAGACTGCATTCTTCATCCCTTGCTTAATGAGGGCTTGTATCCTGTGCACGAGTTCTATAACGAAAGTGGTATACATTGGATTAAGACCTACCTACGTTACAAAAATGGTAATACTATCGGTAATGTTGTGCTTCCAGTAACCATTGAAGGAAAGACAATGCAGCAAGTAGGGGCACAAATTACTTACCTTAAACGTTATAGTCTTAGCATTTTATGTAATATCTGTGCTGATTCTGATAATGATGGTTCAGAAATGATTGGCGAAAAACTTATTAAACAAGTTAGCAAAGATGAAGCAAATAACATCAAAAAGCTAATTGGAACAGATAAAGAAGCGTGGCTAATGCTATCTAAAGAATATGGTTTTGCAAAAATAACCGATATCACTACAAACAAATATAAAGAGATTGCTTCGGCCTTAAAACTTCTTAATGCAAAGAACAATGCAACGGAGGCTAAGAATGAGAGCTTATAGTAAGAAATATGATCTTGTTGGTAGTAGATTTAGAAATCTAACTGTAATTTCTCGTGTTAAATTTGATGCGCCTAGAAAGAATTCTGTCTGGAATTGTATCTGTGATTGTGGTGAAAAAAGCATTATCACACGTCCTACGTTAATTAGCTGTGAGTTTAAGCATTGTAAATGCTCTAATTTTATTAGCAATATAGGAAAAACGACTATAGATCCAATAACTAGATTTAATAATTCATATACTATTAATGGCGAATGCTGGGAATGGAATCACTCAATAGGAACTAATGGATATGGTAAATTTTGGTTAAATAATAAGAATATTTCTTCTCACCGAGCGGCGTATATATTGTTTAAAGGACCTATACCGAAAGGTTTATGTATATGTCATACTTGTGATAACCGTATCTGCGTAAACCCAGACCATTTATGGCTTGGAACCTATAAGGATAATGGACAAGACATGGTTAAAAAAGGAAGATCATGCACAGGTTTGAAAAACTCCCAAGGTAAGATAGACATAAAAACATATGAAGAAATAGTTAATAAGTATAAGAAAGGAGTGAATCAATATACTTTATCAAGAGAGTATAATGTTAAACAATCGACTATTCATAAAATTATTCATAAATTTATACCGTCATTAGTAAATCTTAGAGGAGAAAACAATGGAATGAGTAAATTAACTGAAAAAATTGTTCTTGAATTGAGAGAATTACATAAAAAAGGAAATTCGTTTTATTACTTAGCTAAAAAATTTAAAGTAAATATTTCAACAATAGAAAGATCAATTAAAGGGAAAACATGGAGTCATATATGAAACCATATAAAGAAATGAATCTTATTCAAGGAACTCCTGAATGGCATGCATTTCGTAGCGAACACATTATGGCAACTTGCAGCGCTAAAATAGCTGGAAAAAACCCTTGGACTACCGCTATTGATTGTTATGAGGAAAAAGTTGAAGGGAAGAAAACCTTTGTCACACCAGCTATGCAACGTGGGATATTGCTAGAACACAAAGCTCGAGAGCTATTAATCAAGCTTCATGGCGTTCATCTTGATCCTAAAGTTGTAGAAAGCATCGAGAATCCCGTTCAAGGCGCCTCACTGGACGCTGTTAACCTCAAAGCTAAGGTTATGTATGAAATTAAGTGTGTTGGCGAAAAAACGATGGAGAAGGCCTTAAACGAAGTCGTGGATGCTATGTATATTATCCAGTGTCAAAAGCAAATGTATGTTACTGGTTTTGATACAATGGGAATCTTTTTTTATTTTAATGATTTCCTTTACAAAGGGATTCAAATTGACCGAAACGATAAGCTGATTAAGGATTTGCTTAAATCAGATATGAAGTTTTGGAACGAAAACATTCTCAAAAAAATTAAGCCTGAAAAGTATGGCGAGGAATATAATAGAATCAATGAAACTGGAGCTAATTTGATAGCCGAGGCTTATATTGAGATTTTAGCTCAAGAAAAGAAGCTTAAAGAGCAAAAGGAAACCCTTACTAAAAAATTAGAGAGATATACTAACAAAGAGAGTTGTATCTTCACTATAGCGGGCTTAAGGCATCAAATAATTGAAAGAAAAGGATCTGTTGATTGGAAAGAAGTTGCTAAAAGATCTAATATATCCAACGATACATTAGATTCCTTCAGAAAAGAGTCAACGGAATTTTCAAAGTTTTCCGAAATGTAAGAATTTTTCATTTTCTTACCTCCATGGACCGCAGGCTTAACTTGCGGTTTTTTTATTTCTACTTTTTTAAAAGTCCGATAAGCAATTTCTTAAAATCATAAGTATCACATTTACAATAATATGCTTTCATACAAAACGTGGGAGGGTTTTTATGCCCCCCAACGAAACTATTAAAATATAATATTTATATATTCAAATAAATACTGAACTCTTATATTGAGCTCAAGTTCTTTTTGTAATCGTATAAAAAGAATGAGCTAGATGCGTTGACGCGCTGTCTAGCTCAGTGAATTAAGAGCTTTAATCTCTTAATAGGATGATAATCTTATCATATATGATATTTATTGTATTAGTCAAAGATTGTTTTGCACTATTTGAGTATTGGTTCTTAGTTATTTAACAGCTAATTAAAATAAGGATTAATATGAATTTTGAAGATAATCTACGAAGCTTTATGGCTTCTAAAGGCTTGCCTCTAAATACAAATGAACTTTATATGGATGGTCATATACATAGGTATTCTGCTCATTCTAATGGCTCTAAAGACGAATATTATACTTGTCAAATTATAGAAGGAAATCATTTTAGATGTATGTTTGGTTCTTGGAAAGGAACCCAACTAAGACACTTTTGGAACTCATGTTCTCCAGGTGAAATAACTAATTATGACGAAAAAATAGAAATAATAAACAAAAAATATATAGAAGAAGATGAAAAATTAGAAAAGGAACAAAAAGCATCCTTTATAAAAGAATGGAATTCTCTAGATCCATGCTTAGAACATCCATATTTAATTAAAAAGAAAATATCTCCTAAAGATTTAAAACAAAGCGGATCGATTCTTTATATACCATTATATAACTTAAATAACGAATTATCTACATGTATTAAAATTGATTCTACTGGGAAAAAGAAGTATTTCTATGGAATCAAAGCAAAATTAATGCACCATTCTTTTGGTAATATATCAGAAGACAAGGAAATTGTTTTTTGTGAAGGTTATGCAACAGGAAGGACTATATACGAACTAACAGGAAAGTTTGTAGTTTCATGTGGAAGTTCATCAAGCATTTGTCCAATTGCTCAATTATTTAAGATTAAATATCCAAATAAAAAGTTAAGTGTAGCAATAGATTATGATAACGCAGGATTAGCTGTAAAAGAGGACTGGCTAAAATGGTTCTCTAATACCATATATATGCCTGAAACTATAGATTATGATTTTAATGATGTTTTATGTAATGAAGGTCCAGAAAAAGTAAAAGAAGCCTTTGTTACAAAATACTTAATACCATTAAACATAAAAGAAATAATGGAAGAAGAAGTCACGGAAGAAAAACAACTGAATTCCATATTACATGAAGGCACATTTAACATAATATTTGGTTCGGGTGGAGTTGGAAAATCTAGAGTAGCTCTAGAGATGGCTTTTTGTTTGTGTTCTGGAGAACAATTTCTTTATTTCGAAACATTTGGAAAGCATAGAATTCTTTATATAGATGGTGAAATGACAGGTGCTGAAATTCAAGATAGAATAAAAGACATAATAGTAAGACATGATGAATCTGATTTTGAAAGTGATAATTTTAGAATAATCAAAGCCATGGATATATTAAATCAAACTGGTGAAGACATAGATTTATTCCAGGAAGAACATAGAAGTCGATTTGATCAAGCTATAGAACAATCTGATGTAATATTCTTAGATAACCTTGGAAGCTTAACAATGCCACCAGAAGGAGACAGCTTCAAGTTAGATAAGCTTCAATGGATTAAAATGTTTAATTGGATTAAAGAATGGCGAGCAAAAGGGAAAACGTTTGTTCTTCTAATGCATGCTAACAAAAGTGGATCACTAGAAGGTGTTGGTAAAATCAGAAACGATGCTGATTTAGTCTTAGAATTAAAAAAACCAATAGACATTGATACGTCAGCTTTAATCCATTTTGAAGTCTTCTATGATAAAGCCAGAAAGATACCAGTCTATAAACAACAATCATTCTCAGCTAAAATAATGCCTGAAAGAAAACAATACTTTGGCTGGTTTAGTACCAAAATTTGAGCGGAATAAAAGGATTACCATTAGATGAAATTACATTCAAAAACCTTGCTTGCCAACAGTCCGCATTGTATGCCGGTACAAGGTGTACTTCTGTTACGGGCAGGACACGACGCAACGGTCGAGTTGCATCGCTCGTGCTTACGGCAAGGTCCATGCCGAGCCGCTGCCCGAAGTATACCGCCAATACACGCTGGTGTCAAGACAATTCTTCTAAATAATATATAATAAAGGATAAGAGTATGAATATTAAAGACTTAAGAAGAAACATTCTTAAAGAGAAAAAAGAGCTGAACTTCTTATGGTATAAAAAAGATAACCCTCAACTTTTACTTATGGACTTAAGAGATCGGAAGACTTTAAAAGAAGAGCTTGAATGGAAACACTATAATAAACAAAAGCTTGAAGGTGGAGAGTTCTTTAAGATACTAAGGCTATCTATGTCTTTTGTGGATAGAAAGGTATCTACACGTAAAACTTTAAGTATATTTCCATATTATAAGAGAGGAACTAAGGGATACTTACTGGACACAAGTGTTATAACTATTCTCCCTAAAGAAATACAACTTCTAGTAAAAAAAAGCATGGAAGAAAAAGGAACTAATATAATATTATTTAATGAGACAATAATAACTCTACCACCTGAATATTTCAGGATATTAAAACGATAGGATATACATGGAAATTAAAAATATTAAACAAAGCCAAAGCAAATCTAGAGTTTGTTATTTTGATTTAGAATTAGAAGAAAATTCAATTTTATTAGAAAATATACGATTGATAAAACTTGAAAACAACGAGTTTTATTTAGGAATGATCACTTCAATTAAATCCTCTTATTTTAATTGTAAGTTTATTAATTCTAAATTAGAGCAAGAAATTATTAGTGCTTTGTTAAAAACAATTCCTTCTAAATGGATAGAATTAGCGGCTACTTCTAAGTTTAAAGTTGTTCCGTCAACTATTGAAATAAATTCATTAGTCATTAACTTAAGGAAAAATAATGAAAATACAAAACTTTAAAAAGATTGATAAAGGAAGTCTCCTTGGAAAACTTGATTTAGAATTTGAAGAATGGGGACTAACAATTAGAGACATTCTATTACTTAATGGTAAAAATGGTATGTGGCTATCTATGCCTAGTAGAAGCTATGAAGCTGAAGGGAAGAAAAAGTACTTTAGCTTTGTTATTTTCGATAAAGAAAAGATAACTCGTATTACAGAAAGAGTTATTAAATCTTTAGAGAATGAATTAAAGGAAGATGCACCTAGTCAAGATTGCCCTTTTTAAGCTGGATAAAACATGAAACACCCATTCAAATGTGCCTTTTGGGCTATAAGCCTTAGCTTGCCCTTGTGGTTAATTATCATAATGATTATAAAAAACTTTCATACTGTTATAAATTAGAGGGATTATGTCATTACTTACTGAAATAACATTTGTGGTAGCTAGTACGTGTTTAACGGCAATAGCCTTTGTTATGGCGTACAATAGCATTGTGATAGTTAACAAGAAGATTGATAGCTATTCATCAAACATCGAGGCTTATGCAGCCAATGAAAATGATGTGATTGAGTTATTATCGGATAAGATAGAGAAATTAGAGATACAGATAACTCATTTAGAAAGGCAAGTACTCAAATTCACTCCAGTAGACAATGATTTAAAAATAAAACAATCTGAAACATTTGTGATTTCTGAAAAAATAAAACCTAGACCAAAAAAAACAAAAAGAATATGAAGGATTAAGTTTAATAATACTATAGCATTGTTGGTTGGCTTAAATAACCATCTACAGTCTTTTCATTTTAAATATACTCAGGTGTATTAGGACTCAAGTCAATATATCCTTCTGGTAGGCCTAGATCCTTTTCGATTGCATCTTCTAGGCCACTCTTCGATAATATTATCTTGAGGATATGATTTTATACGATCGTTATGTTCCCTTGAGATGACCGTACAAGCCACCCATCATCAGTTTCTATACAAACACACTCTATGCTATCTCCTAATGCGACTGCTGCAAGACTGCCACCTGCACCAACTGTAGTCACTTGATTTCCGAATCTTATGTACCCTGAAGCGTTTTGTGCTATTTTCCATCCAGCCGCTGTATTTATATTTACAATAGCAAAGGAATCTCCAACTGTTGCCGTTGCTGGCAATGTCATGGTCAACAAGCCTGCCTTATTAGCTATGTAACCATTCTCTGCTACTATTGAGGCGTCAACGGTAGTTAAAGTCCAAGTAAGACCACGACTTGCTTGGAATGAAGGGTCTGCTCCAGCGCCATTTGATGTAAGCACTTGACCAGCCGATCCTAATGCTAAAACTGTAATTGGATTTGCTCCAGATCCTACAAGCACACCACCATCTGCAAATGTTACGACACCAGTACCTCCATTTATTACTGGGAGAATTCCTTTGACCCCATTAACTAGATTTACTTGGTTCCATTCAGGTAACGTTGCTCCTGTTCCTGTATTCGCTAGATATCTGGTTGCTGTAGCATCAAACGCAAGACCTGTAATTGTATTTAAGGCTGAGCCATAGATCACATCGCCTATTGCTGCTGTTGCTGGATAGGTCGCTGTAGTCCATACAGGATCGGCTCCTGTGACACCTGTGACAATAGTCCCTGTAAGACCAACTGCTATTGATGTAAGACTTCCTGTTGCATTTCCTATTTGTAATGTATGATCTGTTGTGCCTGTTACATCAAAGGTTATAGTATTCGTTAATGGTGTGCCTGTGGTTGTAATATTTGCCCCACCTAATAAATTAATATTATATGTAGAATCAACGCCTATAGACCCACCTACATTTCCTGTTAACAATTCTAAATCTGGCTTTATTGTTCCTTCATAAAACTTTCCGCCTTGGCTCATTCTTTCCCCCGTACCTTTTTAGGTAGTATTGTTTATTTTATATTCTAATTCATTCATATTATCTCTTGTGATGATGGGCTAAAATCTATTGAAACGCCTGTATGCTCTTCGATTACAGCCTCGCATCTTTCCTCGATAGGATTATCACCGCCTAAGAAAAGAGATGATAGCCATGCTATAATCATTAAACCTATAAGGAATAAGACTCTACGAACCCACTTGTTGGCTTTTAGCTCTGACATTAGTTTCTCTAGCATTCTAGCATTCCTCCGAAATTTGTATAAGAGATAGACGCATCTCCCATTACATCTGCTACTTTTAATCCACCACCGATTTGTATTCGACAACGAGAGTTATCACCAGCATCCATTGGTATTGTAATTGAACCATAAAAAGTTCTAAAATTTCCAGCATCACGCACACACCCTGCATTTGAGTAACAATAATCAGCTGATACTGATGTTGACTTACATACTGCTTTTCCAACGTTCATAGCTGCTGTTATTCCACTCATTTTTAATGTGCAAATAAAACTATACTTTCCTGTTACTGGAGCATAAAATATATAATCTCCATCGTAATCAGCGTTTTGATCAAAGACTTCAGTATCAAAATGAACACTATATATTGTGTTATTACCTGTTACATCTAATTGACTTAATCCTGCGAATGCAAAAAAAGCTGGTTGTGTTGGCTGAACTATTGCCTGTTCTGTGCCAACTGTAAAATTTGTATTTATTGAATTTTGATTTACCATATTAACACACTAATTTTGGATTAAAATAAGTTCTTAGAGTAGATATGTTACTTTTTATATCTACACTCTTAGCTCCCCCACTAATGACTGCCTGCATTGTTGAAGTGTCACCAGCATCTAGATCTGTTAATGTATAACCTGAAAAATAGTTTACGCCAGGAGCTACAAAATTTGTAAAAAGTCTTGTACAAAAATAATAATTTCTATTACTAGTTATGAGTTTTAAATATCCGTTGTTTCCGCTGAAAACATTTAAACCTAGTTGTTGAAACATTAAATATATTCCAGTTAACGGCGATGTAAATATTCCTGTACCAGTATTATAATCTGCATTTTGATCATAATGTTCATAGTCACATATTACCGTATATGCTGTGCCATCACCTGTTACATTTGAAACATCGTTAGCAACGCAAGCCAATACTGCTGGTTGAAGTGGCATTGTTACTTCATGAGAAGCTGGAGCTATTATATATGTGTTACATGAATTATTTGTCATATTATACCGTTAAATATCCTGCATAAAAAGTTAACATATCTGTTGCATGTCCATTGACATCAACTGTATCAGCACCGCCATTATTAATTTGCACTTGAATTGTTGATGTATCTGCTGCATCCATATCACATTGAGCATTCCCTTGAATTGCATATATTCCAGCGGCTGTTTGACAATTCCCATAATCATAATAATTATGATAGAAAGTTCTATTTGATGTAACTATGAAGCTATTACCTGAAGTGTTTGCGGCTGCAATATCATCTAATTCTAGTTGATAAACAAAATAATACCTTCCTGTCACTGGAGCTGTAAATGTATCTGCTGCAAAATCTGCGTTCTGATCAAACACTTCAGTATCAAAATCTACTGTTACTAGTGTCCCATTTCCCGTTTGATCTGCATCAGTTGAGGAATTATAGGCGCAAAAAGCTGGTTGAGCATTATTTGCTAATTCTCTATTAGCACCAAGAGTATATGAAGCATTAACATTATTCTGAGTTACCATCTAAGCCTCCAAGGATTCAGCTTCTCTTTGTACTCTATTCTTATATTCTGGTCTAGCTACTATAAATTCTATTAGCTCGTCTTCATCTGATGGAAATGATGCTACTGTTGGATCTGCTATAAATAGTGTGGTCCATTCTTTTATCATTCTAGACTTGCATGCTGCTATCTTGTTGTCTAGTAAGTCCACTAGGTAGCCTTCTGGATCTTCCCAATAAGCTACGCAAGCTTCGTGCTCATGGTTTTCTATGTTCATGCCATTAGTTAAGATCTTTTCATCTCTTGCTTGTGTTCTTTTAGGCTTCTTAAGTCCTGAACCATTATGCTTTTCAGGCGCAAAATCAGACATTGCTTTAATTTCCGTTACTAGATCCATGTAATTAGCTGGTATTGATCCTTTAGACATTGCTTTAGATTCCTGAAGCTTACCCATCCATTTAGCTTTCATTGCCTTAACTGGCTTACCAGTCATATGGAAGTAAGGTCCTTTCATTGCCCACTCTTCTAGCGTTGTATCTAATTCATTTGCTACAGCTAATCTATCTGCTCTAGAAAGATAATAGCCTTCTTTTAATAGTTTTTTCATTTGTTTCTCCTTTTATTTAACATTCTAGTTTTCCTGAAAAAAAGCTTCCTGTGCCATCAGCTAGAAAATCTACTGTTTTCGTTGAATTATTTACATTAACTCTAACAAATACAGTATCTGTGGCATCCATATCACATAAACTATCTATGGAAAATGAGTTAGCGTTCCCTACAGTCCGTGTTACACCAGGATTACATATAAATTGATAGTTTCTATGTGTGGTTACTAATACATAATTAGAAGCCGTGTGAGCAGCGCCTAAGTCAGTAGCTACATTAGTAGATGACAAGACATATCTACCTGTTACAGGGGCTGTAAATGTATTTGTTCCATCGTAATCTGCGTTCTGATCGAAAATCTCTGTTGTAAAATTAAGAGTTAGTGCTGTTGAATCTCCTGTGCCATTTAATTGATCTGCTGTATGGGTGGCCAAAAATGCTGGTTGATACGGCATCGTTACTTCGCCTGCTGTAGAACATTGCCAGTAATTAATTGCACTAGATGGACTTCCTCCGTGACCTAGAGTAAACTGATTAGCTAAAGCATTCGCTTGACCAAATACCCAGTCAAAACCATCAATTACTTGTGCCGTAAAATATGGATCGCCTAATCCTCCAGATTGAATAAGGGATCTTACATAACAATGCGAACCTGCATCATTTGAAGTATTTAAACATGATAAATCTACTGTTCCACCAGATATTGTTGCTCGTGTTACAAATGATTGTTGATATACATCTGACCTTCCTTCAAAACCTGTCATTTCCCATATAACATTTCCAGCTGAAGGTGTAGCTCCATCTGTAATCTTTAGAGGATCATTAGCAACGCTATTATCAGGACCGAAGGAATATTCGCTTCCCCCAGGTATTTCCCAATGAACAAAAGGATCTCCAGTCGAAGTTGTGCCGCCTACGCTTAGATTGAGCGCTGCGCTTGAGGCAGTAGCCGTATTATCCATATTCATTATGTTAGCCTGAACAACTCCTGCGGCTTCTCTGCCTCTACATGTGAGGTCTCCATCTGTTTCTGAAGAGGTGCAAGTGAAGGTTCCGCCCGCTGTTAGGCTAATGCCATCGGCTGCAACTATATCATCAAACTGTGAGATAACTGTTGCTGTATTTCCGATTAAGAAAGAATTGCTTGTTCCTGCTGTGTCCGTTACATGTATATGGTTATAGAAGAATCTTGATTTTGAGGCTGTGTCTGCTGACCAAAAACCAAATCCTGCATTATTTGTGGCTGTTACATGTAATGTATTTCTGAAAAATTCATGGGTTATTCCAGTTCCTCCTAAATATACAAAGCCCGCAACTATTAGGGCATTCGGATCTGTTACAGTCATTTTATTGTCATTCATTTCGAATACACCAGTTGATGATGTATCTACCCCTACACTAGTAACTAAAGCCGTTCCGCTACAAGAAACATCTAAATCGTTTATCCGTTGTAGTGTAATTACTCCTCCATCTGCTGTCTTGAAAGCTCCCTTATTAGCTGTTCCGCCTCCGTCTCCAGTATGTGCATATGTAACTTTACCTATCGTAACTTTAAGTGTTCCTGCTCCCGTTAGACATCCTACTGATGGTTGTGTTACTGCTGCTATGTTAGCGGCGCAAGTCATCTCAAGCTGACATTCTTTAAATGTAGCTCCGCCTGTTGATCCTTGGACTGTACATAAAGCACTTGTTGCTGCGGTACAACTGATCCCGAAATATTTGTATTGGATTCCTGTGAATGTTGCGAAATCAACTACGTTGGCATCTGCTTGAGTGATGATTACGTTAGTGGGTTTTCCTACGGCTATGACTGTTACATTGCTACAAGCATGGGTTACGGTTTCTGTATAGGTGCCTGGGAAAACTTTGATTGTATCGCCTGCAACTGCTGCTGTTACGGCTGCCTGAATTGTAAGTTTTGCATTGCTTGCTGTTTTACCATTGTTCGTATCATTGCCATGTTTTCCAACATAAAGAATATTGTCTAAATCTGTTATTAGTGATGAGACTGTTCCCCAATCTAGATTGTCTGCTCCATCAGTAATTAATATCTCATTAGCATTTCCATCGGCGATAGGAAATTCATAAGCACTTGCAAAGGTTACTGCTGCTGTCGTTGCATCTACTGTTATAGCTGCTGTGCCTGTGCTTGGGTGTGATGAATTAGATAGCTTCCAAGGATCTCCTGCTACTTGATTATCAACGCCTGCTGCAAAGAAATGTGAACCTTGAACTTCCCAACTTACAAGAGCGTCTCCACCTAAAGGTGGTGTAGTTAATCTGAAATCTGCATGAGATGCTGCGTTTACATCCACGTTAACTACTGTTAACATTCTAGGTGTTGCTACTGCTGTGATATTTGAGAAAGAAAAATCACCATATGATGTAGCTGACCAACTAGGATCTGCAAAAGTTGTTGAGACTAATAATTGTCCTGTTGTTCCCGGATTTAAAGCTGCTAAAGCTGTTCCTGTTCCTGTCCCAAGAATAAGTCCATGATCTGTTTGCGCTCCAAGCTTAGCTTTTAAGCTTGAAGGATTTATTGCATAATTATCTACTAGCGTTCCAGATATCGCTTGTGCATCTGTTGATAAATATATTATACCTTCATTTACTGTCGTTGCATCTTCTCCAGACACAGTTATTAGATTTCCAGGTCCTTGACCTTTTACATTTATACCTGTTCCGCCAAGTATCTGTAATCCTCCAGTTGCGTTGGGTTCGACCGCTGGTGCACCATCATCAGTTAAGAATGTTTCTACTCCTGTTCCGCCTACTAATTGAACAAATCCAGACGTTACTGTAAAATGAGACGAATCAAACGATGCTAACCCTTTAGTTGCAGCAAGTGCTGTTGCTCCAGATGTTGCATCTATTCCACTAACTGTTAAAGTTCCTCCAGCTCCAGAAGTTTGAATTCCTTCACCACCAAGAACTTCAAGAACATTTCCTATTGCTATCGCTGACCCAGCATCTGTTAAAAAACTTGTTGGAATCTGCGGATTAGCTGCTTCTATATCTATTAATCCTGATTGGCTCAAAATCTTGCTCCTTAACGTCTTTTGTTTTAAATGTATTCTTTTCTTATAGTTTTGTATATATCCTATCTATCAATGTATACAAATTTTCTATCTTTTTTTCATTAATAAAGACTGTTTTCTTCAGAACTTTTATTTCTCTTAATAAACCTTCATTATCTATCTTGTGCATTGATATTTGTTCTTCTAAATCTTTTTTTACTTTTAATGCTTCTGAAGGTAATGATAAAATCTCTTCTTTCATAATTTTAACAGATTTAATTATTCTATTAGTTAACCTTTGATCTTGGCTATCGCATACCTTTGCTAATACATTAATTGCTTTATTATTTAATGTAATATCTTCTTCTAATGAATCAATTCGCTTATCTGACTTTTGTTGGTTTCTATAAACCGTTTCAACAGATTGATCTATTGTCTCTATTTCATTATGATTTCTTGTATTTAAGTTAGATTGATCACTTTTTAGCTTTTTAAACTCGTCATATATACTGGAGAAACTTGAATGACAAACATCTACCTCTCTTTGAAGACAATCTATTCTATTCTGCATTTTAAGAAGTCTAGAATTAATTAACTTATGCTCAGAGTCTAGTTTTATGTTTAAATTATTTACTGCTAAATTAGAAGCGGATATAGCATTATTATGATTCTTTATCTCTTGTTGAACCACTAACCCAAACTCTTCTGCTAAATCACGTTTCTTTAACATTTTGCTCCTTTAAACTATGCATTCAACATACACATTTCCGCTTACTGGCGCTGTTATTTGTTTTACTGAAAATTGAGTGCCTACTTCCAATACAAATTTATCATCTTTCTTATTTATATTTGCTTGCAGATCATATAACCTAAAACTCCCTGCTGCCAAATACATTTCATCTTGTCCTGTATCTGTAGTGAAATATAAATTGCCTTCTGTATCATTAGAAACACAAAAAGCTCTTACTGGATGGGTTGTAACTGCTCCTACATTTGCATATGCTGCACTTATTCCCGCAAATCCTAATGTCTTTATTGGCTCAAAAAAAGCTCTTGATGTCATAATTTCCTCCTTATTTATTTTTTTAATTTTAAACTAGCAAGGGCTTCCTTCATGAGGACACTCTTCTTTTACTGCTTCTTCTGCTTTTTTTGCATCTTTAGCTCGAACAGCTTCTGTTGCTTCTTGTTCTTGTTTTTGTGCGGCAGAAATTAGTTCAACCGTATGCCCCTTAGCACTTAAAAGCTCATCATGTAATGTTCCAAGACTCACGTCATTGTCACATATTAAAATGATTTTACCATCTTCTGACATGAATTTTTGAGTTCCTATTTGTTTCATATTTACTCCTTTAAGATTATCTCTATTTAAAAATATGCCAGGCACTAGAGTTGTGCTTTTCGGAAGCTATCCTAGGCATATATGTTTTTAATTACTTACTAGCTTTGACCTATAACGACCCAGCTAAAGCTAGTTACATCCGTCGCTGCGGCTGCTCCTGTTACACCTATTGCATTAAATGTTATTGTAGCACCAGCTGCAATAGTATACACAATATGTCCTACTGCTGGAGATCCATTTAAAGCATAACGTGTGCAAACAATTAAATCAGTAGCAGCTATATTTGTATTAGCTACAACTACTTCTCCAGCTACGAAAGTGCTTTTTCCTGCGAAATCCGTCGCAGCTCCAGTGTTATAACTAAGTTTAGTAGCAACATTTGCTAACGATAAATCACCATAAACATTAACACCACCAGACCCTGCTTTAAGATCAAGAGTTGCTGTAGTGTTTTCTGTACCTACGGTTATAGCATTTGCTGCCGCACCAGTTCCAACATTAATAGTTTTGACGCCTGTAGAAGCTGCCACATTTATTGTCTGTATTCCAGTACCACCAAGTATTGTAGCTGCACCAGTGTTATTACCAGTTCCTCCAAAGTTGATAGTTCCAGAAGTTGTTGTCGGAGCAAATGTATAATCACTTGTTGCTGCACCATCTAAACTAAAGTTTCCTGTACCGCATATTAATGTAAGAGCTGCTGCTCCTGAAGCTGAACCAATAGTAACTAAGTTAGCTACTGCTCCTGTTGCTATTCCAACAACTTTAGCCGCTGTTGCTCCTCCTGCGATATTAACTGTTGTAGCACCCTCGCCACTTCCGATCTCAACAATGTTAATTCCATCAGAATCGCCTAGAGTCATAGTGCCAGTTTGGCTGGTTCCACCAATTGCTATAGTGCCTGTTGTAGTACTTGCTCCAAGTGTATAAGTTGAAGCTGCATTACCATCTAAGGTAAAGTTTCCTGTTCCAGCTTTAAGGTCTAATGAAGAAGCTCCTGTTGCATCACCTATAGTAATTACATCTGCGGAAGCAGCTGCACCGATATTAATTGTTTTAGCACCTGTACCACCACCAGCAATTTCTACTGTCCTAGCACCTGTTCCAGAAGCAAATTTACATGTTCCTGTATTTACGCCAGTTGAAGAAATCTCATAAGTAGAAGTTGTATCACCTTCTAAAGTGAAGTTTCCTGTTCCAACTAGTAGATCAAGAGAAGCCGCTCCTGATACAGTACCTATTGTTACTACGTTAGCTACAGCTCCATCCGCTATGTTGACTACATTAGCAGCTGTTGCTCCACCAGCAATTTCTACTGTTGTAGCGCCTTCCCCAGAACCGATTTGAACAATATTAATACCATCAGAATCGCCTAATGTAATAGTTCCTGTCTGAGAAGTACCACCTATATCAATTGTACCTGTAGTAGTAGTTGCTCCAACTGTGTATGTAGTAGCTCCTACGCCATCCAGTGCAAAGTTTCCTGTACCTGTATTTAGAACAATTGCTGTAGCTCCAATAACATTACCAAGAGTAAGTGTATGAGCTATTGCGTTTGTTCCTACGTCTAATGCACCTGTTCCGCAATCTACAACAACAGAACAAGCTCCATTAGAGTTTCCTAGAGTAATTGTTCTCTCACCATCTGTACCAAGGTTAATAGCTTGGTCAATATCGTCATTACCAATATTGATAGCTGCTGCACTTGAATTAAGATCAATTGTTCCTGCTGCATCTACTACGAATTTATCACTAGCATTTGCTGTTATATCTCCAGTAGTTGTTGACGCTAAAGTAATTCCGCCAGTTCCTGAATTAATTGTTACTGCGGTTGTTGTTGTAATATTCCCAATTGTAATCGCTCGTGCTGCTGCTCCAGTTCCACAATTTATAGCTCCTGTTCCTGCGTCAGCTCCTAAGGAAAGAGCTGCTGCACCTGTTACTATTGTTGCGGATGCTCCAAGAGTAGCTAATCCAGTAGTTGATGCAGTTGTAAATTCTGCTGCTGCTGGTGTTGTACTCCCGATTGCTGGTGGTACTGCAAAAATATCTGCCAATTTTAATGGTGTAATTGCTTTATTATCTAGGGTTACAGCTTGAGTTTCTGCTGTTGTTGCAACTTCTAAGATACCTTTCACTGTTTCTGAGGCGTCTGGCGCTCCAGCAATCGCAACTGCAGCAAGTCCTGCTGGTGTGTTAGCCACTGTGTCTAAGGCACCTGCGGTAGTTTCAGCCACCGTTGCCAGTCTAACAATACCCTTCTGAGTTGTAGTTCCATCTTGAATAAGTGACTCTATAGCACTGTCAAGCACGCTAGGATTAATCATTAAATCTGTTCTTTCTCCAGCCGCAGCTTCTGTCGCTGTTGCAAACCTAGCTTCGCCTGTTCTTTTATCAGTTGCCTTAGGTCCCATGTAGGAATTTGGGCGTTTATATTTTGGCATGGTTTCCTCCTATGCTTGGTTAACTTTATTTTTAAAGTAACCAACGTAAGTATAAATTTAAATATTTAATTGGATAACAATGAAGATTGGTATATACTTACATACATGACAAAAATGTATAAACGCACTACCATTTGGTTACCTATTGTTATACACACTCAAGCAAAGATGATGGCTTTATTAACAGACTCATCATTTTCTGACTTGCTACGTATAGCTTTGTTAAAAGAAATTAAATATTTAAAGGCACAGAATGATAAAAAAAACACTTACAAGATTAAATGAGTTATTCCACGTTGTGAATGATAAGAAAATTATAGGCCCTGCTCCTATGATGACTGGTGATTGCTCAAGCTTAATAGGTGATTGCTCAGAATTAAGTGGTAATTGCTCAAACTTATGGGGTAATTGCTCAAGCTTAATAGGTGATTGCTCAGAATTAAATGGTGATTGCTCAGAATTAAGGGGTGATTGCTCAAGCTTATTTGGGAATTGCTCAAACTTATGGGGTAATTGCTCAAGCTTAAGAGGTCATTGCTCAGAATTAAGGGGTGATTGCTCAAGCCTAAAGGGTGATTGCTCAAGCTTATTTGGGAATTGCTCAAGCTTATTTGGGAATTGCTCAAACTTAATAGGTGATTGCTCAGAATTAAATGGTGATTGCTCAAGCTTAATAGGTGATTGCTCAAGCTTAAGAGGTCATTGCTCAAGCTTAATAGGTGATTGCTCAAGCTTAATAGGTGATTGCTCAAGCTTAATAGGTGATTGCTCAAGCTTAAGAGGTCATTGCTCAGAATTAAGTGGTAATTGCTCAAGCCTAAGGGGTGATTGCTCAAACTTAATAGGTGATTGCTCAAGCTTAAGAGGTCATTGCTCAGAATTAAGTGGTAATTGCTCAAGCTTAAGAGGTCATTGCTCAAGCTTAATAGGTGATCTAGACGAGGCAAACATTTCTAATGCCGAGAGACTCAATGGCATTGATATTAAAGACTTAATTAAGGATGAGGACACGATTTAACCCCTAAAACATTCCCTCAAAACAACCACTTAAACCTCTAAAACTCAACAACATAAAATGCCACTTTCTCTATTTACCCTAACGCGTTGCCCTAAGTACTTTACCCCAATTTCCCGATCGTTATTGATTTAAAGATGTAATAATAAGATAATATAGAAAAATACCTGGTTTTCTTAATTGGGTTTTTTCCTAAAGTCTACGTGTTAGCGCATGTAGGCTTTATTTTTGTCGTACGGGTCTTTAGAAAAATTCGGGTTTTTTAATTAAAATATTATCTGTAGTTTACTTATTTGTTACATTCCCATAGACTAGATGTTATAACTATATATAAGGCTACTCCATGAAATATCTATACATTTTATTGTTTATTTGGGGAATTCAAATCATTTTTAGAGACTGATTCTTGAGATTCTTTTCCTGCTATAAATCCAGTTTTATATAAATATCTAATTAATTGATCTGCTACTTGATTTGTCTCTTTTGATCCAGCGTTACGTTTCATTTTAAGCATAAAATTAATAGTTTTATCAATAGCTTCTGGATTTGTAATAAGTTGAGCTAACTTTCTTTTAGCTGCTGTTTTTACAAGTATTTTAAATAATGTCTTACCTCCAAAAATAGCCGCTTTTTTAGGGTTAAGAAGACTTAATAATCCATTCATTAGATTAACAAATTCGTTCATATGTTCTTTTTGCACTTGAGTATTCGATTGGTTAACAAAATAAGTAAATTTCTCTTTTACGTTTTTTGCTAAGTCCGCAAGCTTTTCTACTTTTGCAAATTGGGTTGGTGTTAATAGTTCTTTTAATAAGTTCCTTGAATTTTCTGATCTCATTAACTTGTTAATTGCATTTATAGATAAAGCATTTTGAAATATTTGTTGCGCTTTAAGCTGCTTGAGACCGTTAAATATTCTTACTCCATTTTTTGAATCTCCAAATAAGTTTTTAACAGTTCTAATTCCACTAACATTACTCATTTCATTTAATAAAGCTCTATTTGTATCTTCTGATAACATTGTTGATAAAAGACTTTTATTTAACTTATTTTGGTCTGATCTTATACCTTTTAACCTAGATGTTAATTCCTTAGATACTTCAGCTAAACTTGTTTGTTGTTCTTTTAATAAATCAATGTCTTCTTTCGTCTTTCTCTTGTTAGCTCTTAAATCTCTTTGTAGCGAAATCTTATCTTTTTTTAATTGTTCAATATCTTTTTTATTTTGACTGTCTGTAGCTTTTTGTAAAGCATCTTTTTGCGCTCTACCTGTTATATATTCAATTGGCAAATCAGCTTTAGACCTAAGCTCTCCAGCAACTTTCTCTAACTGAGAAGCAACTATTGGAGATAAGTTATTTCTATTTGTTTCTAAAAATCGTTCTATTACACCAAGTTGACTAGTAGCTACTTTTGCTTGTATCATTGGCATATTTTGTAAAGCAGAGAATTGAGCTTGCTCATTAGCCTTTAAGTATCTGTTAACATCAGCAATACGTTGTATCTTATGAAAAGTCATTTTACCTGGCTCTGGATGTCCTACTACCTTTTCAATAGAATGCCTTCTCAATGGATTTAGATCTTTTAATGGTATAAAGTTTTCTAAAGCTTGTATTGCATCTAAATTTAACGCTCTACCAGCTTCTTGAGGCGACATATACTTAACTCTACCATTTGTTCCTTGCTCTAAAGGTAAATATTTATTAATGAATGTTTCATTAGCAAATTCAAATTGTTCTAACAATCCAGCTTGTTTTAACATTCTCTTTAATTGAGAATCAAATTTATGATATTCATTTTTAAGAATCTTTTCACCAGGAAGAGAACTTTTCCAGTTAATTACTTGGCCTAAAGTTTTTCTAGTCTCCCACATCTTTAATAATGTAGGTATTTTTACTCTACCTTCCATTTCATCCCAATTTGATATAAATTCACCAGGCGTAGTAAAGTTATTTCTTAATGATTTAAGTTTATCAAGAGCTTTTTCTTGTGTTGGAGATAAAAATTCTAGCTGCTCTATTCCCTTAACCATGCGGTTTAGGTCAAACATCATTTTTTTAAATGGTACTTCTGGAACTACATATTTACTTTCTTCGGCTGCTTTATATAGATCACCGTATATTTTCTTTTTTTCTACTGACGCTTTCTTATAAGCTATGTCTCTTTGTTCTTTATACAGTTGTCCTGCTTCTGGGCTACCTATTCTTGGAGATATACTATCATAAATAGTTTCTGTTGCTGTTTGAGGAGCTTTTTCTGGTAAAGGAATACTATCTATAATTTCTGCTGCTTGTTGATCTTGTGGAGTTGATGCGTTTGCCTTTATTATATCACTTGCATTGCTTATTACAGACCCTTCTACACCTACTTCTGTGCTAGGTAGGCTTTGAGTCGATTCTTTTGTTATAGAGGCTATTTGAGGTTGTATTGATGGTTTGGATGGAGTTTCTGTGTCTTCTAATATCTGTCTTGTAGCTTCTGACTGATCTTCTTGTTGTGTTTGTAATGCTTTTTGTTGAATATCTAGTGCTTGTGATTTCTCACCTATCGCTGCTTGCTCTTTAGCAACCTGTTCTTCTGCTGTAGATAAATCTTGTCCTTTAACTTCTAATTCATTAGCAAGAAAGTTTTCTGCTTCATCTACTATTGAGTTATCAATTGCTACTATATTTAATAATGAATCACCAAATTCTTTATCTTGCCCAGCAATAAAATCTTTCATTATATTTTTTGTAGCAACGTTTTTTTGCATAATTCCTAATGCTATATCAGTTGCTGTTCCTTTAGATGCTGTTGCAAATGTTGGAACTATACCTGTTTCTGATACATTTTTTGCATTTTTTAATAAACTTTCTGTAGTTTTTTCTAATACATATATACCAGCTTTATCAAGCACTGATGGTATTACATTATAACCTAATGGAATACCTATTAAATCTGCTACTGGCTCTGGCACTCCCTTGCTTGTTAATCCCTTTGAAATTGCTGCTGCTGCTACAGGTTTAGCTGTTATCCCAAAAGCTATGTTAGCTCCTCTTACATAGGCTTCTTTTTGAGCCAGTCTTCTAGCTCCCATTTTAGCTGCTTGTAAAACTCCATGTCTAGCAACTTTTGTAGTTCCTAAAGAAGCTACATCAGATATTAAGAATGGTAAATCCATAATTGCAAATTCTGTAGCTTTCCAAGTAAGAGACTTTTGTATATTTTTAGGAATAGGTTTGCCTTTTTCAGCCATTTTTTGTGCATGAGATTTTCCAAAATAACTTGGGGCTACATCATATAAATTAGAACTTCCAATTAAAGAAGAATCCATACCTGTTATCACACCAGTTGCTTTAACTGCTTTTTGCATAACAGATAAATCTTTGCCTTCTTTTGGATTTGTGTAAGATGTATATGCTTTACCTAAAGAAGGTAATGTTGTTGTCAGATTTCTAGCTCCAGATATAGCAGCTTCTTTGACTGTAGAACCTTTCCATTCTTCAGCTTCTTTTTCATTTTGTCTATTAATTTGTTCTTTCGTTTGGTCTAAAACAAAACCTGGTGGTAATGGAGGTAATGATGTTTTATTTCCTTCTGATGATAGAGTAGAAGATGATTTTCCTTGTGGTTCATCTAAAACAAAACCTGGTGGTAATGGAGGCATTGTCATCGTACAGGTTCCCATTTTCCATTTTTTAAAATCAATTTATTTCCTGATGCATCAGTTGCGGTTGGTTGATGTTCCGTGTCTTCTATTCCACCTTCAAGAGCTTTTATTCTATCTGTTATCATTTTTTCCATACCTAAGATGTTTCCCTCTATTTCCTCTTGTGATAGCCTTGGATCATCTAACCCTTCTCTTATTGCTTTAAATTCATCCTTATTTCGAATATTTAAAGTTGTAGCTTGAGTAATCAAACCTCTTCCAATCCTAGCATATTCTGCTCTATCCAGATTTCCTTGACGAGAGAACATACTACCCCATTTAGCGCCTGTTTTTCCTACTCCAGCCCACTTTGAACCTAAATGCCCTCCCATCAATAACTCTTTTTGTCTTCTAACAGACTCTAAAGCTGCTTTTGCTAAAGCTATTTTTTCATTTTTAACTGCACTTTTTTTATCAACATTTTGTTTTACAATCTCTTTTTGCAATCCTATATCAAGATTAGCTATATTTGGATTCATTCCTTGAGATTGATAATATTGTGCTGCTTGTTGCTTTTGCTGTTGTTGTCTTTGTTGACTATATACATTCAATGCAGAAGTTTGATTTTCAGGACTAACTCTTGAAAAAATCTGTTGCATCACATCTTGAGATTTACTACCTATTTTTTGTGAATCTTTTAAAATCTGATCTAATGCTGATGCATCCTTATATTTTCTAAGTCCTTCAGATATAGCTAAGGATGTTTCCTTGCCTACTTGAAATGGATCATGTGATTGTGTCATAAATTACCTCATTATTCCTGTATACGGATTATAAACTTGAGATTCTTTTTCAAACCCTTTTCTTGCTGGTAAGAAAAGATCTTCTAAAGAGTTTAGATCTCTTGGATCTTTATAACTATCATTAGTTTTATTATCTGAATATAAAGATAATATATTACCTATATCTTTACCAAATGATCCTCCTAAATAACCTCCTGCTCCTTGTAGTGCTGCTTCATCACCTGACATTTGAGGCTGTACACCAGCTGGTTGGTCTAAAATATTAGACATAGCTCCTGCTCTTCTAGTCATAGCTGCTTGCTGTTGTTGCATATAAGCTTGATTCATTTGTTGGTTCATATCGACACCAGCTCTTGTTAAAGCATCGTTCATTCCAGAACCTCTTTCTTTTCCTGCTGCTATATAACTTTGTTGTATTTGTGGTGCTATTTGGGTATCAAACATTTGTTTCATTGGATTGACATATGATTGCTGAAATTGATTTTCATCCATCTTAAATAAATCAGCATAAGGTCCATTACCATCTATTGATGCCATTAATCTATCTATCATTTCTGATTGTTGTTCTTGAATATGTGTAGGTTTTTTTTGCCTATTTGCTATAATTGAACTAATAATACTTCCAGCTGCTGCAATCCCAGCTGGTATAATTGCTGCCATAATGACTTCCTTATAAAGTTTTCCATGTTACTGCTGTTGCTGTTCTAGCTACTAACATCTCAACTTTTTGAGTTAAATTGTTTAAGTTTATTGTTCCATTTGCTGAAAATGTATCAGTTACTTGTCCATCTATTTCTCTAACATTTATATCAGGCTTTTGATTAACTGCTAATGCTAATTGTTGATACATATCTTCAATTATTTCTAAAAGGTTTTCATTAGTTAAATTTTCTCTATTTCCGATGTTGTAATATTCTGGTAATCTAGCCATATTTCCTCTAATTACTTGTTATAGAGCCTGGACTACAATGTATTCTTATTGAACTAATAATAATAGGTTGTAATGCATTTTTTTTATAAATTCTTATATTTAAAAAGTTTGATTCTTGATCAACTATTGCTGTAATCCATTGTCTCTTTTTACTAGAATCAGGATCTGGTGAAAGTTGTACATCTTTTTTAAATGGTGTATCTTCTTCATCTTCAGAAAAATCAAGATATACAGAACCAGCTTTATTATTAATTAGAACTTCTATATGTGAAACAAAACAATTCATACCTTGATCTCTATAAGGATTAAAAGGTGCTAAAATTGCTTCAAAATTTATTATTTTAGTAATAAATCCACCGCTAGTATAAGCCGTATAATCAGTTGAATTTAAATTAACAGTTACAGCTGCTCCAGTTGCTGCTGAAACAGTTGCAATTTTCTCATTTATTTCTGTCATTCCTACGACATTTCTAATATAAACTTCATCTCCAATCTTAAATCCAGCTTCTGCTGCTATAACAGCACTAGCAGCTTGGTTAATAGCTGTTATTGGTGCTGCATAATCATCAAAATCAACATTTAATCTATAAACATATCCATCATCATCTCCAGCTAATGTCTTTTGAGTAGCTTCCCCTAAACCAATTTTATTCCAAATTTCATCTGTAGTATCCCATCTAGCCCAATCTGCTTCTACTGTTTCATCTATTTGATTCCATGCTAAATTTTTACCACTATATGTTTCTCCAAAAACACTAAATCGTTGATCATATATAGCCCATGTACTCTCTTCATAATTATATATTAATACTTGATCTTGAGTTTCATCAGCTAACGGTGATTCACTTTGTCTATATGCAAACATGAAGTGACCAGTATTTCGATCGAAACCACCATAAGTTAAGTCTATATACGGTTGTTCAATTTCATCAGTTGTAAAATTTGGTATTTTATTATCAAACCTTACTGATTTTCTACCATCTGTAGTTATTAATCCTGTTGAACCTAAAGATTTAACTTCATTACTCCATCCAACTAGAGAGAACGTAGCATCTGTACCTATTACTGATGGAATCTTTCTTGTTATATAAGGAATATTTGAATCACTAGTCTTTGTTAATGTCCAAACTGACTTTTGAAATTCCATTATTATTACATCGCCTAAAAAATGAGTTCCCTTCATTAACTCATATGTACTTACAGTTTCAAGACCTGAACCAACAACATTAAATTGATCACCTTTTCCTGTAGTATCTCTTGTACCAGAATATAGTACACTTTGATGGTATGAACTTCCACCTAATACAGGAACAAAGAAGTTTATTTTCCCATTAAACCAATGTACTTTAGTTGCTTTAGTTAAAGCTAATGCGTTATATGGTTTATAATCTGTATTATCTCCAATAATAGCAGCATTATCTGTGAAACCTTTTACATGTGTACCATCATAAAAATAAACGGCTTTCATCCCTTTTCCAGTAAAAACAAATCTTTTTGTACCATTTGCTGCAAAATAAGTCGTTCCTGAAACATATTCATCTCTACTAGCAATAGCAAATTCACCTGTTGGATCTAATGTTAATAAACGTGGACTAAAATGTATTTGAGTAAATATTTCTGTTACTGAATTATAACTATATAAATATTTAGTAGTTATTACAAGTAACTCTCTTGTTCCATCACCTGCTGGATCAATATTTTCAAAGATACCCATAACTCTAGTACCATCAGGAAAATCTGTTTTTTGATTCCCTAGTCTGTTTCCAAACTGCATGAATCCTTTTCTAGATTTCAACTCTTGTCTATAAATGAAACCGTTTCTTAAAACTTCAAATGCATCTGCTGGATCTAGAAAATTAACTCCCGAATTATCTAAACCTGTAACAAAACCAGCATTTTGACCTTTTGAAATTATCTCATAAATATCCATTTAGCCTCCAAAGCATATGAACCAACATTGTAATGGATTTACGTTTTGTTGAACCCCAGCTGTCAAAACATAAGTCCTAAAATTTACCAAATCAACTTTTTTAGAATTAGTTAACGGTCCACTATCAGATCCTTGTACGTTAAGATGCATGAAATCTTCTGTACTACCACTAAATACACCACCACCTAGTACAGCATAATTATTAGTTGGTAATGCAGTCGCAAATTTTGCTATGAATTTACCTGTAGCACCGCCTTGAAATGTAACCGGATTAGCAGCATCTAAATTATGGGAATACTGCATTACAATGGGACCACCAGCTACTGTAAAAACACCCATAGCTCTAATTCCTAATAGTTGCATTATTGCACTTGCATTTCTTATATATGGTTGAACATCTGCTCCTCCTGGAGCTTCTGCTGCTGTCTTAAGTCTTGCAAAATAAGCTAAATCTGCTGAACCAACTAATGTTGGACTAGTTGGAGTAGCTATTGCACCATCAGTATATTTAGGCATTTGAGCAAATTTATGATGTCCATCTTCATCTCCGCCAATGTTCCAAAAATGATCTTTATTCATTTCAGTTTCTGTATAAACAGTATTATCATTTAATGTTGATTCATTAGCTTTTACTGTATTTGTTCCTACTGGAGCTGTTTCATGCCAACCCATTGTTTACCTCCTTTTTTTATTTCTACTAGGAACCCCTATAGGTCCTTTTTTCTTTCCTTTGCCTAATCCTTTTCCTCTTCCCTTGGATCTTATTTTTCCACCTGGACATTTCTTTTTCATTGTTTGCCTCATTAAAAGCTTGGTTTTGCTCGATTATGTTTTGCTTGATTATATGTTCTCGTTAACAACAGCTTTCTCTCATGCGAAAACTCAACCTTAAGCTGGTTTAACGCATTAGTCTCAAACCTATAGTCTCTAGCATAATTTAAAGCTGCTCCATAGGCTATATATCTCATCCAGTAATCAAATGGTAATTCTTCTGTTATTGCTTCAAACTCAGAATTTATTTTATAACCATATATTGATACTGTATATTCTTGCTCAGGAATGGTTCTAAATACTAGTTCTGTTCCATAATAAAGCATCTGGGTTGGATAACCTGCTATTAAAATACCTGAATTGTTTATACCCCAGTAACCATAAAATTCACCTGGATCTTGATATATCTCTAAACGATTCCAAGATATCGACTCATCTGCTGGATCTGTTAATGTTATAAAGCCTTCAATAGATATATTAGTGAAATTATAATCGGCGCCTACATCATTAAAGGTGTAGACACCTGTTGTGTTTGTTTCGTCTATTGTAAACTCTAATGAACCATATTGTTCAAATAACTTAACGTCATCAGACATAGTCATAGACACAAAGTCATTTATGTACTTTCTTAGTGTTGTATCATCTGAATCTGTATCATTTTCGTTACGTCTGCCTATTGCTAAACGCATAATCCTTAAGCTATCTGAAACAAACTGTGCCATAATTAATCCTCGTATATTGTTCTTAATGCAAATCTAGGATCCATTGAGGCAACTCTGGTTTCTCTTGAACCATCTGCGTTATCATACCATTGCCAATTTGGAGTTCCTTTCTTTGCTAAATATGCCACTATACATCTAGGTAAATCATATGTTTTACCAGGAATTAAGGTCATATTAAAATCTATCATATCATTAGATAACATCACTGGTAGTGGATTCGTGGGTTGATCTTTTCTGTTAAATACAATCTTCTCTGTAGGATGTAATTCTATAGGACAAGGTTTTATTGGGTATCTGCATATTTTCAATTTATGATTTTGCTTTCTTGCCTCTCTGTTGTATCTGATATAATCAGTCAACGTTTCTAAAGGCATATCTTCTATTGCTAATTTTTCTTCTTTTGGTGCCGCTTCAATAATCTTATCAATTTTAGCGGGCTGCTCTAAATATTTGCTTTTAGCCATCTTGTTTCCTTTTGTTTTGTTTTAAATTAGAGGGGCGAAAATACTAGAAATTTCCTACAATCCTTTTGAGACTGATTCCCTCAACGTTTCTAAGTTACTTAGCCTATGTCGCCTAAGTCTGTTACTTGTCCTAACTTAATACACTTAATCATTAGGATCTCACCATCAGCGCCAATACAGTCAGTTCCAATGGTTAACTTGTAAGTAATAGGGTCATAAGTAAATGCTGAGCTCAATGCTTGTGTGCGTGAGATACCCATTACACTACCACCTGACACATATGCCACATAAGCTGCGGAATCAATGTCTTCGCCTGTTATTGGATCTTGTAATGAAAAAGTATCCGCTGTAAGAACGGTAATGCTATATAGCTTATTTACCAATTCGTCCATGCCACGAGCTGTAGTCATCTCAGGGCCAAGATCGGTAATACGTACTTGCCAACCTGTTGCCATTCCATGAGCTACTGCTGTAACTACGCAAGGATCTGCTTGGGTTATACCTGTGATTGCTGTTCTATAATCGGTTGTACCACCACTAGTATTAGCAGCAGTGAAACCGTTAGTTGTACCTTGAACATAGGTATAAGCTCCACCACCATCTGCGGTAGTTACTTGTTCTTTATAAGAATAAGCAGCAGTTGTTAGATCTTTAAACCACATAGAATGAGGAATGCCACCTGCTGTACTTGTCCAATCTGTTAAATTGTAAATTTCAACAATATCGGCGTCAAAGTTCATTGTTAATGTGTACTCTGCTCCACCTGATATTAGTTTAAATCCTTCGGTCATTGTGCGACCTTCGAATAAATCTGACATAATTTTTATCTCCTTAAATTACGCTTTTGTTGATAGTAATGCGACGATGTGTGAATCATCTAGAATTGCTGCATTGAAATAAGCAGTGAATCCCATTGATTGAAATCGGTTTAAATAATCGTTAAATCCTAATGGCTTCAAGATCATTTCTGTTGACACTTCATCAAGTCCTACATATCCATATGCGTTTGCACCAACAAAAGTGTTGTTGTAAACTGGAGCTGCATCTGTTGAAACTTTTACTAAAGTAGATGTAACCCATCTAGCTTCATCAGTTGAACCAA
>Ga0207996_1000374_pt1 | contig 40982 bp, 37 predicted proteins | sample AntAceMetag02UKG_FD_184773 | JGI IMG/M metagenome (GOLD analysis project Ga0207996, IMG submission 184773) | Saline lake microbial communities from Ace Lake, Antarctica - Antarctic Ace Lake Metagenome 02UKG (SPAdes) (version 2) | ecosystem: Environmental > Aquatic > Non-marine Saline and...
GTGCAGTATTCTTTGGAGTCTATCTTCTCGACCTGTTTTTTTACCGAACCCTATAACTTTCCATAGCAAATGTAGTTTATCTGCAAAGTATCTTCAAAATATTTGAAATTCTTTTCATCCAAAAAACTACTGTCACAGGTGAGGATAATCGGAACGGTGCGACTGTAACCATTACGAATACATTCGACCAACACCTTTACAATACGTTGTACATCAGAACCATGGTTTGAATGGGCACTGCCCCTTCGAAAGAACGCTGAAACAATTCTACCTCCCCAGGTTATCTGTAATGGATGAAAACCACGCTTTTTCTTGTATGTTACATCAACTCCATGGCGTTTCTGCGCATCATCGTTTAAAAGTACCATTGTATCAATATCCAGAACTATCACACTGGGTCGTTCTTGTACCAAACGCCATACGAACAATTAATGTAACAGATTCTGGTAGGACTTATACTTCTGACCAATGAATTTCTTGAAAAAACGTTTCACCATATGTGATGAGACCCATTTGTCCGGCAATACTTCCAAAGCTGCGGCGTAACCGGTATCGGTCTTTAAACGGTCTAAGCTAATCAGTGAATTCTCTGTGCCATCTATTATTTTTGCCATAATCTGTCGCAACATAAACTCTGCTGATTTGGCTTTTTTACTGACACAGGGGGAGTCTCTGGCAATGTTTCCGCTGCAAGATTGAAAAATTTGATTTTTTCAAGATAACGTAATATAAAAGAGAGGCCACCTCTGCCCGTTAATTTGTCTGTGGTTTTATCAACCGTTGTTATTTGGCATCCCGTGCTTTTATATTGCATAGCTCTAACCCTTTGAGTGAATTTTTGTTGTTCTGCTGTTTTGTTCAGAAACTCAACAATAGCACAACATTTTCACTCTCAGGGTTCTTTTTTAAGTAATACAATCGATCAGTTTAGGTAATGCTTAACTCTGCCTTTATGATTTATATGTTTAGAAATTGTTATACGAGAAGATTTAGATTTTATTATTTTTATGATTGAGAAAGTAATGCCATGCTTCTTGAAAAAATTGTTTTTTTAGTCTGCAGTTTAATTATATTTTTAGCACTTAACAATAGTACTAAAATACCTGATGAACAGTTTAAGGCTGAAAAACAGGTATTTGAAAAAGAGTTTTCCAAAATCGCAGCTCCGCCCAATGGTGTTGGAATTATAAAGCTGCTGAAACAAAAAGGTTTACTTAATAATAACTCCGGACAGGAAGAGATTGATAATGCCCTGCGGGAATATTACCGGCAAAAATTAGTAAAAAATCAAGCTTCAAAATCTGAGGACAAAAGCCTTATCCTGGAAAAAATCGATCAAACCCGAACCCGGTCAGGCCATAATTATCGCAGGTTAATTAAAAAAATCTGTGATCAAAATTATGCCTTTAAGGATAAATCTGCTGCTGTTCGAACCGCATCTTCAATAGCCGCTTCCGGTGTTAAAAAACCCAAGCTGTTAGTTTTACTGGCTCAATTTAGCGAAGATGAATATGGCCTGGGTCCCCTTCACAATGAAATAACAAAGCCTGGTCCGGATGATAATATCAGCCTGTGGGTTGAAGATTTTGATGCGGCTCACTATCAAAAAATGCTTTTCACAAAAGGCGGCTATGATGCTATAGATCAAAATAATAAAAAATTACATCTGAATAGTATGGTTGATTATTATCTGGAAATGTCAAATAACAGCATGGAAATTTCAGGTGATTTTTATGGATGGTATACCTTGCCCCATTCTGAAGCATATTACGGAGATGATGATCCGGAGGGTGGACAAGACAACTTACTACCGGGAACCTCTAAAAATCTGGTTGCCGACTTATTAATTGAAGCCTTTGAAGACGGCCTTGCTTTTGAAGATTACGATGTGAGAGATCCATATGATCTGGATGATGATGATGAGCTTGATGAACCAGACGGGATTATAGATCATCTGGTTATTATACATGCAGGTGTTGATCAGAGCAGCGGCGGCGGAGCCCAGGGTGATAATGCAACCTGGGCGCATAGTTCAAACGTATGGGTGGAATTTCCTGCAGATAATTCTTTTGGTTCAATCACTGCTTATAATTATATTATTCAGGGTGAAGACGGCACCATTGGTGTTTTCTGCCATGAATTTGCCCATGATCTTGGTTTACCCGATGAATACGATACAAAACACAGCGGACTGGGCGAACCTGTCGGCTTTTATTCGCTGATGTCAAACGGGAGCTGGCTGGGTAAACCCTTTGGAACCAAGCCTGCCCCTATCAGCCCCTGGGGAAGAATTGAGCTGGGTAAAATTCATGGCGGACAATGGGTTCAGCCTACGATTATTCAGCTGGAAGATATCCCTCTTCTTGGAAAATCCTATCAAATCGCCCAATCAACAAGCTATTACCCAAAATTTGATCAGGTTGTACAGGTTAATCTACCCAAACATAAATTAGAGCTGGTGCCCCCCTATGAAGGAGTCTATGAATGGTACGGAGGACGTTCAGGTGAATCTGACAACAGCATGTATACGGCAATAAGCCTGCCGGAAGCTGAAAACATAAGCCTCAGCTATATGACCTGGTATGATATTGAAATCGACTGGGACTTTGCCTTTATACAGGTATCAACAGACAACGGTTCAACCTGGCAGTCACTTGCTACGCCTTTAACCACCTATGAACATGATCCCGAGGCTTTTGAAACAATTATCACTCATCTCCCGGGGTATAGCGGGAAAAGTGAAGGATGGGTTGCAGATACTGCTGACTTAACGCCTTATGCCGGTCAGGAAATCTTATTGCAGTTACGTTATATGACCGACATTGCGACTCTTGGGACAGGTATCTTTTTCGACGAACTGAAAGTTACAGCCGGTGACACTGAACTGTTCAGCGACGGTGCTGAGGATGAACCCGAAGATTGGATATACAGCGGTTTTAAACGTTATGAAGGTTTTGAACTGAAGGACCATTATTATTTGCTCGAGTGGAGAAATTACGCAAATACCGATATTTCACAACAATATTGCTATTCATGGAAAGACTATGACAGCAATATTGTTCAATATTACAAAAATGAACGGGGACTACTCTTATGGTACCGGGATACGGCTGAAGTTAATAACTGGACAGGGATCCACCCGGGTAAGGTTTTTCTGGGTATTGTGGATTCTCATCCGGAAGCATTATTTGATAGTGAGGGCTATACCCTCCAAACTCAAATCCAGATGCATGATGCTGCATTTAATAAAAGGGTTATTATCCCTAAGTTTTTGTATCTAAATGAAGAACCCTCTATAACTGATTTCGGGTTTCCCTCCGGTATCTTTACGGATTACCGGAACTACTGGAATCAGGGAGCACCCCACAGCGGTATTAGATTAATCAATTATGGTTTTTTTGCTGCTGTGATGAATTCAAAATATAATCAGAGAGCCGGTGTAGTCAGAATATTTAATTTTCCGCCAAAACAGTAAATAACAGGTGGTAAAAGGTTACTTGGCATTCCGACAGTTTCTGACAGAATTGCACAAAGGCAGCCCCAGTTGTTTCCACACTGGAAATTAGGAGTGAGGCCCACGGCTGGATAATGGGAGCCCGCAAAGGATTTGATTTTCTGGGGATGCATTTAAGGCTGTGTGCTACAAGCAGAAAAGATGCGAAGTTGAAGCATTTCTGTGCGGTTTGGCCATTGGATCGCTCAATTAAGCAAATCAAGAGCAAGATCCGCTACACGATAGGCCGTCAATATTATAAACCGCTGGAAGCTATGATAGTAATCCTGAATCCGATTATAAGAGGCTGGAACAATTATCATAGAAAAGCCAGGCCGGTCATGAAGCGACTCCAGAAACTGAACGCATTTGTTCGTGAGAGGTTCCGAATATTGCTAAGCTGATAAACTGATGGAGAAGGTCGTCGGAGAGCCGTACCGGGTAAAACCCGATGTCCGGTTCGACAAGGGGGCTTAAGGAAACGTACAGTACGTGGGTATCTTCCCGATACTTAATGGACATTGGGTGGCCAGACATTCGGCTAATCCTCCAGACGGCTTGCGTGCACGAGGGCTCTACTCTACACTTTTGATGACTGCTGAATTGTTGATGTTATCAAAAATAATGTTATGTATAAACTATAAATAAGGGGTTAACTATGCAAAACACCGTTCAACTATTTATAAGTCTGATAGCAATAACAACGCTGCTTTCGTGCAACAGTCCAGTGGAACCTGGTGCTTGGGTTGAGGTGGCAGACTGGACAGCCCATATGGTCACAGATCAGTTTAAAACAGGTGACATGTTTGTAGGGGATGTAGACAACAACGGTCAGGACGATCTTGTGACTGTGGGTTATTGGGATCATGCAGTTAATTGGTTCAGCAGCACATCTGTAAATAATGAATACGTATGGACCCGGCATGCTGTTGATGAAGCTCTGGATACACCCGCAGACCATGAATTGAATGACCTGGATGGTGACGGTGATCTAGATGTGGTTGTGGGCGGAATGTGCACACTTTCCAGCGGTAAGTTTGTTCCTACTGTTGATGCCTGCCTTGAAAGCCAAATGCTGTGGTATGAAAACAGTGACAATGGCACCTCATGGGAAAAACATATCATCGGTGAGATGGATGAGATTGGGGCAAACTATATTGCTGTTGGTGATATGGATGACGATGGTGATAATGATGTGGTGGTAGGAACCATCTGGATGCCCATTGAGCCTGAAACAAGCGAGGTTGTCTGGTTTCGAAACAATCTAAATGAAGACAAAGACTGGGACCGAATCACCATAAGTGCTCCGGGTGAAAATGGCATTAAATATGTTAACGGTATTGACCTCTCCGATTTTGACCTTGACGGAGAAATGGACATTGCTGTTGCTACAGGAAAGGGCCTAGAGGAAGTCGGAACGGTTTACTGGTTTAAGGCCCCCAAAGACAATGAAACAACTTGGCAGCGTTTCCAGGTGGAGCCGGGCATGGAAGCAGCCAGCTATACGGTTCGAATTCTTGATGTAAATGAAGACGGATATGGTGATATTATCGTTGGGACCAATGACCGGAGGGTCAGCAATAATCCGGGAGGCATAACTTTTTATATCAATCCGGGAAACCCTGAACTTGGCGGAATATGGCAGCAGCACACGCTGGAAGAAGGCGGATACAGAATCGGCCCCTATTTTAATCTGGTCGACATGGATAATGACGAAGAGCTTGATATTATCAGCACCTACACTGGAGAAACCTTCGGCGATCCCGGGAATGTGTCCTGGATTCAGTTTCATTATGACGAGGATAAAGGTATTGTCCAGGACAAAAGAGTAATGATTTCCACACAACACCTGAAAGCCTGGGATGTACATGCAATTGATGTAAATAATGACGGAAATAAAGACGTAGCAGTTTCCGCATTTAATATCAGCAAAATCCTTTGGTATGAAAATGACGCGGAGTAAACAGATCAGTCGGCAGCATCAGGAAAGGGGGTCAAATCTGCTCTTGACTCATGTTGAAAATATAAATACAACAATTAACCTAACAATTCACATTAGAATAAACGCGCTTAAAGCTGCGAGTGTCTCAGCTCCAGTGTTACATAATCATAAGCAACCTTAACAAAACGCAAAGTCAACATTGCGTGCCATCAACTTGAATATGGCTGATGTTAATGTTACTCGAGCTTATCGTAAATTTTGCGTTTATAATTTTGTATTAGTGTCAGAACCGATGTGATCCCTGATGCAAGGTCTGTCAGGTCAACCTGGACTTTTACAAATAATTGTTGTTGAGTTTTTAAGCTCTATCCGTTTACTTCTGAGGACTTTGCAGTTACAGAACAATGTCCATTCATTTTTTTAATCCTTGTGATATTTTCTATTGAGATTAATGGAGATTCCCCGGTAGATCTGCTCCACAAGAAAGAGCTGGGCCATCTCATGGCTAAAGGTCATTTTTGATAATGATAGTACTCCATCAGCATGTTCTTTAACTGTTTGGTCAAGACCAAAAGGACCCCCGATCACAAAAACAATTTTGCTCTCATCTTTTAATATCTTTTTTGCGAACTCTTTTGAGGTATAGCCGTTACCCTCTTCGCTAAGAGCGATGGTGTATCCATTTTCTTTTTTCAGGAACCCGATAATTTTTTTAGCTTCTGTCTGTATATCAGAATCTTTTATGGTCTGATAATTAATAACCGCATCATGCTTAATACGCTTAATATAGGCGTCAACTTTTGATTTTATTTCCGGGTCCTTAATTTTTCCCACTGAGATGATCAGAATTTTCATAACATGTGCAGTTTTGTTAAAATAAAAGCTTTATACAATAAAACAATTGCTACTTGCATGGACCAATTCTTCGGCCGGACATTGTGCTTGTCATCTTCATATTCATCTGTGGCATGGTGATGGTGAATTCACCTTGAAAAGTATCTTTTTTGTAGGTGATCTTACCGGTTCCATTGGAAGTTCCTGCTTCGGTTTTGCATTCTGATTTCCATGAAACAGTATTTCCGCTTGTTTTTTTATCCGTTATCACACAGTCTTTGGTCTCTTCTGTTTTTTGCGGGATAAGGTCTTTTTTTGTAATGCACTGGGTGTGTTTTTGCGGGGGCATGGCAACAGGCATACCGGGCATTTCCATTTTAGTGGTTATTTCATATTGGCCTTCATTTATGTCAGGAACAGAGCCGGCGTATAGTGCTGATACAGACAGACAGAGGGTCAGTATAATCAGGGCAGTGATGTTTTTCATTTTTAATCTCCTTAAGATGAATTGTTTATTTTATTAAAAATAGCAAATGGGCCGAATAGTGTCAATTAATAAAGGGGACATGGGTGTAAGGTGAAGATATGAAAAAATAATTTCAGTTTAGTTGTTGTTTGGTTTTAATTATAATATTAACAACGACTTTTAACCGTGCGACCCGAAAAGCTTTTAGCGTTTTGGGGATTTGAGTAATTGTTTTAAAGAAATATTTGTTTTACTTTCTTTGCTTGTTCCAAAGAAAGTAACAAAGAAAAGGCACCCTATGTCCGGTTCCGTAAAACGGGATTCCCTTGTTATAAGTTTTTTTGCGGTCGGCGCCACAAACTCGTCCCGATTTATCGGGACTCAGACATGCGTCGCCTTAGATCCACAAAAAAACTTATAACTGCGGCTCGGCCAAAATGGGGCCCCGATTTTTCTACGGTCCCCTTTGGGAACCAACATAAGGCCACGGCTTTTGAGACTGTATCACAATACAAAACTTAGCCTTTAAACTTAATTTTTTTGAATGGTCAAACCATTCAAAAAAAAACAATACTCTGGGAGTCAAAATTGGAAGCCTTATTTTTTTGTTAAACAGATGGTACAGCCTCTTTAGCCGTGGATAATTACATAGCGGGTATCCGGGGAAGGATAAAGTAAAGATTCGATTAAAATCAAACTTCAATTCTTGAAGTCTTTATGAATCATGTTTTTAAAAAAAATTGGTTTTGTAATATGTTTTATGATAAAAAGTAAGTTTACTTATCATTTAAAAGAATTCAGCTTTATAATAATTAAACGGAGAATTGTATGAAAAGGGAAGTCGTCTTTTATTCGGAGGGGGCAAAGATAATCGGAGATCTATATGTGCCGGAATCATATTCAGAAGAAGATGAATTGCCCGCTGTTGTTTTGTGCCATGGTTTTTCAGGTATAAGAGAGATCCTACTTCCTTCTTACGCAGAAGCTTTTGCAGAAGCAGGTTATGTCTCCCTTGTTTTTGATTACAGGGGATTTGGTGACAGTGAAGGTGAAAGAGGGCGGTTGATACCTTCTGAGCAGATCGTTGATATCCGAAACGCAATGACGTTTATGGAGACCTTAAAAGAGGTAGATGCTGCCAGGATCGGTTTATGGGGTACCTCCTTTGGCGGTGCAAATGCAATAACAACTGCGTCAATTGATAACCGTGTAAAGTGTCTGACTGTTCAGATCACCTTTGGAAGCGGTGAGAGAATGGTCACCGGCGGGATGGATTTAGAACAAAAAGCAAAAATAAGGGAGACCCTTAAAAAAGCCTGGCAGCGGGCAGTTGTGAAAAATAAGCCGATGATGCTGAACATGGATCAGATTCTTACGGACGAGGATTCGAAGGTTTTTTACAGGGAAACTGTTGAAAAACACCCGAAACTTAAAATCAGGCTTCCGATAACCACAATTAAGGAAAGTCTGGAATATAAACCTGAAAACAGTATTTCTTCTGTTAATGTTCCTGTTTTAATAATCGGTGCTGATCAGGACATCGTCTGTCCGGTCGATGAGTCAAAAATACTGTATGAAAAAGCAAATGAACCCAAAGACCTTTTTGTGATCAAGGGGGCAAAACATTACGATGTTTATGAGGGGGAGAAATTTAAACTGTCCTCCGGAAAACAGATCGAATGGTATAATGAATATTTATAACTATGAAAAATAAAATGACATATAAAATCTATCTCGAAAGCCTTGGCTGTGCCAAGAACCTTGTGGACAGTGAGGTGATGCTTGGTTTTTTACTGGCGGAAGGGTATGAGATCACCAATCTCCGGGAAGAAGCAGAGATCATTATTGTAAACACCTGTTCTTTTATAGAAGATGCGGTAAAAGAGGCAGTAGAATTCATATTTACTCTTGCCGTGGAGAAAGAAACCGGTGTTTGTCAATATCTGATCGTTTGCGGCTGCCTGATCCAGCGTTATGGTGATGAGCTGTTAAACGAAATGCCGGAAGTCGATCTTTTCCTGGGTACAGGGGAGTTTCAGAATATTATCTCACATCTTGATGACCTGATCCATGGACAGGTATCAGACAGAATGCTTAATAGCGGGTTGACTTTTATGATGGATGATAAAACGCCCCGTTCCCTTATTACGCCGGGCAGCAGTGCATATCTGAAAATTTCCGAGGGATGTTCTCATAAATGCACTTACTGTACGATCCCTTCGATTCGCGGAGCATACCAACAGCGCACTCCTGCCTCGGTTTTAAATGAGGCAAAGTTTCTGGTTAACCAGGGAATAGAGGAACTGAATCTTGTTGCACAGGATACCAGCCGCTTTAACGGCCTTCCATCGCTTTTAAAAAATATGGCAAAAATAGATGGGCTCAGATGGATTCGCCTTTTATACTGTCATCCCCTGAACATGTCGGATGAGCTTATAAATGTGATCGCAGAAGAAAAAAAGGTGTGCAGCTATGTTGATATTCCGTTGCAGCATATTTCAGATCCTGTTCTTAAAAGGATGGGGCGAAGGATCACTCGAAAACAGACAGAGACCCTTGTCTTAAAAATGAAGGATTTAATACCCGGTATTGTACTTCGAACGACTATGATCGTCGGGTTTCCGGGTGAAACGGAAAAGGATTTTGAGGCTCTTCTAAAATTTGTAAAGGAGACAGAATTTAACAACCTCGGCGCTTTTATCTATAGCGATGAAGACGGGACGCCGGCCAGCGGACTTAAGGGTAAGGTTGAGGAAAAGGTCAAGGAACAGCGTTTTAAGGAATTGATGAGACTTCAGACGGGTATATCCCGGAAAAAAAATAGTGTCAGAAAAGGAAAAGAAATAGAAGTCCTGGTGGAGGGTATTTCAATGAATGAAAAATACCTGCTTCAGGGAAGAACTGAGTTCCAGGCCCCTGAAGTAGATGGCGTGGTTTATTTAAAGGATAATGTTCCTATTGGTTCTTTTGTAAATGTAAAGATCACAAGGTCTTTGACCTATGATCTTATCGGGGAAGTAATATTCTGATGCATCTCTTTTTTGATCTTTGCAGTTTTAAGGGCGCTGTGCCTGGTGCAGCATGGGGAGAGATTAAGGTATCTCTTTAAAGTTGTGCTGCTGAAGGTTATATGACTATGATATTAAAAAGTTCTTTATCTGCATACAGGCCTCATCTGCACGCTCAATCCAGAACGCATGGTACCCGTCTGAAAGTTTGACGAGAGTGCTGTTGGGTATCTCGCCGGCCAGGTATCGGCTGTTTTCAATGGGGGCAATAAGATCATCCGTGCCGCAGATGATAAGGGTTGGGGCTATTATCTTCTTAACATCTTCCAGCATGTCATGCTCCGCGGCAGCACCCAGTTGCCGATATAAAATATCCATGCCTTGTTCTTCTTTTTCTTTGATCATGATGTTTTTAATTTTTGCAGCTGTTCCACGGGAGTTCTGTAGAAAATTTTTTGTATAAAAAAGTGCCATAACGATTTGAACGCTTTCAGAGGCGTTGGCGAGTGAAGAGGATTGAAAAGACGCTAATGTTTCCGGTGAAGGCGGGAAACGGTTGAAGCTGGGCATGGTGGCGCCAAGAACAAGATGGTCTGTTGCACCCGGAAACATAAACGCGAATCTTTGTGCGATCATTCCGCCAAAGGATATTCCGAAAATATGGCTTTTCTTTATTCCAAGTTCTTTAAGAAGACAAAAAGTATCTTCTGCCAGCATCTCTGTTGAATATTCAATGTCCGGTTTGCTGGATTTGCCTGAGCCTCGGTTGTCAAAAGTGATGACCTGAAAGGTGTCAGACAAGATGTCCGTCATCCAAGCCCATTGGTTCAGAGAACAAGACATCCCCATGATCATGGTAAGGGGCGGACCCTGTCCTTTGGTTTCATAATTTATTTCTATTCCGTTGGCTTTTAAAGTCGGCATGTGTAAACTCCTTTTATATAAGGGGTTAATACAGGCGGGCTAATCTCAGGTGGTGTAATCCGCATTTATCCTGACGTATTCATAGCTTAGATCACAGGTGGTGACCATGCAGTTTTTGCTGCCGTTATTTAAATCGATTAATAATGTTATTTCCTTGTTTTTAACAGTTTTTTTAAGTTTTGTAATATTCTCTTTTATCCCCTGTCCGTTTTGAACGGCCGGAATAGTGTTGAATAAAAGGTTAACCCGGTTCATGTCAAAGGCTGCACCGGAACTTCCCAGCGCTCCCAATATTCTTCCCCAGTTGAAGTCTTCTCCGAAAAATGCGGTTTTCACAAGACTGGAGTTGGCGACCTGCATGGCAGCTTTTTTCGCGTCTGCGTCTGTTTTCGCCTTTTCAACAATTATGTTGATGAGCTTTGTCGCGCCTTCACCGTCTTTTACGATCATTACGGAAAGTTCTTTCATCACAAGGTGAAGCATTTTTTTGAAAGTGTTATACGCTTTAGATCCTTTTTTTGTAACGGTTGTTTTGGTAAGATTGCTTGACATTACAATAACGGAATCGTTTGTGCTCATGTCTCCGTCAACGGTTATCCGGTTAAAAGTTTCTTCATTGATCTCTTTAAGAAGGCTTTTAAGAAGTTTTTTTTCTATGGATATATTTGTAACAATAAATGCCAGCATAGTTGCCATATTGGGCATTATCATACCTGAGCCTTTAGCAAGCCCAAGTATTTTTACACAATCATTATCAAAGGTCTCTTTGTATGACGAGGTTTTTATGCAGGTATCTGTTGTTATGATGGATTCCGCAAAATCTTTAGCATTTTTTGAAGAAAGATTATTTATCAGCGTTGGGATGTGCTTAATGATCTTTGCAGTTGGAAAGGCAACGCCGATAACACCTGTAGAAAAAGGAGCAACAAGCTTATCCTCTATATTAAGTTTTGATGAAAGAATTGCGGCGGTTGCAAGGGCATCATCGATGCCCTGCTGTCCGGTGCAGGCGTTTGCGTTCCCGCTGTTAACCAGCACAGCCTGAATTAGGTTATTTTTGATGTTTTTTCCACAGACAAGGACAGGTGCTGCTTTGACACTGTTTTTTGTAAATACCGCAGCTGCAGGGCAGGGCCGGTCAGTGGTTATCAGACCCAGGTCCTTTATGGAAGCTTTTTTTATTCCGGCTGCAATTCCGGAAAACTTAAATCCGGGGACACCCTGTGTGATGGGAAAACGCTTCATCGTATAAAAGAGCCCTATTTGATATATATAATATGTAACATTTTATACCGCAAATTTTCTGAGCGGTTACTTCGTAATGGTGTTGCATAGTGAAGAGAGCAAAGAATTTAAAGGGTAACGGTTTTTGATATTTTAAACTCTATGCACTTACCGCTATGCGTTTTAGTAGTTGCTGAAAAGACCTATGCTTTGCCGCAGCACTTTTTATATTTTTTGCCGCTGCCGCAGGGGCAGGGCTCGTTTCTTCCGATCTTTTTTTCTTTTCTCACAATCGGTTTCTTTTCAGTTTGTCCCTCTCCTCTGCTCAGCTCAATTTTTTGCGGTTCTGATGGCCGTTCTACGGCCCCACTTTCAATAGCTCTGACCATGAAGAGCTTTTCGATAAAATCTCCTTTTAAACGTTCAACCAGACTTGTAAAAAGTGAATACGCCTCCTTCTGATATTCTCTCAGCGGATCCTGCTGTGCATATCCTCTGAGACCGATACCCTCTCTTAAGTGATCCATGTCCAGCAGGTTGTCTTTCCAAATTTCATCAAGACGTGTCTGATAGATAAACTTTTCAAGCTGGTGCATGACCTCCGGGGTAAACTCTTTTTTTCTGTTTTGATACTGCTGCATGATGTCGCCGAATAATTTTTCCTCAAGTTCATCGGCTTTTGCAGCTTTAAGCTCATCAGCACTTAAGCGTATCGGGAGAGAAAACTGTCTAAAGATGGATTCCACAAATCCTCTGGTGTCCATATCACTGGACGGGATCTCTTTTGCATAATAGGTGTCAATTATATCTGCCAGTAGACCTTCGGAATATTCTTTAATCAGGTCTTCCAGGGTCTCATCGTGCAGGGCCCTGTATCTGAGCTTGTATATGATTTCCCTCTGCTTGTTCATGACATCGTCATATTCAAGCAGATGCTTTCTCATCTCAAAGTTATGGTTTTCAACTTTTGACTGGGCATTTTCTATTGCTCTTGTGATGAGGTTGTGTTCGATCGGTTCGTCTTCTTCCATTCCAAACCGGTCCATGATGCCTGAAATTCTTTCTGCACCGAATATCCTTAAGAGATCATCCTCCAGGGAAAGGAAAAATTTGGACGAGCCGGGATCACCCTGGCGCGCGGCACGTCCTCTGAGTTGACGGTCTATGCGGCGGGAGTCGTGCCGTTCAGTTCCTATGATATGAAGCCCGCAGGGGACTTCTTTTTTGCAGTCTGTTTTTTTATTCCCTTTTTTAACCGGATCTGGACAGTTTTTGCAGCCCTCTTTTTTTTCAATTTCACAGTAAAGGCAGCATTGCTGACATTTTATCACACCCGGGCCGAGTTTAATGTCAGTACCGCGGCCGGCCATATTGGTAGCGATCGTTACAGCACCTGCCTGACCCGCATTCTCAATGATGGATGCTTCTTCCTGATGCCTTTTCGCATTAAGCACAGAATGTTTTATTCTTTTGGGTATCATACGGCTGATGAGCTCGGAGGTTTCAACCGAAACGGTTCCTACAAGTACCGGCCGCCCCATTTTGTTCATTTTTTCTATTTCTTTAATAACGGATCGGTACTTCTCTTTTTTTGTTTTAAAAACAACATCAGGGCTGTCTATTCGCCGCACCGGTTTATTGGTCGGCATGACCATTACCTGGAGTTTATAGATTTTTATAAATTCAGGCGCTTCTGTTTCTGCCGTACCGGTCATGCCTGAAAGCTTTTTGTACATCCTGAAATAGTTCTGTATGGTTATGGCCGCCAGGGTCTGTGTTTCGCCTTCTATCCGGACCCCCTCTTTTGCTTCGATCGCCTGATGAAGACCGTCACTGTATCGTCTGCCCGGAAGGATACGGCCGGTAAATTCATCGACGATCATGACCTTGCCTTCATTTAATACATAGTTTATATCCTTTTCAAAAAGCGAATATGCTTTTAACAGCTGGGAGATATTCTGCAGCTTTTCACCTTTTTCTGAAAATTCTTTTTCGAGATCCATCTGTTTATTTAACCGCTCATCCTCTGTCAGGTCATCATAACCTTCTGACATGCTAAGGTCAGGCATAATGAAAAAATCAGGGTCATTTGGAGAGAGCTGGTGCCGTCCTTTGTCGCTTAAGTCGATTGTGCTTGATCTTTCGTCAATACTGAAATACAGTTCATCGTCGATTTCAGGCATGCGTTTATCACGGATGTAATCAAGCTCGATCTGGTCCACCATTTTCTTTAATGACCCTTCTTTGGCCATTTCTAAGAACTTTTTATTTTTGGGTGATCCTCTTTTGACCAGAAGGAGTTTAACCCCTGCTTCATACTCTTTTTCTGGGTCCTTTAACAGGTCCTCTGCTTCTTTTAACAGTCTACCCATGAGCTGGTTTTGACTGCGCATCACGTTTTCTACAGAGCTCTTGTAGTGGGAGAAATAATTATTATCTTTCCTTTCAACCGGTCCGGAGATAATAAGCGGTGTACGTGCCTCATCAATTAGAATACTGTCGACCTCATCCACGATTGCAAAGTTATGCTTGCCCTGAACCTGATATTCGGCATCATTTGCCATATTGTCACGCAGGTAATCAAAACCGAATTCAGTATTTGTTCCGTAGGTTATATCTGCTTTGTACGCTTCTTTTCTCTCTTCCTGGGTGATGTCGTGGTGTATCACGCCAACAGTAAGACCCAGGAATTCAAATATCTGACCCATCCATTCCCGGTCGCGTTTAGCCAGGTAGTCATTGACTGTTATGATATGTACACCGTAGCCTGAAAGCGAATTAAGGTATGCAGGCAGGGTAGCCACCAGGGTTTTTCCTTCACCTGTGGCCATTTCAGAGATCATTCCCTTATGGAGTGCAATACCGCCTATAAGCTGTACATCAAAATGACGCATCTCAAGGACTCTCTTTCCTGTCTCCCGAACGCAGGCAAAAGCTTCGGGGAGGATGTCGTCAAGAATTTCACCGTTTTTGACCCTGTCTTTAAATGCGGGAGTCAACTCTTTGAGCTGATCATCCGTCTTGCTGCTCATGGTCTCTTCAAAACCATTGATCTGGTCAACGATTGGCTGGAGTTTTTTTATCTCCCGTTCATGTGCAGTTCCAAAAACCTTTTTTATAAGTGAAACAATCAAGTCACTCTCCCTGAAGTTAAATCTGTTGTTTAATATTTCTTAGGTTATTTACAAGCCGTACTACTTTTTCGGGATCTTTTTTCCCGGGAGTTTTTTCTACTCCGCTGCTGAGGTCAATACCGTAGGGGCTGATTTTTTTTACGGCTTCGCACACATTTTCGGGATTAAGGCCTCCGGCCAGAAAAATGGGAATGCCCGAAGTTTTATTTATTTTTTCAGCCGTATCCCAGTCACAGGTCTGGCCCGTACCGCCTTTTTTCTTTGCGATCCGAGTATCAAGGATTATAGCATCTGTGCCGGCATTTTTAAAATTGTTAATCAGGCTGATCAAAGACCGGTATTCAGCATCAGTCGTGCCTGTTTTGGGTATACTGATGGTTTTCCATATTTTGCAGGTCAATTTCTTTTTTAAATGCTCGATATCTAAAGGGGTGTAGCCTCCAATAAGCTGAATAGCATAGGGCCTGAGAGCGGTGGCATTATCGATCGTTTTTTTCAGGTCTTTCTCCAGAAGTACAACAGCAGGTAATTTGGATAATTTTATGATCTCTCCGGCTTTCTCAAGTGATATCGATCTTGGAGATTCTTTGATATCTAAAATGACCCCGATATAGTCTGCGCCTGCGTCTGCTGCGGTCCCGGCATCAGAAACGCGGGTTATTCCGCATATTTTCACGTGTGTTTTCATTTATATGTTTCAGCTAATCTTTAAGGGCGTTCATTGAATGTTGTGGAGCCGGGCATGTTTTTTGTTGAGGAAGTTTTCCCGCTCAAGTGGTTAGTCAGCCCTTTGTATGATTATTTTCTAAGGGTTTTATTAGAAAGGTTCTTTAAGTCGCTTGTTAGTCCATTTAAAGCATCTTTAAATTCTTTTGCTTTTTTAAAATGACTGATCTTGCAGCATACTGTTTTTGTGCTTTCGTCAAATATTATGAGTTCAATAGCGATCTTGGGAATAACACTGCTTTTAAAAAATCGTTTTTTGGGTATCAGATCTATGATTGCAGTTGATACACCTATGTTCATCTTTCCTGTTTTTGACTGATAGGGCGAAAATACTTTTTTCAGATTTTGGGTAAGTTCTGCTGCAGCCCATGGGTATTTTATGTTGCTGTAGTTCTCAACCGGAAGGATATTTATGTTTCCGCAGGCGTTAAGGTCAAATCCCGGTTTTACCCAAAGCCAGGAAACGATACTATCCTCTTTCATCCTCTCATAGTCGGAAATGAGTGTTTTTGGCGTTGCATAAATCTGGAGGGTCTTGTTTTTCTCAAATTCATCTTCTTTCGCCGTCCTGTTTTTTTTAAAAAAAGTACATCCTGAACTTAACAGAAGAATGATTAGAATTGAAAAAATGATTGAAAATTCGATAGTTACATTATGTTTTTTCATGATTTACCGTAAAAATGGATGATTTTTCAGTTGTTTTTAAGTTTAGGAATGAGCATAACCAAAAAGTGAAAGAAGGTCAATAAATTATGATTGATATTTTTCTCTAAATTTCATAAATTAAGTTAACTATTTTACGTTTACATTGGCGTTTGAAAATTGTATATGTTATATAATCATTTTATAGTTATATTTTTTGTATAATTAATTAATTAATTACTAGATATAATCAATTGACAAATGTCCTGGCAATTAAATACGACAAAATTGATCAGCATTGTAGAATATGAAATTCCCATTTTTTAAAAAGAAGTCTCCAAAAAAAACTTTCGAAACTCAGCTGGAAAGTCTCCGAAAAGCTGCCGAGGCAAGCCCTGACGATGTGAGGATACACATAAAGATCGCAGAGCATTACATGGAGGCCAAAAAAAAGAAGGAAGCCATTGAGGCCTATCTGTTTGCTGCCAAGGAATACCAGAAAAGAAGACTGCCTCAGATCGCGGTCGCGATCTATAAGAATGTAATATCGATTGATCCGGATCAGTATGATGTATATCTTGAACTGGCAGATCTTCAGATCAAAAATGATTTTGTGGGTGACGGTGTTGCGCTGCTTGAAAGGCTGGCGGCCCATTATTATCAGAAGGGGATGAAGTTCGAGGCGACTCAGGTGCTGGACAGGATAGCAAAGGTTGATCCTGATAATGAGTTTTTCAGGAAAAAGGTAGATAACTTTTACCGGGAAAAGGACCTTTCAGCAGAGAAAGCCCGTGCTCAGGGACCTCAGGACAAGTGGAAGCTTGTTGAAGAAGAACAGAGCGAGGATAATCCCGTAGATGTTTTTTCACAGAGTTTTTTTGATCTCGAAGAAGCTCTCGGGGGAGATGATACCTTTTCGATAGATGAAAATGCGGAACGAAATGAAGATGACTCTCAGCCTAAATCCGGCGATAAGATGTCCCCTGATGATGTTTTTGAGGAACTTCAGGAAATGATAAAGGCGTCTCCTGATTATGACAGCCCTGATCTGCACTATAATCTTGGGCTAGCTTTATATCGTTCAAACAAATTTGATCAAGCAATGACTGAGTTTGAGCTTGCAGTTGATGGTATTGAGCAAAAGGTGGATTGTTATATAAAACTGGCAGGCTGTGCCAGCGGTCTAAAAGATTTGAATAAAGCAGAGAAATATATAAAAAATGGACTTTCTGTTAAAGGTCTAAGCCCTGCTGAAAAACGGGAGCTTAATTTTGAGCTGGGTCTTATCTACAAGGCAGATGGTAATATTAAAAAAGCCCTTAAAATCTTTAAGAAAATTCAGAAAGAGGACGCAAACTTTAAATCTGTAAATAGTGAAATCTTAAGACTTTCATCAAGGTAAAGAAGGGTGATAAAATATGGCCGTTTTTAATGCTGCTAAAAGAGAGATTGACATAAAGATAGTATATTATGGTCCTGCTTTGTGCGGTAAGACAACAAATGTTCAGACCATCCATGAAAAAATGTCGCCTCAGGAGCGGGGGGATATCATGTCTCTTGCCACGAAAGATGACCGGACGCTCTTTTTTGATTTTTTACCTATTGAGCTTGGTAATGTAAAGGGGTTTAAGACACGCTTTCACCTTTATACTGTTCCGGGCCAGGTTTATTATTCACTGACAAGAAGGGCCGTTCTCACAAGCGCAGACGGGGTTGTTTTTGTTGCTGATTCTCAGCAGGGTAAAATGGATAAAAACATAGAAAGTCTGAAAGACCTTGATGACAATCTGAAATTTCATAAAAAGGGCCTTGAAACGACTCCTTTTGTTCTGCAGTATAATAAAAGAGATATGGATAACCTTCTATCTGTGAGTGAGCTTGAGGCTGCTTTAAATACGTATAATGTCCCTGCTTTTGAGTCCAGTGCTGTCGTCGGTAATGGTGTGATGGAAACGCTTACTGCATGCTGTAAGCTGGTGTTAAAGCAGCTTAACAAGCCTGCCGGAGCAAAAGATAAAAAATCAAAAGCATCTGCAGTGCCTAAAGCTTTTGCTGCGGAAGCTGAACCGGAAATAAAACTGACTGAGGAAGAGCCTGCCGCAGAAGCCGTTCCTGTTGAGCCTTTTACTTCTTTAGACGTCATTTCAGAGGATATCCCGCAGTTTGATGCGCATGCTCCGGTACCGACAATGGATGATCCGGCAGCGCCAGAACCGGATGTTCTTGAGCTTACCGATGACGGTATTCCTGAGATAGAGATCGATACAACCTCTTTATCTGTTGATAGTGAGCCTTCCTCCTTTGTGTCGGAGACAGATGTGCCGTCAGAAGATCCTTCCCTGTCCTATGCTTCAGATATTGCTGATGCTGAAATTCCTGACGTAACAATAACTTCCCCGGTTTCTGCTCTCACTGTTTTGTCCTGCGGTGATCCACAGAAAATATCTGAAACCGCCATAAAAGTCCCGCTAAAATTCAGGGCCGAAGGTGAGGGAAGAGAAGCGTCTGTCAATATTACGATTAATTTTGATGATTTTAAACTCAGTTAATCCTTACTTTTAAAAACAGTCTTTATCTTCAAATGAAAACACACTCTTCTACCGCAATTTCATTTTCTGTACGTGTTCTGCTTTTGTACGTGGTTTTGGTGATGCCCTTACTGCAGAGCACTCCCCTGTATGCCGGGATCGCTTTTAAGGGGATTGAAAAGAACATTTCAGACCCTGAAAAGCTGGAATCCTTTCTTGAAGATATTCGCCAAAGAGCGCTTGACAGCGGTGTCACAAATTTTGTTCCTTATTCTCTGCTGCTGATTAAAGAAAGCAGGGAGGCCGTAAAAGAAAAAGAATTTGAAACTGCTGCTATACTTGCAGATTATGCATTGAAAATGTCCCCCGATCTGCCGCCAGCATATGAAGCCAAGGCAGAAGTTCTTTGGGCTAAAAACAGACTTCTTGTTTACCTTCCGTTTAAAGGTTATTTTCAGTCCTTTTTTATAGGGCTGAGTTACATTGAAGCGCTGCCTTTTATTGCCATTTCAAATTCAGCGGTAATTGTCTTTTCCTGTCTTTTGACTGCCGGTCTTTTTGTGCTGTTGGTCGCGGTTAGATGTTTCGGTCTTTTTTTCCATGATGCCAGACATGTCATTAATAAAAAAGTTCCGAATGCTGTTATTATGATCGGTCTTCTGGGGATGTTTTTTGTCCCCCTTATTTTTGGTTTTACTGCACTGTGGCTGCTTCCGCTGTGGCTCTTTTTACTTTTTGGTTATCTAAACAAACAGGAGCGTTTAAGCGCGATTTTTTTATTTCTGCTTTTGCTGATCGTGCCGGTGATGATATTTACGGCCGGTTTGGGGCTGAAACTTTCTCATTCTCAGGAAGAGGGGCTTTTGTGGAAGGTTAATTTTGATTACTGGGATAAACATGATCTTGTCGAACTAAAGGCCTTAAAAGAAAAAAAAGCTGATGATGAAGATGCGCTTTTCAGCCTGGGTCTTGTTTACAAAAAGAACGGTGATTTTGAAAAGGCCTTAAACGCTTATACTGAGCTTGTTGATCTGAACCCTGAAAATTATAAGGCTTTTACCAACCTGGGTAATGTCTATCTTTCAATGAATAAGTGGCAGAAGGCTGTTGAAGCATACGAACAGGCGATAAAACTTGCGCCGGGTGAATGCGCTGCCGCATATTTTAATCTTTCCAGGGCCTACGGACAGAAGTTCCTGTTTGATGAGTCCGAAGCAGAGTTTCTTAAAGCAAAAAAAATAGAAAGAAAACGGGCGGAGAAAAGTCTTAAAAATGCAACGGAACACTATAACCGTATGGTTATAGATGAACAGCTTTCGAAAAGGCGTATTCTTGAAAGAGTTCTTGAAAATTCAAAAGATGAGCAGGCTTTTTTGGATAATTTGTGGAGCCTTTTTTTTAAGCCTGTTTCTTTTAAATATGGTTTTGCCGCGATATTTGTTCTTTTTGCGGCAAGTATGATTTTGGTTAAGAAGGACCGTTTTAGAATTGCCATGAGATGTACGATGTGCGGAAAATCTTTATGCAGGCGGTGTCAGCGGGAGATACCCAAAGATATAACCTGTACCCAATGTCTTAATTTTTATAAGGAACAGGATCATTTTGATCAGTCACTTAAATTGGCAAAAATTTCAAAGATGAAAAGATATCAGTTCTTTTACACGTTTATACGGAACGTTTTAGGTTTTGTTTTTCCTGGCTCTGCATTGATCTGGAAGGGATATCCGTTAATCGGAACGGCTTTACTTTTCTTTTCTGCGATGCTGTTTTTTAAAATTGTTATGCTTTTTCTATTTAGTTCGCCATGGGCATTTCTGGGGCTTACGAAGCTGCCCCTGATCGTTTTGCTTGCGGCTGTGTTATTTATCTGCTGGTCAGCTTCAGTTTTGACAACCTTTAAGCTTGCAGATAAAAACCTGAAGAAATCACTATTATAACGATAATCAATAAGGCTCTAAGGTAAAAATGGCACTTGAAGGTAAAATAAAGGATTTTTGCGTTGCTGATATAATACAGCTTATTTCACAGCAGCTGAAGTCCGGAGTTCTTTGTGTTGAAAAATCCGGGATGAAGTCGGAAATATGCTTTCTGAACGGAAGTATTACCGGTGCAAAACCGTTTGATTATAAGACCTGCCGTTCTTTGGGTGAGATGCTTGTTTCTGCAAAGCTGTTGACTAAGAAGGACCTTGCAAAAGCTTTGAAAGAGCAGGAAAAAACTTTTGAATATCTGGGGCAGATTCTGGTAAAGGAAGGGCTTGTTGTCCGTGAAGATATCGAAAGAGCCCTGATGACCCAGATATATGAAACAGTATATGATATCCTGGGGTGGAAGGAGGGGACCTACTGTTTTGAGCCTAAACAGGTAAACCCTGATCCGATACTTTCCAATCCGGTTCCGGTTGAATCTATGCTGCTTGATGTATTAAGAATGATAGATGAGTGGCCGGAAGTCGAAGCTGAGCTCCCAAGCCTTGATCTTTTGTTTCATCCTGTCCGCAATGTTTCAGAAGAAGGTCTTGATGATGAGGATTTGATCTATTATCGTCTGGTGAATGGAAAAAACACAATGCCGGAGATAATAGACGGAAGCCTTGCCGGTAAATTTGCAACCTGTAAGGCTCTGGTTGATCTGACCCGAAGAGGATATGTCGAAAGTTTCATGCCTGAGTCAAATGGTGCGGAAGGTAAAGGCGGACTTGATCTGAACCCTCTTATTAAACCCCTGTCTTATGCAGCTGTGGTTTTAATGTTAGCTTCGCTTGTCATCCTGCCTATGATCTTTTCAATAAATATTTTTCCGCTTTTTAGCTCCGGAGAATTTAAGGGATCTGTTGTCCAAAGTTATTTAGATAATGATAAGATGATGAAAGTCAAAAAGTCTTTGGAAATGTACCGCATGAAAGAGGGGAAGTATCCTGCAAAACTTTCCGAACTGTTTGTGTCCGGATTTTTAAAGAAAAAAGAGATGATCCTGTCCGGCAAAGACGCGATAAAATATGTCTCTGCCGGAAAAAAATACACATTAGAAGCTGTTAAATCCCCTTAATGAATTTTTCGGCATCAAGCGCTGCCATGCATCCCTTTCCAGCAGATGTTATTGCCTGTTTATAGATCGGATCCGAAACGTCACCCGCAGCAAAGACACCGGGTATGTTAGTTTTTGAACCGTTTTTTGTCATGATAAACCCGTTTTCATCCAGCTCAAGCTGGCCCTGAAAAAGGGTTGTGTTGGGTATGTGGCCAAGCCCGATGAAAATTCCGTCGCAGGTCTTTTGGGATATTTCACCTGTTATAACATTTTTTATTGAAGCGCCGGTCACGGTGTTTTTCTCAAGGTCATGAATTTCATCAATCACTGAATCCCAGATGAAACTTATATTCTTTGTGTTTTTTGCTTTTTCCTGCATTATTTTGGAGGCTCTCAGCTCATCTCTCCGGTGAATGACCGTAACATTTTTGGCAAGTGAGCTTAAGTGAATGGCATCTTCCATTGCTGTGTCACCGCCGCCTACGACCAGAACATCTTTGTCTCTGAAAAAGAAACCATCACAGGTTGCGCAGGTTGAAACGCCTCTTCCGATAAGTTTTTTTTCTGCGGCAAGTCCCAGCATTCGTGGGGATGCGCCGGTTGCTATTATGACGGCAGCAGCTTCTATTTTTTCTTTTCCAAGGGTGAGCGTGAAAGGACTTTGACTCAGGTCTATTGCTGTTGTTTTTCCGCTTTTAAATTCTGTTCCAAATCTTTTTGCCTGCTCTTTTATGTTATCCATTAATTCCTGTGCATCTACACCTTCCGGGTATCCCGGCCAGTTCTCAATAATTGTTGTGGTGGTCAGCTGTCCGCCCGGTTCCATACCTTCGATTACAATCGGGGTGAGCTGAGCACGTGATGCGTAAATTGCGGAGGTTAGTCCTGCTGGTCCGGAGCCGATGATAATAAGTTTGTTCATGACATCTCCTGTTGCTGCGGTTGAAAAATTAAAAAATTTTGTAATTGTTCAGTAAAATAGATTATAATCATCTACGAAAAAGATATCAACAAAGGAGTTGTCAAATTTGAATAAAAATAAAATAAGATGCATTGACTGTGAACACTATTTTATTACCTGGGATGAGTCCTATCCTTACGGGTGCAGGAAGATGGGGTTTAAGTCACGGTATGCGCCGTGAAATGCTGTCTTTGAAATGTCTGAGATGAATTGTCTGGTATTCTCAATGAAAAAAAGAAAAGATAAACAAAAAAAATGATTAAATAATATTCAGAGCAGAAAGTTCATTGTTAAGGTCTTTGACTGATGTAAAATGAATCCCGTTTATCCCTGTTTCTTTTGCTTTTTCAACAAATTCAACAACATCATCAATATAAATACATTCGGAAGGAAGAGCCCCGGCTTTTTGGAGGGCTTTTTCAAATATGGCTTTATCCGGTTTTGAGTGTCCTATCTCATAGGAAAGAATAAAATCGTCAAAAAGGTTAAGAACGGGAAATTTTTCCAGACAGAATTCAAAATGCCATTGGTTGGTATTTGAAAGGCAAAGCATTTTGTGTTTTTTTTTAAGTGCAGTAAGAATGCTGTCAATGCCGGGGATAATCTTAAAAATATTTGTCCATATTTCTTTAAAACAATCGATGCCAAGTTTCAATTCTGCTTCCTTTTTGACCTTTGAATAAAATTTTTCCGCAGAAACAAGTCCTTTATCAAATGATGGCTCAAGGTCTGACTTGAAAATTATCTCATATATCCGGTCAGGGCTAAACGGGCTGTGCTCTGCAAGCTTCGTGCAGATGGCCTGATGCTCAAAATCAACGATTACCCTGCCGAGATCAAATATGATAGTTTTAATCTGTGATGCCTTGTTTATGGCCATGTTTTAAATTTTCGGATTCCGGATATCTGCTCTTGCCAAATTCCGGAAAGAGATTATTTATTGTAAGAAATGTCTTTTTGTGTTTAATACGGATTTTCCTGAATTATAAAACACTTTACCTCTTTAAGTAAGCGGGTCAAGAGATAAATTTAATAGGGTTCTAGATTAAGGTGCTGTTGGGGATTGGTAAGTTCTGAAAGAAGGGGGATGAATGGTGGCGGCGCAGGGACTCGAACCCCGGACACTACGGATATGAGCCGTATGCTCTAACCACCTGAGCTACGCCGCCACGATTAAAGCCTGGATAATCAAAAATATTATCATTTAAGTTCTGACAAATCAAGACAAATAAATAAATGTAACTAAATTATAGTGCGAAATAATCCTTTTCTGCTATTAAATATAAAAGTAATATATTATTAGTCTGACCATTAGATTGTGATATATTCGGGGTGAATAAAATTAAACTGGAGGGCTATAATGCGGTTTTTAAGATTTTTTTTACGGCTGTGCCACAAATCCGGTTACAAAGAAAACTGAATTTGTTCTCACGAGCGAACAGCAGGAGCTTGATACCGGAAAGCGGATGGTTCCTGCGATAAAAAAAGATTATGGCGTATATCTAGAAGATTTACAGCAGTGGTTTTTAAACCATGCCTAATCGTGTGATCGTCGATTCTGGGGCAAGTATGAGACTTGTTTTTTTTGGCAATAACTATTATCCGACTTTTTACGAGTTTATCAACCTTGAATACTGAATTTTATTTTGTCTGTTGTATCCATTCAAAAAATTTTTGAAGGAAATATTTCGGCTGCGCTGGATAAACTTCTGGCTCCGCTTGTAAATCCTGAAGAGCTAAAGGGGAAGTCTGTTCTTATTAAACCGAATCTGGTGGAACCCCTCCGGTATACCAGCGGACAGACCACGAACCCGGCTCTGGTGGAAGCGGTTGTGATCTGGTGTAAAAAATGCGGTGTGTCAGAGGTTGACATCGGCGAGGGACCGAGCTATTTTCAGCCTGATTATGCTCTCCGGGACTGTTTTGTAAAGACAGGGATGACCGATGTTGCTGAACGGCAGGTCATAAAGTGGATTCTTTTTGATGAGGGTCCTTTTCGAAAATTTAATCAGCACTCGCCTGCAACGCCGTCTTCGTTTTCCATCTCAGAGTATGCTTTTTCCCGGGATCTGATCATAAATCTGCCCGTTCCCAAAACGCATTACTTGACGGGTGTTTCAAACGCGATGAAAAACCTTAAGGGGTTTATCAAAAGAGAGGACAAGCCGTCTTTTCATTATTGCGGAAAAGAGAATATTCACGGTTCTGTTACAGAACTGAACCTGATGATACGCCCGTTTCTGAATATTGTTGACTGTACCGCTCCGGTTCACCGGAATAAAAGTTTTATTCTGGCAGGAAAAGATATTGTTGCAACCGATACCGTGGTGACCTCACTGATGGGAATCAACCCTGAAAGCATACGGACCATAAAGCTTGCGAACAGGGCCGGGCTCGGTGAGATGGATATGTCAGCTATAGAGATTAAAGGTGAAGATGTAAAATACCTCCGGATGAACCTTTAGCAGCCCAGGACTTATTTGAAAAGGGTTTTCAAAAACCTTACCCTGAGTGCTGATACTGCCTGCAGCGGATGTCTTATCCCGCTTTTTTCATCTCTTCGGAGGATGGAAAAAGAAGGTTTTTTCCCTGACCGTCAGATTGAGTTTGTTCTGGGCAGGGAAAGATCTGCAGGTGCTGCCGCGAAGGTGCTTTTTTTGGGGACCTGTACCCGGGGAAGCTGCGGAAAGGATCCGTGGCTTAACGGCTGTCCGCCGACAAAGGAGGAGATGTTTGCTTTTATAAAGAAGAACATACAAGTAATCAAGAATTCAAGGGGGCTAGTGTGAAAAACCTGTAATTTTGGTGCGTATAAAAAGTTTATTTAATCTATTGCTATTCTTTGTGCTCTGTTTTTTTTGAGAAAAGATGAGTATTACTTTATATTATTTGCAATGGACGAATATTCATGGACTATTGACCGGAGTGTTTCGCGGAAGCCCCGCTCCTGTGGGCGGGGTCCCCGCAGAGCGGGATTTGCAACAAGCGATACAATCCAAGAAATCAATCTTAATTACCGGGATGCCCCGCCTTGCCCCGAAAACGGGATCTTCGTTAGGCGGGGAGCATCACTTAAGTTTATTCTTTTTTTGACTTTTTAATATATGGTCTTATTGTCTTAATTAAGGATTGAAAAGGTCCGAGTGAAAACCCGATTCCTGAGAATATGGCGGGTTTTGCGTTACAAATACACAGTTATTATTGGAGATTTTTATGATCTTTAAACTTTTTTTGATTTTTACGCTTGTGCCGTTTATTGAACTTGCCCTTCTTCTCAAGATAGGGACGATGATTGGTGCTTTTGAAACCATCATGATAATAATTATTACCGGTATGGCCGGTGCTCTGATGGTTCGATCTGCCGGTATTGATTGTCTCTTTAGGATTCAAAAAAACATGAATTCAGGCATACTACCGGCTGACGAGCTTTTTTCCGGACTTCTTATTCTGGTGGCAGGCGCATTTCTTTTAACACCCGGGCTTCTTACGGATGCATCAGGTTTTATACTTCTTATTCCCGCAACAAGGGAGATAATAAAAAAGTACTTAAAAAGATATGTGAAACTTAAAGTCGATCATACCAGCCTGGACCAGAAGCTACTGTAATAAAAGTCAATAAAGGTTAATATTGTCATAATAACTATTTATATTTCCATTAAATATAAAACATATCTTAAAATTATAAAGATATGCAAATATCTGCAAAAATACTACCAAATAAAAACATATATTATAAAATAACATGTTAAATATGTCTTGTTTTAAATTGAAAGTGCCCTGTGGTAGTAAAAAAACTAAATATCTTGCAGAAAAAAAATATTTATGATATAAAAAACCATTTAAGTCTGTAAGATAGACGGAAAATTTAACACTACCGGACTGTTTTCGGTACAAACCAACTAACCGGCATGCATACAGGGTAAAAGGTTAACTTTCTAACCTGTTGCAGGAGATTCAAACTGCAATCTACCGGCGTGCTAAACGAGAAGGAGGAAGTCTTGGCTCAAATAATTAATATGAAGGATTTGCTAGAAGCGGGTGCCCACTTTGGTCACAGAACCAGTAAGTGGAATCCAAAGATGAAAAAGTATATTTATGGTGCCCGGAATGGTATTCATATAATCGACCTTCAGAAAACAGTAGTGCTTTTAAAAGAGGCTTACAAATTTGTGGTGGATATCGCTGCAGATGGTGGAAAAGTACTTTTTGTTGGAACAAAAAGGCAGGCACAGGAAGCGATAAAAGAAGAAGCCAACAGAGTTGGAATGTATTATGTGACCAACCGGTGGCTTGGCGGTCTGCTGACAAATTTCCAGACAGTTAAGAAGAGTATCGATAGAATGAAAAAACTTGAAGGCATGAGAGATGACGGCAGCTTTGAAGGTTTTAAAAAGAAAGAAGCCCTGGGTTATGAGCGCGAAATTAAAAAGCTTAATTTCGTCTTTGACGGTATAAGAGAACTGGGCGGCGTGCCGGATATAATTTTTATTGTTGATCCTAAAAAAGAAAATATCGCTTTTGCGGAGGCAAAGAAACTTAACATACCGGTAATTTCTATCGCTGATACAAATTCAGACCCTGATGGTATTGATTTTGTAATACCGGCCAATGATGATGCTATTCGCGCTATAAAGCTTTTCAGCTCAAAGATCGCTGATGCGATCATTGAAGGCGCACAAAAAAGAGAAGAAATACTGAAAGAACAGGCAGAGCAGAAACAGGCGGAACAGAAACAGGCAGCACAGAAACAGGCTGTTGAAGCAGAACCTGTTGAACAATAATAATAAAATGATATTATCAGCCTTTTATCAGGCTGTTTTAAAGGAGATGTAGGTTATGGGTGTTGATGCAAAAACCGTTAAAGAACTGAGAGACAAAACAGGCGCTCCAATGATGGACTGCAAAAAAGCATTGCAGAAATCTGACTGTGATATTGATAAGGCGCTTAAGTTTTTAAGAGAAAATGGAATTGCTTCCGCAGATAAAAAGTCCGGACGTGCAACAAAAGATGGAAAAATTATTTCCTATATTCACCCCGGTGATAAATTGGGTGTTTTAGTTGAAATAAACTGTGAGACGGATTTTGTGGCAAAGGGCGAAGGCTTTACAACATTTGCAAAAGATATTGCAATGCACATTGCTGCTGCAAGTCCTCTCTATCTTACAAAAGAAGATGTTCCTGAAGATGTGATCGCTAAAGAGAAAGAGATTTATGAGACACAGGCTAAAAATGAGAATAAGCCTGAAAAAGTGATTGAAAAAATTGCTGAAGGAAGAATCGCAAAATTCTATAATGAGATATGTCTTATGGAACAGAACTTTGTAAAGGACGACAAAGTAAAGATACAGGAACTTGTTAAAAGTGCAATTGCAAAGTTCGGTGAAAACATTAACATAGCACGTTTTGTCAGGTTTAACCTGGGAGAATAATAAATTTTGATCGGTAAAAATGGGATCTGGTTCCGTTAAAAAATATAAGAGAATACTTCTAAAGCTCAGCGGGGAAGTCTTCAAGGGAGATCGGCCTTATGGTATTGATCCCGTTGTTGTAGATGACATTGCTGTCCAGATAAAAGACCTTTTTGATATCGGAACAGAGATCGGGGTTGTTATCGGCGGCGGCAATATATTCAGAGGGCTTTCTGAAAGTGCAAAGGGAATGGACAGAACAAGTGCTGACCATATGGGCATGCTGGCGACTGTGATGAACAGCCTTGCACTTCAGGACCTGCTTGAGAAGCGTGATGTGCCCACCCGAGTTCAGTCTGCTATTCAGATACATGAGATCTCAGAGCCTTATATAAGAAGAAGGGCAATACGGCATCTGGAGAAAAAGAGAGTGGTCATATTTGCTGCAGGGACGGGTAATCCTTTTTTCTCAACGGATACAGCAGCGGCGCTAAGGGCAAACGAGATAAATGCCGAAGTCATATTAAAAGCGACCAAGGTGGACGGTGTTTATGACAGTGATCCCATGAAGAGTCCTGATGCCAAAAGGTTCAGTGAACTGACATACCGTGAAGTGATAGAAAAAAACCTTAAAGTTATGGATCTAACGGCTATAACTTTATGCATGGATAACCAATTACCGATAATTGTTTTTGACCTTAACAAATCCGGAAACATATTTAAAGCAGTAACAGGAGAAACGACCGGTACATACATAAGGGGTTAAGATATGGAAAAAGAGCTTTTAGATAACTTAGAAATAGATATGGATAAAAGCATTGAGTCCTATGAAAAAGAGCTTAGCAAGGTAAGGACCGGCCGGGCTTCTTTATCACTTCTTGACAGTGTAAGGGCTGACTATTACGGAACACCCACAGCATTGAATCAGCTTGCTACTGTTTCCATCCCCGAGGCCAGATTGATTACAATACAGCCATGGGATAACCAGGTCATAAAAGAGATCGAGAAGGCTATCTTAAAGGCTGATCTGGGGCTGACGCCCAACAGTGATGGAAAAATCATAAGAGTGTCTATCCCGCCTTTGACAGAAGAAAGAAGAAAAGAACTGGTCAAGATGGTTAAGAAAATAGCTGAGGCTGCGAAGGTATCTGTCAGGAACCATAGAAGAAAGATCAATGATGACTTAAAAGCAGCAAAGAATGATAAGCTTATCTCTGAAGATGATATGTTTAAGTCTCAGGAAGAAGTACAGAAGATTACGGATGAATATGTTAAAAAATGTGATACTGTAGGTGATGCAAAAGAAAAAGAGATAATGGAGTTTTAGGCAGTAAGCAATATTAATAGTAAAGGGAGGTGTTTGTTATGGCTTATAAGATTACTGAAGATTGTGTATCCTGCGGGACTTGTGCTGATGAATGCCCTGTTGAGGCGATCAGTGAAGGTGATGACAGATATGTTATTGATGCTGAAAAATGTACAGACTGCGGTTCATGTGCAGAAGTTTGTCCGACTGAGGCAATAGTTGAAGGATAGTTCTGTTATCTGTTCATTAAGCGGTTAGAAACAAGTTAAGTTTTCAACGCCTGTCCTGCATATGTGCAGGACAGGCGTTTTGTTATAAAAGACAGCAGGTAGCGAATAGCTATTAGCTGTCTTTTTGGCTTGAGCTTGTAGATTCTTTATGATATTTTAACTACTTATTTAATATGTTTTATGGAAAAGAATGAATATAGAGCAGCTGGTAAAGGAAAAACTTCCCAGGCATATAGCCATCATTATGGACGGCAACGGCCGCTGGGCCAATAAGCGTTCATTTAAGAGAATACTGGGGCATCGGGAGGGGATGGAGTCTGTCAAGGTCATTGTCAGGGCCTGTCGCGAACTTGATATTAAGGCGCTTACGCTTTATGCTTTTTCCAGTCAGAACTGGCAGAGACCTGAGCTTGAGGTGAAGGCGCTGATGAGCCTTCTTAAAAAATATGTCCGTTCCGAGATCAATGAACTTCATGAGAATAATATAAAATTACAGGGGATAGGTGATCTGAATAAATTACCGAAATCTGTCCTTGATGTATTTAATGAGTCAGTTGAAAAAACCAGAAACAATACGGGTATGGTTTTAAGTGTTGCTTTAAGCTATGGCGGCAGGGAGGAGATACTTCATGCGGTTTCAAGTATTTCCAAAAAAATTAAATCTGGCGAGTTGTCTGTTGATGACCTGAACGAGGATCTTATCTCAAACAGTCTGTACACTGCGGGTCTGCCTGATCCTGATCTTTTGATAAGGACAAGCGGGGAGCTTAGAATAAGTAATTTTCTGCTGTGGCAAATAGCCTACAGTGAAATATATGTAACAGATGTTTTGTGGCCTGATTTTAGAAATGATGATCTCTACAGGGCTTTAATAGAATTTCAGAAAAGAAAGCGGCGTTTTGGCCTCACTGATGAGCAGATATCCGAGGGCTGACACTTTTTACCGAGCGATACTTTTCACTTAAAAGGGGTTAAATGCTTAAAAGAATAATAACCGCTGTTATAGCGATTCCGCTGATTATTCTGCTTGTAAAATCATCGAATGACTATATCTATTTTGCTGCGATACTGGCGGTTATTGTCCTTGCATTAAAAGAGCTTTTTGAGATCATACTAGCTGGTGAGCCGGTTTTTGGAAAGTGGCTTGCCATACTGATGGGTTGCCTTGTGCCGATTTTTGTTTTTTTTGGAATTATTGCTTCTCCGGAAAACAGTTTGTATCTATCTTCTGCACCTTACGGCGTACTTGTTTTTTGCTTTATTGCCTTTTTTTTCTATCATATTGTGTGGACCGCTAAAGAGGATAATGCTTTTGCCGTTATCTCGACAAAATTTTTTGGAATATTTTATGTCCCGGCACTGATGTCTTATATGCTTTTGTTAAGGGAGCATCCCCAGGGCGGAAATATAATACTGTTTTTGCTGTTTATAACCTGGGCAGGTGATACCGGGGCTTATTTCACGGGGACCTGGATCGGCAAAAGACCTTTGGCCCCTGCCATCAGCCCTAAAAAAACTGTTGAAGGCTCTGTGGGAAGTGTTATCTTAAGCCTTACAGCTGCAGGTCTTTGCCAGATATTATTTTTAAATACATTTGATCTGATAAGCTGTTTTGTCATGGGGTTTGGGGTGAATATCTTAAACCAGTTCGGGGATCTGGCTGAATCAATGATAAAGAGGGCTTATCAGGTGAAAGATTCAGGAAATATTATTCCCGGACACGGCGGGGTTCTTGACAGAATAGATAGTCTTATTTTCGCTGTTCCATTTCTTTATTACTATTTAAAGGTTTTTAATACCGGCATATGAAAATAGCAATTTTGGGTTCAACCGGATCGATCGGGACCAGTACTCTTGAGGTCATTGAAAAATATCCGGAAAAATATCAGGTGGTGGGTCTTGCCGCAGGAAATAATGCAGAACTTCTACAAGAGCAGGTTGAAAAGTTTAAGCCTGAAGCGGTCTCGCTTTCCAATAGCTCCGGAGCTGATTTGTTAAATGTCTCTTCCGGGACAGAGATACTTTCCGGTATTGAAGGCGCCTGCAGGATTGCTGCAATGTCTGAAGCGGATGTTGTGGTTGTTGCCATTTCAGGATCAGCAGGTCTGCTGCCGACTTTGGCGGCTGTTCAGGCAGGAAAAACTGTTGCGCTTGCAAACAAAGAATCTCTGGTCATGGCCGGAGAACTTATAATTTCCGAGGCAAAAAAGAACAATGCGAAACTCATCCCGGTTGATAGTGAGCACAGTGCGATATTTCAGCTGTTAAAAGGGAAAAATACAGCTGATGTTAAAAATATAATCCTGACAGCATCAGGCGGTCCGTTTTTAGGAGCATCAATTAAAGATCTTGAAAATGTGACCCTTGAAGAGGCTTTGAAGCATCCGCGCTGGAAAATGGGAAATAAGGTAACCATTGATTCTGCTTCAATGATGAATAAAGGACTTGAGGTGATCGAGGCGCATTTTATCTTCGGCATGCCTGCTGATAAAATAAAAGTTATTGTGCATCCGCAAAGCATTATACACTCCATGGTTGAATTTATTGATGGGACAGTATTTGCTCAGCTTTCACATCCGGATATGAAGGCTCCCATTGCTTATGCCCTGTCCTGTCCGGACCGGCTGGATGATATTGTAGAGCCCATGAGCTTTGGGGAGATCGGGAAGCTCACCTTTGAAGATCCGGATCACGAAAAATTCCCGGCGCTAAAACTTGCCTATCGTGCCCTTGAAACGGGCGGTCTAATGCCGGTCGTCATGAATTCCGCAAATGAGGTCGCCGTTCAAAAATTTTGTGATGGCGGGATAAGTTTTAATACGATTCCAAAACTAACAGAACAGGTGATGGCTTCTTTTGATAACAAAACGGGTATGACCCTTGATAATATTATTGAAACTGACAGCTGGGCAAGGGACCTGGCTGAGAGCATGGTGCAAAGAGCATTCAGTCTCTAGTATCTTAACCTCTGTGAAGTGTAAAATTATTTATAGCGTTAACCTGAAAAGTTTGTAGAAAGAGAAAAGTGGAAAATATTATTGGAAATATTTGGAATATTATTACGCATTATTTGATTCCCGGGGTATTTCTTTTAGCACCGCTGATTATTGTGCATGAGTTTGGACATCTTATTCTGGCAAAGCTGTCAGGTGTCAGGGTGCTGAAATTTTCTGTGGGATTCGGGCCTAAGATCTTTAGTAAAATGATCGGTGAAACCGAGTACTGTCTTTCCTGGATACCCTTTGGCGGATATGTGAAACCTCTGGGTGAAGCACCGGATGAAGAGGTCTCGGAAGAAGATAAGCCTTTTTCTCTTAACCACCAGAGTCTTCCCAAACGGTTTTCTGTGCTTGCGGCCGGATCGGTGTTTAATATCCTTTTTGCGCTGGTTGTGTTTGCTGTTCTGTATATGTCCGGTATTGAGATGCTTTCTCCTGTTATCGGAAAGGTCTATGACGGCACGCCGGCAATACAGGCTGGGATTAAAGAGGGAGATATTATTACAGCTGTTAACGGCTCAAAGATAACGCTTTGGGATGAGCTTGTTTCTTTTGTTGAGACAAGCGATGGCAAAGAACTTATTCTTCACATGAAAAGGGGTGAAGAGATTATTGTCGTCAGCCTTTATCCCAAAGCTGTACTTACTTCAGATATTCTGAAAGGAACCTATAAGACCTACAGAATAGGGATTTCTCCATCAGAAGTGGCTTTTATTAAGAAACATTATAACCCCGCTGCTGCCGTGTGGATGGGACTGAAAAAGACGGTTGAGGCCGTTAAAGTGACTATTTTAGGTATGGCAATGCTTGTGAAGGCCCCGATGGAAAACAAGGAGCATATTGGCGGACCCATACGAATTGTTGAGATCGCTGGTGAATTTGCCAGTATCGGCGTAAAAAGCTTTCTTTTTTTAATGGCGATGATCAGTGTTAACCTTGGGGTTCTGAACCTTCTTCCCATTCCTGTGCTTGACGGAGGCCACATCTTTTTTCTGTGTGTGGAGGCCATGAAGGGCAGTCCTTTAAGCTGGAAAAAGATGGAGGCCGCCCAGATGGTGGGACTTGCGCTTCTTCTCATTCTGATGTTTTTTGTTACTTATAATGATATTATGCGCTATCTTCCCAAATAATATGGATGAAAAGGATTTAATTACACTTGCACTTGATGCTTCAGGCCTGTACTGCAGTGCAGCCATTACCAAAGGCGGGACTTTAGCAGGCGAGCAGGTCATGTCCGGAGCTAAGAACCATTCTGAACTTCTTCTTCTGATGATTGATCAGCTACTTGATCATACCGGTATTGTACTGTCTGATGTCGATATTGTGGCAGTGACAAAAGGTCCCGGTTCTTTTACCGGGGTAAGGACCGGGATAAGTACTGCACAGGGACTTGCTTTTTCACTTGAAAAGGATCTTGTCGGGGTCTCAACCCTTGAAGTCCTTGCCTGTCAGGCGCAGGTTGATTCCGGATATGTCTGTCCCATGATCGACGCGCGAAAGAAACAGGTGTACACCTGCCTTTATAATTTTTCAGCCGGCCATATTGTGAATAAGGAAATGGATGATACAGTAATTGCTCCTGAAAAATGGCTAGATGATCTGCCTTCACAAGTATCTTTTATCGGGGACGGAGCACAGACATATTGCAATGAAATAGAAAAAAGATCAGGTAAAGCATTCAGGATCCTGCCGGATAGTCTGGGTATGATCAGGGCTTCAAATGTTGCTTCTGCAGCCTCAATGTCTTATTTGAAAAACAGCAGAAATGACCTTGAAAACATAGTTCCTGAATATATCCGGCCTCCTGACGCTGTGATCGGTAAAAAAAGAAAGAAATCTGTATGAAAAGGCTTTCTTGCATAATTTCTAAAAAACGTTAAAATTTATAATAGATCGTTTGAAAATCTGAAAGCAGCACTAATTATCTGTTTCGTTTTGAAACATTATCTACAGGCCGTAAGTTTTTGACGAAAATATAAAAATTGCTCTAAATCTTTAAACGGGGAAAACAGGTGAAGATTAAAGGCGCACAGATATTTTTAGAATGTTTAAAAAAAGAGAAGGTTAAAGTCATTTTTGGTTATCCAGGCGGATCTGTCCTGGATATTTATGACGCATTGTATCATTCAAAAATAACCCATATTATGTCGCGTCATGAACAGGGTGCCGTCCATGCCGCGGACGGATATGCCCGTGTTACTGGAGACGTTGGCGTTTGTCTGGTGACATCCGGTCCCGGAGCAACCAATACGGTTACCGGTCTTGCAACCGCATATATGGATTCAATTCCAATCGTTGTTTTCACCGGACAGGTTCCCACAAAGCTGATTGGAAATGATGCCTTTCAGGAGGCTGATATTGTCGGGATTTCCAGACCGTGTACAAAATATAATTATCTGGTGGAAAGATCAGAAGACCTGCCGCGAATCATCAGAGAAGCCTTTCATATTGCAAAGTCCGGCCGTCCGGGCCCTGTCCTGGTGGATCTGCCTAAGGATATTCTGGGTAAAGAGATCGAATACAAGCCTGTGGATAAAGTGGATATCCGGGGATATAAGCCGACTTACAAGGGAAATACACGCCAGATCGAAAGAGTTTTAAGCGAGGTTTCAAAGGCGAAGAAGCCTGTTATCTATGCCGGAGGCGGGGTTATTCTTTCAAACGCATCAAATGAACTGCGTGATTTTGCAAAAAAGACCAATATTCCTGTGACCATGACCCTGATGGGACTTGGCGGTTTTCCCGGAACAGATCCCACGTCTCTGGGTATGATCGGTATGCACGGCACTTACCGGGCAAATATGGCGGTTACGAACTGTGACCTTCTGATCGCGGTGGGTGCAAGATTTGATGACCGGATCACCGGGGATATAAATGCTTTTGCATCCTATGCAAAGATCGTACATATTGATATCGATCCCACCTCCATAAGTAAAAATATACCGGTCGATATACCTGTGGTGGGGGATGTTAAGGAGATATTAAAGGAAGCGCTCAGAATCTTAAAAGAAAGAAAGATCAAAAAGCCGGCGCGTATAAACTGGTTTAATGATATTAAAGCGTGGAGGGAAAAGCATTCTCTTGATTACAAGATGAAAGACATCATCAAACCTCAGTATGTGGTTGAAAAGATATATGAAGTCACAAAAGGGGATTGTATTATAACGACTGAAGTGGGTCAAAACCAGATGTGGGCCGCCCAGTACTTTAAATATGATAAACCCAGAACGCTTCTGACCTCAGGCGGACTCGGAACCATGGGGTACGGGTTTCCGGCAGCGATCGGGGCTCAGGTGGCATCACCAAAGTCAACAGTTATAGATATCGCCGGTGACGGCAGTATCCAGATGAATATCCAGGAGCTTGCAACAGCGGTTGAATATAACCTTCCGGTTAAGATCGCTATTTTAAACAATCATTCTCTGGGAATGGTAAGACAGTGGCAGGAGCTGTTCTATGACAGGAGATATTCCCATTCCACCTTTACCCGGCATCCTGACTTTGTGAAGCTGGCAGAAGCCTATGGTGCTGTGGGGCTGCGTACGGATAAACCCGGTGAAGTGGAGAAAGTTATAAAAAAAGCATTATCCATTGATAAGCCTGTTATCATGGAATTTATTGTTGAAAAGGAAGAGTGCGTTTATCCGATGGTTCCGGCGGGGGCACCGATCAGCAATATGATCCTGCTTTGAAAAGGGGGCAAGGATTCAAGGTTTCGAGTGAAAACACGGTTATAAGTCCTGTAGCAAAGTATTTAACCGCGAGGATGCAAAGAAACGCATTTTGTTTTTTAACTTTTAAACCTTGGTTTTTCTCAGTGCTCTTTGTGGCTTGAGCGAAGCGGGCAGTGAAGTTTGTGCTTATCAGTTTCCTTACTTCACTCTTATTTATACCCGGATATTTTGTTGAAAATTCCAACAAAAAAAGAGGTAAAAAATGCGTCATATAATTTCAGTAATGGTTGATAACAAGCCCGGTGTCCTTGCAAGGGTTGCGGGGCTGTTCAGCGGCAGAGGGTTTAATATCGAGTCTTTGTCTGTTAATGAAACTCTGGATCCGACCATGTCGCAGATGACCATTGTCACACGTGGGGATGACAGGATACTGGAACAGATAGACAAACAGCTTAATAAACTGGTTGATGTTATAAAGGTAGTTGATTATCACAGTAAAGAAAGCAATCATATAGCCCGGGAGCTGATTCTCATTAAGGTTAGTATTGATGAGAAGAAACGTTCCGAGATCCTGAGCATTATCGATATTTTCAGAGCAAAAGTTGTAGATGTGGCTCATAATTGCTATACTGTTGAAATAACGGGTGATGAAAAAAAGATAAATGCGGTCATCAACCTGTTCAGGCCGCTTGGGATAAAAGAGATCGTCCGGTCCGGAAAGGCGGCAATGTCAAGGGAGAGTAAATGAATCAGTATCAACCTAAAAAAAATTACAGAAAAAAAGGTCCCAAAATGGATACAATTAAAAAGGGCGTTTATATACTCCCGAATTTTCTTACCTCCATGGGTCTTTTTTGCGGATTTTTCTCTATTATCTCCACCATGCAGGGAGATTATGTAAGGGCGGCCTGGGCAATTGTGATTGCGGGTGTGTTTGATGGACTTGATGGACGGATCGCAAGGATGACCCATACCACTTCAAAATTCGGGCTTGAGTATGATTCACTTGCGGACCTGGTGGCTTTCGGAGTTGCTCCGGCACTTCTGTCTTATTCCTGGGTCCTGGATCAGTATGGCAGACTTGGCTGGCTGGCAGCATTTTTGTATGTGGGCTGCGGTGCAGTGAGGCTGGCGCGGTTTAATGTTATGTCGGATACAGTGAAAAGCGGTTTTTTCCAGGGGCTGCCTATCCCCGGTGCAGCCGGGATGGTGTCAACAACCGTGATTTTTTGTTTTCATTTTAATTTTGTTGATAAATTGCCCTTATCCATGATTTTTTTGCTGATGATTTTTTTGCTGGCATTTTTGATGGTCAGTTCAATAAAATTCAGGAGTTTTAAGGACCTGGATCTAAGGAGCCGGAAGCCGTTCAGCTCAGTGGTTCTGATCATTATGCTGATTGTGATTCTAGCCGCAGAACCGCAGGTCATGCTTTTCTGTATAGGTGTGCTCTATCTGTTTTTAGGTCTGTTGCTGCATATTAAGGACCTTTTAAACAGAAAGAAGATTAAAGACAGTCATATAAGTTCGGTAGAGGGAAAAGATGGAAAATAACGTTAAAAATGAAAATCTGGTAAGAATTTTTGATACAACACTCAGAGACGGTGAACAGTCTCCCGGAAACACAATGAACATCCAGGAAAAATTGCGGGTGGCAAGGCAGCTGGAGATGCTGGGTGTTGATATCATAGAGGCAGGGTTTCCGATTGCGTCACAGGGAGATTTTGATGCGGTCCGGCAGATCGCAGAGACGGTAAAAGAAAGTGAGATCGCGGGTCTGGCCCGGGCAAATGACAAGGACATTGACCGCGCCTGGGATGCTGTTAAGTTTGCGGCAAAACCGCGGATCCATACGTTTATTTCAACTTCAGAAATTCATCTCAAACATCAGCTGAGGATGACCGAAGAGGAAGTCCTGAAAGTTGCGATCAAGTCGGTTGAGCGGGCGAAAGGCTATACTGATAATGTTGAGTTTTCTGCGATGGATGCGACCCGGAGCGACCGTGATTATCTGTGTAAGGTCTTTTCTGCGGTAATCGAAGCAGGTGCAACAACACTGAATGTACCGGATACGGTTGGATATACCATTCCTGCTGAGTTCGGATCTCTGATTCGTTATGTGATGCAAAATGTCAAAAATATTTCTCAGGCTGTTATCAGTGTCCACTGCCATAATGATCTGGGGCTTGCAGTGGCGAACTCTCTGGCGGCCATTGAGAATGGTGCGCGTCAGGTGGAGTGTACCCTTAACGGAATCGGTGAACGTGCGGGAAATGCATCTCTTGAAGAGATCGTGATGATCCTTCGTACCCGTAAAGACAACCTCAATCTTGATACACGCATTGAAACTGAAAAAATTTTTCCATCCAGCCGTCTGATCACATCCATTACCGGTGTGCTGGTCCAGCCCAACAAGGCCATTGTGGGTGCCAATGCGTTTGCCCATGAATCGGGCATTCATCAGGACGGTCTGCTGAAGAACAAGACCACCTATGAGATCATGACCCCTCAGTCTGTGGGAATGGATAAAAGCAACCTGGTGATCGGTAAGCATTCCGGAAGCCATGCGTTTAAGGACCGGGTGCAGACCCTTGGCTACAACTTAAGCGATGAAGAGCTCAAAAGTGTTTTTGCAAGTTTTAAGGATCTTGCGGACAATAAAAAAGAGATATTTGACGAAGATATTGAGGCCCTGATTGTTGAGAAGGTTCTTCGTGCTCCTGATCTGTATCGGATCATAGATCTTGAAGTGAAGAGCGGTACCCGGACAACTCCTGCGGCTGTTGTTGAGATGGAAATTGGCGGAAAAAAAGTTACCGGTGAGGAAACCGGAGATGGACCGGTTGACGCGGCATTTAAAGCCATTAAAAACCTTACTGGAACAAAAAGCAATCTTCTTAAGTATATTGTAAGTTCCATTACCGGTGGCACGGATGCCCAGGGTGAAGTAACTGTCAGGCTCCAGGAGGGTGATACTGTGGTTGTGGGGCAGGGTGCGCATATGGATATTATTATGGCAAGTGTATTTGCCTACGTAAATGCGCTGAACAGACTGGAACACGCAAAGAAAATCTCCGTTCAGAGCCTGTTTGATTAACTGCTTAAACTTAATACGATATAGTAAAGCCCGGACAATTTTTGCCCGGGCTTTTTTTATTTAATACACCATGCGCTTAGCTCTATGCGCTTTATTGTTAACGGTTATACCACTTCCGCAAGATCAAGAACACACTTCTCGGTATCTTTCCAGCCGAGACACGGGTCAGTGATCGATTTTCCGTAGATGTTTTCATCAATCTTCTGGGCGCCTTCCTCAAGATAGCTTTCGATCATGAAGCCCCGGATATAATCTTTAAGCAGACTGTCGTTTGAGCGGCTCTGTAGTACTTCCATAGCGATGCGGGGCTGCTGGCGAAAATGCTTGTTGGAGTTGGCGTGGTTGGTATCTACGATAATAACCGGGTTTGCCAGACCGCGTTCTTTGTATTCGGCAGCTGTGCGTATCAGGTTCTCGTAATGATAGTTTGAAATGCAGTTTCCGTAAGGATCTACCGCGCCGCGGAGGATTGCGTGTGCGTAAGGATTTCCTGTGGTTTTAACTTCCCAGCGGTTGTGTACAAAGATATGGGAATGCTGAGCAGCGAAAATGGCGTTTAGCATGACCGGCAGATCGCCGCTGGTGGGGTTTTTCATTCCCACCGGCACATCAAGGCCGCTGGCAGTTAAGCGGTGCTGCTGATTTTCCACTGAACGTGCGCCTACGGCATTGTAGCTCAATAGATCTTCCAGATAGGGCGCATTGCCGGGATAAAGCATCTCGTCGGCTGCGGACAGTCCGGATTCTCTTAAGGCGCGAATATGCATTTTCCGGATCGCTATGATGCCTTCGGCAATGTTGGGTGCTTTGTGTGGGTTCGGCTGATGAAGCATGCCCTTGTAGCCGGTTCCGGTAGTTCGGGGCTTATTGGTATATATTCTGGGGATCAGTACGATCCTGTCCTTAACCCGATCCTGCAGACCGGCAAGGCGGGTAATATATTCGCATACCGCATCCTCATTGTCGGCTGAACAGGGGCCGATGATCAGCATAAATTTATCGCTTTTCCGCTCAAATATGTCACGGATCAGCTGGTCCCGATCCTGCTTTATTTTGATCAGATTTTCCGGCACGGGTATCTCTGTCCGGATTTCCTCAGGTAGTGGTATTTCATGTACTCGTTGAAAACTGATGACATCCTCCTATCGGATGGGTTGTAAAAAGGTTATTTACAGAATTTAACATTATAAATGACAAAAATAGAGTTGTCAATATTTGATGAAAAAGGCGAATTGACTCATATTAAAGGTAACCGAAGGACCTGGAAAAAAGTTTGAAAAACATATCGTTGCGTCATATTGAAGGTAACCGAAAGGAGACCTTGAAATATGACCATAAACTCAAAAAAAGAATAT
>Ga0207996_1000376_pt1 | contig 40829 bp, 44 predicted proteins | sample AntAceMetag02UKG_FD_184773 | JGI IMG/M metagenome (GOLD analysis project Ga0207996, IMG submission 184773) | Saline lake microbial communities from Ace Lake, Antarctica - Antarctic Ace Lake Metagenome 02UKG (SPAdes) (version 2) | ecosystem: Environmental > Aquatic > Non-marine Saline and...
ACTTACATTCATTCTTGGATTTAGGGAGTTTACAGGATCCTGAAATATCAATTGCGGATTAACGCTTTTATCTCCAAAATAATCTATTGTCCCTTTATCAGGTGGGATAAGACCTGTTATCAGCTTCCCAACAGTGCTTTTACCGCACCCGCTTTCCCCGACAAGTCCAAGTATTTCTCCCCGCCCAATATGAAAGCTCACGCCGTCGACAGCTTTTACTATATATGAATCCCTTGCCCAAAAACTCGTTTTCCTTGAGAAGTATTTCGCTACATCCTTTATAACTAAAATTTTCTGTTTCATTTTAAGAATTTTTTCCTGTCATATTATTTTCGTCATCATCCCATTTCAATGGATTATTTGAAATATATTCACGTATCGCGTCTAGCGATTGTTCATTTCGAATTACATGATCATAAAACGATCTTTGCCATATTTTGCCGGAAACATTCAAATTATTATCGTTAATGTATTTAATATATTCAAGGACAGATTTTGATTTAAACGAACGAATAATTTGAGGAATTGTAGGGGAGGGGCTTGCCCCCTCCCGCTTATTTATAATTAGAATACCATGAATATGGTTCGGCATAATAATATATTCATCTAATTCGACATTGTCGTATTGATTTTTCATATCGTTCCATTGTCTATCGATAATTTTCCCAATTATTGATAATTCTATACGGGCGCAGGTATTTTGATTACGGGCGCAGGCAAGCGGCGCCCCTACAATATTTTTATATTTCCCGAATATTTCTTCCCGATTATGCGTACAAATCGTTACATAATAATATCCTGCCATAGAATAATCGTATTCCTTCAACCTGACTGGTTTTCTCGTTGGAAATTTATCCATTTTTATTTGTCATTATGTTATGTTATTGTTTAGGTATGAAGCGAATTTTTAAAAATATTGGAATTGCTTTTTTAATTCCCATAGGAATTTATCTCCTTTTTATTTCTGGCATACTTAATTTTATTTTGCGTATATTAACCATTTTTGGGGGTATTCTTGAACAAATGACTTGGTAATTTTAATTTTCATAATTTAAATGGTTTAAATTTTTCTTGTAGTTTTATTTCACTTTTGATATGTATTCCGTACTAATTCTAAAATAAAAACAAGTTATTATTATGTAATTTTCATCTCTTCAAACATCTAACCAAATGCTGTTTTTTAACTTCAAATAAACCGGGTTTAACTTTTTTGCATATTTTGTCGGCTTCCTTGCATCTTGGGTGAAACCTGCATCCTGTGGGGAATTCTGCAGGATTTGGTACAGAGCCGGGGATCACTTCCAATTTACCCTTTCCCTTTTTGAAACTTGGCACGGATTTTAGAAGAGCTTTTGTGTAGGGGTGTAGGGGACTGGCAAAAATTTGTTTTACACCTGCCTCTTCTACAATTTCTCCTCCATACATCACTATAACGCGCTGAGCAACTTGAGCCACTATGCTTAAATCATGAGTTATCAATAGAATTGACATATTGAATTTTTTTTGCAGGGTTTTTAATAAATTTAGTATTTGTGATTGAATAGTAACATCCAGAGCAGTCGTTGGTTCATCTGCGATTAAGAGCTGAGGCTTTGTAATTAGAGCCATAGCAATCATTGCTCTCTGCTGCATACCTCCGCTGAGCTGATGCGGGTATGCATTAAATATTTTTTGCTGATCCTGCAGACAAACAGTTTTTAACATATCAATTGTGTCTTTATATGCCTGAGCTTTTGAAGTGGATTTATGTGTAAAAATAGCTTCCGTAATTTGATTCCCAATCGTAAAAGTCGGATTAAGACAAGATAGAGGTTCCTGAAATATCATGGATATATTATTCCCTCTTATTTTCCTAAGCTGTTTTGCCTCTAATTTCAGCAAGTCTATATCATCATTGAAATTTATTTTCCCTTCAACAATCTTTCCAGGCGGAGAAACTAGATTTAGTATTGAAAGAGCAGCTGTACTCTTGCCGCATCCGCTTTCACCAACAAGAGCCACAATCTCTTTTGGACGAATAGAAAAGCTTACGTCATCAATAGCTTTTAGAACCTGTTTTCCAAGATAAAAATAAGTCTTTAGATTTTTAATATCCAGTAAATTCTTCATAAAATTGTGGTCTGTTTTTTTATAACAGTAATTACTTCCTTTATACTCTCAGGTGATGTAGATGCTCCGGCGCTTATTCCAATCTTCTTTTTGTCTTTTAGCCACGCTAAGTTTATATCTTGAGCTGTCTCTATATGATAGGTTTTTACACCTGTTTCTTTGCTGACTTCAACTAATCGTTTTGTATTTGCGCTGTTATATCCTCCGATCACTATCATTACATCAGAGCGTTTTGCAAGTTGTCTAGCAGCGGTTTGTTTTTTTAGAGTGGTTTCACATATTGTATTGTATATTCTTAATTCATCAGAGTAGGGAAGTGCTGTCGTGGAGATTTCTCTAAGATTCCATATCCCTTGAGTTGTCTGTGAGACTATCCCGATTTTTTTATCACTCTGAAGTCTTTTGATATCAATTTCAGATTTGTTGCCAACAACCTGAAAATTGGTTCCACAGAATCCTACGATGCCTTTTGTCTCAGCATGATTTTTGTCTCCGATAATGATGATATGATATTTATCATTTTTTAACTGTTCAGCATATTTTTGTGCTTTCTTGACTAATGGACAAGTAGCATCAATAATTTTCAGACCTTTTTCAGCCGCTTTTTTAACCAGTTCAGGTTCAAGCCCGTGCGCAGAGATGACTAAAGCTCCTTCTTTTATGATTGAGATATCTTTGACTATCTTCAATCCTCTATTCATGAGACTCTTTACTACCTGAGGATTATGAATTAATGGTCCAAGACAATAAACATCCTGTTCTTTTTTAAGGTTGTCTTCAACTATCTTAATAGCTCTTTTTACACCAAAACAGAATCCGGAATGATCCGCTACTTCAATTTTCATTTTATATCTCTCCAATAAACTGTATTATATCAAAATAAGTCTTAATTGAAAATTCAATTGTAGGGGTTAAATTATGAAGCTTGAGGATAACCATAAGTGTTTTGTATGCGGCAAGAAAAATTCTGATGGATTAAAGATTAATTTCAAGGTTTCAGATAATAAGATTAAGGCAGAGTTTATTCCTAGCAGTTCTCTTCAAGGTTATGCGAATATAGTGCATGGCGGTATTGTGAGTACACTTCTGGATGAGGCGATGGGAAAATTAGCCTTTGAACTTGGAATTAATTGTCTTACGGCTGAAATCAATGTGAGGTTTAAAAATCCAGCTTATGTAGGCAAAAAGTATATTTTAACAGGCGAAATCTTGAGAAGAACCCACAGAATTGTATTTGCCATGTCAAAGATACAGAGTGAATCAAACCTGCTTATTGCTGAAGCAACAGGAAAATTAATTGTTGTTTAGAGAATATTGGAAAATTTCTTGTAACGAAAAAATTTATGGAGGCTGGAAATGAGCATGCAAAAAACCTATTTAACTCTAGAAGGTTATGAAAAGTTAAGAGATAAACTGAAATATTTAAGGACTGTGCGGCGCGGAGAGCTGTCCAAGGAGATAGGAATAGCTCGAAAGCATGGAGACCTAAAAGAAAATTCGGAATACGATGCAGCCAAAAATGCACAGGGTCTAAATGAGGCAAAAATCGCTGAATTAGAAGGCAAATTAAGCAATGGACGAATTATTGATTATGAAGATATTCCTTCGGATAGGGTGTTAATAGGAGCAATAGTGAAATTAAAGGATTTAGACTCAGGAGAAAAAATTCAATATACTCTTGTGTCAGAATTAGAAGCTGATTTTGCAGAGGGTAAGATTTCTGTTTCTTCTCCTGTAGCTCAAAGCCTATTGGGACATAAGGAAAATGAGATAGTTGAGATTAATGTTCCGGCTGGAATTTTAAGATATAAGATAATAAAAATATCCAGATGATAGAAAAATGAGATGTGTTTCTATTTATTATTCTCAATAAATCTGGAAAGGCACGCCTTCATTTTCTCATCATTCGAGATGAATTGTATACCAATGTTGTAATCTTTTTCTTTCTGTGAGTACCAGATTATCTGACCATCTAATTCTAAATATTTCTGAATATCCAGCACAGGGATTTTTACTTGGAGTCTTGTATTTTCTTTTATTCTAGGATATCCCACGTCCTTATGTTTCGGTATTCTTACACAAATTCCGCCAAAGCTTATATCCTTTGTGCAACCACTGTATCCAATTAAATGTTTTTCTGAATCGTCTTGCAATCTCAATTCGACACCAGTACTAACGGTATTTCGCGAATATTTTCTTCTTTCCTTATTTTGAGTGTTGTTTGCTTTTTTTTTCACATCTTCCATAAACTGAAAAAGAAAGACTTCCTTTCCTTTATTCTCTTTTGAAAGAAACTGTATACCAACTATGCTACCCTTTTCGTCCTGTGAACACCACGTCACCTGTCCGATTAGATCTAAACCCTGCTTCGTTCCATACACAGGAATTTTTACTTGAAGTTTTATCTTTTCTTTTATCTCGCGATATACTTGAGATGTTTTTATATGGATACCCGTAAGACTTATGTTTTCACAATGACCATGATATTGAATTAATGATTTCTTGGAATCGTCATGTAATCCAAACAGGACATCGGCGCTAAAAGGATATCGTGGATGTCTTCTTCTTTCTTTGTCATAGTTACACATCACATTCTTCGCCTCAGCACCACACATGCAATCTCTCCTTAATCTCTGCTATTTTTATTGAACTATAATCAACCTAAAATAAAAAAAGTTTATGCTTTATTAGAAGTCTAAACTCTCAACATACCTTGTAGCATACTACTTTAAAATTATTTTTAGTCAAGAAAAAAATTGCATTTATTTCCAAGTATTTCCGCGAAATTCTCTCTTGCCATCAATCTAAAGTTTTGTGAGCTAAACGACCTTGCGGAACTTTACCAAAAAGAATTACTTCAATTGCAAGAAGACAACAACCAATCAGGAAGATAAGTCCTTCTATGCTTCTAAAAAAAGAAAATTTTGACATACAAATATTTTACATATATAATATTTGCATGTAAAGCATTGGTTGTCAAAAAAACGCTCCGCTTTCTATCCAAAAAAAATTGATAAATGCTTTATCTGCTATAAAAAAAGTTAGAAAAATAATGAAATTTGATAATAAACAGCAAAAAAACATAGTTAATATTATTTCTGCCGACCAAGAACCAGTTTTTTTAAATTGGAGAGATTATAAATGGCAGTTAAAACATTCAATTAAAGATATTGAGACATTTGAAAAACTAACCGACATCAAATTCAGCAAAAAAGAAAAGTCTGAACTTAAAAAAACAACTGATAAATTCCCAATTTCTATAACTCCATATTATCTATCTCTCATTGACAAGGATGATTATCTGAATGATCCTGTTTTTAAGCAGTCGTTTCCTGATCCTCGCGAATTAATTTTAGAAAAATATGATATGAGTGACCCCTTGCATGAAGATAAAGATAGTCCAGTTGCTGGTATAACGCATAGATATCCGGATAGAGTTTTATTTATGATAAGCAATATGTGTTCTATGTACTGCAGGCATTGCACAAGAAAAAGAAAAGTTGGTGATGTGGATTGTATTCCATCAAAAAAAGAAATAATGAATGGTATTAACTATATAAAAAACACCTCTGCGATCAGAGATGTTCTGCTTTCCGGAGGCGATCCTTTTATGTTGTCAGATGACTATCTTGACTGGATACTGACCGAGCTGCAAAAAATTCAGCATGTTGAGGTAATAAGAATAGGAACAAGGATACCTGCTGTTTTGCCTTATCGCATAACTGACGATTTAATTAAAATATTGAGAAAACATCATCCGTTGTGGATTAATACACATTTCAATCATCCTAGGGAAATAACAGCTTCCGCAAAAGAATCGTTAAGAAAGTTGGCCGATGCAGGAATTCCATTAGGCAACCAGAGTGTGTTATTGGCAGGAGTAAATGACTGCCCGCGGATAATTAAAAAATTATCACACGACCTTGTTCAAAGTAGAGTGAGACCGTATTATTTATATCAATGTGATTTAACAGAAGGTTTAAGCCATTTTCGAACTCCAGTCGGAAAAGGCATAGAAATTATTGAAGGTTTAATAGGGCACACAAGCGGTTTCGCTATTCCTACTTATGTTATTGATGCACCGGGTGGCGCCGGGAAAATTCCTGTTATGCCGAATTATATAATCTCATGGTCAACCAATAAAATTGTTTTAAGAAATTATGAAGGCGTAATTTCTACTTATAAAGAACCAGATTCTTATGAGCCTATTTTTTGCGATAGAAATTGCGCTGATTGTAAGTTGCAGTTAAAACTTGACTCAGCAGAGGAAATCAGAGCTACAGGAATTGGGAAATTATTGGCAGATTATGATAAAACTATTTCTTTAACACCAAAAGGAACGAATAGAATGGCAAGAAGAACAGATGAAACAGGAACAAGGAGTGATGTTGTTGTTAAAATAGGAAACTCTACAATACAACACGGAAAAGAAAATAATCGCATCTATTTGATGAAGCTTCACAAAAGTGATATCCCCGGAATTATAACAAAATTAGAACTTTTGGCAATAAACAATAGATATACTAAGATTTTTGCCAAGGTTCCTATTTCGGTAAAACAGATTTTTATGGACAACAAATACATTGTAGAAGCTCATATTCCGAAGTTTTATAAAGGTAACGAAGATGTGTTGTTTTTTGCAAAGTATTTCTCTCTGGCAAGGAAAACAAATAAAAATAAAAAGCAAATGACAAAGGTGCTAAAAATTGCTTCTAAAAAAAGTGGTGTTCCCAAATCTCTTCCTTTAAATACAGATTTTCATTGCAAAAAAGCAAAACTTCGAGATGCCGACGAAATGGCTGAGATATATAAACAAGTATCCGAAACATATCCTTTCCCAATTTATAATGCAGATTATATTCGCCGCACAATGCAAAAAAATATTGAGTATTTTGGAATATGGCACGATGATACAATTGTAGCTCTTGCCTCTTCTGAGATGGACTTAGATATGTTGAATGTGGAAATGACGGATTTTGCTACCTTGTCCGGGTATAGAGGCAATCATTTTGCAATACACTTGCTGAAGAAAATGGAAGAAAAGGTGAGAAAGCGAGGAATGAAAACTGCTTATACAATTGCTCGCTCTGTCTCCTATGGAATGAATGTTACCTTTGCAAAAAGTGGATATACTTTTGCGGGAACTTTAGTCAACAATACCCACATATCCGGCAGCTTGGAAAACATGAATGTTTGGTTCAAAAATTTGGTTAAATAGTTGAATGGGTAAATATGTATAGAAAAATGTTACGAATAATCGTTGCGCTAATGGTAACGATTATGAGTTCTGTTTTCATAAATCTATCTGCAGAAGAAAATGCAACATTTACGATAGCTTTAACAGGTAAATATCCTCCTTTTAATTTCTATTCGAATAAAGGAAAGTTAGTAGGTTTTGATGTTGACACAGCAAAAAAAATATCAAAACATTTAAATCGAAAACTTGTTATTGTTCCCACGGAATGGGATTCTATAGTAGCAGGGCTGCTGTTTAAAAAATACGATGCAATAATAGGTTCAATGGCAATAACACCTGAGCGCGCGAAGAAAGTAAACTTTTCTATCCCTTACTACATATCCGGCGCTCAACTGTTCATACACAAAAGGAATAAAGAGAAAATAAAAAAAATAACCGATCTTTACGAAAAAAGGGTCGGTGTTGGATTAGGTGAAACTTATGAACACTACCTGAGAAAAAACCATCCGAGTATAAAAATTGTTACTTACAAAAGCACAGTAGATATTTTTATGGATATGCACAATAACAGACTGGACGGATTTTTAACAGATAGGCTTGTCGGCTTATATCAGATTAAAAAAGGGCATATGCCTTTTATCCCAGCTGGCCAACTCTTATATGAGGAAAAAATGGCTATTCCTGTAACTATTAATAACACTGAATTACTGACCAATATAAATAAAGCATTAAAGAGAATGAAAGAAGATGGGACTTTTACAAAACTCCACAAGAAATGGTTTGGAAGTGCTTCAGTTAGCGATCCAAAAGCCGGAAGAGACATGAGAACAGAGGTAATTATAAAAAAACTCGCACAGGGTTTTGCTATTACACTGTTCGTTGCGTTTATTTCTATCTTGTTCGGGTTTATTCTGTCAGTCCCCTCAGGCATTATTCTTAACGGCAAAAAAACTTTCTTATACCATATCTTAAGATCGTCTAATGATATTATAAGAGGAATACCACTTCTTATACAGCTCTTTTTTGTCTATTTTGGTGCTCCACAGATAGGAATAACTCTTGCTCCCATTCAAGCAGCAATAATAACTTTGACAATCAATTCATCTGCCTATATGTCTGAAGTGATAAGATCAGGATTTATGGCTGTTGACCATGGTCAGAATCTTGCAGGAAAAGCGCTTGGATTGACAAAACTGCAGGTCTTTAGACATGTAATTTGGCCTCAATCCTTTAGAGTGTCTCTTCCGCCTCTTGTAAATTCAGTAGTGGCCTTAATGAAAGACACAGCTTTAATTGCTATGATATCCGTAGGGGAAGTTATCAGGGAAACTCAATCAATAATCAGCGTAACATATAACCCGATAAAATATTACTTTATTGTTGGAGCTATGTTTTTTATTTTTACATTCCCCTTAATGAAAATGGCTAACAAATTAGAAAAGAATATTAAAGAAAGAGGATTTACTCATGCTTAAGATTGAAAATTTAACTTATACATATCCTAATGGAACTACTGCTCTGGAAAACATTAATACAGAAATTCAAAAAACACATATTTTTGCAATAATGGGGTCAAGCGGTTCAGGAAAAACAACTATGTTAAACTGCATAGGTAAGTTTCTAAAACCTGATACAGGCAGCATACTAATCAACGGCAAAAACATATATAACATAGAAGAAAGAGTATTGAGAGAAAAAATCGGCATTGTTTTTCAACAGCTTTATCTTTTTCCTCATCTTACTGTTCTGGAGAATATAATATTAGCGCCGATGAAGGTACTAAAACAGGATAGAGAAAAGGCAAAAAAAGAAGCTGTGAAAACACTTGAAAAATTAGGAATTAATGAACTAAAAAACAGTTATCCGTCACAAATAAGCGGAGGACAGGCTCAACGTGTTGCTATTGCGCGCGCATTAATACTAAAACCATCTTACCTGCTACTTGATGAACCTACCTCTGCTCTTGATGTAAACACAACAGGTGAATTTGGAAAGTGGCTTGTAAATTTAAAAGAGGAAACAACATTCGTTATTGTTACTCATGATGTACCGTTCGCAAGTGAAATCGCAACATCGGGAGTTTTAATGGCAAACGGCAAAATAGAATGTGCCGGAAACATTAAGGATATTTTAAAAACTCTAAATATTAAGACATAACCTTTCTGAAAATAACAATAAAGGATTTACCCTAAATGTTTAATTTTACTCAAATAATTTCTACCACTGGTTACGGAATTCGGCAACAGAAGCGGAAAGAAGTTTAAGAAATCTAGTCATCACTCTCCGCCTCCCTCAAGATAATGCTCGTAGATCTCTTCTGCGCTCAAAGCCTTATTGTAAATCCTGAGTTTGTCAATTGCGCCGCTGAAATAATTACTACCCGCTTTACCAATATTTAAAGAATGATATAGGCTGAAATCATAACTATTTAACGTTTCTGACAGTAATGTCTGGTCATCACCATCAATATATAAATGCCCATCTACTCCACAATCAACTGTAGCAGATATGTGATACCATGTATCAACTTCAGGTGCCCAAGCTGTTGATAGAAAAGCCCAATAACCATTTGTGCCATAATCAGAATATGCAGCGCATCTCAGGTAGAAGTTCTCACCACTTTTATAACATTGTAGATAAAAACCATTATTCTCATCTCCATATATTACCTATAACTCTAAATAGCAATAAATGCAATACAATAAATTACGGTTTTTTTAAGAAATATATGGAAGAGTTATGTTTATATTTACAGTTCGGGAACCGGTTGAATCAAATCATATGGGGGTTCAGGCTGTTTTTATACGGGAAGAGAAAGATGGTAAAATAATATTTGAGACCAAAAAAGATAGAATAGTGATTGATGAGAAGCCCCCTGACTATTTGCAAAGCGGCGGAGGATTCGGGAATACGATCCAGCTTGATGATGGTACTCTGCTGACACCATACTCTCATATTACTTTGCTGATGAAGAGATAATACAAGAAATGAAGGATGGTTCCTATTTCGAGGAACATAATTTTAAAAAAACAAGACTTCAAGCTGCGAAACATAACGCATGGGCAAACGGTTTCAGTTATCAGTCTCTATTGAATAAGAATGATTCCCTAAAAAGGCATTGTTACCTTACCAGTTGTCAGGTTCTTGGTAAAGCGGGAGCGATAGTCGAGCTTGCAAGATGGCGGTTGCCGAAAGACAAGGGTTAGGAATATATGAAGAGAAAAAACGAAGAAGGGATTGAGCAAAGAATTTGAGCATATGCTCAAACATTAAGGAGACAAATTTCATGAACTCTTATCAACGCATAATGTTGGCAATAGAACTTAAGCATCCTGACCGTGTTCCAATTGTAGAATTTGTCATTGACCCGAAAGTTTATAAAGCACTAGTTCCTGGAGCAAAGTCTCAAACTGATTTTGAGGAATATTTTGATTTTGATGCTGTATGCTGTGGAGTAAAATTCAATAAAGTGAAAGAAAATCAGGATGGTTCTTACTATGATGAATGGGGAGTTTTTTATAAACCTTGCCAGGAATTGATAGATCATCCTGTTAAATGACCTATTGAAAAACCTGAAGATTTAAAAAATTACAATTCCCCAGACCCTGATTTATCAGGCAGGCTTGGGAGACTGCCTGAACTTGTTAAAAAATTCAAGAATAAAAAAGCCATAATCTTTCACCAGAGAGCTGCTTTTATGTGGTCGGCATATTTGGCCGGAATGGATAATTTATTAGTTAATTTTTTGCTTGAGCCTGAATTTACGCATAAACTCATGGACAAGGTTCTTGATGTAAATATTGAAATTGCACGAAATGCCTTACGATCCGGAGCTGATATAATAGTGTTAGGAGATGACTATGCATCAAACAATGGACCGCTTTTTTCTCCCACGGTTTTTAAAGAATTTATCTTGCCAAGATTGAAAAAGAATGGTAGATGTTATTCATGAGGAAGGAGGAAAAGTTATAAAACATTCTGATGGCAACCTGTGGAAGATTATAGATGATATAGTTAAAACCAATATTGATGGACTTAATCCCATGGAGCCGGTTGCAGGAATGGATATTGGCGAGGTTAAACAGAAATATGGAGATAGAATATGTTTGATAGGGAATTATAGATTGCGGAGATCTTCTATCAAATGGTTCTGCGGAAGAGGTTGAGAAAGCGGTAAAGGAGTGTATTCTGAAGGTTTCATCCGGTGGTGGGCACATAATGTCTTCCTCAAACAGCATTCATTCGTCAGTAAATCCCGAGAATTATCTGACAATGATTAAGGCAGTAGAAAAATATGGAATATATTCACATATAACAAAAATCAGGAAATAATAAAAAGGAGAGCAAATCATGACAAATAAAGGGGGAAAGAAAATGCAAGATGGTTTAAGAATAATTAATCCTGAAAAATTATCAACATCAGGGAAAATCCCCTGTGATAGAATTCAGGTTGGCGGCAGGATGGGATACAAGCCCAACATGGTAAGATTAAGTGACGGCGAATTGCTGATGACCAATTTTCACACACATTTTGAGGTAAACAACGATGGGAGCATGTGTGAACATATTGTTTTACATCGTTCATCCGATGCCGGCAAGACCTGGATATCACAACATTACGATCATTTGTGGGGGCGGGAGCCCTACTTGAATGTCTTTTCAGATGGCACCCTGATTATTACGACCCACTTTTTGACTGAGGATGTTCGCAATCAGACCGGACACTGCAATGTCTGGCTCCATCGCTCTGAAGACCGAGGACATACTTGGAAGAGCCGGAATCTGGATATTGATCAGATTCCGGCAGATGTCAGCGCTACTTATTCAAGCAGAAATATAATTGAGCTTGATGACGGATCATATGTGATGGGAGTTGGTTGCGGGAATGACAATGATTTTCTTTTTATATCAAAAGACAAAGGTACCAGTTGGAAAATCGCAAAGATGCGGATCTCCGGGTTTGATAACAATTCCTATAAATATTCCATTCTTCAGGAAGGAATATTTTTCCGGACGAACTCAAACCGAGTTCTGTTATTTGCGCGATGCGATATTCGACAGATGAACTTTGATAGAAAAATTCCCGGTCTTCCTGAATTCGATTTTTCTGAAACATCGGATTCAGATCATTACGATGTTGAAATAATTTTCGAATCAAAAGACAACGGTATCAGTTGGGAACCGCTTAACGCTGTTCCTCTGGTCGGTTGCATGTATCCGTCCATCTGTGATTCGGGTGGTGGCAAATATCTATTCACATTTACCCAGAGAATTCCCAATGAGAAAATGCGTATGGGGGTTTACGCTTTTTTTCTGGAGGAACAGGAAAATGGTTTCATGAAATCAGATCCTGGACATGATCTGATTGTCATTGATGAGAAGACCCCTGACTATTTGCAAAGCGGCGGAGGATTCGGGAATACACTGATGCTTGATGACGGGTCGTTTATCACTCCCTACTCATATTTAGATGCCGATCCGGAGATTGAGGAGTTGATGAAAACCGGTCGTTTCCGTGACCAGGACACTTTTAATTTCTACAGAGACAAAGCCCTTCAATATTATCGTGGATGGGTCAATCATGTAACTTGGGAGAGGACGATTAACGTGGATCATATTTTGCAGTATCATCATTTTCTCGGATGCTGTAGAGTATTGAATCTTTGCGGACCGGTAACTGAAGTCGCCAAATGGAAGTTGGTTCCCTGAAACAATCAATATCAAGAATTAAATTACAATTAAAATGACAAGGAGGTTTTTATGACTAACCCAGACATTTATCAACGCACAATGATTGATGTTTTGACACCTGAGCTAATATGAAGAAGACTGAATTACACGGCGTTATTGTCCCGCTGATTACACCGGTTGACAGCGATGATCGGGTAGACGAGAAATCTCTCAGAAAACTGGTGCGATTTTTGCTTGATGCCGGTGTGCACGGCTTATTGGCAGGCGGCTCATCAAGCGAAGCTCCACTTTTGACGACGGATCAATGGTGTCGAATGATGAAAATTATTTTAGATGAAACAAAAGACACTGTTCCTTTGATAGGCGGCGTGATGGAGACCTCTACCAATAGGATAATTGAGCGGATACATATTCTGACGCAGATCGGTTATTCCAATTTTGCTGTTACGCCGTCGTATTATATTTCACTGAAAACCGATGACGAATTTCTGCGTCTGTATGGCAGGTGTAAAGAAGCCATCGGCGACAATGAGATGATCGTCTATAATATTCCTACTTGCGTTGGTTCGTCCCTGTCAGTTAAAGTTATATGTGAAATAGCTGAGCGAGGTTGGACGCGGTATTGCAAGGACAGTTCAGGAGATTTCGCATTTTTAAAAAATCTGATAAACAATGGGCGCGACATAAATCTTAAAGTTTTTTATGGCGGAGAGGCGTTTGTTCCTGAAGCTTTACTGTGTGGTGTTTGTGGCATAATTGCTATAACCTCAAACTACGAACCTCAAACGTTTGTTCATGCTTACAATGCGACCGTCAATCATAATAACACTGACGAATTGCTTCGGCTGAACAAGAGAATATTGTTTTTGCGGGAGTTGTTGTTTCTGGCAGGTTCATGTTGGATCAGTGGAACAAAATATGCAGTTTCGACATTGGGGAAAGGCAATGGCAAACCCGTATGTCCCCTGCAGCCATTGAATCAAAAACAAAAAAACGTCATAAATCGACTGACAAATATGTGATTTCAAAAGTAGGCAAATAAATAATAAAGGAGCAAAAACGAGAAATCTGTATCTTGATACATCTTCTGCAACAAAACCGCACAGATTTTTCGACGAAAAGGACCCTCTGCTAACTCGGTGGATTCGGTATAAGCAACTCCATCATCATCATGCAGCCAACCATTTTGCTTCATACTTCTGTCGGAATTCATTGAGGCACAAGGATAAGTTAGTGCTAACGGAAAGATCAAATTAGCCCTAATGGTCCATATATCCCCGTTTCCGATAATTTCTGTGTCCTTATCAAGTAGATGATCTTTCCCTTCCATTGTCCCTCTCACTATATTAGACAACTCTCCAAGCAAATCCTTTGAATTATTTTTAGTATACATCAGAGTTATAGAACGCTCAACCGATTTTGAGTCTTAAATTCAAATTAAGGATTTTCCGTAACCCATTACCAGCCAGTCAGATAGCACCGCAGTAACTCGACTTGCAAATTTTTAGAAGTTCATTATGTTTCATTATGTTTACTGCTGTTTACTTATGTTTAGGACTTTTTTGGTCACTATTTGGTCACAAGAATCATCCTGTGAGTTTTTATCCAAATCGAAATTTTGCTGTTGGCATGTTGTTATACTACTATTATATCTACAACTCTATTAAACATAGCTTTTACAGTTAAATCCAGATTCACAGTACGGGCAGCGACTGTCTGTAATTTCCTAATAAAGTTCTGCAACACGTTTATTATTGACGTGAATATTTTTGCGAAATTTCTTGCCATCAATATAAATTTTTGTATAATGCAGTCTGTTGTTTATTTCGGGCCCATAGCTCAGCCTGGTTAGAGCGCCGGACTCATAATCCGTTGGTCCAAGGTTCAAATCCTTGTGGGCCCACCACTCAATTTATCTAAGCGCAATCGGTTTTCCGAGAATTTCTGACATTATAATTCCCATTTTAGCGTCAGATATTCCAACCGACAGTGTAGAGGTTATCTCTTCCGACTTCCAAGAATAGTCCTCCTCTGACGCAACTTCAGAAATTATTTCTAATTTCTTCTCCACAGGCTTTTTAAATTCTTCTTCGGGGATTTCTTCAAACTCGTTTTTAATAAGTTCAGGCTGAATATACTCTTCTTCAACAAGTTCAGGTTGAGTATACTCCTCTTCAGGTGCCTGTTCAAACAGTCTGTTAATGGATTCCTGAGATTTCTCTTCTTTTACAAGATCAAGCTCTTTAAGAAACCCCCTAACTGCGTCCCGATTTGCCTCATAAACAGGCTCTTTTGGTGCTTGATGAGTCTCCTGATTCCTCTCAAAGTCAAGTTTTGGAAATTCTTCAGAAGGCCTTCTTTGTGGGCTATAAGATGTACGGCTCTGGGCATTTTTCATCTCAGAGAATTTCTTTGCGATCTTGACAACCCACACGCCAAAAAAGACTACAAAGAACAGTATCTTGATTGCTGAGCCCATGTTATCACCTTATTCTTTTTTTGATTTTGTTTCATTTGTGCCATCTGCAATCGAATCTCTCATCCCAGTATCAGCCTGAATATTCTTCATCTTGTAGTAGTCCATAATACCAAGATTTCCTTTTCTAAAGGCGTCTGCCATTGCCTTCGGAACTTCTGCTTCTGCTTCTATAACTTTTGAGCGCATATCAACAACCTTTGCTTTCATTTCCTGTTCTGTTGCAACAGCCATAGCGCGTCTACTTTCCGCTTTAGCCTGAGCTATCTGTTTATCTGCCTCAGCCTGTTTTGCCTGAAGTTTTGCGCCAATATTATCTCCTACATCCACATCTGCAATATCAATTGAGAGTATTTCAAACGCAGTACCCGCATCAAGCCCTCTCTCTAATACCTTTTTAGATATCATGTCCGGATTCTCAAGCACTCTCTTATATGTTTCTGCTGAGCCGATCGTTGTAACAATTCCTTCTCCAACACGAGCAATAATCGTCTCTTCAGTCGCTCCTCCAACAAGCTGCTGGATATTGGTCTTTACAGTAACTCTGGCTTTTGCTCTTAGCTGGATTCCATCCATTGCCACTGCGGCAATAGTTGAAGCGCCTTTAGCAGGGTCCGGACAGTCAATTACCTTTGGCATTACACTTGTTTGTACAGCTTCAAGAACATTTCTTCCGGCAAGGTCAATTGCAGTTGCCTTTTTGAAGTCCAGAGCTATTTCTGCCTTACTGGCTGATATTAAAGACTTGACAACACTTTCCACATGATATGTGCCGCTTGCAGGTTTTCCCATTATTGGCTGACCATCCGAAGCCAAATAATGCGCTTCAAGCTCATCGGATGATATGTCCAATCCTGCTTTTACAGCCATAATTCTAGCATTAACTATAGTGCTGGCTGGAACGCCTCTGAGTCTCATAACAACAAGTTTTACCATGCTGACCGGCGCGCCTGATACCATTGCTCTTAGCCATAGGCTAAAGAATTTAGCAATAACTATTACAAGCAAAACAGGCACTGCTATAAGTACGAACTTTAATATTCCCATCTTTTTTTCTCCTTTTTTGGTTATTAATTTTAGATTTTTCTTACAACAATTTTCTTTCCGCTGACCGTCACCACCTTTACTTTTTCGTCTTTCTGGATATATCCTCCTTCCGTTACAACATCAAACTTTTTTCCATTGATATTAGCCTTTCCCGCTGGTCTCAAGAGGGTCAAGGCAACTCCTTCCTTATCTTTTATATCCTCCAAGCTGTCATGAGAGACAAATCCTTCGTTTCCACTCTCTTTTTTAGAGAGAATAACATATTTGCCGAACTTTGTCTTTGGCAAAAACTTTAGTGCAAGTATTATTGCTATTCCTGCAAAAACCAGTTCCAGAATCAAAGCATAAAATCCTAATGAGGGATAATTTTTGAAACACAAGAATATACTGCCAAATATTGCCAGAGCTCCGCTAAGTCCGAATATTCCTCCAGGCACAAAGATTTCAATAAAGATAAATGCTATTCCTGTAATAAATAGAACAATTATGGTCCACATTTAATTATTTCCTTTGCACAAGAATTCTGTTTCCCTCAACTTTCTCAACAACAATCTCAGTTCCTTCTTCAATAAAATCTCCGTCAGTCATTACGCTCCATAGTTTATCGTCTATCATTGCCTTGCCTGCAGGTCTGAGATTTGTATGAGCAATTCCTTTCTTTCCAGTCAAAGTATGCATCTCTACAGAAGAAGCATTAAACCCTTCTTCCTGTTTTTCTGAGGTGTATAGAGCAAGATGACTCAATAGCCCCTTATTCTTAGGAAGCGCCCTTAGCAGTAAAACAAATATTGCTCCTGAGGTTAGGATTGCTCCGCCAATTGTATAAAGCGCGGTATTCAATAGATTAAATTCCCATGAGAACTGCGGAATCGGATGTTTTACAAGCGCAAGATATATTCCTGCCAGAATACAGAGCATTCCGCCTGCTCCGACAAATCCGAATCCAGGTGTTATAAACAGCTCAGTAAATAACAGTATAATTCCTATAAGGAACAAAACTATATCCATAGTATTTGCAAGTCCGACAATATAGTGTCCCCAGAAAAACAATGCCAAAAATATTACACTTATAGTTCCGCCAACTCCCCATCCTGGCGTTTTTATTTCAAATAAAAGCCCAAGGAATCCAAGCGTTAAAAGTAATGAGCTTGCAATCGGATGCGTCAGGAATCTTACAACATGTTCTGCCCAATTAGTACGTGTCATTTTAATAGTGGATTTGTTTAGATTAAATAGTTTTATTATCTCATCAATAGACTTCGCCTCGTTTTTTGCAAGGCCTGCTTCTATAGCTTCAGAACCTGTGAGTGTAACTAGTTTACCTTTTCGTGTTATCTTCTTGATTTCAATGTCAGGGTCAACCATTGCCTCTGCCAATTCAGGGGAATGATTATTCTGCTCTGCTGCTGCTCTAAATGCTGAGCGTACAAAAGATATTTCCTTTTCACTTGTTTTTTGTTGATTCATACCGGCAAAACCAATTTTAACAGGAGAAGCTGCTCCTATCATACTGCCTGGGGCAACAATTATATGTTTGCAGGACAAAGCAATAAGAGCTCCTGCAGATATTGCCCTTGGGTTTACATAGGCTATCGTGAGCATCTTGAGATTCGAAAGAGCGTCTTTTATATCTACTGCCGCGTCAACTCTGCCGCCATATGTTTTAATATCTAGAATAATTGCCTTAGCGTCTGCTGCTTCTGCTTCCTTAACCGAACGTTTAACAAAGCTTGCAAGTCCAAGATCAATCATCCCATGAACAGGAATCACATATACATCTCCGTCTTCAGCATGCAGAATTTGAGGACAGGCACATAGCAAAAATAAAGGCAAAAATAACGATGAGATAAAACTTGTTTTAAATTTTCTCATTCCAACTTTATCCTTTAACATCCCTCAGGTTTCTGAACATCGGGACATAAACTGCTGTTGACACTATCGCAGCCAAACCTCCTGCTATTCTGAGAAGTTGGGCTTTCAAAGCAGCGGAGCCGCCCAGTACGGCATATAGAATACCAAATGGTACGCATATACATATTCCATACACAGTTGCACATACAAGTAATGCCCAAAGTACATACCACCAGTTGCCTTTTACAAGCTGTTTACTCCTTTTTAGAGCAGAGGTACTTCCAATTCCTTCAATTATGCATACGTAGGGAGCAAAACCGAACCAGATAAAAAATATAATTCCAGGGATAATTAACAGTAAAAATCCTCCAACTGTTGCCAGACAAAAATGATTACCCATGCATACGAAAATATTTTTTTGAGACCTGTTTTGTAGGATTCTTTAATATTTACGGTTTTGCCATCAAGAATATTATTTATTGCAAAAATCAATCCTATGGAAGCAACCCAGTCGATGATAATCACAGGGAATATTAATTCTTTAGAAATAGCTGTTAAACATCCTACTAGATAAAGTGCAGCAATTCCAAGAAGAACGACTATGTTATTCTTTATTATTGACCAACTTATTTTCAGTAGCTCTCCAATTGACAGAAGTTCTTTTGTCTGTGAGGCTGGTTGTGGTTCTGCGGGTGGAGCAGTAGAAGTGAAAGCATCCTTAATTTCAGAGACTGAGGATGCAGCAGCCCAGTCATCCATGCCAGGTCCTTTGATAAGATCTGTTCGTAGAATTCTTTTCTCCACGACCCATCTCTTCAGAGTCTCTAAATTCACGGGACCGTACTCTTTGCCATCATGCGCTTTTATATACCATTGTGAAGAAGATTCATTATCCATAATATTTCCTCCCTTATTTTTCTAAAATTAAGCATATACCATAGACCTCATAACTTACAAGACAAAAACCATTTCAATACATCAAATCTCACAAAATCTCAAGCGCTTTTTGGGCTTCTTCCTCTTTAACTAATAACCGCGCTCCACCAGTGCCAAATAATAAATGAGGATACCAACCACCACAATCATCAGCAGAAACAGTAGCTTCAATATCTCTGTTTTCAAGAAAACTCTTTGCAAGCTCGGCTTCTATTCTGTTATTAAAGTTTTTGATGCAAATTAAATCTGCCATTGCTTAAATTAAGTGTTCCTCGGATTCCCAAAAATCACTTGGGGAAACAATATTAATATCATTGTATATATTTGAAGACATCTTGATCTGTATAGATTCCCTGAGTTAGCGCCTTTGCCATCATTCGATTGCGAAGAGCCCTGAATTGGCGAAAAAATTTGCCTAATTTTTTCTTAACCTGTTTAGACATGCCGACCGTTATGGTTTGTTTCATTTTGCGTCTCCTACAATAGATTCTATACAGAATTCAGGTTCTGTCAATACATCAAATTGCTTCATTCCCTCTCTTCTCAAGAGAGGGTTAGGGTGAGTTTTTCAATTACATCATCCAAAGAATTCTCTATTTCTTCATTTTTAAAACGAATAACTTTGATCCCCAACTGATTAATAATAAAACTTCTGAATTTATCATAATCTTTTTGTTTTTCATGAATACTGCCGTCTACTTCAACAACTAATTTACATTTATGACAATAAAAGTCCGCAATAAAAAAACGTTTCTGTTCATCGCATTCAAAATTAATTGGATATTGACGATAAAATTTTCTATTTTTAATTCCTCTATTTCTTACGACTTGCCAAAAAATCTTTTCTGCGTTTGTGTTGTTCTTGCGAAGATTTCTGGCAACTTGTTTGATTGTGGTTTTCAACTCATCCCCTGGCCCCTTCTCTTCCAAGAGAAGGGGAAGACAAGAGATTTCTGCTCTTTTTCCTCTCTTCTCAAGAGAGGGTTAGGGTGAGTTGAGAACGGAAAAACACTATTGCCCACAGAGCTAAATTAGCGTAGATTCCTGCCGCTGCATCATCAAGCATTACTCCCCAGCCATATGGAAGTTTCTCTAACGATTTGGCAGGAAATGGTTTAAGAATGTCGAATACGCGAAACAATATGAATCCTGCTACAATGTAAAATAAACCGAAAGGAACCATCGCTAATGTTATTAGAATACCAAAGACCTCGTCAAGAACGAATTTCCTGCAGTCTTTTTTATCAAATGTTTCTTCTGCTTTTTTACCAATAAGAATTCCTATAACAAATAATAAACCAATTATGAGAAAATATAATTCTAATGAACAATAACGAGAGAGAAACCAATACAATCCCAATCCTGCCAGAGTGCCAACAGTTCCGGGAGCGTATGGAGAGTATCCAACAAAAAAGACAGAAGATATTAGTTTAATTAAAATTTTCATTGGTGAGCAGCTTCTCTAATAAGGTCTTTGTGCTCTATCACATAACCTACACCGGAAATAACAGAAAAAATCACAACAACCCCCATGATCCATGTTAAGAGATAGTGCATCCAAATATCCAGCGGTTTAGCATGCCATAAGACATTTTCCCATGAATTAAATACTATCATGGTATCTTTTATGCAAAGAGCAATAAGCGTGATTATTATAGCTGTTATTTGAGAGGCGGTTTTATGTTTGCCAAGAAGTCCTGCGCTTATTATAACGCCTTTGGTAGCTGCCAGATTACGAAGACCTGTAATGATAAATTCTCTACTTATTATTATAACAAGCATCCATGAAGGGAAGAGTCCCATGCCCACGAATACAATAAGAGCAGATGTTACAAGCAACTTATCCGCAACCGGGTCCATTAACTTTCCGAAATTAGTTGTCTTCTTTTCTCTGCGGGCAATAATTCCATCAAAAAGATCTGTAAGAGATGCCAGAATAAAGATAAACAATGCTATATATTTACCAGTGGCAATGTAGACTAAGTCATTAGAAACATAATTTACCAACATGGCAATAATAAGAAACGGAATAGCCAGTATACGTATAAATGTTAATTTATTAGGCACATTCATTGTTGAGTATGTATCCCATCTTTTGTCACAACAACCTTTCCAATAACCTGTCCTTTTTCACCAAGAACCGGCATTTTTTCACCATTTAATTGCATTGCAACACCTCCGGCATTTCCTATTCTGAAATGAAATTTTTCTTTTGCATACAATGTTTTTTCATCTCCCTTATATAATGTGCCTTCAAATAATTTTTTATCGTCAGCAAAGATTCTAATCCATGTTTTATCCATTGTTATGAATTTTAATTCCAACGGATCGCTTATGTTTTCAACATAACTATCAACTACATCAATTATGCCGGTATCTACAGAAACGGGGATTATTAGACCGGTATCGTCTGTTACTAATCCTGAATCTGCTATATCTGCCAATGGTGAAACCGATATGTTCATATCAGACTGATCATACTTTTCTTCAGGAGTGATTATGTTAACAGTATTGACAAAATATCTAACTGCAGAAATACCTGCTATTAATAATATTAAAGTTAATCCTATAGCGGAGAAAAGCAATATCTTCTTTTTTGTTTTTTTATCTATGTTTTTTGCTTTACGGCTGTGAGGAGATTTGGAGCATTGATCATGCTGTGCTAAGAGTTTCTCCGTATCTAAGCCAAGAAAATTTGCGTACCCTCTTAAAAATATTCCCGCATATTCAGGGGATGGCAGACTATTTGTATCATCGTTCTCCAACGCTTTAAGATATTCAGGATTTATTTTTATTTGTGTATATACATCCTGAATCCTTAGTTTTTTTTCAAGCCTTGCTTTTTTTAATACCTTTCCAATGGATTCCATGACCGTTAAAATTTCCTTAGTTGTTTTAATAATTTGTTTATTTTGGACTTAATGAGCACTCTGTCATCCTTAAATATTCTGTATTGCTCCTTAATATAATCCGATATCTTATTTGATTCTTCCAGTTTTTTATATCTATTATCCAATTCAAGAAATTGTTCCTGAAGAGAACTAGCAGTTTCTCTCAGAGTGTCTCTTTCGCTTTTTATGTTCTGAATTTTTTGAAGCGTCTCCTGTATCTTTTGGTCTAAAACTTCTAATTTTTCGTCCAATATTTTCCTACTTTCTTAAGGTGATATTTAATTGAGATATAAGCTGACACTCTATCTTTGAATGAGCATGATTTACTTCATCATCAGTAAGCGTTCTTTTGCTGGAACGATAACAAATTGAATATGCCATACTTTTATGCCCAGAGGAAATTTGCTTGCCGCGATAGATATCAAACAGTTTAATATCTTCAACAATCCCTCCGCCAGCTTTCAACATTACGTTCATAATATCGGCATTAGAGACATTTTCTTTAATCGTAAAAGCTATGTCACGCTCACTGGCCGGGTATTTTGGAACTGCCTTAAAAATAGGGGACAGGTTTATGTGTTTTGATAAACCAGAGAACTCAATCTCAAACAAAAACACTCTCTCGTCGATGTTGTGTTTTTCCAGTATACCACTGTTAATTTCTCCAATAATACCTACTTCGCATCCCTGAATATCTATGTTCGCTGAGCAATCTTGAGCAAATACCGGATGTCTTTTATAGCATAGGCAATGATCTTTAATCCCAAGTCTATCCAAGGTTGTTTCCAATATGCCTTTAATATCAAAGAATGAGACATTTCCTACAACTCCACAACATAGACATGTTTTTTCATGATATAAAGAACCATTTTCAAAGAATACCTGTCCGAGTTCATATAATTTAATTTCGGGAAGAGATTTGTTTAAGTTTCTTTTAGCTACACTCAGTATCCCGGGTATTAGACTTGTTCTCATTATATTTTGGTCTTCTCCCATTGGATTGGTGATTTCCACTCCATCAGAAGGCAGACCTATTTTGTCCAAATTCCCTGAACTGAGAAAACTAGAAGTGTATATTTCGGACATACCGCATGAAGATAGTATGTTTTTTAAAGCATCTGTTTGTTTTTCAATCTCTCGCTTACCCAATGAACTGGTTTGACCTCTAGGCATTGTAATATCAATATTATTGTATCCGTAGATGCGGGCAATTTCTTCAATTAGATCTATTTCCCTGTTAACATCTCTGCGATATGTAGGAACCAGTATATTGAGACTATTCACGCCGTCTTGTTTGATTTCAAAACCAAGATTTAGAATTATGTCCTTTAACTTGTTCTTAGGTATGTCAATCCCTAAGATTCTCTTTATCTGATGTATCCGAAGTAGTATGTTCTGCTTGTTGGATTTTTTTGGATAGATATCCACAATCTCCTTTACTGATTTCCCTTGTGCGATTTCCTCTATGAGATAAGCCGCTCTATTGAGTGCAAACACAACTCCGTTTGGATCCACGCTTCTTTCAAAACGGTACGATGATTCCGAGGATAATCCAAATGTTTTAGACGTCCTTCTTATACATCCGGCATAAAAATAGGCACTTTCCAAAAATATATCTATTGTTTGCTCATCTATCTCAGAGCCAATACCCCCCATAATACCCGCAATGGCAATAGGCCCTTTTTTATCCGCTATTACCAGCATATCCGAAGAGAGCTGTCTTTTGCTCTCATCCAAAGCAAAAATAGACTCCTTTTGTTTTGCTTCTCTTATAATGATTTTTTTACCTGATATTTTATTATAATCAAATGCGTGAAGAGGCTGCCCTGTCTCCATCAAGACATAATTCGTTATGTCAACAATATTATTTATTGAGCGAATACCAACCGCTTCCAGCCGCTTTGCGAGCCATGACGGCGATGGCGCTATTTTAACATTGCGAATTATTCTTCCGGTATATCTCGGACATAGCGAAGTGTTCTTTACTGATACATCTATTAATTTCGCTATTTCCTTATTTACACTGCATTCTCTTAACGCCTGAGGATACTTAACTTGTTTACTTGTGAGCGCTCCAATTTCTCTTGCTATACCAATTATACTTAAACAATCTCCTCTGTTTGCCGTAATTTCTATGTCTAAAACAGGTTCATCCGTGTTTAGAACATTTTCAAGAGACTCTCCCAATCGCTCGTTCTTTGAAAGGATCATAATCCCTTGATGTTCATCTCCAATACCGAGCTCTTTTTTTGAACATAGCATACCGTATGAGGTTACGCCTCTGATTTTAGACTTTTTAATATGCATGCCTGTTAACAGTTTAGCGCCTATAAGCGCTAAAGGAACACGATCTCCTACATTTATGTTTTTTGCTCCGCATACAATATCAAGAACTTCTTTTGAAGTATCGACCTTGCATACAGTTAATCTGTCTGCATCCGGATGTTTTTCTATCTGCTTGATTTCTCCGACAATAACGTTATCAAACTTCTTTACAGGGCTTTTTATCTCTACAACTTCCAGTCCTGCCATAGTTAGTTTTTCTGCAATTTCTTCAATACATAAGTCTATGTCTATGTATTCTCTCAACCATGAATATGGAACTTTCACTTAAAAAATCTCCTTAAAACTGTCTTAAAAATCTTATATCATTCTCAAAAAACATTCGTATATCGTGGATGTGATATTTTATCATGGCAATTCTTTCAATGCCCATACCAAATGCAAATCCGCTATACTTTTCAGCGTCGTAATGCATCATTTTGAATACTTCAGGGTCAACCATTCCTGCACCCCCTATTTCAAGCCATCCCGTATTCTTGCATATTCTGCACCCTTTTCCTTTGCAATTGACACATGAGAATGCGTATTCTGCGCTTGGTTCAGTAAAAGGGAAGAAGTCAGGTCTGAATCTGATTTTTGTTTGCCTGCCAAATAGTTGTTTTGCAAATACTTCCAAAACGCCTTTCAAGTCTCCGAATGTAATGTTTGTATCTATAGCCAATCCTTCCACTTGGTGAAATATCGGAGAGTGTGTGGCATCAGTTGCATCTCTTCTGAAGCATCTGCCGGGAGCGATTACTCTTATAGGTGGTTTTTGCTTTTCCATAACGCGAATCTGGACAGGAGATGTATGTGTACGCAGTAAGTCTTTGCTTGTTATATAAAACGAATCATGTTCATCTCTTGCCGGATGATCTGCAGGTGTATTAAGCGCTTCGAAATTGTAGTATTCCGTCTCTATTTCAGGACCGGTTACTGTCTCAAAACCAAGACCAAAAAATATCTCTTTGATCTCTTGGGTTATAAGTGTCAGTGGATGTTTATGTCCGATTACAGGCTTGTTTCCCTGAAGAGTTATGTCTAATTTTGTTTCGGTCTTTTTTGCCGATTTAATATCGACAAGTTTTTCGCTAATTTTAGTGTTTATATTATTTTTTAAATCATTTAACAATTTGCCAAATACCGGTTTTTCATCATTGGATAACGCTGAAACTTGTTTTAAAAGAGATGTTAGAACACCTTTTCTTCCGAGGTACTTTACTCTTGTTTCCTCTAAATGTTCAGGAAGAGAAACGTTCCTAATTTCAGAATCAAACTTTTCTTCTATTTCTTTAATCTTTGCTTTCAATATTCGTCTCCATACACGCAAAAATACCTGCTAATTCTAGCACCTTGAAAGATTTTGTCAATGACTTGCGCAACCAATGTTTGATTTTTTTACTGTATTAAACTAAGGACATTTTTTTTGGTAAGAATGTCTCTTTATAAGACACAATAAAAATTCAGAATAAAGTACTTTTTTGTTTGATTTTTTGTTGCAAGCAGGATGATCATTATGAATGAATGTTAAAACGAGTGTTATGAATTCCATGCGCCCAGCCAGTCCTTTGCGCCCATAGATCCATAAAATCCTTGCTTTCAATAAGAACAGTCTGGTGATCAAGCCGTTTTGCTCCTCTCTTTTCATAAGCATCCGCCTGATTAGGACACATCAATTCCATCTTTAATCTATATGAAGGTTTTATGTTTTTAATTGGAAATGAATTTCTATTTTCTAATGCTTGTTTGGCTGTTTGACGAAGTTCTTCTCTCACTTTTACCGGATTTTTATTAATAACAGAATAGCGACTTAGCCCTACTTTTGTTTCCACAGTCTCAACTTTTCCAAGAAATTCCTTCGCCTCTCTACAAGCGGCTCTATCACCTGAGACCAGAATTGTAGGAACACTAAAGTATGAGCATAAAAGCGCAAAAATGGCAATCTCTCCCACAGGAATGTCATTAAGCCACATATTACTAGTTGCATGGCTGTTAAAAGTATGATTCATAAAGCCATCCTTGACTCCTATCATTGAATGAGCTCCAATATGTACAGTGGCATCATAACTTGCATCAACGCAGGTAATTGGAGTAATTCCTCCTCCGTATATCTTGAGATCAGCTTTTGGATGAAGATTTTCAATTTGAATAGAATTGCTTCCGCCATGACCATCAAGTACGATAATTTCTTCTGCTCCAGCATCAACCAGTCCTTCAACCACAGCGTTAACTTCTTCTGTTAATAAACGGCATGCAGTTTCTTCGTTAATAATTTTGTTTCCGATTCCTGTATCGGCACTGCGACCATTTACACCGCTTGGTCCTTCCAAGTCTGTCATAATATACACTTTTTTTGTCTTTTGTCCGGTAACCATTTTTACCTCTTATGATTTTGTTTTTTTATGCCTTACTCCAATTCTTCTAACAATGTTCGAATATAAGCAATGTCCTCTTTTGCAAACAATTCTCGATCACCTTGTCTTGGCGCTTCAATGCAAAGCGGCCCTTCATAGTCATTTTTCTTGAGAATAGTCAGGAATTCACGGTTGTTGATAATGCCATCTCCAAGACCGCAGGCTATGCTCTTATTATACACTGCTTTCTGAATTTGAAATGCATTTTTTAAATGCACATAATATAATTTATTACCACATATATCTATCGTTTCTGAAAGAGAAGGAACTTTTGAAAAACCAATAATATTGCCATAATCCAAATTGATTCCCACGCTTTCCTTGTCAATCATATCAACAAGTTTTTTTGCGGATTCTGGAAGGTCGTGGATATAGCGCATATGTGTCTCAAAAACAAATCGAAATCCCAATTCTGAAGCAAGATCGCCAAGCGTTTTGAATCCTTCTGCTGCCCATTCCCACTGGTCAGGAGTGGCAATTGCAGAACCTTGCTTGTCGTACTTGTAGCTTGGTTCAGCTTTTGTAGAAAGAGAACCACTCATTGTGTTACAAACAGTAAGTTTAAATCGTTCGCTAGCCATCTTAAAAAATGTTATACATTCTTCAATTTCCTTTTCTCGCACTTTATCATCAGATAACATAAGATCTGCCCCAGGACCGCCAAAAAGAACATATTTAAGCCCTGTTTTCTGAACAGCTTCTGCAATTGAGTTCAGATATTGTTCAGGCGTTTCGTCAACTTTTGAACGTTTGCGTCGGAACTCAATACCGTCGTATCCCCATTCAACTGCCTTTACACACATCTCAGGAACAGTTTGTCCCTGCTCAACATAATTAACATGCAGAATTATTGGATTCTTCATTTTGCTCCTTTCATTTTTTTCTATATTATTTTCTTTTTTAGATACTTCTCAGATGATAGTATAACAATATGAAAAATATGTCTAAACAAAAGTTATTAAAAACTATTCAGAATTATAAAATGCTTTCAAAAGGGGACGGGTTACTAGTTGGTGTCTCCGGAGGGCCTGATTCTGTAGCTCTCTTATATCTTCTCATGGAACTCAAGGATGACTACGACCTTCAGATTTATGTGGTTCACTTAAATCATATGCTTAGAGAAGATGAATCTGATGATGATGCAGGATATGTTGAAAAACTAGCTAAGAGACTGAAACTTCCTGTTTTTATTGGAAAGAAGGATGTAGGAGAATTCGCAAAAGCAAACAAGTTGTCCTTGGAAGAAGCTGCCAGAATTCAGAGATATGAGTTTTATAAACAAATAGCGGATAAATTAAATATAAGAAAAATTGCTCTAGGTCACAATGCAAATGACAATGCTGAAACTGTGCTCATGAGACTGCTAAGAGGATCTGGAGAGCAGGGGCTGACAGGTATTTATCCAGTTAGACAAATTGGAAACCTAAAAGTTATTCGTCCATTACTGAATATTTACAGAAAAGAGATTGAATCGTTTCTAAAAGAGAAAAAAGTAAGTGTGCGTACTGATTCCTCTAATGCTGATAATAAATTTTTCAGAAATAAAGTCAGATTGGAACTAATTCCATTTTTAGAAGAAAACTATAATCAAAACATAAAACAAGTTTTAGTCAATACTGCCGATATTTTAAAAGAAGAGAATGAATATCTTGAAGAAATTGCAAAGAAGTTTTATAGCCAGGCTGAACATCCCCCTTCAAAGGGGGAATTCAGCGATACAAATGACGAAGGCATACATTTGAGCATTAAAAAAATTAGAGATTTTCCTTTAGCAATTCAAAGAAGGATTATTAGGTATGGAATTAAAAAGCTGACCGGAAATTTAAGGCAAATTACGTATCAGCATTTGAATGAGATATTCAAGCTTTTAAAAGGCAGTCTGGCTTATGGACAGATAGACCTGCCTAACGACTTAATAGTAGAACGGCTGCGCAAGGAGTTAGTTATTCGAAAAGGCAAGACGCAGGATATATACAACATAATCTATCCTGTTAAGATTCCGGGAGAAACTCTTGTTCCCGAACTTGGAGTAAAACTGGTCTGCACAATTTCCGAGAGAAGAAGTAATCTCGAATTTTCCACGCAGAATCGCTATCAAGAAAGTTTTGATTACGATAAGATCAATGGACTTGTTTTTGTAAGAACGCGAAAAGATGGAGATTCATTCCGACCATTGGGAATGAGGGGGGGGAAGAAAATAAAAGACTTTCTTATAGATCAGAAGATTCCTCAACCTGAAAAAAACAAGGTACTGTTTCTAACTGATAAAACCGATATTATCTGGCTGATAGGATTAAGAATTAGCGAGAGATTTAAAGTGACTACAAAGACAAAACGAGTTTTGAAAGTGAGCTTTTCTGAGTAGGATTCTCTGTTGTCTTTTCACAACGCGTATGCTAACATCCACGATAGAATTTAAACAGATATAAGGAGCTCATAATTGAACAAACCCAAGTTAAACAAATCCAAGTTAAACAAAAATAAAACATTAGCTATCTGGCTTGTGCTTGGAATAATAATAATTTTCTTTGTCCAATTCTCTCAAATGCCGGGTAAGGGTACAAAAAAGATTGTATATAGTCAATTCATAGCAGATATTAATGCAGGTAGTGTGAAAGATGTTGAAATAGCAGGTAAGAATATTTCCGGACAATATATTACCGGGGATAAATTCACAACATATGCAATAGAAAATCCTGATTTATGGAAATTCCTAGAGGAGCATAACGTTGAGGTAAAAGGGAAACCTGAGACAAGTGTATGGCAGCAGCTAATAGTGGGCACAATCCCATTTTTGTTATTTATAGGCTTTATGTGGTTTTTTGTATTTAGACAAATGCAGTCCGGAGGTAAGCAAGCTTTTTCCTTCGGTAAAAGCAGAGCCAAGATGGTGAAAGAAGATAAGCCTAAAATAACTTTTAAGGACGTAGCAGGCATAGATGAAGCAAAGGAAGAATTGCAGGAGATAATTGAGTTTCTAAAGACCCCGAAGAAATTTCAGAAATTAGGAGGTAAACTACCAAAAGGCGTTCTATTAATGGGTCATCCGGGCACAGGGAAGACACTCTTGGCAAAGGCGGTTGCTGGAGAAGCAAAATGCGCTTTTTTTAGTATAAGCGGTTCGGATTTTGTAGAGATGTTTGTAGGTGTAGGAGCGTCGCGTGTACGCGATTTATTTGCGCAGGCAAAAAAGAATAGTCCGTGTTTGATTTTTATTGATGAGATTGACGCAGTAGGCAGACAGCGTTTTTCTGGTCTTGGCGGAGGGCATGATGAAAGAGAACAGACCCTAAATGCTCTGCTTGTGGAAATGGACGGATTTAATACAAAGGAAGGCGTTATTTTAATTGCTGCAACAAATCGCCCCGATGTGCTGGATCCTGCGCTTCTGAGACCGGGTAGATTTGATAGAACCATTATGGTTGAAATGCCTGATATCAAAGGCAGAATGGGTATATTGAAAGTTCATACAAAGAATCTTATGCTTGGGAAAGATGTTGCTCTTAATGTTGTTGCGAGAGGAACACCCGGCATGTCAGGCGCAGATTTGGAGAACCTATGCAATGAAGCTGCGATTGTTGCAGCAAGAAAGAATAAAAGCAAGATTGGAATGGTTGATTTTGAGAAAGCCAGAGATAAAGTAATGATGGGAATAGAACGAAAAAGTCTTGTTATCAGCGATGAGGAAAAGAATATTATTGCTTATCATGAAGCCGGACATACATTGATTCAATATTACATGCCTGATGCAGATCCAATTCACAAAGTTTCAATTATTCCGAGAGGAAGAGCTCTCGGGCTTACCCATATACTGCCTGAGAAAGATAAGTATATTGAGAGCAAGTCGCATTATATGAGCAATTTGGTGACTTTAATGGGAGGAAGAGCCGCAGAGATTTTAGTGTTTAATAATACATATACAGGGGCTAAGAATGATATACAGGTTGCTACAGAGCTTGCCAGACAAATGGTATGTGAATGGGGAATGAGCGAAGAACTTGGCCCTCTTTCATTCGGCCGCAGGCATGGTCAGGTTTTTCTCGGAAGGGATATAACAGAAGAAAGAGAATACAGTGAGGATACAGCAAAGAAGATAGATATAGAAGTTCGCAAACTGGTTGAAAATGCCTACAAACAAGCAGAAGACACTATCAAGAAGAAACGTGATAAATTGGATAAGCTTGTAAAGGAACTGTTAGAGAAAGAAGTAATTGATAGAAAAGATGTAGAGAACATTCTTGAAGAAAAAGGTAAAAAAGGCACAAAAAAGATAGCAAAAAAAAGAAAAAATTCTAAGCGCACAACTTCAAATAAACTCGAATGATCAAGACGCAAAATTCAAAACAAAACATATCTGATAAGAATCTAATAAAACATCTTATACCCAATCTTCGTATACGTATATAATTGAACAAGAAGGAAAAGCGAGATTGCTTCACTTCGCTCGCAATGACCAGTGATGAGTACAAATACATGGACAAAAAGTCCCCCTTTGAAGGGGGATTCAGGGGGATGTTGAGCAGGTGATTAGAAATTGAAAATTAATAATTTCATATTAAAGTGCGGCAGTCATACAATAGATTTAACAACTAAACCTGCGTTAATGGGTGTATTGAATGTGACCCCTGATTCTTTTTCTGACGGAGGATTGTACAATACACATCTAAAGGCAATAAAGCGGGTTGATGAGATGATTGCGCAAGGAGCGGATATTATAGATATCGGAGGCGAGTCAACGCGTCCGGGCGCAGAACCAGTTAGCGAAAAAGAAGAAAGCGCTAAAGTTATTCCCGTAATAAAGGAAATAGTCAGAAAATTCGATATACCAATCTCAATTGATACAAGAAAAGCAGAAGTTGCAAAAAAAGCTCTGGACGCAGGTGCTTGTATGGTAAATAACGTAGGGGGATTGAAAGATAACGAGATACTTGGTAGAATTGTTGCGCGGTACAATGTTCCAATTATTCTTATGCATATGAGAGGAAATCCGAAGACTATGCAGAAAGATGTTAAGTATAGGTCAGTCGTCTCAGATATTATAGAGGAATTAAAAAACAGTATAGTTCTGGCTCAGAATGCTGGAATAAGAGAAGATAATATCTTAGTAGACCCCGGGATTGGGTTTGGCAAAACCACAGAGGATAATTTAAAAATCATTAATAGGATCAACGATTTTAAAATACTCGATAAACCAGTTGTTTTAGGTCCATCAAGAAAATCGTTTATAGGGAATGTGCTTAATTTAAATATTAATGAGCGGCTTGAGGGTACATTAGCCACAGTGGCATATGCGACTTTGAAGGACGTAAATATTATTCGCGTTCATGATGTTGTACAGACACGAAGAGTTATTGATATGATAAAAGCTATAAAGGAGGCTTAGTGTTTTTAAACTTTTTCAATAATACTATAAGCTTTTTTTCGGTTTTAGGCTGGCGGGATTTCGTAGAAGTTTTCATATTAGCTATTATCTTCTACAAAGTTTTTTTGTTTATCAAAGGCACCAGAACTGTCCAGATTATGAAAGGACTCCTTGTCATTGTACTTATTGCGCTTTTAGCAAAGATTATGGATTTATATACAATAAGCTGGATACTTGAGAGAGTATTGGCTATAGGTGTAATAGCTATCTTGATTGTCTTCCAACCTGAATTAAGACGTGCTCTTTCAAGAATAGGACAAAATCCGCTTATAGATATGTCTTTACAAGAATATGAATTAATAGATGAAATAGTAAAATCTGTTAATATGCTTTCCAGAAAAAATATTGGAGCGCTTATTGTAATTGGTCGTGAAATTGGTCTAAAAAATTATGTGGAAACAGGTGTTCGTATAAATGCTAAAGTTACAAGTGAACTGTTAAGTAGTATTTTTACTCCCAATTCACCTCTTCATGACGGAGCAGTCATAATTGAACGAGAAGAACTTGTTGCTGCGAGCTGTATTTTGCCTCTGGTGGAGCTTCCAAATATTGGGAGGGTAATTGGTACAAGACACAGGGCTGCTTTAAGTTTAACAAAAGAGACTGATGCTGTAGTAATTGTGGTATCAGAAGAAACAGGTGGTATATCTGTTGCCATAAAGCGAAAATTGACACGCGATATAGACGGTATTACTCTGAGGAAAATATTGCAGAATCTATATGCTCCGAAGAAGAAAAGCAAAAAATCTTTTTGGATATGGAAGAGGAATAAGTAATGTCTAAAAATTGGGGATTAAAAATATTATCATTTTTCATTGCTTGTATGATTTGGTTTTATGTATCTGGAGAAAAAGGTGCAGATATTGCAAGAAGGAGAGAAAAAGACAAGATAATTAGTAATGTTGTTGTAACAGTAGTGCATCCCTCATCTTTCATCTTACGAGCAGAGCTAGATCCAGAACATATAAGTGTAAAAATAAGAGGCGCATCACGTATTGTAGATAAACTAAACTCTAAAAGTATTCTTGTTTTTGTAGACGTAAGTGCCTTAAATAAGGGTAAATATGTTTTGCCGGTACAAATTAAACTGCCTGCAAATGTAAAACTCATTCAAATCACTCCGCCTGCCATAAAAGTTGTGCTTAAGAAGTAATAAGGAGATATTCGATGTCAAAATTAGGTGTAAATATAGACCATATCGCAACAATCAGGCAGGCTAGAAGAACATTTGAGCCTGACCCTGTTAAGGCAGTTCATTTATGTGAAATTGCCGGCGCTGACAGCATTGTTTCCCATTTAAGGGAGGATAGAAGACACATCAACGATAGAGACGTAAAGCTGATAAAAGAAATCATAAATATAAGATTCAATCTTGAAATGTCAATTGCAGCCGAAATTGTTGATATTGCTCTGAAACTTGGACCTGATCAGGTAAGTTTGGTCCCCGAAAAAAGAGAAGAAGTTACAACAGAAGGGGGACTGAATGTAGTTTTAAAAAAGAGCGAATTAAAAGAGATAATTCCACATTTCAAGGATAAGGATATTGTCGTGAATCTTTTTATAGATCCCGAAATATCCCAAATAGATGCATCTTTAGAAGTAGGTTCGGATGCGATTGAACTGCATACGGGGAGTTATGCAAATGCAGTCAGTCAGTCAGCTGTAGAAGGCGAATTCAAGAAGATTGTGGACGCTACAGGTTATGCCAAAAAACATGGACTTATTGTGCATGCAGGACATGGATTAACATATTTCAACGCTAAGAAAATAGCCAACATCAAGGAAATAGAAGAACTAAATATCGGACATACAATTATATCCCGCGCTGTATTTGTCGGACTGGAAAGAGCTGTGAAGGATATGATAGATATTATAAAGGTTCAAGAATAGACTCATGAAGGTAGCCAGTTTCAATCAGATGAAAGAGATAGATGGGGTTGCTATAGAGGAATGCGGCATTGAAGGATTATCTCTTATGGAAAATGCAGGACGAGCAGTTGGTAAGAACGCAGAAGAAATGCTGGCTGAAATGAAAACAAATTCGCATGTTCTTGTGGTCTGCGGAAAAGGTAATAATGGGGGAGACGGCTTTGTAGCAGCGCGTTATCTTCTAAATTCAAAACGTAGTAAAAAAGCAGATGTTAAAGTAGTGGTTCTGGGTAGTATTAAAGATTTAAAAGGTGATGCTAAAATAAACTTTGATGTTCTGAAGAAGATGGATGTTGATATATTTGAAGTCGTTGAATTAAAGCAACTGCAAAAAGTGAAACATGTTTTTTCTCATGCAGGTTTAGTAATAGATGCAATCTTTGGTATTGGATTAAAAGGTGCAGTAAGAGGCGTAGCGCTTGAAGTAATTAAGTGCATAAACATGCTGAAATCAAGCAAGGTTATTTCTGTTGATCTGCCTTCAGGCCTTTATGAGGGTTTTGACGAAAAGAGAGACGTTTGTATTCAAGCTGACAGAACAATCACTTTTGGTCTGCCCAAAAAAGAGTTGTTGATTTATCCCGGTATTAAATTTACAGGTAAACTTGTTATTCAGGACATAGGTCTTCCTAAAAAACTTTTAACAGATCCAAAATTAAAACTAAATTTGATGACCCATAGTGAGCTATCTTCTCTTATTCCTAAGCGACCGATTAATTCACATAAGGGCACTTTTGGGCATGTGTTCGTTATAGCCGGTTCCAGAGGACTAACAGGCGCAGCGGCTCTAGCTAGTCTTGGAGCTCTTTATTCCGGCGCTGGACTTGTCACTCTTGGAATCCCTAAAAGCTTGAATTCTATTATGGAAATGAAGCTAACAGAAGTTATGACAAAACCTCTAGCTGAAACCGCAGATGGAAGTCTTAGTAAAAAGGCAAAGAAAGAAATACTGGATTTTTCATCAAGGGTTGATGTTGTTGCCATAGGTCCTGGGCTCTCCACAAATGCAGAAACAAGTTATTTAATTTACGAATTAATAGAATCATTAGAAAAGCCGGTTATAATTGACGCAGATGGAATTAATGCGCTTGCCGGACATGCATCAATACTCAAGAAGAGAAAGTATCCCACAATTATAACTCCTCATCCCGGTGAAATGGCAAGACTTATTGATACAAGTGTGTCGCAAATTAGTTCAGATAGAATAGGCACGACAGAAAAATTTGCAGTTACATATAAAACTATTACATTACTAAAAGGAGCAAAAACGATTATTGCTGACGAAAGAGGCAATGTTTATATAAATCCTACAGGTAATCCTGCTTTAGCCGTCGGCGGAATGGGAGATGTTCTTACAGGACTTATCTCAGGACTGATTGCACAGGGGCTTTCAGGATTAGACGGGGCAAAGCTCGGAACATATCTTCATGGTCTGGCAGCAGATATATGGAAAGACGAAAACAAGTTGGATAGATGTCTAACTGCTACAGAATTAGTGAATTATATTCCGAAAGCTTTTGTTGAATTACAAAAAGAAAGGAGAAAAGACTATGAAACTAGATTTAGATAATTGGCACAAGGTATTAGCGCCCAGACCTACAGTGTTAGTGGCAACGGTTAATAAAAATGGAATTTTAAATGCTGCTCCGTTTAGTTTTGTCATGCCGGTTTCAATGAAGCCTGCTTTAGTTGCTTTTAGTTCCGCCCCTAAACGGCATACATTGGCTAATATCCGCCTAACAAAAGATTTTACAATTAATATACCGGGAAAAGAACTATTGAATCAGGTTTGGAAGTGTGCAGAGAGTTTTCCTGAAGGAGTAAGTGAAATAAAAAAATCTAATTTGACAGAAGTTAAGCTGAAAGGAATAAAATCTCCCGGAATAAAAGAGTGTTATGCAACATTTAGCTGTAAGCTTTTTAAAGAAATTGTAGCTGGTGACCATGTACTTGTGATAGGAGAAGTAATCGCAGTAGAAGTAAGGGCGGATGTCTTCGTAAATAAAAAATTTAATCCCTATACGGCAAGCCCGATTATGCATATTGGAGGAGACGAATTTTCAGTACCCGGAGAAAAACTCATAGCTGGATAAAGCTCTGCATATCTATTTTGGTTTGATATTTACACAGAAATTCATGGATATAGTGAAATGGTTTTTGGCGTTACTCATCTGCTGGGAATTTCATATGCGCCACGGATTAAAAAATTCAGAGACCAAAGACTCTATAGTTTTGAGAAAAGGTCAAATTTTAAAGATCTTAACTACCCAATTCTGCCGGATGGAAGAATTAACACAAGAATCATTGCGGAAAATTGGGACAACATATTACGTTTTGTGGCGACCATAAAATTGAAAGAAACAACAGCTTCTCAATTGTTCAGGAGACTAAGTTCTTACTCGCATCAACATCCGTTGTATCGAGCCCTAAAAGAGTTTGGGAAAATACCCAAAACCCTTTTTCTTCTCAACTATATTGATGATCTTGAACCTAGACAAGCTATTGAAAAACAGCTGAATAAGCTGGAAAGCTCCAATAAATTTGCAGATGCTGTCTTTTATGGGAACAACCAGGAATTTCAACAGGGTACGAAAGAGGAGCAGGTTATAGCAGAAGGGTGTAAACGATTGATTGAAAATGCGATAATTTGTTGGAACTACTTGTATCTATCTCAACTTATCTACGATGCTGAAACTGAAGTACAAAAACAAAATATTATTCAAACTATTAAAAACGGCTCAGTAGTTGCCTAGCAACATATCAATTTGCAGAGAGAAGATGATTTTTATGAGAAAACCATGAAAGATTTACTCTAAATGTTTAATTTTACCCAATATTTACCATCATTTATTCCTAAATTAGCCTCGAAATTCCGCTTTTGGCGGTTCTATGTCTCCGCAGCACTTCTTATACTTCTTGCCGCTTCCGCATGGGCAGGGTTCATTTCTGCCTATTTTCATATGAGAAAACCTGTTTTGTATACCCCTTTTTTGATTGGCAAGCTGTTGGAGTTGTCTTTCTTTCTTTATTGATGAGGCAAGCTTCTCAAGCTCAGGAAGCGCGTGATTAAAAAAACGCTTCCATCCACTGCATAGCCAGCTCAAATCTCTTGAGTTATCTCTTTCATAAAGACGGTGCTTTAAGCAATCACCTGAGCAGTATTTAAGATGTTCACAGTGATTACATTCCTCATTCCAGAGAGCTTTTTTTCTACCAAATTCTATGTATCTTGGAGAAGTTTGAAGTTCTTCCCATGAATCATTCATTATATTTCCAAGCCTTTTATCAGAGTCAACAAAGAAATCGCACGGGTATATATCTCCATTGTGTTCCACAACAAAATATTGACAACAGTTATTTCCCATGCGGCAGACATTACGTTCATTATCTACCATCAATGCGAGAATAGAATCAAACAGGCGCACAGAGACTTTTCTCGTATCCCTTTTGATCCACTCATCAAAAATCTCACACAGAAAATCGCCCCATTCCTCTCCATTAATTGAAAAAGGCATGGGAGAACCTTTGTCATCAAACTCCACACAAGGAATATATTGATGATAGAAAAACCCCATATCGCAGAGGAAGCGATAAACATCCCTGCCCTTTTTCACATTTGCAGAAGTAACAAGAGTCAAAATGTTAAACTCCACATTGTTCTGTTTTAGATGTTCTATGCCTCTTAAGACATCTGTATATGATCCACGTCCATCAGCAGTAATTCTGTAGCGGTTATGAATATTCTCAGGTCCATCAAGGCTAACTCCCACTAAAAATTTGTATTTCGCAAGATGCTTGGCAAATTCCTCGTCAATTAGTGTGGCATTTGTTTGAAGTCCGTTAGTAACTAGAGTTCCACTCCTGCCATATTTCTGCTGAAGTTCAGTCACTCTGCGAAAAAAATCAACACCCATAAGCGTTGGCTCACCCCCCTGCCAGCCAAAAGTATACTGTTTCTGCTCTGTTTTCATATAGCTGAAAATCATTTGTGCAAGTACCTTATCAGGCATGCGGTGACGTTTGGTTTCAGGATAGAGAGCACTCCGATCCAGATAAAAACAATATGTACAATGAAGATTACAGTCAGCAGATGCTGGTTTTATTAAAAGAGAAAATGGTTTCATTTTTCTCCAGTGATACTTGAATTTTGTGAGTTTATGATTCATTGTATTATTAAAATATTATTTGATTATGTCAATGTATTTGCTGGGCTAAATAGGAATTTGGGGCCAGCACAATTTGTAGACAAATGATAAAAAAAGGTTATAATAAAAACAATAGGTCTGGCTATGTTAGTCAACCAATGGTCTTCTTTGGCAAGAAATCAAATATAAATCGTAAAGGAGAGAAATGGAAAAGAAAAATATATTATTAATTTTAACCGATCAGCAACGTTCTGATATCAATGGTTTTAACGGTGGCAAAATTTGTAAAACTCCCAATCTTGATCAGCTGGCAAAAGATGGCGTAAATTTTACTAGAGCTTATTCTCATTGCCCACTCTGTACGCCAACGCGCGCTTCCATTTATTCAGGCAGGGCTATTCATAACCACGGCATTATGCGAAATGTTGAAGACAATACGCCGAATGCTCCATCTATTGGAACGAAGGAAATTCCAAGCCTTGCTCAATACTTAGCAAGCGCTGGTTACAAATCTGCCTTTATCGGGAAATGGCATGCAGGGAAGCGACTCCCGGGAGAGTGCGGATTTGATGCAATGGACATTAGCGGCTATGGCGATATACTCAACAGCTCTCATTACTTAAACTACCTAAAGAAAAAAGGATTGAAGAAACCGAAAGCAACACCTGTTGGAGTGGGTTATCCGCACAATCTTTTACTTGCAGGGAAAATGTCCGGGTCTGTAGAAGCATCAGTACCTTACTTTTTAGCTGAGAGTACAATTGAAAAAATAAAAGAATACTCAGAAGATGATGCACCATATTTTCTTGCATTGAATTTTTGGGGACCACATGCACCTTATCTTCCTTGTGAGCCTTATGCATCTATGTATAATCCGAAAGAACTTCCGCCATGGAGCAACTATATTGATAACTTCGAGAATAAACCACCACTTTACAAGCGACATCATGATTCATTTGTAGGAGAGGGAGCTACAATGCGTAGTTGGGATGAATGCGCTCAATGGGTTGCGCTATACTTCGGTTTTATGACACAAATTGATGCACAGATCGGCAGGGTCCTCGGTGTACTTAAAAAATTAGGCATTGAAGATCAGACTGCCGTCTTTTTTTCAACAGATCATGGGGACCTTTGTGGTGCGCATAATGGGATGCATGACAAAAATGCTCTGATGATTGAAGAGTTAATGCATATCCCCATGCTTGCAAAAATTCCGGGTATAACAATGCAAGGAGAGCAGATTGAGCATTTTGTCTCAAATTTAGACCTGCCAGCAACAATAACCGATATCGCTGGCTTGGGAGTACCTGAAATATTTGATGGTCGCTCTCTGCTACCGTTGTTTAGCAAAAAAACCCCATTCGAATGGCCTGATTATCTTGTCAGTGAGTGCTTTGGTGTTCACTTTGCTTATGAGACAAGGATGGTTGTCTATAAACATTACAAATATATCTTTCATCCAGGAGCATTTGACGAACTTTATAATTTAGATGAAGATCCTGACGAAATGTTTAATCTGATTCAATCGGAAGAGTATAAGAACATTCTCGATGAATGTCGTATCCGGCTACTACAGTGGATGCGTGATACAAAAGATCCTTTCCAACGCGCGTTTTTTCTTTTTGAGAAACACGAGCTATATTCTCCAGAAACAGTAAAAGAATACAGCTTGAAAGCTGCGGAATCATTCTTTAGTCGTCCCCCACAACTGCGATGATATACGATACTCTTTACAAGTTACGGATAAATGTGTGATATATCAGTCAGGATATTTTTTACTCAAAAATGGTTTGAACATGGACACAAGTCATTAAGAATGCACTTGGCGCAGATGGGCTTTCTTGCTTGATAGCATAGGAAATTATATCAATCTAACTAATTTCAAATTATGTTATAGTTGGGTAAAATTAAACATTTAGGGGAAAAGTTCCATAGGATTTCAGGATTTTATCCCTAATTTCCTTAATTATTCCCTGTTTATGCGCATAGTCAAGGGTCGGCAACCTTTGGCTATCTAAACAACTCAGCTTATCTGTGGATACTCGTAGATATGCTATTGTTTACATCCTTTTCGCTGTACATGTCTGGCAAAAATGAGTTTTTCTTTACAATTATTGTCTGCTATAAAATTCTGCCGGATGGAAGAATCAACACAAGAATCATTGCGGAAAATTGGGACAACATATTACGTTTTGTAGCGACCATAAAATTGAAAGAAACAACAGCTTCTCAATTGTTCAGGAGACTAAGTTCTTACTCGCATCAACATCCGTTGTATCGAACCCTAAAAGAGTTTGGGAAAATACCCAAAACCCTTTTTCTTCTCAACTATATTGATGATCTTGAACCTAGACAAGCTATTGAAAAACAGCTGAATAAGCTGGAAAGCTCCAATAAAT
>Ga0207996_1000377_pt1 | contig 40779 bp, 27 predicted proteins | sample AntAceMetag02UKG_FD_184773 | JGI IMG/M metagenome (GOLD analysis project Ga0207996, IMG submission 184773) | Saline lake microbial communities from Ace Lake, Antarctica - Antarctic Ace Lake Metagenome 02UKG (SPAdes) (version 2) | ecosystem: Environmental > Aquatic > Non-marine Saline and...
AAAAATCTTATCAAAAAAAGAAATACAGAGTTAATAAATAAGTGAATTTAGTAATTAAAGAGAATTGGTTTCTTATTATCGTAATCAAGCAGTATATATCTTGCACTAATGAATATTAAAGATGTAAGCAACTTGTTAGTGCAAAGTTAATCTACTATATGAAACCGGTTACGAAGTAGTTATATTAATCTTTGCTAATGAAAAGGTTGTTTATATAGTAAAATAATTGGAGGGAAAAATGAAAAAATTGATTACAATTACCATATTTGTAATCTTGATTTCTACTGTTTATAGTCTCTATGCAGTTCCAGTCTCAGATGGATTCGATTATCCTGTTGGTTATCCAGATGGAGATGGATACAATACAACCGCTGGATGGGGATGGTTGGAATTGACAGATGAGGAAGTATATCATCCTGCGAATGATTTTAATGGAAATGGAGGTAGTGATACAGATTTAGGAGATCCTGTTTATGCTGCATCGCATGGTACTGTTGTTGAGCTTGGTAACTACGGAACTGGATGGGGTAATATTATATTAGTTGAGCATTTGTTACCTGATGGGACGCAAATATGGACTCAATATGCCCATTTGCAAGATATATTTGTTTCAGTTGGTGAAAATGTGGTAAAAAATCAAACAATCGGAACCATTGGAAAAGGATATAATAATGAATATTGGGCACATCTACATTTTGAAGTGCTGAAAGTATATCGTAGCCCTTCAGCGTGGGTGACTGGATGGACAACTGATGAGATCAATCAAAGTTACTACGAGCCTACCGCTTTTATAGATAAAAATAGAGATTTAAGGGATGTGCCTATTCTTAATGAACCTGCTGATCAGGCAGAATTCAATAAAGGTGAAAATGATATTCTCTTTGATTGGACTGATGTATCAGGAGCTTCATATTATGAAATATGGATTGATAATAATGAAGGTTTTGGTTCACCGGCTATAGGATTTAATAATGGAAATAATGACTGGATTGCTGAGGGATTTACAAGTCAAAGCAGTTTCAATTTGACAACCTCTCTGCAAAACCAGCTTGATCAGAATTTATACTATTGGAAAGTTTGGATAGTGAATAGCAATCAGGTTCCTATCACAGGGGATTGGTCGGATGTAAGGCAATTTACCTTATTTGTTCCACTCGATGAACCTACCCTTATCGAACCTGCTGATCAAGCGGAGTTCAATAAAGGTGAAAATGATATTCTCTTTGATTGGACTGATGTATCAGGAGCTTCATATTATGAAATATGGATTGATAATAATGAAGGTTTTGGTTCACCGGCTATAGGATTTAATAATCAAAATAATGACTGGATTGCTGAGGGATTTACCAGTCAAAGCAGTTTCAATTTGACAACCTCTCTGCAAAACCAATTTGATCAGAATTTATACTATTGGAAAGTTTGGATAGTGAATAGCAATCAGGTTCCAGTTACAGGGGAATGGTCAGATATACGAGAGTTTTATTTGTTGAATCAACCCAATGCACCTACCCTTATCGAGCCTGCTGATCAAGCGGAGTTTAATAAAGGTGAAAATGACATACTCTTTGATTGGACTGATATATCAGGAGCTTCGTATTATGAAATTTTGATTGATAATAATGATGGTTTTGTTTCCCCGGCTATAGGCTTTAATAATGACAGTGGAGATTGGTTAGCAAATGGAATAGTAACAAGTAGTCAGTTTACACTGAGTATAGCACTGCAAAATCAGTTAAGTCAGAACACATACTTTTGGCAGGTACACGCTTTAGATTCTAATCAATTGCCTATTTATGATTGGTCTGCTTACCGAGAATTTGATTTACTTGATATTCTTCTTCCAGAAATCAAATTAATTGCCTCGGATGGAACGGTAAATGATAAGTTTGGGGGTTCCGTATCAATTTCAGGTGATAATGTCCTGATCGGTGCTTATTGGGATGACGATAATGGCTCTAACTCCGGATCAGCTTATATATATAATTATGATGGCACATCCTGGGTAGAGCAGCAAAAACTCACGGCATCGGATGGAGATACAGGTGATCGTTTTGGGGCTACCGTATCAATTTCAGGTGATTATGCCCTGATTGGTGCTTATTTTGATGACGATAACGGAGATAATTCAGGCTCTTTATACGTCTATCATTATAATGGCACATCCTGGGTAGAGCAACAAAAACTTACGCCATCGGATGGATATGCAGGTGATTATTTTGGGCATTTCGTATCAATTTCAGGAGATTATGCCCTGATCGGTGCTTCTGGTGATAACGATAATGGCAATAGAACCGGATCAGCATATATCTACTATTATAATGGTGCAGAATGGGTAGAGCAGCAAAAGATAACGGCATCGGATGGAAATGAATGGGATGAATTTGGGGATAAGGTATCAATTTCAGGAGATTTTGCACTGATTGGTGCTAATAAAGATGACGATTATGGCTCTTGTTCCGGATCAGCTTATATTTTCCATTATAATGGTACAGAATGGGTAGAACAGCAAAAACTCACGGCATCGGATAGTGATGTTGATGATCATTTTGGGAATTCCGTATCAATTTCAGGTGATCATGCCCTGATCGGTGCTTGGGGGGATGACGATCACGGTGATTGGTCTGGATCAGCTTATATATACAATTATAATGGTGCAGAATGGGTAGAGCAGCAAAAACTTACAGCTTCAAATGGAGATGAAAGTGATCGTTTTGGATGTTCCGTATCACTTTTAGAAGATTATATTCTGATTGGTGCTAGTTGGGATGAAGATAACGGCAATTATTCCGGATCAGCTTATATCTTCCATTATAATGGTGCAGAATGGGTAGAGCAGCAAAAAATCACAGCATCGGATGGTGGTGTTGAAGACTGGTTTGGGGGCCATGTATCACTTTCAGGAGATTATGCCCTGGTCGGAGCTTCTGGAGATGGTGCCGGATCAGCTTATATATACAATTATAATGATAGTGGCAATACTTTGCAGGCAGATTTCACAGCAGATCAAACAAATATAACATTAGGTGATGCAATACTGTTCACTGACTTATCTACTGGTGACCCAGTTAGCTGGGCATGGGATTTTGAGAATGATGGAGTAATTGACAGTAATGTTCAGGATCCAATATTTACTTATCCGGAACCTGGAGTTTACAGCGTGAGTCTTACTATCAGTAATGAAGAGCAACGTGATAGCGATACAGAAGTCAAGATGGACTATATTAATGTAAGTTTTAATTTGGAAGAAATCAAATTAATTGCCTCAGATGGAGCTTCAAGTGATTATTTTGGGGGTGGCGTATCAATTTCAGGAGATTTTGCCCTGATCGGTGCTAGATATGACGACGATAACGGCTCTGCTTCCGGATCAGCTTATATTTTCTATTATAATGGCACATCCTGTGTAGAACAGCAAAAACTCACAGCCTCTGATGGAGCTTCTAATGATTGGTTTGGGTCTTACGTATCAATTTCAGGAGATTTTGCCCTGATCGGTGCAATGTGGGATGACGATAACGGAGATTATTCTGGATCAGCCTATATTTTCTATTATAATGGCACATCCTGGGTAGAGCAGCAAAAACTCACGGCATCAGATGGAGCTTTTAATGATAGATTTGGTTCTGTATCAATTTCAGGTGACCTTGCCCTGATCGGTGCTTATCAAGATGACGATAACGGCTCTGATTCCGGATCAGCTTATATTTTCTATTATAATGGCACATCCTGGGTAGAGCAGCAAAAACTCATTGCATCAGATGGAGATGCAGATGATAGATTTGGTTTTGGATCAATTTCAGGTGACCTTGCCCTGATCGGTGCTTATCAAGATGACGATAACGGCTCTGATTCCGGATCAGCATATATTTTCCAATATAATGGTGCAGAATGGGTAGAGCAGCAAAAACTTTTGGCATCGGATGGAGCTGCAGATGACCATTTTGGGAGCTCCTCAGTTTCGGGTGACTATGCCCTGATCGGTGCTTCCCGAGATGATGATAATGGCTCTAACTCCGGATCAGCTTATATCTTCCATTATAATGGTACAGAATGGGTAGAGCAGCAAAAAATAACAGCTTCGGATGGTGATGCAGAGGATTGCTTTGGGGCTCCCGTATCAATTTCAGGTGATTATGCCCTGATCGGTGCTAGATACGGCGACGATAATGGCTCTAACTCCGGATCAGCATATATCTTCCATTATAATGGAGCAGAATGGGTAGAACAGCAAAAAATCACAGCATCGGATGGAGATGCAGAGGATTATTTTGGGAGTTCCGTATCAATTTCAAGTGACTATGCCCTGATAGGATCCCCTTCCGATAACGATAACGGCTCTAATTCCGGATCAGCGTATATATACAATTATAATGATAGTGGCATTACTTTGCAGGCAGATTTCACAGCAGAACAAACAAACATAACCGTAGGTGATGTAATACAGTTCACTGACTTATCTACTGGTGAACCAGTTAGCTGGGCATGGGATTTTGAGAATGACGGAGTTATAGACAGTGGTGTGCAGAATCCGGTATGGACTTATGAAGAAGCTGGAATTTACAGTGTAAGTTTAACGATTAGTAATGATACTGATAGTGATAATATCTTAAAGAATAATTATATTACCGTATCTGAAGGTTTAGAAAACCTCGAATGGGTAAAATCTGAGGATAATCCAATACTAACGGTCAATGGAACTGGATGGGAGCACTATTTCGTAAATAATTATGTTTTGGATGATGATGATGAATACAAAATGTATTATACTGCCATGGTTCCTAACTATATGGAAGTCGGTTTAGCTACCTCAAGCGATGGTATAAACTGGACAAAAAGTACTAATAATCCGGTTATCCAAAGAGATGTTCAGAACTGGTCTTCATTTCGTATCAAAATAGGTTCAGTGATTAAGAGAGAGGGGACATATTATGCATTTTATTATGGAGATGATCAAAATTTAAATGCTAATGGTTCAATTGGAGTTGCAACTTCGCCTGATGGAATAAATTGGACTCAATATGAAAATAATCCAATTATTTCTTATACAGAAATACCACCTGGAGATCACGGGATATTGAATCCTAATGTAGTTTATGTAAATGGCATTTTTAAAATGTTTTTTTGCCATTCTTATTATGGCGATTGTTATTATGCCGAATCTGATGATGGATTTAACTGGGAGATAAATAATGATCCGGGCATTTACGTTGGAACTTCAATCCGGCATGACGGAAATCAGTATTATGCGCTAAGATCTTTTGCTGAGGAAGATAGTGTCGGAGTATGGACTTCGAACGATGGTATATCCTGGAATCAGTATTCGATATCTTCATTTCTACCTTATCAAGATTGGCAAATAAGCAGTTATGATACTTCTCAAGGATATTTCTCGTTATTACCTGAGATAGAATCAAATGAACTCAAGCTTTTTTTCAGTTCATATCAGGGAGCATGGGGATATCAGAGAATGGGATTTGCCATCGCAGAAGTAAATTTTGTTAATGACTTAGAAGCAGATTTTATTGCTGATAACACATCCGGACTGGCACCTTTAGAAGTTAATTTCACTGATTTATCTGCAGGCAATATAACAAGTTGGGAATGGGATTTCCAGAATGATGGAGTTATAGACAGTAGTGTGCAGAATCCGGTATGGACTTATGAGGAACCTGGAGTTTATAGTGTGAGTTTGACAGTTTCTAATGATGTGTCACGTGAAAGTTCTACTGAATTGAAAGAGAATTATATAACTGTTTTAAGTCCTGATCCTATACTAAATCTGCCTGAAACAATAACCTTTAATGAGGATGAATCTACAATTCTTGATCTGGAAGATTACATTACATATTACAATCTCGAGGAATTGACTGTAAACTGGAACGGAAATGTCGAAGTCCTGATTAGCAATGAAGGTTTGGTGTTGGACTTTACAGCCTCTCTAAACTGGTTTGGTGATGAAATGATTGCATTCACAGTTAGTACCGATTCATCAAGAGAAAGTGTAACAGATAATCTGGATGTAATTGTCACTCCTGTTAATGATCCACCAATTTTAGAAATCACTGGTTCATTTGAAGCCGAAGAAGATATGCTATCCAGTAGTTATGATTTTGGCACTTTTTGTTCTCAAGTTTGGGGAGAGAATGATATTTTGACATTAAGTGCTGACAATTCGGAACACATCAATGTTCAAATTTTAGACTTGGAAGTAGTTTTTGAATCCAATACACCGAACTGGTTTGGGACTGAGGAAATTACATTTTTCCTTAATGATAATATCTCAGAGAGATTTAGCAGAGAGACATCAACTTTTAGCAGTAAACTAATAAATCAGTTTTCAACAGATGATAACGACTCATTAAGAGATATTGTACAACAGATTATAGAAGTAACAATAAATCCTGTAAATGATATACCTGAGTTAAATATGCCTGAACAACTCTTCCTGGATATCGCTGGAGAGCTGAATATTGATCTAAGCGATTATGCTTTTGATATAGATGATGATGCTTTACTTTATTCTGCCATACCGGGAGATGAACTGGAAGTAGAGATTTTGGGAAACCTGGCAATAATTTCATCTGAAATTAACTGGTCAGGAGCAGAAAATGTGATATTTTATGCAGATGATCAGCAGAGTCGAGCTACTGTCAGTGATACAGTTCTAGTAATAAGAGAGTTTATTGCTTATCCTGTAATAGAAGATATTGTAGATGTACCTGATGATCAGGGAGGAAAGGTGATAGTTTCATTCACAGGGAGCTGTTTTGATACTGACAGTCTGATCGTGCGTCCAGGTGAATCATATCAGGTAGAGTATTTATTTGAAGATAACTGGACAGCAGCTAATTCCACTATTGCTTATGGAGCAGATAATTATTTCGTACAGGTTAATACTTTGCAGGACTCAATGCCTGGATATCCCAATGTATATGATTTTCGGGTTATTGCAGCAATGGAAGAGGGGAACTTTGTAAGTAATATTATGTCTGGTTATTCACTGGATAATATATGTCCGGCAGTGCCGTCAGAGCTGCTCTTTGATTCTGGTTATCTCGTTTGGAATGAATCCGTTGATGAAGATTTTGCTTATTTCAGCATTTATCGGGATGGTGATTTGCTGGATTACAGTACAGAGCCAATAATGAGTATTATCGGAGATTCAGGTGACTATCAGGTTACGGCAGTGGATTGTCATGCTAATGAAAGTGAACTTTCGTCAGCAGTTTCTGGGGGTTATCCCTATGGAGATATTGATCATAACCAGGAGGTGGAAGCTATGGATGCATCACTGGTATTACAGTATTTCTGTTTGATAGTCACAGATTGGGAAGAATGGCAGATTGAGGTTGGTGACGTTGATGGTAACGGTAGTGTGGAGGCTTATGATGCCAGTTTAATTTTACAATTTACTGTTGGTTTCATTGATGAATTTCCAGTAGAAGAGGATAGTAGAAAAAATTAAAAAAACCAAACTATATTATGGGCAGACTTAGGTCTGCCCATTTTTTTTAATCCGATAATTGAATTAGAATACGCTACCAGAAATTGAAATATCAGTTAAAATACAAATGTCATAATTTTCAGATCAAGGGAAAATATGTGATTGATTTGAATCTTAGAGAAACCTTACTTTTCTATTTATTGAGAGTAGAATTTCAGAAAAAGATAGCGTAACTATTTAAATAGAAAAGATTTTTCTTGACATAAAAGTGATGTGTTACAGAAAAGACACAACTTATCTTGAGTTTCTAAAGAACCTTTCGGTTTACTCCGATTTGGAACTGACAGCAAACCACAGGAAAAGTTAACAAAGTCTAAGGATATTTGTGAGTTGTATCCAAGATTAAAATTGACTAAAACTCACAGGAGAAAAGGATGAATATTTACGTAGGAAATTTGGATTATCAGGTCACAAGTGAAGATTTGAAAGAAGCTTTCGGCAATTTTGGCGAAGTAGCTTCAGTTAATGTTATCATTGACAGAGAAACAGGAAGATCAAAAGGTTTTGGATTCGTAGAAATGCCTGATGATACCGCTGCAGAACAGGCTATTACTGGTTTAGATGGCACCCCACTTCTGGGACGCAACCTGAGAGTTAACCAGGCAAAGCCAAGAGAAGAACGCCCAGCAAGGCGCAATCGTTATTAATCAACAATAATCAACCTGCTCAGATTATCTGACAGGTTCAGGTTAATGAAAGGTTCACTTCACAGTGAACCTTTCTTTTTTGTCTGCATTTTAAGTAATGCCGTCTGACGAAACTGAATATCACAATTAAATCTAAAAAAAAGAACAAAATTTTGTGATTATACTTGACTAACTATTTCAAAACTACAGAAAAGTGCCATAGTTAGCTGGAGAGAAACAGGACAAAAATTGACTCCAGCGGAACTGAAGATCATTAAGGAACCAATTGAACTGACCTTTGTTTCGGCAAAGGTTTCTATAACTAATAATTAAAAAATATAAAAGAGGTAGTAATGAAAAGATTAGGAATAATGAAAGAGACTAAGAATCGCTGGGAACGCCGGGTGCCTATGAATCCGCAATCTGTCAAAAAACTGGTGGATAATGGTTATCAGGTGGTGATCCAACCTTCTGAGATCAGAATATATTGCGACGAAGAATATCGTGATGCCGGAGCTGAACTGAGTGATGACCTTAGTAAATGCGATCTGATCGTGGGAGTGAAGGAAATACCAATCGAAAGCCTTATACCGGGCAAGCCTCATCTGTTTTTTTCACACACTATCAAGGGACAGGATTATAATATGCCACTTCTGCAGTACTTTCTGGATAGTAAGAGCACTTTGTTAGATTATGAGAAGATCATAGACGAGAAAGGCAGAAGACTGGTATTTTTTGGCAAGTTTGCGGGAAATGCCGGCATGGTAGATGCACTTTGGGCAGCCGGACAGCGCTACTTTCAGGAATATGGCATCAACACACCTTTTTTGAAAGTAAAACAAAGCTATCAATATGACTCTCTGGAGCAGTGCCTGGCAGAATTAAAAGAAATTGGTGAAGAAATCAAAAGAGATGGATTGCCGGCAGAAATATGTCCCTTTAATATTTGTCTGCTTGGTTATGGCAATGTATCTATTGGTTGTCAGGAAATATTATCAGCTTTTCCAATACGCCAGGTTGAGCCATCAGCATTAGCTGGACTGGAAGTAAATCATAGAGCAGACGAGATGTATCTTTCTATCTTCAAGGAAGAACACCTGGTTGAACGAAAAGACGGAACTGGGTTTGAGTTAATTGATTATTTTGTGAATGGTGATCAATATAAATCAAAGATGGAGAAGTATTTGCCTTATTGTACCATGTATATGAGCGGTATATATTGGGCATCTGGATATCCGGTGTTTCTAAAAAATAGTGAACTGAGTAAATTACAGAGTAAGCAGCCTAAGCTTGTTATGATCGGTGATATTACCTGCGATCTGGAAGGCTCTATTGAAGCTACCCGCAAAGTGACTATGCCAGACAATCCCGTATTTATCTATAATCCAACCACAGATGAACTTACAGACGGTTTCAAGGGCAAAGGTTTTGCAGTATGTGCAATTGATAATCTTCCCTGTGAATTTCCCCGGGAAGCCTCAGATTTCTTTAATTCAGTACTGGAACCATTTGTACCTGCCATGCTCGATAATGATTACGAGAGATCAATAGCAGATTCTACTCTGCCGGAAGAAATAAAGCCTGCCTGTATTGCTCATCAGGGAAAGCTTGAAGAAAATTATCAATACCTTAAAGAATTTTTAAATAGATAAAAGGAGGTAGATTGTGACAGGAAAAGCAACTGCCGGTAACTCAGGAAAATCAGTTCGCAGTGACTGTTTTGTATCCTTGGAACTTACTAAATCCGGGGGTATCGAGATTAATCTTAAAAGCAAAGTGGAAGTGCTTTATGGTGAAAATATCCGTCAGGAATGCCTGAAAGTTCTTAAATTTTATAATATCAAAAATTGTAAGCTGGCAGTGGAAGACAGTGGTGCTTTGAATTTTGTAATTCAGGCACGTCTGGAAGCAGCAATTCGAGAAATTATCGAAACCGATAAAGAATATCTGCCAGAGATGCTGACTCAAAATCTTTATGGTACAAAAAAAGACCGTTATCGCAGAAGCAGACTTTATCTACCGGGCAATACACCCAAACTGGCTATTAATGCCGGATTACATAAACCTGATGGAATCATTCTCGATCTGGAAGATTCTGTTGCTCCTGCAAAAAAATATGAAACACGCTTCCTGGTGCGAAATACTCTAAGAGCTCTTGATTTCTATGGGGCAGAACGGATGGTGAGAATTAATCAAATCCCTGCCGGGCTTGAAGATCTGAAATATTTGTTACCTCATAACGTAAATGTGATACTGATACCTAAATGTGAAGATCCTGAACAGATTGGAGTTCTGGAAGAAGTAATAGGTGAGATGAAAGATAAGCATGATCTGGAACATCCTATCTGGCTGATGCCAATAATTGAAAGTGCTCTGGGCGTGATAAAAGCCTATGAAATAGCAACTGCTTCTCCCTATATAGTTGGACTGGCAATTGGTCTGGAAGATTATACAGCAGATCTGGGTACACAGCGCACCTTGGAAGGAAATGAGACATTTTTTGCCAGATGTCAGGTCGTCAATGCCGCCAGAGCAGCTGGGATCCAACCGATAGACAGCGTGTTCAGTGATGTTTCTAATATGGAGGGTTTGGCGAAGAATGTACAGAATTCCAAGCAGCTTGGTTTTGATGGTATGGGTTGTATTCATCCTCGTCAGATACCTGTAATTCATGAGAATTTTGCTCCTGATGAAAACGAAATTGCCAAGGCAAAGCTAATCGTGAATGCCTATATTATAGCTGAGGAACAGGGACAAGGAGTCGTTTCACTTGGTTCTAAGATGATTGATGCACCTGTTGTGAAACGTGCTCAACGCACTATAGATATTGCACTTAAGCTAAATAAGATAGACGCAAACTGGCGTGATGAATTTCTGAAGGAGGACTAAAAATGGCAGCCGAATTAGTAAAAAACTTTGTAGGACGCACAGTTCCAACTGAAGTAAATGGTAAGAAAGAAGTTCCCTATCTGGGTAATGGAAAATATAGACCAGAAGGTCGCCGTTATGGTCCGCCTATAGTATGCGCCGAAGATTATCCATCTGATGGAAATAAAGTAGTTCCCAACTTAAAAGAAGCATTACAGGCAGCCGGACTGAGAGATGGTATGATTATCAGTACTCATCATCATTTGCGTAATGGCGATCTGGTAGCGAATGAGGTTTTCAAAATCGCCAGTGAGATGAAAATCAAAGACCTGGTCTGGTTCCCTTCGGCTTCTTTCCCCTGCCATGCCGAGGTCATAAAATATTTGGATGATGGCACTATCCATCATATCGAAGGCAGTATGAATGGACCTTTGGGCAGATACTGTTCAGAAGGTAAAATGCGTGGAACAGCTATACTGCGTTCACACGGAGGACGCTATCAGGCAGTGGAAGATGGTGAAGTGGTTATAGATATTGCCGTGCTGGCAGCCCCTGAAGCCGATCCATTTGGTAATGCTAATGGTTTGCATGGACCTTCTGCCTGCGGTGGACTCGGTTTTGGTCTGGCAGATAGTCAATATGCCCATAAATCTATAATAGTAACAGATAATCTGATACCATTCCCCTGCATACCCATGCAGCTTCATGGCAATTATATTGATTATGTGGTGGTAGTGGATAAAATAGGTATTCCTGAAATGATCGTAAGCGGGACTACTCAGATAACTAAAAGCCCTGATCGACTTTTGATTGCAGAACTTACAGCAAAATTCTGTGAAGCTGCGGGACTTATCTATGATGGATTCTGTTTCCAGGCGGGAGCTGGTGGAACTTCGCTTTCCATTGGAATATATATCCATGAAATTCTAAAGAGAAAAGGCTGGAGAGCTCGCTGGTCCATAGGTGGCACCACCAAATACAGCACCAAAATGCTGGAAGAAGGCTCTTTAGAATATATGCTGGATGGTCAAACTTTTGATCATAATGCTGTGGAATCAATGGATAAAAATGATAACCATTACGCAATTTCAGTATTCCACTCTTATGATTATCACAGCAAAGGATTTTATCTGACCATGATGGATTTGGTGGTTTTGGGTGCCACAGAAGTGGATGTTAATTTTAATGGCAATGTGGTTACGCATTCTGATGGTTTGCTGCTGCATGGCATTGGTGGCTGGCAGAACTGCCTGTTTGCCAAATGTACTATTTTACCGATTCCTCTTTTCCGTAACCGGATGCCCGTTATACTTGATCAAGTAACTACTATAGTGGGGCCAGGCAGTATGGTGGATGTGATAGTTACAGAACGTGGTATTGCCATAAATCCTCTGAGAAAGGATTTGATAGATAAAACAAAGCATTCCGGATTGCCAATTAAAACAATTCAGCAACTCAAAGCAGAGGCAGAAGCGATTTGCGGAAAACCTGCTAAACCAGAACTGGAAGACGATATAGTTGCCATTATCAAATGGGTAGATGGCACAGTGATAGATAGCGTAAAAAAAGTAAAAACTAAATAAAACATGGAGGACACAATGGCTAAAAGAACCGTTGTAACAATGCCCGGAGATGGCATAGGAAAAACCGTATTACCTGAAGCGATTCGCGTACTTGATGCAGTAGGATTTGAAGCAGAATATGTTCATGCCGATATCGGCTGGGAATTCTGGTGCAAAGAAGGAAATCCACTTCCCCAGAGAACTTTGGATTTATTAGAAGAACATGGTATCAGTCTTTTTGGCGCTATCACAAGCAAGCCAAAATCTGAAGCAGCAAAAGAATTGTGCTCTACTCAGCAGGATAAGGGTCATGTATATTACAGCCCTATCGTGGGTTTACGTCAGCATTTTCTGCTTGATATCTGCCAGAGACCATGCAAAACATTTAAGGGTAACCCTTTGAACTTTATTCGTCGTGGTGCTGGAGATACAATCGAAGAACCTGAAGTAGATGTGGTTATTTTCCGTCAAAATACCGAAGGTCTTTATGGTGGTGTGGAATGGACAAATCCTCCTGATAAGGTGTATGAAGGCTTGATGACACATCCTAAATTCGTGAAAAATTTTGGCTGGTGCCCCCGCGAAGAGCTGGCGATCAGTACCCGCATTTTCACTAAGAAGTATTCTCAGCGTATTTGCGAACAGGCTTTTGAATATGCCAAGGAATTTGGTTATAAGAAAGTAACACTTTGCGAGAAACCAAACGTGATCCGTGAAACTTCTGGCATGATGCTGGCAATCTGTCGTGAATTAGAAAATAAATATCCAGAAATCACCTTTAATTATACGAATATAGATGCCCAGATGATGTGGATGACCAAGAATCCAGAAACTTATGGTGTGATCATTGCCGGAAATATGTTCGGTGACATCGTATCTGATGGTTTTGCTGGTTTAACTGGTGGATTAGGTTTTGCCTGCAGTGCTAATATTGGCAAAAAAGTGGCTATTTTTGAACCGACTCACGGTTCTGCTCCCAAATATGCTGATTATGAAGTATCCATAGTATCTCCTATCGCTATGGTATTATCTGCCTGCATGATGCTGGATCACATTGGTGAGACAGATAAGGCGATTACGATCAGAAAAGCCGTTTCCAAAGTAGTGGAGGAAGGCAAAGTTCGCACTTATGACATGATGAAAATGAGCGGTAAGCCAGATGTAGTTTCAAAAGGTGCAGCAAGCACTCAGCAGATGACTGATGCTATCATTGCAGCTTTATAAATAGGAGGAATAATGACAGTAAAGGAATTGTGGCCGGAACTGGAATGGATAAAAGATGAGCAATTGCGTGCCCAGACAGAAAAAACCTGGAAAATTGCTTTGGAAAGAAGCGTACTTACGGCAGAAGACCTGATGCGTATTCCTTTCACTTTGCTTTGCGGTCCTGACCTTAAGGTTACTTTTATGGATCATAAACGCAGCGTGGTGCATATTGCCAAAGATGCTGGTGAGATAGTTAATAACTCATATCATGGTGAATTGCCGGTTGATATGGACGTACTGATAGCTGGTGCCATTCTTTGTGATGTGGGCAAGCTGGTGGAATATGTTCTGGATGAAAATGGCAAAGCGGTGCAGGGCTCTTATGGCAAATATCTGCGTCATCCATTCAGTGGAGTATCACTGGCAGAAGAATGTGGTGTTCCAGCCCCTGTTTCTCACATTATAGCAGCTCACGCTGGCGAAGGTGATATGATCAAGCGCACTACCGAAGCATACATTGTTCATCATGCTGATTTCATGACCTTTTTACCCTTTAAAAGCAGATTGCAGGTTTAGGAGGACGTATGAGTTTAACCCTTATAGAAAAAATCCTGGTTAATCACAGTGATAAAACTGATGTGAATCCTGGTGATATTGTAGATATCTTTATAGATGCCCGAGTAGCACGTGATTTTGGCGGAGCTAATGTAGTAAAGAATATGCAGGATAATAACCTGACATTAGCTGATCCTAAACTCACAATGTTCACCTTTGACTGTAATCCCGGCGGCAGCGATCAGAAGTATGCTGTTAATCAGCAGATATGTCGTGTTTATGCTCGTGAGCAGGCCCTAAAAGTGTTTGATATTAACAGCGGTATCGGAACTCATATTCTCATGGATAAGGGTCTTGCTTATTCTGGATCCACAGCAATCAGCACAGATTCTCATGCCAATATTATGGGTGCCGTAGGTGCTTTTGGTCAAGGTATGGGTGATAAGGATATTGCCGCAGCCTGGGCAAATGGCAAGGTATGGTTCAAAGTTCCCAAATCGGTAAAACTCACTATAAAAGGCAAACGCCCAGCGAATATTGCAGCAAAGGATATTGCGCTTAATCTGCTGGCAGAATTTGGTGCAAATACTCTTCTGGGATACGCTGTGGAAATTTATGGTGAAGATATTGATAAACTCACTCTGGATGAACGCATCACAATCTCCAGTATGGCTACAGAGATGGGCTGCATTGCAATTCTCTTCACGCCTAATGAAGAAATTATGAAGTTCTCATCTAAAATGGCAGGTAGAAAGCTGGAACTTGTGGAAGCAGATAAAAATGCTGACTATGACCAGGTTCTGGAGCTGGATTTCAGTACTTTTGTGCCTCGTACATCTCAGCCTGGTAAACCGCATGACACGGTTGCTGTAAAATCACTTGATAAAATTAAAATAGATAGTGCCTTTATTGGCAGTTGCACAAATGGCAGAATAGAAGATCTGCGGGAAGCTGCTGTAATTTTGAAAGGTAGAAAAGTAGCTCCAGGCGTTGTGCTTAAGATAGTTCCATCCACAGATGATGTCTGGAATCAGGCACTTCAGGAAGGATTGATCAAGATATTCAAAGATGCTGAAGGTCTGGTGGGTAACGCTGGTTGTGCTGGTTGTGCTGCCGGGCAGATAGGTCAAAATGGCGCTGGTGAGATCACTATCTCTACTGGCAATCGTAATTTCCCTGGCAAACAGGGGAAAGGAAGTGTATATCTGGCTTCTCCAGCCACTGTAGCAGCTTCTGCTGTAGCTGGCTATATCACAACTCCAGATTGTATTCCTGATCATCCGGCATTGTTTACTCAAACTGCTTCCCAGGCTCAAGCAAAGACAACTCATGATACGGAGAAGAAAACGGCTAAACCCGAACAGATTGAAGGACGTGTCTGGTTCATCCAAGAAGATAATATTGATACTGACATGATCTTCCATAATCGCTACCTCACCATTACTGACCTGGCTGAAATGGGACAATACACCTTTGATAATCTGGCTGGATATGAAGATTTTGCCAAAAAATCAAAACCCGGTGATATTGTTGTTGTGCAAAAGAATTTTGGTTCGGGCAGCAGCAGACAGCAGGCAGTGGATTGCTTTAAATCACTGGGAGTTCAGGCGATTATAGCTGAATCCTTTGGTTCAATTTATGAGCGTAATGCCATTAATGCTGCCTTCCCGATCATGACATATAATGATATCGCTATACTTGATCTCAAAGATGGCGATATGATCAAAGTAGATTTTACCAGTGGTAAGATCACTAATAAAACTAATAATAATAGTATTCAGGCAGAACCATTCTCTGATGTGCAAATGGAAATCTACCATAAAGGTGGAATCTTCGGATAAAGGAAGGAGAAATTATGGGAAAGACTTATGTAGAAAAAATATTTGGTGCCCAGACGGGTTCAATAGTATTTGCCAAACCTGATCTGGTGCTCACACACGATAATACTGCCAGTATTGCAAACACATTCAAAAAGATGGGTGGTACTAAGGTTGCTGATCCTAACCAGCTTCTGGTTGTACTGGATCATAATGCTCCACCCACTACTGATAAACTCGCTAACCAGTATCAGGCAATACGTGACTTTGTAAAAGTTCAGGGTATCAAGAAATTTCATGATGTTGGTGATGGTATTTGTCATCAGGTGATGAGCTATCATGCCAAACCAGGAATGATCATTGTTGGTTCAGATAGTCATACCTGCACCGCAGGAGCTTTTAATACAATGTCTGCCGGAATTGATAGAACTGAATCTGCAGGACTCTGGAAACGTGGTGAAACCTGGTTTCGCGTACCTGATTCCATCAAGATCAATCTCACTGGCTCACTTTTAAAAGGAGTTTTTGCCAAAGATATCTCGCTGTGGATAATCGGTATGATAGGTTCTGCGGGAGCTAATTACTGCTCTATCGAATATCATGGTGATGGTGTGAAAACCCTCACTATTTCTCAAAGAATGACCCTGGCAAACCTGGCTTCAGAGATGGGTGCAAAAAATGCTGTATTCCCTCCAGATAAAGTACTGGCAGACTTTCTGAGTGTAGATACTATCGAAAATGGCACCTGGGCAGATCCTGATGCCACATATATTCAGGAAATTAATATCAATCTCAGCGAGGTATTCCCGCTGGTTGCCTGCCCACATCACGTAGATAATGTGAAAGCGCTTTCAGAAGTTGAACGTACCCCGATTCATCAGGCTCTTATTGGCACCTGCACAAATGGTCGTCTGGAAGATATGCGCATTGCTGCCCAGATATTGGATGGCAAGAAGATCCCGAAAGGCTTCCAGCTCCTGGTATGCCCGGCATCAAAAGAAATCTATCTTCAGGCTATGGAAGAAGGACTCATCGCCAAAATGATGAATGCCGGTGCTGTGATCCTCAGCTCTTCCTGCGGTCCCTGCCTGGGAACTGGTCAGGGAATTCCTGCTGATGGTTATAATATATTATCAACTGCTAACCGTAATTTCCTGGGACGCATGGGTAATAAAAAGGCTTTTGTTTATCTGGCTTCACCTGCAGCAGTAGCATATTCAGCTCTTAAGGGTGCAATCACTGATCCTCGCGGGTTCAAAGCTAATGATAAATTCCCTTATCAGCATGAACAATCAGACACCGTTACAATTGCAGAAACAGATAATCGCAGATTAGGCACTACCTGGAATTATGCCGATGTGGATAACCTGAATACTGACCAGATGTTTGCCGGGAATCTTACCTACAAAGTGCTCAGCTCAGATCCCGAAGCTATCATGCCCTATCTTTTCATAGATTTCGATCCTAATTTCACCAGGAATGTGCAATCCGGTGATGTATTGATAGCTGGTGAAAACTTTGGCTGCGGTTCATCCCGCGAGCATCCTGCCGTAGGACTTGCTCATGCCGGAGTGAAAGCTGTTATCGTGAAATCAGTTAACCGGATTTTCTATCGTTCTTCAGTTAATCAGGGTTTACCTATTATTGTTCTGCCCGATGTGGTTGATGCCTATAATCCTGGTAATGAAGTCAATGTTGATCTGGAAAAAGGGCTGGTTATTATTGCTGGAAAGGAATTCCCCTTCCCACCACTACCCCCGGCTCTGCTGGAAATATTCCAGGCAAAAGGTCTGGTAAACTGGATAGTTAATAATTAAACATATAAAAGCAAAAAGCCCGGAATTCCGGGCTTTTTCTTTATTTTCTCTAATCCCAACTAAGTTATCGAGTTAAGATGATGTACTCATCAGATTGACTTGAGCACGACCATTATTCCCTCCCAGTCTTAAGTCAATCTGCTTCGCATCTTAACTCAATACCTCCCAGCCAGAAAAAATTTATTTACACTTTTTTCAGGATATTGTTTTTTTACTCTGTGAAATTAGAATAGGAAAAATTTATGGACATATTAAAAAAGTTGATTAATGAATTATTAAAAGAATGGCAGGGAGGTAATTCACCCGGATTTGCCATTTCTATCATTAGTAAAAAATCTTACTTTGATTCATATTATTACGGCTGTGCCTCTCTGGAACACTCTATCCCTATTGATCAGGATACCATCTTTTATCTCTGTTCACTTTCTAAACAGCTTACTGCTGCCTGCCTTGCTTTCCTGATCGAGGAAAATAAAATATCCCTCTCTAATCCTCTCAGAAAATTTTTCCCAGAATTACCCGCTGGCGTTTACGACCCCATCAATATCGGTCATCTCGTTCATATGACAAGCGGAATACATGAATGGTATGATATGATGGAATTTTCCGGCAGTTATAATGATGAATATCCCTGGCGAAAATCAATTATTTCACTACTTGCAAGACAGAAAAAACTAAGCTTTACCCCCGGTGATCGTTTTTCATACTGCAACACGAATTATTCACTGGTGACACTGATCATCGAAATGATCACCAGCAAAAGCCTGACAGAATTTGCCCGACAGATGATCTTTGAACCCCTGAACATGAATTCCACCTTCTTTTGTGAAGATAATAGCCGGGTAATTCCTCATCTTGCCGCAGGCTATTACAGGATTGCCAATACAAATAAAATTGCTGATAAATTGCCTCCCTTGATCGGTGCCGGAGGAGTATATTCTAATCTTCCCGATATGACCACCTGGCTTCAGACCATTCTTAATCAAAAGTGGCAACCTTACATTTTTAAAACTTTGTTTGAACCCAATCTGCTCAATAATGGCAAGCCTAATCCTTATCTGATGGGATTCAAAAACCACTATTATCATGATCATTTCATCCTTGATCACGGTGGAGCAGTCCCCGGTTTCTTTACCCATATCTCTTATTTACCTCACCAGAATTGCGGGTTTGTCTGGCTGGCGAATCACAGTAATTTCAAACCGGATCAGTTCACAAATGCTTTGCTCAGCTATCTGGAAACCGAATTCAAACCAGTTAATAATTCAATCGGAAATTCAATCCCTCAGCTTGATGATCCTGCCAAATATTCAGGTAATTATATCTACCTGGATGATGAGAAATCTCTTACATTGACCGCAGAGAATAGCTACCTGCATATTGAAGGAAATCCAAACGAATTTCAGCAGCAGCAGGATAATGTCTTTGTGAATGTCAACGACAACTCTAATTTCATCATAATTGAAGAATATCACCAGCTTGTTATTTTGCGTATTATCTCAGAAAATGACGATAAATTTCTTCTTAAAACTCTGAATCTTCCCAGACTGAAGGATTATAAGCAGTTCTTTGGAAGTTATTACAGTCCAGAACTGGATGTTACTTATTCACTCACTTATTGCAAAGATAAACTTTATATAGATGCCGTGAAAAGATTTTCTGGTACTGACCTTATTCTCATTGCTTCAGATGTTTTTCTTAGTCCCATAAAAGGATTTAAACTTCGCTTTCAAAGAAATAATAAACAGAAAATTATTTCCTTTATTCTGGACAGCTCCCGTTCACAGAATTTCACCTTCCACAAAATCCTCGGCACCAATTTCTAAACAACCCGCAATTTCTCTTTAATAAATAGCATATTACATATTATTACCGCTTAATATATGTTAAAGTGGTATTTAGTAGCTAATTGTATTTAATCCACTCCATTCAGAGTTTGCCAGAAGGTGTTCCTGCAAAGCTCCAAAATCATTAAAATCCCCACTACAAAACTGTTTCAGCTTCTTTACAGCTATAAAGTGACCTTCCAGAGGAACAACTCAACCCGGCATAACATAAAAATGTTATGCCGGGTTGAGTTGTTCCTCTGGAAGTCTGGTAATAGTCTACAAATAATAGAAAGTAGGGATTGGCAATTTTCAGTTGAATATCTGTGATGAGGTATAAAGGTTGACATTTATTTTAGGGGAAAAAGTGATGTAATTTATGAAAGAGATATTAAAAGAGCATTTGGAGTCAGGGGTAGTACAATTATCTGATAGTGCCGGTATCGTGGCATTTTTTGGTGATGGTAAGATGCTGATGTGTGCGATGACGAGTGATATATCAGCATACCTGGCAGTATATTTTGGTGATGATATCGATGATAAGAACATCGGTGAATTATTAGAGCAATGCGATAAAATAGGCTACTGGGAGACTGATAGGATATTTTCAGCATTACTGGGATATAAAGCCCTTGAGCAGAAGTATAATCCACCTTTTAATCGAATAATAAGATATTATGATGATTATCAATACCTGGGATTAAATTTCGTAAAAATACCCTTTATCAAAGTAGAAAGCACAACAATAAATGACTTTTTTTATATTGGGCCTTTCAGGAGCCGTTATTTTGTACATGATGTGATAGATGCCTCTGCGGAATATTTTAAAACGCCGTCCTGTCCAGGAGACTCCTTTCCCTGCGAATTACTTGAAGCGAAAAAATGCACGGGATACTGCATCCAGAATCAAGAGCAGCTGGCAGCGGATCTAACAAAGTATTTTCTGCAGCCAAAACAAGAGAATCTGGATATACTCACTAAGGAAATTGATACTTTACTGGATGGTTTTTTATTCACCAAAGCAGAAGCAGTGAAGCATCAGAAGAAATTATTAAGTAATTTTTATCATCAGGTTGCTTTTCTAATAGTTACCAAGCATTTGAATTTAAAATATGAATATGATGGCAAAAACATAGAGATAGCTAATGGTTTGCTCAAGCGGATAGATGGCAGAATACTGGAGCGTGTAAACCAGAAATATCAGTTAAATGAATTATTTGCTATAGATAAATCTGAGCTGGATGAGAGATGGGTGATCTATAATGAAGTGAGTAGCAAAATACCTGAAAAACTGCTTGAGTGTTATGAAACCACACAGCAGCAGTTGAGTAAATATTTGTTAAATAAGGAATAGGAATGGAGAGGAGCAAGAAAATAAATTTGTTAATAGTTGATGATGATGTAAGCACGGCCCGTAGCCTGCAATTGATGATCAGCAAGAAATATGAAAATATCAATGTTGAAACAGCTAATGGAGGATTTGCAGCCATGCGACGGATACGTCAGGGTGGGATAGATGCAGTATTGACCGATGTGGCAATGCCTGATATGAATGGTTGTGACTTATATAGAAAGATCATGGAGACTAATGATAATATCCAGGTGATCATGATGTCAGCCTATTATGATCCATCTCATTCAGTGGTTAAAGCTAAATTGGAAGGACTTAAGGACGTGGTTCCCAGTCTGGAGCTGATAGAGAAAAAGGATCTTGTCGAACAGATATTTAAAAAAATAGAAGAGCACTTTTTAAAATAAAGGGAGTACATAGCTGCTGATGTGAAATTACTTGCAATAGTTCTATTTATCCTGTTGATATTGCCCTGTTATTCAGAAGTATTGAATTATGATAATATCTACGTAACTTATCATGGTTCAGACGGTAAAATAGCCTCGGAACTAGGTAGGCAATTAGCAGCAGATATTGGCGACTTTCAGAAACAGACGGGACATTACCCAGAGCTTAAAACCCAGATCATAATAGCAAAAGACCATGCAGAATACCAGAGTTTTGTGGAAAGCAGTGGTGGAATCCAGGAATTTTCTCAGGCAATATTCAGGAGAAGCACAAATACGATCTATATCCGCAATCCCAAAGATAACCTGCGATTTAATCAGTTGAATAAGATATTACTGCACGAATATATCCATAGTTTTGTGTTTCACTATTTCAGGAATGCTCCTTTATGGTTCCACGAAGGTATGGCAGTATATTTCAGCAATGATTTTGGCAGTAACCGGGAACTAGGTCTGGCAAGGGATTACCTTTTTGGCAATACCAGACCATTATCACAGATGAGGACGAATTATCCGCGAAACCGGATAGAGTGGGAATCGTTTTATGCCAAGTCAGCTTTAGCGGTACGTTATCTGTATCAGAACAAAAAAGAACAATTTTACCGCATGTGGGATCTGGCAGAGGAAAATCATAGTTTTAATTCTGTATTTCTAAGAAGTATAAAATATACGGCACTCGATTTTTCCTTATTTTTTGAGGAGTATTGTGCTTCACATTTTCGATCTGAGATCATCCTTGCACTCAGTGGAATGATCTGGCTGTTGTTCCCCTTATTGTTCATTATTGGCTATTTACGCCGTCAGCATAAAATACGACAAAAACTAGCAGCAATGGAAGCAGAGGAAATGGAGCAGGAAGCGGAATTGATTGAAATATATGAGAATGGAGTTGACGAGGAAGATTAGAAGATTAAAATAGTATTATAAAATACAGGAGCAGCCATGGAGGAATTTGACAAGCTGGTGCAGATAGTTGCGGATTTACGTAATCCAGAAGCAGGATGTCCCTGGGATAAAATCCAGACCCATAAAAGTCTTGTACCTAATTTTATAGAAGAGCTTTATGAAAGCATAGAAGCGATAGAAGCAGGGGATATGGAAGATCTACGGGAAGAACTGGGAGATCTGATGCTGCATATTGTGATGCAAAGCAGGATAGCAGAAGAAGCTGGAAATTTTAAGATGGGTGAAGTTCTGCAGAGCATCAATGAGAAATTGATCCGTCGTCATCCACATATATACGCTGATGAACAGGTGGAGGATGCCAAAGGAGTGAAATTGAACTGGGAGCAAATCAAGCTGAAAGAGAAGACACATCGCAAATCAGCTCTGGAAGGCGTTCCTCTGGGTATGCCCAAACTGATAGTAGCTCAGAGGATGCAGGAAAAGGCAGCTGCAGTAGGCTTTGATTGGGATAATCACCACCAGGTATTTGATAAACTTTCTGAAGAAATTGCAGAATTAAAGGAAGCTATCGAAGAAGAAGATCCTGTTCATATTGAGGAAGAGTTGGGAGATTTGCTTTTTACAGTGGTGAATTTAAGCCGCAAGCTGGGAATTGATGCGGAGATGGCATTATCAGGCACAAATCGCAAGTTTGAAAGACGGTTTATGCAGGTCGAAGAAATTTATAATGGAAAAAAAACAAAGATGCATGATAGCAGTCTTGAGCAGTTAGATGAAGTTTGGAAAACAGTTAAAGATACTGAAAAATAGTACTTCCAATACAATAAAGCTGTATTTTATAATTGGAAGTTTACTGATATTGATCAGTTTTCTGGTATTTACCAATCTCTTGAGCAAAGATATTCAAAGAGATGTATCAGTGGTACCTGATCTTTATGCTCAGTTTATTGGTTTGCCAGACAATGTAAATCTGGAGAATTTCCTGACAGATTATTTTATGACAGAGATCATCCCTTTTATAGATTACCCCATAATCTTTTGTGATAGTTTACGGGTACCTTTTTCCTGGGAAAATATCAATGTGGAGATGCGTAATTTTGAATCATTAGATCAGGCAGATAAGGATAAACTTCATAAGATGGTAAAGCGTCTTCATAACCGGGGAAGTTATACATTGCTATATCAGAACCGAAGAAAAGATAATCTGATCGGCTACGTATATTTTGGGGAAACTAGTTCCATGAAGCAATTGCGATATATGCCTTATGTGGCAAGTATATTCGTGGTGATATTTATTGCAGTGGGAGCATTTGCCTTGGGATATATGCGCAGAAATGAGAAGAATCAGCTCTGGATCGGACTGGCAAAAGAGACTGCACATCAATTTGGCACACCCACGTCATCACTTGTGGGCTGGCTCAGCATCATGCGTAGTAGACTGGAAACGGCAAGTAATCCAGAAGAATCGAAAGAGCTTCTGGAATATATAGACCATATTGAGACGGATGTGAACCGACTTCAGAACGTAGCTTCCCGGTTTGGTAAAGTGGGCTCCACCATAAAACTGCAGAATACAATTTTGGATGCGATAATAGAGGAAACAGTAACTTATTTTCGCTCACGAGTACCGCAGGACAATAATAAGATAAGTATATATTATTTTAGTGAAATACACGGTGTGGTATTAAAGATAGATAATGATCTGATCAAGTGGACGCTGGAGAATATGATCAAAAATGCTATTGATGCCATGACCGGCAAAGGTGGTAAGATAATACTTACATCAGTGGTTAGGGAAGGCAATGTGATGATCAGGATAAGTGATGAAGGTAAGGGTATAGCAAGAAATATGTTCCAGCGGGTATTTCTGGCAGGGGTAACCAGTAAAGAACGGGGCTGGGGACTCGGCTTGAGCCTGGCAAAACGAATTATCGAAGAATATCATCAGGGAAAGATCAGAATTGTGCAAAGCGAATTGAAAAAAGGTACTACCTTTGAGATATTATTACCAATAAAAGATCTGGAGGCATAATGTATTTATTATCCAGACAGCAGATGTATGATTGTGATCGATATACAATCAATGATGGCATACCGGGCAAAGAATTAATGGAAAATGCCGGCAGGGGCAGTGCAGAATACATTAGAGATAATATTCTGAGTGCTGGTGAAATAATAATTTTCTGTGGAAGCGGTAATAATGGGGGAGACGGATTTGTAATAGCCAGATATCTGTGCAGCTGGGATTATAAAGTAACGGTAATTTTAACTGGTAAAACTGAGAAGATGACATCAGAAACTCTGGAAAACTATCAGAGTTGCCTGGATATGAATATCACAATGAAAACCATCGGCAGCTATGAAGATTGGCAGGCTTTGCAAATAAATATCACCAATTTTTCTCTGGTTATAGATGCAATCTTTGGAATTGGTTTTAAGGGAAACCTTCGAGGCTGGATAGTGCAATTGATAGCAGAGATAAATGATAGATCAAAGCTGACAGTTGCAATAGATATTGCCAGTGGGGTTGATGCCGATAATGGGGCAGCCCGGTCAGCTATACAGGCAGATCATACTCTAACTGTGGCAGCAATAAAATATGGCTCGATTATGGAAGCAGGTAAATGGCATTCGGGAAAGATCACAGTTATTGATATTGGCATTCCTCAGGAAGTGATCAGCGGGAAAAGACCGAAAAGTGTGCTTATTGATGCCGGATCCGTAATATTACCAGAGCGAAAAGGATATTACCATAAGGGTAATTATGGCAGAATTGCAATAATTGCGGGGTCACCAGGCTATTCAGGAGCAGCAGTGCTCTCCTCCAGGGCTGCTTTGCGCAGTGGAGCAGGATTGATCACGCTTTTTCATCCCCAGGGAATGGAATTGATCTTTGAAACCCAACTATTGGAAGTGATGACCAGAGTAATACCAGAAAAATCAGAGGAATTAACCAGGCAGTTAGAGAATTTTGAAGCTGTATTATTTGGACCAGGAGTTGGTCAAAGCAAAGAGGCAGAAACTATTCTGGAAATGCTGGTAAAAGAGTGGAAAAAACCGCTGTTAATAGATGCTGATGGTCTGAATCTGTTAAGTTTCCGGAAAGACCTTTTGCCACGGCTTATGGATAGAGATGTGTTACTCACTCCACATATTGGTGAATTCTCTCGATTAACAAGAATAAGTACTGAAGACATTCTTTTAAATCCAACTGAGATTCTTATGACCTTCTGTCAGGAAAATAGACTTAAGGTGCTATTGAAAAGCTCTACCAGTATTTTCTGCGATGGAGAAAAGCTGGTGTTTTGTACTGCGGGTAATGATGGACTGGCAACTGGAGGTAGTGGAGATGTACTTAGTGGGATTATCATCAGTTTTATCGGTCAGGGGTTGAGTGTATCAGATGCTGGAACAGCGGCTTCCTGGGTGCTTGGTGAAACAGCAGAAAAACTGGCATCGAAGCGAGAGACAAGGTCTATTATACCTTCTGATATAATTGAAAATCTGTTTACTATTTAAGATTTATCGGCTTCAATTTCGAATTTTTTTAGCCTTCTACTAAGTGCATGTCGTGAAATACCCAGAAGATCAGCAGCATTCTGATGATTATATTGAGTTTTTTCTAGAGCGATCAGGATCAGTTGTTTCTCATGTTCATCAAGTTTCAGGCTTTTATCAGCGATCAAATCAGCTTGAGCGGGTAGATCAAATTTATCATCAAGCAGGAAATGCTGAGGTTGAAGATTACCTCCTTTACTTAAAATAAATGCCCTTTCTATGAGGTTCTTGAGCTCACGAACATTACCAGGAAAACTATATTGCTGCAATTTGTGGATAGCTGAACGAGTGATTTCAGGTTTAGGAAGATTCATCTCTCCTGCCAATTGATTGATAAAGTAATCAATTAAAGGAGGAATATCAGATATTCTTTCCCGCAGGGGAGGGATATGAATTTCCACGGCATTTAATCTATGCACCAGATCAAGCCGAAATCTTGAGCTTTTCACCAATTCTTCTACGTTTCTATTTGTGGCAGATATAATTCTGAAATCATAGCTGTATTCTTTTTGGTCACCAATCTTTTTGATCTTTTTACTTTCAATTGCCCTGAGCAGTTTTGCCTGTAATTCAATAGGCATATCCCCTATTTCATCCAGGAATATTGTCCCCTGGTCTGCCAGTTCAAAATAACCTTTCTGATCTGAGATAGCACCGGTAAAGGAACCCTTCTTGTGTCCAAAGAATTCACTTTCTAAAAGAGATTCGGGTATTGCGCTGCAATTTACCGGGCAAAAGTTATTATCCTGTCGTGGGCTGGCATAATGTATCAAACGGGCAATAATCTCTTTACCACATCCACTTTCACCCGTGATCAATACATTGGAATTCTTAAATTTTGCTGCTGTCATCGCCAGTTCATAAACTTTCTGTAATGCTTCGCTGTTGCCGATCAAGTCATATTCTACCTGTTTCTTAAGCTCTCTACTGAGTAATGAATACTGGCTTTCCACCTTCTTGAGCTTGCGTGAAACTTCCAGAAATTTTCTTGTCCGCTCTATTGCCAGCTTGATATCAATATGGCGGAAGGGTTTTTTGAGAAAGTCACAGGCACCCAGACGCATGGCTTCAATCACTGTGTCCATATCTCCATGTCCAGTGACCATGATCACTTCCAGTTCAGGATAGTTCTTTCTTACCTTTTTAAGAACCTGAATTCCACTCATTTGAGGAAGCCTGATATCTAGAATGAGAATATCTACAGAATTTGATTTCAAGTAATTGAGAGCATTTTCCGGCAGTTCCTCGGCTGATGCCTGAAAATTCATGCTTTCTATAAATTCTATCAGTTCTTCATTGAAACTGGGCTCATCATCAAGTATCAAGATTTTCATTTTACTGTTTTGCATCTTGCTTTTCCCTTGATTGCGAAATAGGTAAGGTTACAATTGCCTTTGTTCCTTTACCTTGAATACTTTCTATTTCCAGATTTCCATCCATGTCTTTTACTATTCCATAAGAAATTGAAAGTCCTAATCCCGTTCCCTCTCCCGGCTGCTTGGTTGTAAAGAAGGGATGGATCACCTGATCGATAATATCGGGTGCAATTCCTTCCCCATTATCTGATACTATCATTAATATCTGATTTTCATGAAGACTAGTAGTTACTTTTATCTCACCCTTATTATTATTGATAGCATCCCGTGCATTACTGACCAGATTTAGAAGCACCTGCTCCAAACGGAAAGGATTGCCAAAAACAGGCAGAGATTGGGGATCCAAATCTATCTTTAATTCAATCCCATGATTACGATATTGCTCATAGAGAAGATTGATAGCATCATTTACGGGTTGATTAAGATCAAAAACTTCACTATTACCTTCCTTTTGCTCCCGGGAAAATGTTTGAATATGCTGAATAGTATTTTTCATGCGGAAGATGTTCTGGAAGATCTTCTCCATTTTTTTCTGGAGATAATCTCTATTCAAGCTATCAGATTTGATATGCGCAAGAACATTATCCATTGTGAAGGAGATAATATTGAGCGGTTGATTTATTTCATGAGCAATTCCGGCTGCGAGTTCACCCAATGAAGCCAGTTTGGATTGCTGAATTATTACTTGCTGCTGCTTATTTCTTTTTTCCACTTCTTCTCTAATTCTGTCTTCAAGCTCGGAGTTGATCTTATTAAGTTCTGAAGTTCTTTCCTCAACAAGCAGTTCAAGATGATTACGATACTTTTCCAGCTCCTGTGAGGTTCTATGTTTAAATAGAGCAATCTCTATAGTAGCATATAATTCGCGTTCTTCAAATGGTTTCACCAGATAGCCATAGGGATAGGTATATTTTGCATTCTGGATTGTCTTATCATCAGAATATGAAGTCAAAAACACAACCGGAAGGTCAAATTTATCCTTAATAATTGCTGCCGCCTGGACGCCTGACATTTCACCACGTAATCTAATATCCATCAGTATCAAATCCGGTTTCAACCCTTCTATTGCAGTAGTTACTTTTTCACCCCAGGCTTCAATTCCGCATACACTGTAATTCAATTTTTCGATAGAAAGCTTGATGCTTTCTGCAATGATCCTTTCGTCTTCAACAATAAGAACTTTTACAATATCCATCAGGTAGAAATCCCCGGGAAGGTGATAATAAACTCAGTACCGTTATCTGAGCCAATTTCAACTTTTCCCTCTAATTGATCTTCACTGAGCAGATATACAAGTCTCATGCCCAATGATCTGGTTTTATTTACATCAAATCCCTCTGGCAAACCGATACCATTATCTTTGATCTTTAGTATATACCCGCTAAATAAATCGTGGGTCATATTAATTATCACTTTTCCATGTTCTCGGTCAGCAAAGGCATACTTAAGTGAATTTGTAATTATTTCGTTAATAATCAATCCACAAGGAATAGCAATATTTACATCCAGCAGAATATCTTTGAGATCAAATTCAAAATCGATTTGACAGGGAGGAGTAAAGGTATTCATTAAAAGACTGGTGAGACTTTGCACATAATCCTGAAAATCTATCCTTGCCAGATCATCAGAACGGTATAGCTTTTCATGGATAAGCGACATAGATTTCACACGGTGATAGCTGTCATCAAAGATTCCCACAAGAGTTTCATCATCAATGTAATTTGCCTGCATCTTTAAAAGACTGGAGATCACCTGCATATTGTTTTTTACCCGATGATGGATCTCTTTCATCATCACATCTTTTTCTTCCAGTGAAAGCTCCAGTTTTTCCTGATATTGACGACGATCACTGACTTCCTTTTGTAATGACTCATTTAATCTGGTTAATTCCGAAGTTCTAAGTGCTACTCTTTGTTCTAATTCAGATTTAATTTTTTTCAGCTCATTTTCAGTGCGGGTGCGCTCTCTAACCTCGACCTTTAAAGCTTTATTAACATTGGATTTGGATGCATTCACCCAGACCATTAATACAACTAAAACTGCAAGCGAGATCATCCCCATCCACATTCTGGATTTCTGAAGATTTAAAATTGTATTCTGCTTCTTGAGCAGTTCTACTTCATATCGTTTTTTCCCTACTTCAAACCTGGTTTGCAAGTCAGCAATATTCAATTCATAATTAAGATCAGAGTATTTTTTATGAAATTCCAGGGCTTTTTTATAATCTCCCGTTTGAGTATAAAGCTCTGCCAGACGAAAATAGATCTCTTTTATTAAAAAATCTTCACCTAAACCTTGAGATAATTCCAGGCTCTGCAAAAAGCTTTTTACTGAATTATCATAATTACTTAAGATAAGATAAAGGTTTCCCAGATTATAAAGAGAAGTAATTATCCCAATCATATTTTCATCGCTTTTTTCCAGATTCAATGATGTGATATTTTTCTTGATTGCTTCATCATAATTTTTATTGATCTCAGCAATCACTGCCAGGTTATTTTCCAGGGAAGCAAGACCAGTAACATGATTGTATTTATTTGCCATATCCCTTGCTTGAAGATAAGTTTCTTTTGCCTGCTTTATTTTACCTGAACGCATTTGAATATTACCAATACTGATCAATATTTCAATCTGACTTGAGAAATCTTTGATCTCGTTATAAATCTTCAAGGCTGCGTTGTAATCTCTTAATGCCAGTTCATATTTTTCCATTTTCCCATGCAGATAGCCTCGAAACCCCAAACCATCGGCATATTCCCATCTATTTTTCCCCTGATCAGCATTTTCCAGAAGCAGATTGATATTCTTTTGTGCTTCAGCAAAATCTCCCAGTTTAAAATATGCCATGGAAAGGTTATGACGGATCAAACCCTGCCGCCAGACGAGTTGATTAGCATCCTCTATATCTAGCGCTTGATAATAATAATCAAGGGCCTGTTCGTAATTAAAGAAATGAAAATATACATTACCAATTTTGATCAACTGGTCTGATATTGATTTAACATCGCCTTCCTGTTTTTGCAATTCATAAGATTTTACGGCATATTCCAAAGCTTTTTCTTCATTTTGGGCGACTATCCAGACTTTGGTTAAGCCGTCATATATCTCTGGCAATTCTTTTTTATCACGCAATTTAAGGATTACTGATTCTGCTTCCAGATATTCTTCTGATGCTTTTTCATATTCCTCCATATGCAGATACGTTTCTGCCAGGGTGAGTAATGAGATCACTACTCCAAAATCAATATGTGAACTACGAGCTATTTCCAGTGCCTGATGGCCATATTCAAGGCTTTGGTCATAAGATTTTTTCCAACTATCCCGAGCCAGTTTATTCAAAATATACATTTTCTTTTTATTACTAGCCTGTTCAAGGATACGCTCAGGATGATCAATATATTCCTGTGGTAGTAATACCTCCGGAATTTTAAATGCCTGAGCATATAATCCCGGTTCTTCAATCGTAGTAGTTCCCTTAAGTTCTTTTAGGGCAATATTAAGATCTACAGCATTTGCTATGCCTATTAGTAAAAGCAGCAAAATGAGAAAAATTCTTTGTTTAGCAACCATTTTTAATCCAATTTTATATTTTCATTATTCAATTCAATATTTTCCAACACAGATGGACGAGATGCGGATACTTCCACTCTTCCTTTGATCACCACATTCTCCCCAAAGTGTACATCTCCCTCGATAGACAATGCTTCACAATCTTCCAACGATGGATAATGACCATTCATCCTTTGATCAAAATCATTCACGGTTTTATAATATTTCTCATCAAGCTGAATTTGAGGAGCATAAGCTTTGCCTTCTATTAATTTTATCTGCCAGTTCTCATCAATTGCATAAGCATTTGAGCGTACTGCCAGAAATTCATTAGTCTTTTTTACTGGAACAAAACGCTCTCTTCCCACAACTACTGCCCGACTATCTTCAAATACATTTATCGCTGATCCCATAGCAGATTCCAATTGAATTAAGGAAATTCCATCTAATTTCTTCTCGTTCATGATTGGTGTAAGCTGCAGAAAATTTTCATTTTCATGCAATTTCTGCTCCAAAGTCTGCAGATTGACCCATAGGTTATTTGTATTGAAATATTTATAAAAATCAATATTCTGAAAATCTTTGATCTCTTCTTCAGGACATTGAGCAGATTCTCTTAAGATCAATCTACCCTGCTTGTCCTGTGCCAGATGCCCACCTTTTTTATCCATTTCTGTACGGTGGCACACTTCCATGATGAATGGGACATCTTCTTCTGCTATATATTGTAGTATCCTGCCGTCTGCAACCGCCCCTAAATTATCAGAGTTTGAGATAAAGATATATTTATATCCCTTTTTCAGCAGAAGATCAAGCACTCCTGTTTTCTTCATAACCATATATATCTCACCATGTCCAGGAGGATTCCAGTTTAGTTTATCATCAGCCATCTCCAATGGTTTCAAGGTATCTTTGATCACTTTAGGAAATTTATTCTGCAAAAAATCCAGAGGTAGATCATTTATCTTGAGGCTATTATATTTTGCCAGATAAGATAGAGTATCATCGCTGGTATTAAAACTATTCATGAATAGGAGCGGAATAGCAATATCCTTTTGCTTTCGTAAATTGATTATCTGCAGGGCAATAATATCCAGAAAAGTATATTCATCCTTGACTTTCAATAGTGATTTTGCCTTATCCAGACCCATTGAGGTTCCCAGTCCACCATTTAATTTGATCACTGCCATTTGCTCAAGTGGTGCTTTTTTCCCGTCTGGCAGGTCTGCATAAAGTACTAGACGGTCATCTGCCGGCTGATCAATTTCAGTTCTGCACAATTTCCCGCTTTCTCCCGCTGCCAGTTTATCATAAAGATATCTAAAAGAGTCTATAACGATCTGATCTAATTTTTCTGCCTGCATCTTGGCTTTAAAAAGCTCAAAATTATTTGCCATCTCTTTCCTCTCCAAGATTGATAGTTGTTTGAATAGAAAGGTTTTTTTCTCGATTAAGTCTGCGATTCTGATTTACAATAAGCTCGCTCAATAAACCCAGTGAAAAGAATTGCAGTCCCACCATGATCAATAGCATTGCCAGAAAAAGCAGGGGACGATTTGATAATGGTTGATCAAAGAAAATTTTAAGGACAGATAGATAAAGAGCTATCAAAAAACCCAGAAATGAAATACTGGCACCAATATTTCCAAATAGATACAAAGGGCTGCGGGAATAATGGGTGAGTAATTTCACAGTGAGAAGATCAAGAAAACCCCTAAAATATCTTTCCCAGCCATATTTGGAATTGCCAAACTGTCTGCTTCTGTGTTCCACCACAATTTCTGCAACTTTAAATCCCCGTGAATATGCAAGAGCTGGAATATAGCGATGCATTTCACCATAAATATCCAGTTCTTTGATAACTTCTGCCCGATATGCCTTGAAACCGCAATTATAATCATGCAGTTTGAGACCAAAGGATTGGGAAGTGATAAAATTAAAGAATTTTGAGGGCAGTCTTTTTGATAAAGGGTCATGACGTTTCTTTTTCCAGCCCGTAACCAGATCATTTCCTTCTGCCAGTTTCTCCAAAAAATGGGGTATTTCTTTGGGATCATCCTGCAGATCAGCATCCATCGTAAAGATAACATCACCACTGGCAATATTAAAACCACTTTGTAATGCCGCTGCCTTTCCCAGGTTCTTGCGGAATTTCACCACCTTCACATTAGCATCTCTGCCAGCGAGCTCTCTCATCACCTCAAATGTGCCATCCGTGCTGCCATCTTCTATAAAGATGATCTCATATTGATGTTCACCGCGATTGCCAATGATCTCTTCATAAAGCTGAATTATGCTTTCTTCTTCATTATATGCTGGAATAACAAATGATAATTTCACTTCTATTACCACCCTTTATATGAATATTATACTTGCCAGATACATTACAAATCCCGAGATTAATGGGATCTTAAAATTATCATCAAATCTTATCCGCCAGGCTTCCGCCAGAGTAGCACTTGCCGCTCCCATCAATATTGCCGCTAATGATAATCCTAACTGATAATCAAATTTATAATATACTACCCCAAAAATAAAAGTTCCCAGAAAACAGGCAATACTACCTTCCACGCTTTTCTTTTGACCCGGCAATTTACGCCTGCCAAACTTAATCCCTATAAATGCTGCCAGTGTGTCTCCTATCGCCAGAAATGATAAGCACATAAAGGCAATATTACCTGGAAATAATGCAATACACAATACCGCTGATACCATCACATAAACCGCTCCTGTGAAATCACTCAGTTCATGCTTTCGCAAAATAATCCCAAACAGACCCTGGTAAAATTTCTTGAAGGTACGGTGTTCTATCCTGAAGGTATCAAATAATATGAAAATTACCGTTAGTGGTAAAAGGATCAGAAAAGTATTCTTTCGGTTATAATGAAAAAGATACTTATAGAGCATAGGGATCAGGAGCGAACTGATATGTATAGACTTCCTGAAAAACTCTGAACTTTTTATCTTTTTCATTACCTGCTCACAATTTATTTTAGGAAAATGATAATTACTTTAGTTTGCTCATTACAAAGGTTTTAGCTATTTCTGCCACTAAAAGCGGATTACCCTTCATTGCTACAGAGAATAATTTCTTTAAACTGAATTCATCTTTAGGTATTCCCTGACACATCTTAACCAGTTTATTAAATTTCTCATCATTCATATTCATGAATTTTTCTTTCATAGAATACATGGTTTTCTGTATCTTTCCTAATTTAGCATCCCATTCTTTCTTATATCTCAATAAATATTTTTTGCTCTGATCTCCAGCAGCAATAGAATCTGCCGCAACCCGCCCTGCTATCCTTGCGGCTATCATAGCCTGAACAATTCCACCGCCAGTGATAGGATTTACCTGCCGTGCTGAATCTCCCACCAGCATGATATTATCTTTGATGTATTCATTGATTCCCCACGCTGTGGGAACTCCACCATATACTGTATAATTTACACTGGCATCTGGAAACTGCTTTTCCATGAATTCATCCAAATATTCCTTAGGTCCCTTATCTGCTGCCAGATCACCACTGATACCTATCCCAATATTAGCGGTTTTATTACTTTTAGGAAATATCCAGATATATCCGCCAGGTGACACATCTCTGCCAAAATAAAAATGGCAGGTATCTGATTTAAAATCTATTCCACTGACTGTATATTGCACGCAGGTATCTATATCATTCAAGGCAAGTGTTGTATTTATACCTGCCCATCTGCCCACACGTGATTCCACACCATCTGCCCCGATCACAATTGAGCAATTTGCTATCTTGATCTCTCCATTGTGCTCATATCTCACTCCAGTGATCTTTGTGCCCTCAAATTCAAGTCCCACAGCATCTGCCTTGGTAAGCATTTCTGCTCCTGCCTGAATTGCCAGATTACACAACTCTGTGTCAAATATCCGCCGTTCCAGTACATACCCCGTGCCATTATTATACATATAAGCTATTTCTCCATCAGGAGAATGCAGGCAGGCAGAATCTATTTTTGTTGCTATCCATTTAGGATCAATATCTATAAAGGGTGCTATCCCATTTTGTGATACTCCCTCTGCACATCTTACCGGTATCCCGGCTTCTCGATCACGTTCCAGAAGCAATACTTTTATTCCCTTTTCCGCTGCATATCTCGCAGTTACACTCCCCGCTGGTCCTGCGCCTATCACTACAACATCATATTGACTTGACTTCATATATTATCCTCACTGATCGCTTTTACTGGACACACCTGCACACAGTTTCCACACTGAATACATTGATCCTGATGAATTGTCACAGAAAACTCACTGATGCTGATCGCATCCACCGGGCATACTGCAACGCAACTCCCGCAAATATCGCAAAGATTTCGGTTTATTATCATTTCGTGCTCCTTGATCTATTGACTTGCAGAGGATTCTCTACTATCCACCAGATAAAATGATGATCCCCTGAAATTGAATATTATATCATAAAATCCATCTGCAGAAAGACCATTGTCTTCAGCAAATGCCAGACTATCACCATCTCTGGCAGGATTATAATTTCTGATCAGAAAAAGTGGCTCAGGATTTCCTTCTCCAAATGGTTGAAAGGCTGGTAATTCTATCTGGACAAAGCTGATCAACTTGTTTATCTGTGAAGGTTCAAGCACACAATCTATATCCAGTCTGCGATTTTCCTGAATTGATTTCCGATGCGTTTCTACATATTCCTTGAATTGAATTTTAAATTCATCCAGGTTCTCCTGTTTCATGGAAAATCCGGCAGCCTTCTGATGTCCACCCCACTGGATCAATAGATCCTGAAGGCTCTCAAATGCCTTAATAAAATCAAACCCGTCTATTCCCCGCACTTCACAAATGATCAAATCCCCCCGTTTCTTCAAAAATACTGTGGGTATCATATGTGTCTTACTGATCGTGGTTGCACAAAGTCCCAGATATTGATGCGGGATAAGATCTTCCTTATCATAATGTAAAAAATGTAATCCGATATCTTTTGGAAGCAGGCTGTCAATATACTGACGCACTTCATTAAGCTTTTTCTCACTCTCTTTACGTCTGGAGATCAATGATTTCAAGATCTGGCTTTTATATATCTTGGGAGAATTGAGCAACTTGAAAGCTGTATTATGTCCATCGGGTTCCCTGCCATTGGCAAGCAATTTAATTAAATATCTGAATATTGCCATTCTTGAAGAGAAATCTCCTGGAAACCAGAAGTATTTAGTTAAAAGATCCAGTGTGTCATCTTCAAATTCATACCAGTTCTCAAGTACTTCTCTCACCAATATCCGGTTTACTCCAGTAAGCGGTACCTTATCTGAGATTGTACCTACTGCCACCCAGAATAAATAACTGGGATCAGTCACTGTATTGATAATTTCTGCGATTTTTTTGATCAATAAATAGGTGATCCCCACTCCTGCCATCATTTTGTAAGGGAAGTTACAGTCTTTCTGCTTGCAATTGATAATGGCATATGCTGAGGGTAGCACCTCCGGCACTTCATGATGATCAGTGATCACTACTTCACACCCCATCTGGTTCAATATTTCTACCTGTTCCACAGAAGATACTCCACCATCCACTGTGATCACCAGAGAGATATTTTTACTCTTTACTTCCTGAATAAATCCTTTCTGCATTCCGTGACTTTCGAGTATACGATTAGGAATATAGGCATAATGATCCTGAAATCCCAGCTTACTAAAAAAATCAAAGAGAATATATGTGGATGTGATTCCGTCAATATCATCATCTCCAAAGATCATTATCCGTTCTTTCCGATGCAGTGCTTTGATTATCCTTAAAGCTCCCTTTTCCATACCCTTGATCAGATTTAGATTCGGAATATCCTTTAATCCAGCATAAAAAAAACTCTCTCCAATCTCTCGACTGCCGATTATCTGATCATAAAAACTCAGATTTGATGTTTCTGGTATTGTCCAGTTTAATCTCATTGTGTGTCTTCTCTCACTCCCATTCCAGGATCTACCTTGGGAATTTCCCGTTCTTTAGTTCGCTTAGGTCTTTTCTGGAAAATATCAAATCCCGTTACGCCTATCACCAGTTGCAGTGATTCATCCCGATATCCGCTATTATCACTATTTCCCCGCTGAATATATCTCAAGGCAAAATCCAACTTGCGTCCAGGAGAATCAAGCTGGATCGTGCTGCCAGTGGACAATGCCATTTCATAAATATCCTCTCCACCATTTTTAAAAGGTAATAATCTGTAACTGCCACCTAATCGAAATGGGATCCGCTCATACCACTTGCCGTAGCCTGACACCGGATCGTATGATAATCCTGTGCCAATCCGCCAGCTATCTTCATATGTTCCCAGGTTGCCAAATTCGTCTTCATACTCTCTGTCGCTCTTTGACCAGAATATAAAATTACCTTCCAGGCTTAACTTTAAAGTGTTAGAAAATTGGTAGGTTAATCCCAGATTGGCATTTTCCGGTATCTCAAACAGGTCTTCATTAAAACTTAAGGTGTCTTCCTCATTCCCAAAATTATAACGGAAAACGGTGTCTCCATTTAATTTGGTAGATGGTTCATAACTTGCTCCAAGTGAAAAATCCCCTATTATCCTACTCACCCCTAATTTATAACCTACCCCGCTATAATTCTTCTCATATTCATATTTGGTGTCAGTAAAACTGCTGTCATCATAATCAAGGCTCCAGTAATTTACCTGATTCCCAAAATAATAGATCAAAGAAACTCCCGCATTCAAATAACGGCTCTTAATTGCATAATGCAACTTTGTACTAAATATATCTTCTGTTTTGCGCACTATCTCATCATATACCAGGGTATCCCCTGCAACAAAATTGATGTCTGATTTGCTGGTATAAAGATTGCCGGAATAAAGTGAACTCATTGAAATTCCCACCCGATGATTCTTTATCGGTACTGTTAAGGTAAAATAGGGAAGATATAAGGCATCATCACGATATCTGTCAGTATCATTTTCATACCAGTAATATCCCTTATTTATTGCAGATGATAAGGTTACATTATTGGCTGTTACTAATAAACTGGGATTATCCTGGTTACAATTGATCCTATAAAGATCCGAAATTCCCGTATCTCCCATTCCTAATCCATACACATCATTATTATAATTATGCAAAGGTGTACCTAAAGGCGCAAACACTGAATTACCAAGGAGATATACTCCTGTTACCATGGCAAGGATAAGACTTCTGACTTTCATTATTAATCCTTCTAAATTACTTTTTTTCAAGATAATCCAATTTATGATTTCTTCACAGCTTGTCAATTCATTATCCTTTCCCGAATTGTTCTTGAGAATTATTAGCTATTATCCCTGATGGTTATATACTTAAGATGGTTTTTACTACTTCAATAATAATAATTTAGTTGTACCCTCTGAATCTGCTGAAATCATATGGCAAAAATATATTCCACTACCAACTTTCTGATTATTCATATTGCACCCATCCCAGAAGATTGTATTTCCAACAGTGCCACTGACCTGGTATTCCCACACTTTCTGACCCTTAATATTGTAAACAGTCAATATCCCCTCTTCTTCTACCCCGGAATAGCAGATATTTGTTCCCCCGCTTCTGCCATCCAAAGTAAAGGGATTTGGATAATTATAAAGCTGGATGCCAGACACATTTTCCACGATCATATCTTGCTCATTTTCTACTGCTGGCTCCTGATCCAGATATATATCCCATTCTGTAAATTCTCCTCCACTCACACTAATTGCATCTATCTGCATTTCTGCATAAAATGGAGTATCAGTAATCAGATCATAAAGCCCGTCTGCCAGGCTGATCCTGTAATAGCCCGTACTATCAGTGAAGTCAAAACTACATATTTCATCCGCATCTCTCACTAAGGCATAAGATAATATCTCTCCACTCTCTTCTGCATACACATATCCCTCTATTCCGCCTAAACCTGGTGAACCGTATTCAAGCGCCCCAATATCGATAACGGCATTGCCATCTCCATCTCCATCCCAGACCCTGCCGGCATAGTCATAATCATAAAACGGATATTCCTCTTCTGCATATCCCGCATCAATACACACTGAGCCTGGCAATAAATGAAAATCTCCTCCAGCTGCATCCACAAAAACGTCATCCTCATCCAAATCCACATCTATGATATTACCACCCAGATCAATAATACTGATAGGAATATTAAAATCCATCAGACAATTCTGCACAGCAGGATTAAACACTGGCTCATTACCATTGGTCACAACAGGATGCAAGCAATCCAGATAGATATTATTTCTGAATGCAGTCCAGATCATTGAGTAACTTGCTTCATGATTCAAGGCATATTCTGCCCCGATGATTACATTATTATATAATGACGTGTTGTAAGAAGGCTGTAATCCCATCCCACTGCAATTCCTTGCCACATTATTGTATATCTCGGAATAGCCCCGAAATTCTATAAGTGAACTGCTTACATAGTTATTAAAAAACTTCACATCACCATTCCAGGAGGAATTCCCTATCTCCATCACAGTATTAGTTACCCTGTTATTAAAGAAGTAAAAATTGCCGTAATCTAAATCTATATTTATAGTTATCATATTACTAAACAAGTTATTTGCTAATATTGCATCTGCGTCTTCTACTTCTAATTCTTCTATTCCTCCCATTGTCCCAAAAGCAGTGCCCCAGTCATTATCGCATATATACATCGGTAATTCCTGATCATTATTATACGGGTAATAACGGTATTCTTCTCTAAAGGTATTATTAACCAGACAATATCCTCCACCTCCTATCCTGATAAACTTGCATTCAAAGTAATTATCAGCTACCAGAGTTTGATCATTACCCAAATCTGTTTCGATTATTATCGATTCTCCCCACCCGCTGTTTCCCCAATAGGATTGAGTTACTCCCGGTATCTCAGTCATAAAATAATTACTCCTGATTATGATCCGTGAATTTGCCGGACCGCTGTATCTTTTTTGGTAATTGCAGCAATTATTATAAAAGTAATTGTTCTCCAGTATCACGTCCCTGCTATATGATGTGATAGCACCCTGCCAGTAATAAACCATTGGCAGCCAGGATTCAGATGAATGCTCTATCCGGCAATAACGAAATATTACCGGATTGACCTCATTTATCATAGCAATCACTCCCCAGTGATAATAAAGCGAATCAGGCTCTCGTGTGAAACAGATACTGTCACTTTCTGTCCCCTCACAAACAAGTGAACCATAAATAATCAGATTTGCTGTATGTTCTGGCTCTGAAATGTCCGCATGTGCCAGATAATCATCATGATCATACATCCGCATTGCCTTCATAAACACTTCCACCCCTGGCTCTATCGTCAAGGTCACCCCTTCAGTAACAGTTACATCTCCAGTTACATGATAAGGACTGGCATCAGCACTCCAAACAGTATCCTCATCAATTATCCCCTCTACATCCACACCCCAAATTACCCCAACAAAAATCAACATTAAACCAACAATTAATTCTTTCATAAAATCCCCACTAAGTTATTGAGTTAAGACACTGTACACGGTGGATTGACTTAAGAACGACCGTTGCACCATACCCCGCTAAGCAGGAGTTGTAACGGTACTCCGGATAAGACTTCTGGCGACAGTTTCCCCTCTCGGTCGTCCAGAACTCCTACCCCGAGTACGGTTCAGAAGTTCTGACTTAGATTGGAATACTCCAGCTAAACCAATCATAAGACTCTCCTCTCCTATCCGTGTTAATCCGTGAAATCTGTGGCTCATATCTTCACTTCTCACTATTACCCTATTTCATCAATAACGCTTTTACTGTAGATACTT
>Ga0207996_1000378_pt1 | contig 40665 bp, 33 predicted proteins | sample AntAceMetag02UKG_FD_184773 | JGI IMG/M metagenome (GOLD analysis project Ga0207996, IMG submission 184773) | Saline lake microbial communities from Ace Lake, Antarctica - Antarctic Ace Lake Metagenome 02UKG (SPAdes) (version 2) | ecosystem: Environmental > Aquatic > Non-marine Saline and...
TCTCTTTGATCCTGGGCAATAGCCGTCTCCCTCTCCATCTGTCGATGACCCAATCTCGAAATACCGTCGGTCGTGCAGGATGGAAGACTAACTCTTCGGCCTATATGTGTCAACCGGATAAGCATGGATCATTCAATGGTATATTGTGCCATGCCGTATGCTATTGAAGGCTTACTACCCATTGAGAAAACTTTTAAAAAAGATGCCATTGTTACAGATGAAAAAGCTGTATTAATCAGAGATAAAGCAACAAAAGTTAATTTTGATGCTAAAACTGTAGCAACTGAGAAAAATGGTGGAATTTCTTATGAAAAACTTATTATTGCTACAGGCGCTACTCCAATATTGCCTCCCATTGAAGGCCATGATTTAAAAGGGGTTATGACCTTCAAAACCGAAACCGATCTCAAAAAAATAATGGGGTTGGTTGATAATGGTTTAAAAAAGGCTGTTGTTGTCGGAGCAGGTGCTATCGGAATTGAACTTGCACTGGCATTGAATGAACGAAAAGTAGAAACGCACCTTATTGATATGGCCGACTATGTGCTACCCAATATGGTTGATTATGAAATGGTGGAAGAAGCACAGGAATCACTCGTCAAATCAGGAATGCATTTACATTTAAAGAGTAAAGTAACATCTTTGAAAGGAACAGAATATGTTAAGAAAGTTTTTCTTGAAAACGCAAAAATTATCCATTTTGACCGATTAAATGACGGTAGTGAAATTGATAGCAGCAAACTTACAAGCCTTATCGTTTTTGCTGTAGGAATGAAACCTGACGTTGAATTATTTGAAGATACCGATTTGGAAATCGATAGAGATGGTATTGTTATCAACAGTAAAATGGAAACGAATATAAAAGATGTTTATGCTATTGGCGACTGTTGTCAATTTACAAGTGGCATCACCGGTGAGATACTTTCCGGCAAACTTGCAACAAACGCTGTTCCCATGGGGAGGGTCTTGGCCAATAATTTTCTGGGTAAAAATCGCGTTTATCCAGGTTTTTTTAATGGCGCTGCGACTAAAATAAACAATTATTTTATTGGGAGCACCGGTCTTTCTGAAAATGCGGCAAGAAAATCCTTCAATATAGAAATAGGCTATGCAGAGTTCACGACTGCTTTTCCAATTATGCCAAGTGCAAAAAAAGTAAGATTAAAATTAATTGCTGATAAAAAATCGCATAAAATAGTCGGCGGTCAATTCGTTAGTGGCGCGCCGGTTGCGGATAAAGTAGATCAAGTTACAATGGCAGTTCAATATGGCATTACCGTCGAGCAATTGGTAAATTTCTCTTATGCTGCTCAACCTTACCAGTCATTCTTTCCGGCTCATAACTTGATTGTTAAAGCAGCAGAAGAAATATTGAATAAAATTAACGACAAGGGCAAATAATGGAAATAGCCGTTAAATATACATGGCTTCGCGTTCACGGCATCAATCTTGCTTTTCGAAGATAACAGTGTTTTCATTGATATGGGCCTGGGATTTGTTCCCGCCTTGGCGCAGTTTGCCGATTATAAAAACCATCATGATATTTTTAAAGGAGATACGATTGTGCATGCTACCATTCAAAAACCAATAGAAGAAATTGTCGGTTACATCAAAACCGGAGAAAAAGTATTTGTTGTGGGGTGTAACAACTGCGCATGGAAATGACACTCCGGGGGTGAAGATGAAACCCAAAACATGGCCAAACGCCTGGAGAAACGAGACATCGAGGTTGTCGGTTACAGCACACCCGGACCACAGGGGATGTCTTTATGTAAATTGGACCATACCCGAAAAGTGCTGATGGAAGATTATGCCGAACAGGTAAAACAGGCCGATTCTTTTCTGGTGCTGGCCTGCGGCCAGGGGATTCATACGGTCATCGATGCCACGGAGGGCGGAATGGTGCATCCCGGCTGCGACACCACCTTCGGCGGTGAAACCGTCTCCGAATCGCAAATCGATGAGTTCTGCTCTCTTTGCGGGGAGTGTATCGTGGAATTCACCGGCGGCCTTTGCCCGTTAACCCTCTGCGCCAAGGGTCTGTTGAACGGGGCCTGCGGTGGTGCGGAAAACGGCATGTGCGAGGTTGATGCGGATAGGGAATGCGGATGGGTTTTGATATACGAAAGACTCAAAAGCCTGGATCGCCTCGATATGATGGCGCCCTACAGGGAGCCCAAGAACTATGCCAAGTGGAGCCGCCCCAGGTCCTTGATGGTTAGTCCGGTAGAGGCGACCTTTTGCTCTCAGGATGGAAAAAGGACTGTCAGCAATCAGGATTAATTCGACGGATCATCCTCCATAAAACTCAACAAGGAGAAAACCAAAAATGAAGCTCAGCACATATTTTGATAAAGGCGAATTTGTTGTCACGGGTGAAGTCGGCCCGATCAAGGGCGCCATCCCCAGAGACAGGGCCATTGTGCCCACGTGCGCCCGGGAAGCCGAAATCCTCCATGGCCGGGTCCATGCCATCAATGTCACCGACAACCAGAGCGCCGTGATGCGGCTTGGTTCTTTAGCTGCCAGTGTGGGACTCAAATCCCGAGGCCATGAACCCATCTATCAGTTAACCTGCCGGGACAGAAACCGCATCGCCTTGCAGTCCGATATGCTCACCGCCTACTCACTGGGTGTGGACAACATGCTGTTGCTCACCGGTGATCATATCAAGCTTGGTGATCATAAAACCGCCAAACCGGTATTTGATCTGGATTCGGTACAGTTGATCAAGGTGGCCAGAGGGCTCATAGAGGGCCAGGATATTGTGGGCAACAAGATTGAAAATCCGCCGGATTTTACCATTGCCGGCGTGGTCAATCCCAACTTTCCGCCGCTGGATTTGCAGTTGATGAAAATGAAAAAAAAGATCGATGTGGGGGCTGAATTTTTTCAGACTCAAGCTGTCTATGACGATAAAATTATCGACCAGTTTATTGAAAAGGCCGAAAAGTTCGGCCGACCGATTCAGTTGGGCGTGGTACTGCTCAAATCCCCTCAGATGGGAAATTTTATGAACAAGAATGTGTCCGGAATCACAGTCCCCCAGGAATGGATCAATGAAATCGGTTCCGTGGATAAGGGCGATCGGAAGAAAAAAGCCGCTGAAATGATGGGCCGGTTTATCAAAAAACACAAGGACAAATTCCAGGGCGTGCACATTATGCCCCTGGGCTGGACCGATATGGTTCCGGATATCCTCGATGCGGCTGAGATCTCCGTTAACGGACTCGGAAAATAAGGCTGCGTTGTACCCTCAGCTCGCCGCGGCGCTCGCTTCCTTCAGCGCCGCGGCCACAGGAAAAGGAACAGGAAATCGTCCTCGTCGTCATCCACCAGCAGTATGCGAACCGGGTCCGGCATGTGAAAACCTCCAGTCATTTGCAGATCAGACCAATGGGAGGGCGCCCATTTCCCTGAGCGCAGCCGCCAGCGGCGGCACCACCTGCTTTTTGCGGCTCATGACCCCCGGCAGCGTCAGGAGACCTGAATCATCGGGCGATGTATTGAAAGCAAGGCTCGCCAGGTCCAGGCATTTTTCATCATTGGCCAGCAAAAGGCTCCGTTCTTCCAGAATGTCCGTCATCACCAGAACAGCCATGAAAAGGCCGGACTCCTTTGCCGACATCTCCAGCTCATCCTGCAAGGCCTTAATCGGCGGCATGGATTTTTCAATCTCCGTCAACTCCGTCTGACCGATACCGATCTCCTGTCCTCCGAACCGATAAATTTTCCAGTCGTGATGCACCCACCAGCAGGGGGGCGGAGAAGGACTGGGAAGTCGTGCCCGAAACAGGGAGCGGGCCAGTTCAGTCATATCTTCCCCGGCTTTTTCGGCCAGCCATCGGGCGGCTTTTCGATCCCGTTCCGTTGTGGTGGGAGAACGAAATTCCACCGTATCGGACAGGATGGCCCCCAGCATGGCCCCGGCCATGGGTCTTGTGAGCGGCGCACGATGCCGCCGGTACTGTTCGGCAATCAGGGTGCAGGTACAGCCCAGAGGTTCCACCTGCATTCGAAGAGGCATTAGAGTCCGCAGTCCCCCCAGGTTGTGATGGTCGATGATGGCCAGTATTTCACTTTCCGAAACCCCTGCCGCAGCCTGATCCGCATGGTTGTGGTCCGTCAGAATCACCCGCCTGCGATGCTGGCCCGCCAGGTCTCGGCGCAGCAGAAGGCCCGTTAGCATGCCATCCTTGTCCACCGCCGGCAACGCGGCCAGACCGTATTGCCGGATCTGGTCGAACCCATCGGTCAACAAATCGCCCTCACCGATACGATGGGGCTTCTCCGCCATGGCACAAGTCAACGGCAGGCTCTGCTGGATCAGCTGGGCAACGGCAAAGGTACTTTTTTTCGTGCTGAGAATCACGGCACCGCTGCTTACGGCCTTTGCCAGGGCATCATCCTGTACGGGGGCGCCGTCGGTGGCCACCAGGCAACCCGCTCCGGCGGATATGGCGGACGCCTGCATCTCCGGCTGATCGCCCACGATAACCAGATCGCCCAACCCGACGCGTTTTTTAACCTGCGCTTCGGAAAAGGTGGCGATGCACACGCGACCCCGAACCACCAACGCGTCCTGACCGGCCACCAGGTCCGCCTCCAGGGTACGGCGCAGAAGCGCCAGGGGCAGGTCCACCCGTCGGGGCAGTTGCAGTTCCGCCAGATAGCGGTCCGCCAGTTTCCCCCGGGCCAGCATTGCGGTCAGCCGGCCTTCCGGGTCCACCACCGGCAGCGCGTCAAGACCCCGGTCCTGCATGATAAGACCCGCTTCACGCAGGGTTTGATCCGGGTGAAGCTTCGGCACATGGGTCATCATGACGTCTTGCACCCTCAGATAAACATCTTTGATGGCCCGTGGGGCCGGCAATCCCAGGTGGGACAGCAGCCAGGCGGTCTCACGGTTCAGTTCATCCAGGAGACAGGCAACCGCATTTTCGCCGGTTTGCCAGGTATAAAAATCGGCGTAGGCAAGGGCCGAACAGACCGCATCCGTATCCGGATCGTGGTGCCCGACCACCAGCACTTCATCAATAATGGATGGCATTTTACAATTTCCTTTATTCAACCGCCGTGATCGTGGTCATGGGGCACGGCAAGATTGTCTTCACAATCAAGGAGCGGATCATCCTCTGCGGGTTTGCCATGGTATGCCACCCGGATTGTGCTCCCTTTGGGTGGAACGCAGCACAAACGCACCTCAAAGTGGGACGGGCGATGTTTTCGGGCCCCCGGGGTCTTGGGCAGGATTTTGGGTGTATAGACGGCATTGGCCTGATTAATGACAGCCCCATCGGGTGAAACAACGGCCACATCCACATGGCCCATACCGGAAAACGCTGTATTGAGGCGTCGCACTTCCCCTGTAATCACCAGTTCATCACCTTCCTGTCGGACAATAATATTGGACAGGGAGACCCGTGAAGAATGAATGTGCTCGACGTACAAGCCCTCCATTTGGACAGGGGAAAAATGCCGGGATGCACAGCCTCCGATGTTGATTGCCGCCAAAACCCATATCATCAATAGATAAAAAGAAATCCTTTTTCTCGGGAAAGATCCGAAACGGCATACCGCTCTTTCTGTGAAGTGCAGACTGAGCATTTTTAAACTGCCTCCTCTTTCACTGTTTTTATGCAGGGCCTGATTCGTAATGAAAAATGATAAGAAGTTGCTTTTCGAAATAAAAAAATATAAAAAAGTACCCTTGTACGTCAAGGGAAAAGGGTGATGCGCGGCCTTGGCGAAACCTGGCTGCATTTCAGGGTTGGAGGAAAAAGTGCCATTTGAAACCGTTAACGGGCGTCGTCTTTATTATGAAATTCACGGGATGGGAGAACCCATTGTGCTTTTGCACCACGGGTTTGGCTGTACCCAAATCTGGAAAGAAATCTTTCCATCGCTGGTAAAAGCGGGCCATACGGTTCTAATGTTCGACAGAAGAGGGTACGGGCGCTCTATGGGGGGCGCTGATTTTTCGGCTTTTTTTGTAAGCGAAGATTTCCGGCAGGAGAATGTGGAAGAAATGGCACATCTCCTCAAACGCCTGCGCTTTGATTCATTTCACCTAGTGGGTCAATGTGAAGGGGGCGTTGTCGCCCTTGATTATGCGGCCCGATATCCGGAGCAGGTCAAAACCGTTGCCCTCTCAAGTACCCTCTGTTACAGCGTGGAGACCATTCCCGAAAGTAACAAGGTCTGTTTCCCCAAACCCTTCCATGAACTGGAGTTGGCCCTTCAAGAAAAGCTTCAGGCGTGGCACGGCGACGATTATGCGGAAACTTTTTTTACCCAATTCCGTGATCGGGGGGGAAGCTATGGCACGGGTATTTTTGACATCCGACCCCTGCTTCCTTCCATAAAATGTCCGACACTGGTACTTTATCCCGACCGGAGCGGACTCTTTGATGTGGAACAGGGTGTTGAATTTTACCGGCATCTGCCGGCAGGGGAGCTTTCGGTACTCCCCATGTGCGGGCACAATACCTATGAACATCAACCTGAAGAATATGTGCATGTGATTCTGGGGTTTTTGGGACGACATATGAAAGAAAATGAATAATGAGCCAGTTTCAATTTGAACCCCTGAACCTTTGAACCATTTAACCGTTAAAAGAAAAGGAGGTTTTCAAATGCAAATGACATCGGAAGTGGAGGGAATGGTTTGTGTGGCCAAGGGGCCCAGGAACGGCCCTGCACCCATTCCCGAAGAAGGGAAATGGGTTCAGGCCAAAGAGATTAAAGATATTTCCGGTTTGACCCACGGGGTCGGTTGGTGCGCGCCCCAGCAGGGGGCAAGCAAACTGACCTTGAATGTGAAAAACGGTATCATTGAAGAAGCCCTGGTGGAAACCCTCGGATGTACGGGCATGACCCATTCCGCAGCCATGGCCGCTGAAATCCTTCCGGGAAAAACCATTCTTGAGGCCCTGAACACGGATCTCGTGTGTGACGCCATCAACGTGGCCATGCGGGAACTCTTTCTTCAGATCGTTTACGGAAGATCCCAGACGGCTTTCTCCGAAGGGGGGCTTCCCATCGGCGCGGGACTGGAAGACCTGGGAAAAGGCTTTCGAAGCGTTGTGGGTACCATGTACGGTACAAATGCCAAAGGCGCCCGGTATCTTGAAATGGCCGAAGGGTACGTCAAAAGGATCGGCCTGGACGAAAATGACGAAATCATCGGGTATGAATTTGTTCAACTGGGCATCATGATGGACCTGATCGAAAAGGGCATGGATGCGGGTGATGCCCTCAAGAAGGCCACGGGAACTTACGGTCGCTTTCAGGACGCAGCGCAAACCATCAATCCGAGACACCAATAGGGGGATCAAATCAATGGCACTTTTTGAAGGATATGACAGACGGATCAAACAGATCACCTCTACCCTTGAACAATACGGCATCGCCTCCCTGGAAGAGGTCGAGGCGATCTGCAAGGAGAAGGGGTTGGATATATACCAGGTGGTAAAGGATGTTCAGCCCATATGTTTTGAAAACGCCTGCTGGGCTTACCTGTTGGGGGCCGCCATCGCCATCAAGAACGGGCAGACCAGCGCTTCGGAAATCGCGGAGACCCTTGGGATTGGATTACAGGCCTTCTGTATTCCCGGTTCCGTTGCGGACGACCGGAAGGTGGGCCTGGGGCACGGTAACCTGGCGGCCATGCTGCTCAAGGAAGAAACAAAGTGTTTCGCTTTTGTGGCGGGCCATGAGTCCTTTGCCGCTGCGGAAGGGGCCATCGGTCTGGCCAAATCCGCCAACAAGGCCCGTAAAGATCCTTTGCGGGTCATCTTAAACGGCCTCGGGAAAGATGCGGCCCACATTATTTCCCGCATCAACGGCTTTACCCATGTAATCACAAAATTCGACTATGACACCGGAGAGCTTGCAATCGTCAAGGAAACACCCTACTCAAAAGGCGACCGGGCCAAAGTGAAGTGTTACGGGGCCGATGACGTGCGGGAAGGGGTGGCCATCAACCACCATGAAGGGGTGGACGTGTCCATCACGGGAAATTCCACCAACCCCACACGGTTTCAGCACCCGGTGGTCGGCACGTACAAGAAAGAATGCCAGATGAAGGGCAAAAAGTATTTTTCCGTGGCCTCCGGCGGCGGGACGGGACGAACCCTTCATCCCGACAACATGGCCGCCGGCCCCGCATCCTACGGGATGACCGACACTATGGGCAGAATGCATTCGGATGCCCAGTTTGCCGGCTCTTCTTCAGTTCCCGCCCACGTGGAGATGATGGGGTTTATCGGCATGGGAAACAACCCCATGGTGGGGGCTTCCGTGGCCGTGGCCGTGGCGGTGGAACAGGCCATGAAATAAGAAGGGGAAATCGTTGCCTGCGACCGTCGGTTCTTTCCAGAGGAAAGGGATGCGTTTTTGGAAAGCTGGATCAGCCGACCCGGCACCATTGCCTTAGGCATTCGCATGAAAAAAAACCTGGCAGGCTACGGGGTACTTCGCCCCTGCCGATCGGGCTACAAGATCGGACCCCTGTTTGCACCCAATGCCGACGCTGCAAAGGTCCTCCTGGAAACCCTTTCGGGACATGCCGAAAAAGGGGCTCCGGTCTATCTGGACGTGCCCGAGATTAACCCCGAAGCAGTAGCGCCGGCCGAAGAACACCACATGAAAGTGGTGTTTGAAACGGCCCGCATGTATAACCGGACACCGCCAGATCTCCCGATCAATGAAATTTTCGGAATTACAACCTTTGAATTGGGCTGATCTCTGAACTTTAGGCGTCAGGGGACCTATTAACACTTGTAAACGGAAGTGAATCTTGAAGGGGAAATAAAACCGAGGGTCAAATGGTTCCATTCGTAAACAAGTTTCCGCAACTGGGTGAAAAAGAAACGCGGGTGATCCATATTCTGGAAGAAGGTGGAGACGACTACCCGCCCCCGGATGAATACGCCTTTGCTGAATTTTATTGTGACGAAAAGGGTTGCGATTGCCGAAGGGTTATGGTCAGCGTATATGCCCGTGGTGCGAGCCGGATCATGACCACCATCAATATGGGATTTGATGTGGGAGGGGAAGATCCGGGACCGTTTCTCGATCCACTGAATCCTCAAACCACACATTCATCCCGGTTCATGGAATATTTTCTGTACAATATCAACAATGATCCTGAATACCTGAAACGTCTGCACCGGCATTATGTGATGTTCAAGGAAGAGGTGGAGGGAAAACCCTATGTTGGAAAACCTTTTGAATGGCCTGAAAAGGTGCCCAGGATCATGCAGGACCCGGATCCTTTACCACCCACTCAGCCGAGGGTCCTGAAAAAAGCCAAGGTCGGCCGAAATCAGCCATGTCCCTGCGGTTCCGGCAGGAAATACAAGAAATGCTGCATGCAAAAATCCGAAAACAAACAGGCGGCAACCAGACCCTTCGGCACAGTTAAAAAAGAGCGACGCTCAAACCCGACAACTGACATAAAGGATGTTGAAAGGGTATCTTTTACCGAGGATGACATCAGCAAAGCACGCGTGTTTGTAAAAGAAGTCACTCGGCGCCTGAACCAAGGGGAATCGGATCCCCTTGGTCAGGGTACTCCGGAAGCCCTTGAGGAAAATCCGAAAATCGCCTTTGCACTGCTTCACCTGTTGATGACTTCCCAAGGGGCCAAAAAAGGCCATAAGAACCCGGGGGGTTCTTATGGCGCTATTCTGGTCTTGCTGGAAGAGGCCCTGACGCAATTGCGGTATTCCGTGGAAAGAAAGCGGCCATGGGCCATGGATGCAGCAGATCGGATTCAAAAGGAAATTGCCGAAAGGGCCTTTCAGGTAACGGTGGATGTTCGTGTTCAAACCGACCTTTTGGAAGCCCTGTACACCTCAAAGCTGAAACTCCATTCGATAATCACTCAAAAAAGAGAGGAACTTGCCAGCTATTACGGCCGTTTCACGACTCGAAAGGGAGTGCCGGATTTTAAACGGCTCTTTGACAATCTGGCCAAAAATGGCCTGAAAGATCCCTTTGAACAATACGAACAGTTAATAGCGGAATTGAACGTCCTCCCCCGGGAAGGACAGTTGTACGCTATCCTTGAGATGGTGAAGTCGGGCAATCCGTTAATCTGCCAAGTGGCCCTGCTGATGCTGCTTCACCCCGACCGTGAAATCCGGAAGGGCATTCCGGCCATCTTCGATAACGCCCTGATCCCAGAGTCCGTCACCCAAGAGGCCCTTCGCCGCATGATTGGGCTTCGGAACTGGTTACCAAAGGCGGAACGGGCAGGCCTGGACCGAATCATCAGAACCGCCAGACGTGCCCGAATTGAATGCGCACCCATGCCGCCGGTCCAAGCGGTTGAAATTTTCGCAACCCCCTTTGACGGGGCCGGGATGCAGGGAATCTGGGGATTCAGCCGGAAGGGGCGCACCTGTCAAATGGCCAGCGTATTGTTGAAACAAGAACAAGGCATCCGTGAGACACTCATCAACAGCAAGGTGAAAAAAACCGATAAAAAATCCTACTTACACCGGATTACCACGGATCAAGCAGCCGCTCAGGTCGAAGCGGACTACCTGGAAAAGCTGATTCCCCATTTCCTCTGGGTGGGACAAATGTTCGACACCCCTCCTCCTCCACGCCTGTTGGAAGCCTCTGAAATTCTAACACGGGAATACTGGCGCCCAGAAGCGCTTGATTTCGAAAAGGAAATCGCTGCCCTGGAGGATCAACTGCCGACACCCTATGGGCAGGATAAAGGCGTTCAGAAGGTTCTGGAAGAAAGCGGCTACTGGGCAGGCACGCCCTTTGGAAAATCGTGGTTTGAAGACGATGCAAGGGTGGACGAACTGGTCGGAAAAAATGTCGCGCTACCCTTAGGCAACCCGGAATCCCTTTCTCGGACCCGCAATCTGATCCTTCGGGAGATCCTTGAAGAAAAGCGGTCGGCATGGGGCGAACGGATGTTTTGGATGGCCCTTAGAAGCAGATGCTGTATTGCGAGAAGCCCGCTGCCCTGGCCGCCTTTCTTGATCATCTCCCGTGAATTGCTGAGAGGAACACCACTGAAGCAGATCCCGTTGATGAATACCATCGCCGAATATTCCATTCTGTCTGCATTACGGCGAATCAAAGAATTTCCGAAGTAGCGCCTTTCTCTTTGGCAAACCATTTACCTTTTATTGTTTCAAGACGAAAACGACCATTGAGAATCAACAGCTGTTACTATTAAAAAATCAAGCGCTTAAATCCCGCCTCTTGGGCAATCTGCTCACCGGCCGGGTCCGGGTTCCGGAAACCATCATGAAAGGAGCTGGTGGGGTATGAAAGAGAAAAGACAACTGATCCGCAATAGCACGGCGGAGTTTCTCATTTTCACCGGTCAGGCAGGTGAAAAAAGCATTGAGGCCCGGTATGAAGATGAAACCATTTGGCTGTCCCAAAAACTTATGGCGAACTTGTTCAATGTCGGCGTCAATACGATCAATTACCACCTGAAAGCGGTGAAATTCAGCCGGAGGCAACTATTCGAAAATTTCGAATAGTTCAGCAGGAAGGCTCCCGACAGGTTGCCCGTGAGGTCGATTTCTACAATCTGGATGCCATTATTTCCGTCGGTTACCGAGTGAATTCCATCCGGGCCACCCAATTCAGACAGTGGGCTACCCGGGTGCTTCGGGAATTTGCCGTCAAGGGCTATGTGCTGGACAAAAAGCGCATGGAAAATGGTGCCTTCCTGGGCGAAGACTACTCTGAACGCCTGCTAGAGGAGATCCGAGAGATCCAGCTTCCGTTAAGCCATGGGAAATATTTTTAAAAAATGATGCGGGTTCCGCGGAAGAAACGGTTTAATGACAAAAAGAACCACATGCCATCATTGCTATTGCAATGAAAGAAAAACCAATCCCGCTGTTGCAGAATCCATGAAAGATATCCCTGATGGTTTTTGCGGAATCTGTGAAATATGTGGTAAACCGGGTCATACAAGAGCACATCCTCATTTACCGACGACCGGCGCATGGTGTGATGAACATTGGCATGCGTTGGTTTCTCACAGGATCGTTAATATTCCACAATTGCTGTTCCGTTGTGTCATTGTAGCATTGGTGTTGGTTGGCTTATACTTTGCTCGTGATGTTATTGCAGAGTTTCCATTGAATATTTTTTCAAAACTTCATTCAAACAAATGCAGTGAAGAACATTTCGAAGGTAAATCGCCCGTAGCTGACGCTATTTTACGGCATATAAAAAAAGAGTGTTTGGTTGTTCGGAACAGTGAAAATTTGTGCTTAGATTTAAAAGCGTTTACACCATTTAAATGGGATACGGTCACTGTTATAAAACCCTACACTATGAAAATGGATGTTGTTAGACGAATTGGGTTGAATGGTAAAGTATTAGCATGTTCAAAAAATGGGTCGCATGATCAGTGGACTCAGCTGGTCTTTCAATCAAATAGTGAGGTTGTCACTTTTTTCGATATTTCAAGCTACCTGCTTTCGTTTGGAAATAGAAAAGAGTACACCATTGAAGATGCGAAAATTCCTTTTTCTTGTTTAGGGGCCGGGATGAGTTCAAGCCAGGAATAACAGGTTACGGCGCCAGATTCTTCAAAAGAAATTCTTTGTTGGCGCGGGATTGACCAGTCCGTACCCGGTCCCTGGATCCTGCCCCCCCTTGAATAGCTCGGGTGATGAAACCTTCGGCGGCCTTCATTGCCATAAATTGGCCGCATAAATAATTTGCATTTTTTGATGCATTCTGCGAAGATCTTACTAGTAAGAAAATAAAATCGGAGGGTACAAGTTTATGGCAGACCTCGCTACAACAAAAATGTCTTCAAAAGGACAAGTCGTCATTCCTGAAGGGATTCGGAAACGTCTTAACTTAAAAACGGGGGCCCAATTTGTTGTTGTGGGTGACAATGATGTGGTGATTCTTAAGAATATCACCCCACCTTCATTTGACGAGTTTGACGCATTGATTGCTAAAGCCCGAAAAACAGGCAAACAGGCCGGATTAAAAAAAACCGATATAAGAAAAGCCATTAAGACGGTTAGAAAGGCTGTATGAAAATTGTCCTTGATACCAACGTCTTTATTTCCGGAATATTTTTCAATGGACCACCATCCGTAATTCTACGGGCATGGAGAGATTCAAAAATTCAAATCATTCTCTCCCAAAACATACTTGAAGAGTATCAACGTGTGGCAGAAAAATTGTCATCTGAATTTCCCGGCGTTGATATTGACCGAATAATCGAACTGCTCACAATTTACGGCCAGGTCCTTGAAACAAAAGACATCCTCGTATCCGTTTGTGAAGATCCTGATGACAATAAATTTCTGGAATGTGCCATTGCGGGTAACTGCCGTTTAATCGTCAGCGGAGACAAGCACTTGTTAAATGTCACGGGTTACCAGGACATCTCTGTTCTGAAGCCCCGGGACTTTATAGATAACCATCTGCAATAGAAAAATCTTCTCCCATTTCCCAGCTGACATTTTGACATCATGGAAATTCACTTGGCACAGTGATTGGCGGGGCCGCGTCCAGCCCCCAGATCCAGACCCCATTGAATGGCCCCCCTTGACCAATACATGGCGGCGTCCTTCATACTTTCCAGATCTTCCACGGGAAAACCGCACAAGACTCCCGCCTCATGAAGGTTGGGGGTCACCACATGGGCCAGGGGCAGGAGTGGTTCAAAAAAGGTTGCCCGCGCAGTTGCCGACAACAGCGAATCGCCACTGGTGGCTACCATCACCGGGTCCACCACCAGATGCTTAATGTCATACCGGCGGACCTGTTCCGCCACAGCCAGAACGGTCCCGGCATCTCCCAGCATCCCCGTCTTGCCGCCATCCGCACCAATGTCTGAAAGCACTGATTGCATCTGCAGCTTGATGAACTCCGCCGAAACCGGTTCTATGCCCTGCACCCCCAGGGTGTTCTGGGCCGTCAGGGCGGTAATGACGCTCATGCCGTAGCCCCCCAGCACCGTGATGGTTTTCAGATCCGCCTGAATACCCGCCCCACCACCGGAGTCCGAACCTGCAATGGTCAATATCCGTTTCATCTGGCGGTCCCCTTGAATCCCTGAATAGCGCGGATCCGTTCCAGGACCGGCGGGTGACTGTAGGACAGAAACACTTTGAGGGGATGGGGCGTCAGGTTGGAGAGGTTGTCCACACTGAGCTTTTTAAGGGCCGCAATCATGGATTGGGGCCGTTGGTAGGTCCTGACCGCCCAGGCATCGGCCTCATATTCATGGTGGCGGGAGAGCATATTGCCGAAAATAGAGAGGATCATTTCAATGGGGGCATAAAGAAAACCGAAAAAGAACAGGCCGGCATAGATAGAGATATGCTCCATTTGAAATGCTGCAAACAGGGCGGGATTGTTCATGAAGATGGAGAGAATATAAAACATGAGCCCGGTTGACAGAATGGAAATGATTATGGATTTCAGGATATGCTTCTTTTTATAGTGCCCCATTTCATGGGCCAGGATGGAAACCAGTTCCTCGGTGGTGTGCTTTGAAATAAGGGTGTCAAACAGCACAATGCGCCTGAAACGCCCAAATCCCGTGAAAAACGCATTGGATTTCGTGGAGCGTTTGGATCCGTCCATGGAGAAAACACCTTTCATCTTAAACCGCTGCTTTTTGGCATAGTCTTCAATGGCCGATTTCAATTCCCCCTCCTCCAGAGGAACAAATTTATTGAAAATGGGCATGATCACCACCGGTGCGATGAACATGAGAAAAACCTGAATGACCGTGAGCGCCCCCCAGCAATAAGCCCACGCCATGGGGCCGGTTTGCCCAAAGAACCACAAAATGGCTGAAAACACGGGGGCGCCGATCACAATTGCCAACAACCATCCCTTTAAAATGTCCAACACAAAGGTTTTGGGCGTCGTCTTGTTGAATCCGTATTTTTCCTCGATAACAAATGTGCCGTAGATAGAAAAGGGGAGGCTCAGTATCTGGGACCCAAACAGCAAAATGGCGGCAAAAATAAGACCCGTCACGGTGGGACCCCAGTGAAAGCTCCTGGACCACTGATCCACCCAGTTAAAGCCCCCCAATAAAATAAAAGCAATAACCGCAGGCGTCGTTATGGCACCGGTGATCAGTTCAAATCGGGTGTTTTCCTTGAGGTATTGCTGCGATTTTTTATATTTTTCCCCATCGTAATATCCCGAGAAGGCCCCGGGCAGATCGGTTTTCAGGTGCTTGACATTGAGGGCATCCACTACCAGGCCAAGAGCGTAATCGCCAATGAGAATAAACAGAATGATGATCAAAAAAACATTCATGAACAACTCCAACGGGTCCGCTTACAAGCGTCCTTCGATGCAGGTGGTATCGAACCCACCCCTTGTATTGTAAATGGTGGTGATCTTTAACCGTTCGGTTTTCAAAACCGCTTTCAGATCGTCATAAATCCGTCTGGTGACGCCCTCCTGAAAAAGGCCCACGTTTTTGAAACTGACCGTGTAGTATTTGAGTGATTTCAGCTCGATGCACCGACCCCCTTCCGGGTAATACTCGATGATCAGGCGGCCCACATCGGGCAGACCGCTGAAAGGACAGGCAGCAATGAACTCCCGGGTTTCGGTTTTAATGTATTGACGGGGACTGTCAAAATCAAAGGTTTCCAGAAAATCCGCTCTGATTTTTTCGGGACTTTCCCACTGAAAGATTTTTCCTTCTGCCTCGATCATTTGAATCTCTCCTTTTTCGGGTACTCCGGAAAGGGCATCCGGTCTATTTGAAAGGACAGGCACACTGGCCTGCCCTTTTGCTATCCATACCCTATCTTCATTGAAAAGCCAATGGCAATTCATCTTCCATAAAAAATGTGAATCATTGAAAAAAAACCTTGAATTGTTTTCTAAAGCATGTCATAAGGGGCCTTCATTTGGTGAGCTTTAGAGAGATTGAAAGGATTAGCGGCGTGTCTTCTTTTCGTAGCCAACAGATCATCGGTAGACCCCACATGTCCAACGAAGCGGCATCAGCCGTTGCGGCCGCTGCCGTGCCTGTGGTTCCGGGAGGACCGTCGATGGCATAAACCATCAACAAAACCAACCGGGGCTGCAGGCGACTCGCAGCCCTTTTTCCTGAGGGGCTGCTTGAATTTGCGGCCCTTTTTTTTGGATAAGGGCGTTTTTTAAGCGGGAGGAGTAATTATGCGAACCGACATCGTTCACATCGGCGCAGGCGAACTGACTTATGAAATTCGCGAGATCATGCAGTTGGTGGAAAAACTGAACAGCATGGGCATGGAAATCATCCTGGAAAACATTGGAGACCCTGTGGCAAAGGGTGAAATAATCCCCGATTGGCTGAAAGGCATCATTGCGGATCTGGCCATGGAGAACGATTCATACGCCTACAGCGCCACTTTGGGCGATGTGGAAACGCGGAAATACCTGGCCGCGCTGACCAACCGAACAAGCGGCGTTCACCTGAAGGAACAAGATATTATTTTCTTTAACGGTTTAGGCGATGCCATCACCAAAGTATATGGGTTTCTGCGTCGTACCGCCCGTGTCATCACCCCGACCCCCACATATACCACCCACTCGTCTTCGGAAGCCGCCCATGCAGGATCACCTCCTTTGTGTTATCCTCTCGATCCACACAATCGGTGGTATCCGGATGTGGCGGAATTGAGGCGACGGGTCAAATACAATCCCGCAGTGGCTGGGATCCTGATCATTAATCCCGACAATCCCACGGGAATGGTGTACCCGGAGAGCATGCTGGAAGAGATCGTTTCCATTGCACGGGATTTTGATCTTTTTATCATCGCGGACGAAATCTATCTGAATCTCGCCTATAACGGTCACAAAGGCAAATCTCTGTCTGAAGTTATCGGCGATGTCCCGGCTATTTCCATGAAAGGCATTTCCAAGGAGCTTCCCTGGCCTGGAAGTCGTTGCGGATGGATTGAGGTTTATAACGCGGATCGAGACCCCATGTTCGCCAACTACATCAAAAGCATCATCAATGCGAAAATGGTTGAGGTATGTTCCACAACGCTTCCGCAAAAGGCCATCCCCAGGGTTTTTGAACACCCTGCCTACGCGGATCACCTCATTAAACGCCGCAAGCGCTATGAACGTTTCTCAAAAATCGGTTACGAAAAACTGAACGGGATTCCCGGCATCATGGTCAACCGGACCAATGGCGCTTTTTATATGACCGTGGTTTTTGAAGAAGGAAGAATAAACCGAAAACAAAAATTGACCATTGCCAATCCCGAAGTGCGCGAGCTCATAGAAAGCTTAACCGCAGAAGACGAAAACATGCAGCCGGACAAGCGTTTTGTCTATTATCTGTTGGGCGCCACCGGTATCTGCGTCGTTCCACTGACCTCTTTCAGTTCTGAACTGCAGGGATTCAGGGTGACCCTGCTGGAAACCGAAAAAAACAGATTCACGGAAACGTTCGACACCCTTTCCGACAACATCAGACAATATCTGGCGTCAGGCTAACTGGAGCGGCCGCGTCAGGGCACATAAAGGATCACCAGCAACTCGACCGTCTCATCGCTGGGATTGGAGAGGTGGTGATCCACATTGGCGTTGAAACGATGGGATTCTTTTTCGCCCAGACGGAATTTTTCCGTATCCACGAGAAGTTCCACTTCTCCTGAAACAACATAAACAAACTCCTCGCCCTCGTGCTGATAACCGACCCCTTCGTGCCCTGTTCTGGGGGGAATCGTGACGGAAAAGGCCATCAAGTGTTTATCTGCTTCGGGTGGCGTGAGGGTTCGGTATGAATAGGCCTTGGTGCGTTTGGCAGCCTCTTCCAGGCGTCTTTCCGGCGAATCATCCACCGTAAGGAATGCCCCGGAGTCCAGGTTCATGGTTTTGGCGACCTGGAGAAGAAGGGCTACCGGCGGTTCCACCTGCCCATCCTCTACCCATTGCAGGTATTCGCCTGAACAACCGATCCGACCTGCCAGTTCGTCAAGGTTAAGGCCCTTTTCCTGACGGGCCTTTTTGATCCGCCCGCCCACAGGCATGATGTCTTCGTTCGTCATTTCCTGATGTCCTTTCGTTATAATGCCCCCAAATTGTCAAAATTCTACTTTCCCGGATGAGTATAGGCCCCAGGCCCTTTTGTGTCAATGCCATTGTCCACAAGCGCCAGCACCAGAGCGGTACGGGTGGGAAGATAGAGGCTGAGGGTTGGGAAACTGAGAGCTGGGGCGGTGAAATGCCGCTGATCCCTCTGCAGTCGACCGTGACCGCCATATTCCAGGGCATCGCTGTCCATAATCATCTGATACTCACCTTGGCGCGCTTCTATGGGATAGTGATTATGGGAGATGGTCGGGTGAAAATTGAACACGAAAATCAGCCCGCCCCGCTCAAACGCCAGAACCATGTGTTCAGAATGGTCCGTGATGAGAATGGGAACGGAAACTTCAAGAAGCCGGTATGTTCTGGCCAGTTTAATCATATGGCGATCAAAATGCGCCAGAAACCCGTATCTGAGGTCCGGGTTGTCTCGGAGGCCCCACTGGCGCCGGGCATAGTCATAAGACCATCCGTTGCCCTCCCGGGGAAAGTCAATCCAGTCCGGGTGGCCGAATTCGTTCCCCATAAAGTTGAGATAGCCGTTCCCGGCCGTAGCCAGTGTGATGAACCGCACCAGCTTGTGAAGGGCCATCCCCCTGTTCACATCCATGCTCTCTTGTTTTATGTGCATGTGATGGTAGAGATCCGGCCCCATGAGTCTCAGCGCCAGCGTTTTATCCCCCACCAGCGCCTGGTCATGGCTTTCCGCATAGCCGATGCTTTTTTCATCCACCCTTCGATTGGTCAATTCGTACCACATCTCCCCCAGGGGCCAATCCTCATCGCGCTTTTCTTTCAGGATTCTGATCCAGAAATCCGGAACGCCCATTGCCAGCCGATAATCAAACCCCACACCGCCCTCTTCCCCGGGCGCGGCAAGGCCCGGCATACCGCTGATATCTTCAGCAATGGTGACGGCGGTTGCGCGTACATCATGAATCAGTTCATTGGCCAGGGTCAGGTAGGTAAGCGCGTCCTCGTCCACGTGATCGTCAAAATAGTCTTCATAGGATGTAAACGCTTTGCCCAACCCATGATGACGGTAGAGCATGCTGGTAATGCCGTCAAACCGAAATCCGTCAAAATGGTATTCATCCAGCCAGAATCGGCAGTTGGAGAGAAGAAAATGCAGGACCTGGGGCTTGCCGTAGTCAAAACAGCGGGACCCCCAGGCCTCATGGATCCCCCGGGGCCCCTCATGAAAATACTGGTACAATGTTCCGTCAAAACGGCTAAGGCCCTCCACCTCGTTGGCCACCGCATGGGAATGGACCAGATCCATGATAACGGACAGGCCCGACCCATGGGCCTGATCAATCAAAGCTTTTAAATCTTCAGGGGGACCGAACCGGGAAGATGCGGCAAAAAAGCTGGAAACATGATAGCCGAATGACGCATAATAGGGATGCTCCTGAATACCCATGAGCTGCAGGGCGCCATAACCCGCGTCAACAATCCTTGGCAAGACGTGTTCCGTAAATTCCCGGTATGAACCGGTTTTTTTTTCTTCCTGGGCCATGCCCACATGGGCTTCATAGACAAAAAGAGGGCCGGGCTCAGAAACAAACTCGGGATGGTTCCACTCATAAGGGTCCGGCGGCGACCACACCTGGGCATTGAATATCAGAGAGTCCGGATCCTGTACCACGCGCCTGGCATATGCGGGAATGCGGTCTCCTTCCCCGCCCTCCCAGCGCATGCGAAGCCTGTAAACCATGCCGTGCGAAAGAAAATCAGCGGGAAGCCTGATCTCCCAAACCCCTTGTGCATTGATTTTCTCAAGTTCAAAGTCCTCGGCCTCCCGCCAGTCCGTCATGTCTCCCACGAGAAATAGAGACTTCGCATTGGGTGCCCATTCCCTGAACACCCATCGGTTGTCCCGAAAATGAAGCCCGAAAAATTCGTGACCCGACGCGAAATCTCCCAGACCGATCCGTCCTCCCTCTGTCAGCCTGTCCCGCATCTCTTTCGCCAGGCGCATCCGGGCTTGAATGCTTTTCTTATAGGGCCGAAGATACGGATCGTTCCGCAATCCGCAATCCGTAATCCGCAATGGAATTTTTTCAGTCATTGATCAAAGGTCGCTCCAGCATTTTTTCGTAGAGATCCATGTACCTGCGCGCCGTAACCGAATGGTTGAACGCGGCTTTGCTTTGGCGCATCACCCGCGTGATTTCCCTTGTTTTCAGATGGACAGGCAGATTGAAAAATCCCATGGCCTGATCAATGGCCCATGACAAACCGTTTGGGTCGAATGTCTCAAACAAAAAGCCGTTTCCCGTCTCCTGGGCCACATCCATTTGAACCACGGTATCGTGGATACCGCCGGTATCATGGGCCACCGGCAGGGAGCCGTAAATGGGGCCGATCATCTGCGGAAGACCGCAGGGTTCAAACAATGACGGCATCAACACAAAATCAGACGCGCCAAAGGCAAGGCGGGAAAGGTTTTCATCAAAATCGCAGAGCACCACTCGCTCCAGCAAGTTATGGTGCCAGTTGATCTCCCGGAAATACTTTTTGAACTCACCGTCCGCCACAAATACAATCTGCAGCTGCTGATCCCAATAACGGCTCACCACATCATATAGAATATGGGCCAGCAACTGGCACCCCTTTTGAATCGTGTCCAATCGCGAAGGCCAGAATAAAAGGGGCGCATGATCATTTTGTATCAGCCCCAGTGCGCCTTGAAGCGCTTTTTTGTTCTCTCGTTTCCCCACCACGTGGGTGTCCGCATTATATTTACATTTTAATTTTCGGTCCAATTTCGGATCATAGGTTGGGTCAGGGGCGTTGATAATGCCCGCAGCGCATCCGGCTTCATATTTGGCGGCCAACTCTCTTCGAAGGGATTCTCTCACAAAAGCATGTTGCCCTCTGACGATCTCCAGCAGGAATGTTTCGCTCACGGTATTGACAAAATGCGCGGCAAAAACGCCACTCACCAGAAAATCTACCAGATTGTGATCCCGGACCTGCCCGTAGTCCGAAGGGTAGCCATCATAGAAAAGGTGCTTCCAGAAGGATGCCGCGTCAATGCCCCGATCCTCAATATAATGCATCGGACGCTGCACCGTATGGATGTTGTGAATGGTAAAAAGACAGGGAATTTCGTGCTGACGGGCCATGGCCGGAATCAGGCCGGTCATCCAGTCGTTGCAGTGAATCAGGTCGGGTTGTACCCGCGGAATGATATTGTTGATCACTTCCCGCTGAAACGCCAGAGAAATTTTTCCGTTTTCATTCCCGTAATCAGAGTACACCCGATCCAGATAAAAAAAGGCGCGGTCTTCGGCCAAATGAATTCGTTCAGCGGGCATTTTGCGCCGAATGGCATCCAGCTTCTTGATCTGAAGGGGAGCGATACCCGCACCGAACATGTTTCGGTAATCGGGCAGGGCCACATGAATATCGGCCCCCAGCTCAAACAGGGCGCTAATGAGGGTTGCCGAAACATCGGCAAGCCCCCCCGCCTTGGCGGAAAGATTGTCGGCAATGTCTCCCATTCCCTTGGGAAGGTAGGTCACTTCAGGCGTTACCAGGAGGATGGTGGGGTTGGCCAGAAATGTATTCATGGTGTCTACTGCTCCTTTTCGGCCTTTGCCCAGGTCACAAAACCGGGCGTACCTTTGATGAGCTCATCCCCTCGCGGCGTCACCCGGGCCGAAAACCCGTACTGACCCGACGAGGTACAGGTTAAGTGGCAGGTGTACAAATAAGACCCATTGCCGCGGTCTTCTCTGACTGTCATCAATTCAGTGTGGCTTTCTGAAATGGTGTCAAGGGATTGAACGCTTCCGTGATAGAGCTCCACATGGACTTCATCGGGTTTCAGCTCTCCCAGGTGCACCTCGGTGTTCACGGGAAATACGTCTCCCACACGGATCGGATCATTTCCGCTTCTCTCACATACCGGCGGCGAAAGGGAAATGTCATCCCATTTTGAACGATATCTTTCGCGTAGGTCCGCCATTTTTCGGGCCCCCTCCCCATTTTGATCCAGCAGCTCACCATATTTTCTGGATGCGGGAGAATAAAATCTCTTTTCATACTCTTCCACCATGCGAAGACTTGAGAAATCGGACAGGATCATTTTCATGGACGCTTTCATCATTTCCACCCACCGAAACGGCACGGAGCCGCCATTTCGGTCATAGAAACAGGGAATCACTTCGTTTTCCAGAACATTATAGAGCGCATGGCTGTCCACAAGATCCGAATCGGAATGCGCGTCGTAGTCCTCTCCTTTTCCGATGGCCCAGCCGGTTTCCTTCGTGTACCCTTCGCACCACCAACCATCCAGGATACTCACGTTCAAGACACCGTTTACCGCCGCTTTCATACCTGACGTGCCGCAGGCCTCCAGGGGTCGCCTCGGGGTATTGAGCCACACATCCGCCCCCTGAACCAGAAGCCTGGCCATATGTATATCATAGTCTTCCAGAAGAATGATTTTGTGGCGCAACCGCTCATCGGCCGCGTGCTTGAAAATATGCCGGATCAAGCCCTTACCCTCTTCGTCCGAGGGATGCGCCTTTCCCGCATAAATAATCTGTACCGGCCGTTCTTTATTACCAAGGATGTCATTCAAGCGATCCAGATCGCGAAGCAGAAGATTGGCCCGCTTGTAGGTAGCAAAACGGCGGGCAAAGGCAATGGTCAACACATCCTCATCCAAAACCGTTTCAGCCGCCGCTACGACCTGTTTGGGGGCATTTCGCCGCTCACACTGCTTTTTCAACAAAAGTCTGCTATTTTCGATAAGACGGTTTCGACTTCGTTTGTGTGCTTCCCAAAGATCTACGTCATTGATGCCGTCAATTTCCTTGAGGCTCTCTCCCTTCCTCGAATACCGATGCCAGTTCATCCCCAGACGCTCCTGAAAAAACATGGCGTTGTCCCGGGATACAAAAGAGGGGATGTGAATACCGTTTGTCACATGACCAATGGGAACCTCCGCCTCGGGCCGATGGGGCCACACATTTCGCCACATGCCGCGGGCCACCTGACCGTGAAGTTCGCTGACCCCATTCATATACTGGCTCATGCGCAGACCCAGAACAAACATGGAAAATTTGCTGTCTATTCCCGCGCCCTCATGCTGACCCCATGTGATAATTTCGTCCGCGGAAACGCCCAACCGTTTTTCAAATTGCAGCAGGTAGGGTTTCACCAGCTCCAACGCAAATTCATCATGTCCTGCGGGAACCGGCGTGTGGGTGGTAAACACAGTAGTTCGGGGAATGATTTCCCGGGCCGTCCGAAGATCAACGCCATAGGCCTCCATGGTCTGGGCCAGCCGCTCCAGACAGGAGAATACCGGATGACCCTCATTCATATGAAAAACCCGAGGTAGAATCCCTATGGCTTTCAAAGCCTGAACGCCGCCGATTCCCAGCAGGATCTCCTGGGCAAGGCGGACCGATAACTCGGAAACGTACAATCTCGCCGTTATTTCGCGAATATGGGACGGATTTTCCCGCAAGTTGGTGTCCAGCAGATAAAGCGGAATACGCCCTACGGATAGTTTCCAGACCACGGCCTTTATATCTTCCACCGGCCCGGGAATCGTGATGCGTACTTCTTGGCCCAACTCATCCCGAACTTTTTCAAGGGGAAGATGATAGAGATCCGTGTCGGGATATTCTTCCTGTTGCCAGCCGTCCTTATTGATTCGCTGATGAAAATACCCCTGTCGATATAAAAGACCCACCCCCACCAGTGGGAGTCCCAGGTTTGAAGCGGCTTTAAGGTGATCGCCTGCCAGGATTCCCAAGCCCCCTGCAAAAATGGGAAGGGTTTCATGAATTCCGAACTCCATGGAAAAGTAGGCGATGTCACCATCCTTTTGGTATGGTCCCCCGGAAACGCCCGTAAACGGGCTTTTAACCCTGGATTCAAAAAGTTCTTTTACACGGGCCTGGTGGTCTAAAAATCCCGGATCCCTTGACAACGCTTCAAGTCGAACCTGGGGAACATTGGCCAAAAACAGAACCGGGTTTCCGCCTGAACGCTCCCACAGCTCCCGATCAATGCGCCGAAACAGCTCTTTGGCGTCCAGCTCCCAGCTCCACCAGTAATTTCCCGACAGCATCTCCAGAAAAGAAAGGGGTTCGGGTATATTGGGTAACACCTGAAAGGTTTGAATATGGTTCATTTCGTATTTATCTCCTGAAAAAGCTTTTCGATATTAGCTTTTGGATAATACCCCAGCTCAATGGCGTGCGGCAGTTTGCGCGTCCGCTTGCAGCCGGTGGATGTGCAGGTTAATTTTTTAGAATGTAAAAAAGATCAGTTACCGCAACATTTTTTATACTTTTTACCGCTTCCACATGGACAAGGTTCATTGCGTCCCACTTTCTTTTCAGCAATCTTTGTTTTTATTGGATTCAACAGTATTTCTAAGGCTTTAATATCCTCAGGTTTATCTGGTTCCAATTCAATTGTATATTTCCAGCCGTTTTCATCAAATACTGATTCTAATTCTTTCACTCTTTTTTCTGTTTGTACAGTCACAACAGCGGGATTCTTTTCCGTACCCAATTTCGCTGTCTTCTTACCATCAAATATTTTTTTCATTTTTTCAACCTCTAGGTATTATATGGATTCATATACCGCTATGGAGCAATGAAGTTTAAAAGTTGAGATGTCCTCCTTATCCCTCTGCAAGCTGGGTAGACCGGCTTTGGCACGAAGCCTTGAGTGACCGAGACACCGGTTTTCTGCGTTGTGACGTAACCCCACTCCGGTGGCGTGAAACCCAGCATCGAACGCAAAACCACAATTGCAATCGGCTCAGAGACCGTAACGGGAAACACCTTATTCGGATCAAATTGTGAAAAGCCTGCGGTTGCAACCTTCAACGCTTCGTACCCGCGCTCGAAGACCGGATATTCAACAAAGCCGGCCCCCTTTGGTAAGACAAGGAATTCCGACTCCAGGCATGAGAAAACGGCATCAACATAGCTTTCAGGGTCCTGGAAGATGACATCAAGGGAAACTTCAAAAGGAAATGTCGGCATATTCAGCTCCATATTCTGCGGCGTTTTCGTGTACGGCGAACAAAGGCATATCATTCGTTATCGCTGCCCCGTCGTACTCCATGCACTTTTCAACTTCAGCCCATCCACCGAAGCGTTTGAGCCAATCAGCCACTTTTCCGATGCGCCTTGTTACGGGTTCTGTGTTTCCCCACTCAAGGCGCAGGGACCAGATGGCCAATCGGATCAAATGCCCATAGGTGACGCATCTGATGTCGCCGGACGTCGGCTTAACATTTCCGGCCCTGAGCTGATCCAAGTCTTCGTTAACAATCCGAGCGACTTCATCCGGTGAATTCGCCAACCACTTCCGTTGCATAGCGCCGGTTTGCCGGCAGATAAACACGGTATCAATAATCGATGAGCCTGTTCCGTTTATGTGGATTGATGCGCCCATTTCCGCCGGACAGGGAAGCGACGCCGAACAGGTCAATCCAGCATCAAGGATAGCCACTGCTACGGGAAAGTACGCTTCAATATTGTTGTGGTGGTAGGTGAATGCCAGAGGGGATCCGGGCTTTAACGCTTTAGCCATACGTTGAAAAACAGAGGAAAGACCCTTTGTGAAATGATCGATCCCACGCCCCATGTTAACATTGCCGGTCAATTCATTGGGTGTACGGGTAGAATCGGCGTTGAATGCGCCGGCGTTTTGACCCACAAGCTTTCTGAGCCAGACATAACAGAAATCCATGAGCTCCGCGTATTGGACATTACCAAAATAGGGAGGATCGGTAAAAACGGCATCCAGTGAAGCATCCGGCAGTCTGCAGGACGCAGCGTCTTGGCATGAGATATCGACAACTCGTGCGGGAGTGGAATCATCACCGTTCAAATGGTCGCCGATCCATTCTCCGTCGACCGGAACGATTCTCTTTGACCGACCCTGAAACCTGACTTCAAAAGGATGATCGCAATAGGATTTCGCTTTTTTGAACTTTTCGATAATATTGGCCCATCCGCCGCTGCCTACACATATGCTGCGGCCCGGCTCCATTATGCCGATGAAATTGGACTCGCATTGAATCAATCCTACCGGAAAACCGTGAACGGAAAAAATATCTAATGACTTTAACGCCCTCGAGTCATAACGGCAAAGCATGTTCTGGTAGCGGAGCAAGTCGGAAAGGTTCGTTGCCAGCGCATTGCGTACACGCTCATCGGGTATTTTTGCGATCATGCGAGCAGAAAGTTCCAAGCCGAGAAGCTGACGGTTATTGAACATTTCCCGATAACGCGTGTATCCCCAGCGGTGCAGGCGGTCTGTTTCGTCACCGCTTGGAATCTCATCGTCGGGAACATATTTCGGACGCATCCTTGACCAGCGCCTCTCGATCTCTTTAATATTCTCCAAATCGTGATCATCAGGTTTTTTAAAGAATCTGCCGGTATGGGATGGCTTGCATCTTGAACAATGGTATTCCATTGCAAAGAGACGGTGACGCGGTGCGCCAAGACCGGCATCAGGGTAACGATTGTCAGCACCACACGCTGAACATCTGCAACGACTTCGCTTGGCAGGCCCTTTCAACAATAGTTCCGTAGCGCATTTATCACAGTGGCCTGGCTCTTTCCGGTCGCTTGTTTCGGTCAATTCTCCGCAACAGGGGCAAATAAAAACGTTCTTGGGATGTCTGGAATCCGCGGAAAGAAGATATCCGGGAAACAAGTCTATATCCTTTCCACATTGACGACATGGGGTTACTTTCACCCAAAGGAAGTATTTGACATGGGCATCGTTGGATCCGCAGAGCGTACATCGTGTTCGATAAAATTGACCAATCTCTTTTTCCATTGTTCTGCGAAGGGACTCCGCAGCCTTCGTATAAGCGTCAAGATTTAGATGTTCGATTTCCTGCTTAACGATCCAATAAGACATGGGGTTGATGTCAAACCCGGTGACATCGCATCCAACACGGTTTGCCTCTATGATCGGCGTACCCCCACCCATGAATGGGTCAGCCACATGGCGACCCGAAAGGTCGTTTGAGTTGTAGAACACATCCCGGAGCGGCTTTTCCGAAAACTCGGCCAGAAGCAAGCCGCGAAACAAAGAGCCCGGTCGCCTTGCAAACCATTTATGCACTGCAATGACCGGGCGATAGTTCTGCTGAATTTGCTTTTCCCGAAGCGCCAGGTCCGCGATAAACGGTATATCAAAAAGCTTTTCTATCATCTATGTACTACCATTCCTTGTTCTTGCATAATACTCGCGGTGCTGACCGGCACCGCGATTCACAGCGGCGCAGCCGCCGTGAACAATTAATTATACCGTTCCGGATATCATTCCGTTTATAATTTTATCTGTCTAGATACGCAACTTCATGTCAATTCGTGGACAGGGGGACATCCTTAAATGCTTAAATATCAGTGCTTTCGAATAAAGTTATTTGATTAACTTAAGGCGTCCCTCACCATCTGTATTGACTGGTTGGGGACTATGCCGCTCTTGCTGCCTCCGCAGCAACATGTCCTGCCAGTAAAGAAACAAAGGTTTTTAAATTTGTCAGCTGGGATAACTCTGTATATTCCCCTGTTTCAAGAGCCGTTCGCGGGGAAAGAATCACGGAGGCAGCTGAATACAATCTTTCCTGCACAAGCTTCCGACACAAAATATTGTAACGTTCCGCATATGAGGCATCATTAAACACTGGAAAAACAGGATAGTGCGGCGAGCTATTACTGACTGCTGAACGGGAACGTTCGCAGTCCTCAACCATCATTAACCATCCGGAAAATGGCCGCGCACTCTCTCCAAAGGCTCCTTCACGGTAGGCTGTCCACAAATCAACGGCGGTTCCAATAGCCTCTTCGGCCCGGTTATTGAAATTATTTCCAAATGAAGGGCCGACTTGACTTTTGAACTCAATAGCAGCAACAAGATTACGGTTGTTTATTACGAGCATATCCCAAATTTTGGTGGGGCGGAAAAAACCTGGAAGCGTGAGAACACGGCGTTCAAGGCATATATCTGCATGCTCGAGGCCGTTACGATGTACAATTTCTTTGACCAAATCCAAGAATCCATCCATGTTTTTACCAGCGGTAACGCCAGCCCGTTCTCCTTGATCAACTTTGCCGTTGGTGGATTGCTTCCGGCGTGCAGTCTCACGTTTATTCCAGAAAACTTTTACGGCATTCCGGGCTTTGTTTTCGAAATCAGCTAAGTCTATGCTCATACCTTTTTCTCCAATTTGCCACTGCCGCCGATTACAATTCGTTCACTGGGCGTAAGACCATATAAATCAAATGCGGCATTGTTGCATGTCTCCATATCTCCCAAATTTGCTGCAGCGATGAGTGCCTTTTTTGCTTCCACCGGGACATTTTTCCACTGCGGCAACCTGATGCGCCGCAGGTACTGGGCCTGGAATCTCAAATAACCGCCTCGCATTTTTGTTGAGTAAACCGACACGAATAGTTTGGCAATACCTGATTGGAGAACCGCTTGCAAGGCTTTCAAATTCCAATCATCAGATGTTATAAAATAGAGGTTATGGTGGGGATATAGCTGGCCAGCCTCGTACACAATATGGGCATCGCCCTTGATGTCGGGTATTAGTAATTTAGGACGATGTCTGAGTGCGGGATAAATACGGTCAATGGTACGGTACCAACATTTTGGGTTCTTCTTTGCACAATTTCTTTTTTTGATCGTATCGGCATGTAGCGCCAAGTAGTTAGCAAGCCTCGGATATTTTAATAAATCAACGAGGGATCCGTCGTCATTAAATGGGTTAATTACGCCAAGCCCCTGCCATTTAACGATTCCACTCCGAATGTCCTTAGTCTTTACAAGCGGCAACTTGCGTTCAAATTCTACGTCTAAGTTTTCGAATGGTTTTACAAATATTTTGTCGGCGCCGGTGGCCACGCCAATACCGACTTTACATCCGGACTCCTCAAGGGAAGGGAACTCAGCTTCAATCCGGCGGACAAGAGCCAACTGGTCAAAGGATTGGAGAATCCATGGTTCTCGATGCTTTGCAACCTCCGCCATCTCCGTTACACCGCTCCCCTCGGGGATCTTTTCCGCTTTCATTGCTTGAACAAGCGATGAAAGTGTATCTGAGCAAATTCGGGGTCTGTGTGCGATCCGGGTCAATCCTGATTTGGCCCGTTTGATAACGGTTATCGCGGGATAGGCGATTACTTCAGAGGTAAAAGCGGGTGTATCCATCATATCAACATAAAAGACAAGGTGATAATCTCTGGCAATCATTGCACGGAGTGGACCGCCATATTTGTTTTTCATCCATCGATCCGCGCAGATGAATCCCAAAATGCCGTTTTGGTCAAGACTAGTTAAACACCTCTCCATAAAAGGGATATAGAGGTCTGCGCGGTCATAGATCGTTAAATACCGCTTACGATACTCGGTCAACAGCATTTCGGGAATCTGCTCCTGACGAATATATGGCGGGTTCCCAACAGCATGCGTAAAAGTAAATGGCAACTCCGAAAGCAGAAAATCTCCCTCTATGATCCAAGTATCGACGAGCAGGCGTGCATCATTTTGCGATACGCCGTTATCGCTTAGCAAATCCAAAAGTTGGGCGCGTGTTCTACTAATGCTCTCACGATTTATTTCAACAGCCCGTATCGCATCTCCTAAATCTTTGATGATATCGCAACACTCCGCACCATTTGACCTATAAGATGCCAATAGCCGCTTGATAATGGGTAAAAGGAAATCGCCTTCCCCAAAAGCCGGTTCAATAAGCCTGTAATTATGTAATGCATGATCAACAGTGTATCCAACAAGATCTAAAATAAATTCTACAACCTCATGCCGCGTGAAGATCGCACCGCGTTCTTCTGCGTTTGCTTGCGCAAAATCCTTCACTGCATGGGAAAAATCCTGGCGGAATAAGCTTAGTTGCCTCAATTTATTCAAACCTATATCAAATTAAATTATTAATGCTTCAACCGCACAGTTTCTTCCAGACCCTCAACAGTTCACTGACACCCCATGCCTGGGCATCACAGCCCCGTTGTGTGTGGGGGAAATCCCCGTCCAGGATTTCAGGCACCTGGCCCAGACAACCGCTGTTGATGAGCCCGGTACTGCTGGAAAGCCACGACACGGCTGTTTTATGGGACGCGTCTCCATAGGTCTGGGCCCAAGCCTCGCAATAGGCGGGAAACAGCCATGTCCAGGCGGTACCATTGTGATATGCCGGTTTTCGCCGCGTGTCTTCATCACCCACATAATTTCCCCAATAGGGCTGGTGCGGGTCATTTAAAACGCGGCCGTTATGAACAATGGAAATGGGTACTCGAACGGGTCGATCCGCAAGGCTTCTGATGGCACCGGGAACCAGGAGCTCATTGCAGGCCTCCAGAATATGGCGACAGATGAGCGGATCCTGAACAGCACCCAGTGTGATGGCCAGAAGTTGGTTGGGCCTCAGGGAATCGTCGGGGCTTGCCGCTTTTGCAGCGCCACCGGGCACGGCATGAAGGCAATCCGACAGGTATTTCCCATTCAGCCGGAACAAATCCATAATGGATGATTGAACACGCGAAGCCAGAGCGCGCCAGTCATATTCACCCTTTTCCCCGTCCAGACCGGAGAGGACCTTCAGGGCATTATACCAGAGGGCCTGTATCTCGATGGGATAGCCCTCTCGAGGGGTGCCTGCGGGGAAATCCGTGTCCATCCATGTAAAATGCGCCGGACTGAAAACAAGGCCCGATTCCGGGTCCATTCTGACGCCGTTTTGTGTCCCCTGTATCATAAAATGGCCGATTGAATGCAGCACCTCATTAATGGTGTGCCGTCCCGCTTTTTCCGCCAGAAAAGATAAATTCCCTTCCTTCCGGAGGAGATCACCGCATGCCGCGAAAAACCACAGGGCCGCATCGGATGTATCCCGGTTTCCCGCATCCTCTCCATTAATCATGTTGGGCAGGGTTCCCTCGTGTTCAAATCGTCCGAACTGCCGGAGGACCGCGCGGGCCTCCGGCATCTTACCTGCGGCCACGAGGCCCCTAACAACGATCAGGGAATCCCGGCCCCAGTCCAGAAACCATGGGTATCCGGCGATGACCGTTTTCATGTCCCCCCGCTTGACCACATACTGGTCGAGGGCGTCATCGAGGGCTCTGCCCAATGATATGGTTTCTTTCTGGCGGAACAACCGGTCCAGGATATCACCGTCGACAGGGTCTTCCCCGGACCGCCTTTCCTCGCCTGCCTTTGATACCCCGGCCACCAATTCAAAAGCCTTTCCTCCTTCAAGAGACACGGAAAAATAGCCCGGGCTGAACAGGTCCGAATCCGCATCAAAACCCCGTTCCTCGTCCATGAAGTGATGTACCATATACTGCCATTCAGGCGCCGGCCGGAAAGTACCCTTTGATATGTGCACCGAAAGGCGCTGTTGCGGCCCGTGGGGTGAAAACAGAAATCCCGCTTTATCCGGCGTAGGGGTTACAGCGTCAGGAAAAAGGGTCTCACCTCCCTGATAAGCCTTAGTGGATTCATGAAAACTTCGCCACTCAACGTCTGGTCTCAAAATAATCTCAACGGGTTTGGCATCACTGAGCCGTCCTTCAAACCCTTGGGCGGGATCCCGGTAAAACACCATTCGAACCCGGTTTTCCCCAGGCACCATTTCCAGACATACCTTTAGAACCACATGTTCACCCTGCCCGGTTGGAACTCGGAAGCCCCAGCATCCCCGCGAATGCTCATCAAACGCAAACCCGTCAACACAGTGTGCATCCATGTCCTGGGAATATCCCTGAAACCTGACCCACCCCCGGCAGCGCGTCAAGAGAATCAACCGGCTTTCGGGATAGTCGGAATCCATGTTTGCCGCCAGCAGCGCATCATAGCGGCTGGGAAGCACTCCCCATCGGATGGGCGCCCGCATCATGGCACCACGCCGGTTTGTGCCCAGCAGAAGGAGGGATTTTGACGTCCCACTGGATCGGCCAAGACGCCTTTTCACAAGACGCTTCTCAGGCTCACACAGAAAGAGAAGCGGCGCTTCAGCATGTTCAGCGCGGCCGCGCTCAAAAACGCTTAGATCAAGGGTGCGGGGGGTATGGACCTCGGGTGTGGCCTGGGGCTTGAATAGAATATAGTGCTTCCCGTCATCCAGCCTAAGAGATGCCTCCGAAACCAAAACCGGCGCATTCTGTTGATCCTTGATATCGGCACGGAAACCCGTGTCAGCAGCGACCAACAGGAAATGCCCCGGCGGCACCATGACCTGGCGTCTTAAATCCCTCGGCCATCGCCATTGAACCACTCGGGATTCCTCACTGTGCGGATTCATTTCAGCGCAAAACCCCACCGGGTCCTTTGACAATCGAGACGCCATCTCATCCGGGTCAGCGGATTCAAGGTCGCCCAACCCATGATAATAACACCACACATCAAGGGCCTTGGCGCGCAATTGCTGGTGTTTAATCCGTTCAGGAGGCAAATTGGTCTCGTCCGGCAACATGGGAAGCAGCACCTCATCACTGGAATCGGCTGTCAGGCAGAGAACCTGACCCGGCATGAGCAAAACCCTGAAATGGCCTTCTGCCCGGTCAAGGGTCACTTTTTCACCGCCGAGTAAATCCGTCAACACATCACCTTCCAAGGGAGGCGCTTCCCTATCAACCCAGCACGCAACCGCTTCTTTATCATCGTCCAGGTTTGCTACCACCAGAAGCCATTTTCCGGTTGGTATGTGGTGCCGCAGCATGACCACATAATTTCCCACGCCGCACTGTATCATTTTTAAATCCACCCGGTCATGAAATGCCGGATGGTGTTTAAGGATCGCATTGATTCGCTGTATATTCTCTACCTGGTTGCTATCCGCCCCCCAGTTCAGTGACGGGGCCCCATGAACGTTGATCTTTTCAGTGGCATACCACTCCACCCCATTGGCAAATCCGAACGCTCCGTTGGGGGAAAAAAGGGCGCACAGGGCCGTTCGCATGCGGGCCCACACTTTGGATCTTTCCGCCAGTCGCAGGTTATCGTGGGTCTCCGCAAAATGAACCGTCAGCCCTTCGGTCCTTGAAATATCCATAGCTTCCGGAAGATATGTTTCGATCTGGTCCCGGGTGTAATTCTGAAACAATTCGGAATACGCCCAGTTGAAATTCCCTTTGCTTAAAAGGTTTCGGGTTACAGAAATTTTTCCACCAAGGCCTTCGTTCAAAAAGACGGTATCCGGATACTGTTCCCGGACAGACGCAATGATATACTGCCAGGCACGAACCGGAATCATATAGCCGGCGTCACAGCGAAACCCATCCACCCCACGGCGACACCAGGTCAGAAAAACCTCCGCCATGTATTGCCAGAGGTCTTTTTGGGTGTAATCCAGCTTGGTGAGGTCTTCCCATTTCACCCCCCACGCCCCCGGCACCTGAATGGCACCCTCCTGATCCCGAACCAGCCATGAGGGGTGCTTTTCATGAAGTCTTGCAGCCCATCCCGTATGGTTTATGGCAATGTCGATAAAGAGCTTCGCATTCCGCTCATGTACGGCATCTACCAGTTCAATAAACTGTTCTAAAGGCGTGGCTTTGGGATCGAATTCCGCCAGCGCCGGGTCAACGGATAAAAACCCCAGTGCGGCGTAGGGACTGCCGAACTGGCCCATCCGTCCGTAGGTGGTGGGCGTTGGGTGGACCGGCAACAGCTGAATAATCCGGCATCCCAGCTCGGAAATAATGAAATCCAGCTTTCCGATAAGGTCCCTGAAGGTGCCGGAGGGGGGTATCACCGTATAGCCGGCTTTGTTCAACACCTTTATCCCGTCCGCCATGGCAGGTGTCGGTCCTGCACGGCCGGCGATATTGGGACCAAACTGCCTTACAAAAGCATTATAGACAATATTTGCGCAGCACGTTTCGCTAGGTTCCACGTTGATGGCAACATTTTGACCATCCGGCCAGATGGGCGTGGTTTCATTTTCTTTGAAAAAATAACACTTGGCTTCAAAATGCCCCACCTCGCAAAGGGGAATATGTATCCGAAAAAGTGTTGGTGAAACCCTTTTCATGGAAATGTCAAACCAATCCCTCTGCAAACGGGGTTCACCACAGCAAACCTCATCAATGATCTCACGCCGGGTGACCTTTGCGTGGCCCAGATTGGTGCGAATCCATGCGTTGCCTTTCAGATCTTTTGGCAAAGAAAGGCTGAAAACCTGCGCATTACCCTTGAACTGCAGACAGTATGCACCCGGCGCCGGGTCCTGGATCAGTTTATGGCTCATTGATGATTTTCCAGATTCCCTTGAATTGCTATTTAGTTTACCAGCAAAAACACTGCTGTAAAACAGGGATTCTGTCAAGGAAAAAAGGGGCTTTCACCCGTTTAAGAAAAGGTTGGTTGCGACATTAATATTCAAGGCTTGACAGGCACTTGGTGGTTTTTACTGTTAACCGGCGAGCACCGCTTTTAAAAAATCGCCATAAGCAACATTAATCTCCAGGTCCTTCTGGCCCATGAGCCCTTCAAGATCCCCCGTGTCCCCGGCGACCACCATCTTCCCATCTGCGGGAATCCGTCCCAGGAAGGGTACATCCATCGCCCGGGCCATTTTCTCTCCACCGCCCCGGCCGAAAAGCGGCACCTGCCCGCCACAATGGGGGCAAAGCTGCCCGCTCATATTTTCCACCACTCCCAATATCTTCATATCAACCTGGCGACAGAAATTAATGGACTTTCTCACATCCGCCAGGCTCATCTCCTGGGGCGTGGTGACAATCAAGGCTTCCGCATCGGGTATGGTCTGGGCAACGGTAAGGGGTTCATCCCCGGTTCCCGGGGGCGAATCCACCACCAGAAAGTCCAGGTCGCCCCATTCAATATCGGATACAAATTGCCGAATGGCACTGATTTTCATGGGCCCCCGCCAGATGACCGCCATATCCTTTTCCCCGAGCATCATCTCCATGCTCACGATGCTCAATTGCGGGGAAAAAGCGTAGGGTTTCACAACCCCTTCCTGACTCATATCGAAGCCACCCTGAACCTTCATGAGCCTGGCAATGCTGGGGCCATGAAGGTCCACATCCATCAATCCCACCTTCTTACCCTTTTTGCTCAATAAAAGGGCCAGATAACCGGCCACCGTGCTCTTGCCGACCCCGCCCTTTCCGCTCATCACCAGAATTTTTCGGCCCACCCGGGCCATACGGTCCGCAATGAGTTTGTCCTGTGCGTTCCGTTCAAAATCACCGGGGGTCATATTCTCCTGAACTGTTTCCAAATCACCCATACCCATTTTCCTTTCAGGGCCCTTTAGGGGGCCAGCCCAAAAAAAAGACACCCCCACAGTGAATGGAAGTGTCTCTTTTTTACTTTTAATCTAGAACTTTTTACAGTTCAAGCCATGAGTCGGAATAGAGCGACTGGCCCATAATTACTTTGGTCGTTTTGACATAGCCCTGCAATTCCTTTGACAAATCGCCCATATCAATGGCTTCCTCATCCATCACCTTATGAATCACTTCCACGACCTCCGGTTTTTTACCCCGGGCAATGGCGGTCAGCTGATCATCATAGGCATCTGAGATCACCGAATACATCCCTTTGCGCTCCAGCATCACCATAAACGTCTGATTCAAGATGGGGCGCAGGTGGTCCGGGGGACCATTGGAAATATTGGAAAGGCCGCAGGAGGACTTCACACCGGGAAACATTTCCCCCACCATCTCCTGATACGCCATAAGGCTCAATGCCTGCGGCTGCTGAATATTGACGGGGGTCACGATACCGTCCACAAAGATATCCTCATTGGGAACGCCCGCTTCATTGGCTGCGTACAACAGTTCCGCCGACAGGGCCATGCGCTCATTCTCATCCCGGGGAAGACCGTCCGGCCCCCACATGAGGGCGATCATGTTGGCTTTGTATTTCGCTGCAAGCGGAATCATTTTCTCATAGCGCTCGGGCCTGCACATGATGGAATTGATAATGGCCTTGCCTTTACACGCGGCCAGCCCGGCCTCCATGGCTTCGATGTTCGACGTATCAAGACAAAGGGGGATCTCGTCTCCGATCGCATCCTGGACCGTATTGACCACAAACTCCATCAGCTCCGGACCGCCTTTTCTGGCGGGTCCGAGGTTGATATCGATCCAGTCCATCGCCTTTTCCTTCTGGCGTTTGGCTTCCTCGGCAATGGGGCCCGGGTCCTTTTCCTTAAACGCCCTGCCAATAACCGTGTTGATCACATTTAAATTTTCACCAATCAATAACATGGGCACACTCCCTTTTTCTAAATGGTAACAATCAAAAACATGGGCAATAAGCTTGTTGTGTCTTTGGCGTCAGCCGGGCCAGGCCACAACAAACTCCAAAACGTCCTTCCTTTTTTACTGCATATCCTTCAAGTACTTGGGCAGGAGAGAGGCATCCCTGGGCCCAATCAGGATATCCCAATCGGGAAGGTCCTCTTCCATTTCTCCGCTGATGGCCGCCGCATAGCCCGGAATAATGATCTTCTTATGGGCAATTTTATCGGCAATACCACACTTCTTGACAAATATGGCCACTGCGTCACCGGAAAACTTCCCGGCGGCCCAGGCGGTCATAACGGACAGGCCTTCCGTATCCATGATGAGGAGCCAGCTGGGTACCCGGCTTCCCTCGATCTCACCGGCGACAATAAAGTATGTGAGAGAGAAATTCGTGGTAACGATTACCGGTGAGTTTTCATCGGGTGAACCGATCTCATAAATCCCTTCGGTCACGGTCATGGGCCGCTGCGGATCGGTGAAAATATTCAGCCGCTCGAGCAGCAGCGGGAAGAGACTTTCACCTTCAAAATCGGACAGCACCACGATTCCTGCGTATTTGGCGATCAGCATGGACGCAATAAGCGTTTCAACAGCCAAATTATCCGCCATTTCACAGGGAAAGGTGATGGTGGGAAACCCTAAAGACTTGTTGGCGGCCTTAAGCGGCGCCCTTCGAATGACCACCTGATCCTGTAACAGTGCTTTCACTTCTCTGGCGCCTGAATCCAGCACCAGATCTTTCAAGCCCATACCCGTCAATTTATCACTGAGGGCAATAAGGTCATCCAGGTTGTCCGCTTTGATTGCCAGGGGAAGCCCACTTTCCTTGGCCAGGTTTCCCATGTCTTCCACATTGTCATTGGTGGCCGCATAAATCAGCGGTTTCTTGAAGGCGCAACCCTCAAGGGCTGCCTTGATCACATCCGGCTTTTCGCTCATGAGCACCAGGCCGAATTCCGATTCCTCGGCGATTTTCCTGGCAACGGCAGCGAAGGCGGCCGCATCGCCGCTCACGTCTTTTAAAGCCACCAGTTCCGGCCTCAGGTTCAGCCCAACCCTTTCATACTGAAACGCATTCCAGGTCTTGAGTTTCGTGTCAAGGGCGCCCGCATCCACATCGGATGGCACCAGGGCCGCCAGCCCAGTAGGGTTGAAAAACGTCTTTTCATGCCTGAACATGACCGTTTCGCCGCCCACCTTGAAAGCCCTTGCACCCGCGCCGATTGCCACGGGCCGGATGGGTGGGGCCGAAGCCTCCGCCAACTGTTCCCTGGCTTCATCGGAAACGTAGGGGCAGGCATCCAATTCCGCCTTGCCGGCGGCAAGATTCATGGCAAAGGCCAGACATGTGGGAACACCACACTCGCCGCAATTGGTCTTGGGCAGCATTTTGAATATCGCAATTCCAGTTAATCCCATAATAGACTCCTAACTCAGAATATAATGGTAAAAGCCGAAGCGCGACCCCGTAGGAGCGCGCCCCGGCTCATGTTTACATCCTTACCCCACAATTGGGTCCATTTTCAGGGCGGGATGATCCTTTTCTTTAAGGTATGCCAGAACGGTTTCCTCATCCGTTCCCACGGTCTCATCGGCAATCCGATCGATGAAATCGGGCATGCCCAATTCCTCTCCACGAGCAACCAAACGGTCCCTAAGTTCTTCCTTCAAGGATTTGGGTATCCACACAATTCGAAAAAGGCCTCCGTCACCGGATATGAACTTGCGCTGGGTCAGGTTGAACTTGCCGTGACCCACAAACCCGGGTGAGGACTGACCACCGCCCATGACGCCGGCAAGGGTCGTGAACTTCATGCCGCATGGGGTCGGGCCGCTGTAATCTCGATGTACACTCATAACGCCGTTACAACCGGGCAGCACCGCCGCAATAGCTTCACAGCAACCGCAGGTGGTCATGGGATCTTGAACAATGGAGTATAAATTGTAGTGATCAATGGTCTGCCGGGATGCTTTAAAAACAAAATCATTAACACCCTTAAACTGGCCCAGAACCGGATCAAGAACCTCACCCTTTTCCACGGGCTGATTGGGGCCGGTGGGGTTGATTTCAAAGGAGGCCTTGCAATCCATCCAGTTATAGGCGCCGCAAAGGCCGGTCCGCTCGGGGCTGACCATGCAAACATGGCTGGGAGCAAAAGACTGGCACAGGGTACAGGAATAGAATGTTTCCACGCCTTCGTCAGTCATGTTCTCGACCCGCTCATCCCGGGTTTTGTACTCGGCCCTGGCCGTTTCCGTCAATTTAGCCACATCCTCTTTTTTGGTGTAAAGGGTCACCTGGACCTTGTCCAGAATGCTGCCGAAATCCTGATGCATTTTTGCATGCAGGATGACGCCGATATCCTTGATGGTAAAGCCCTTTTCAACGGCCTGATCACTGACCCTGATCCAGGAGATGTCCCGCTGCCCGATATGCATGATATACTGGGCATAGTTGATGAGATGGTGAATTTGCCGTTCCAGGATGGGCTCGAAATCGGGCTGCATTTCCCGGCCCGCCACCTGCACGAAAATACCCAAGGGGAGCTTCTCACCCTTTTTGACATCGCCCACATCCGGACCGACCACTTCCACCTTGCCGTCTTCGATCTCGTTCATCTCGGCCATTTTGCACAGCTCGGTGCACTGGGTCTTGCCGCCGCCCATCTCCATGTAGAGATCATCTTTGCGGACGCGCTCACCCTCAAATGCCGGACCATACGAAAGCGGAATCTTTATTTCGGACACCGTTACCTTAAGTCCACGAACCTCAACCGATTTCTGACACATGTCCTCATAAGCAACAGGCGACACCACGTGCTCGTAGGTACAAATGCCCGTGGGAAGAATCTCGGTAATATCCGTGTCGGCCAAAGTGGGAAAGCCCCAGTTTACGCAACCTGCGGCAGCCACCGCCCATTCGGTTCCCACCTCGCCAAGCGCGTTTACAAATGCAAAAATTCTCTCCTTGTTGTACATTAACATCTTGCGATAATCGCCCGGCTCAACACCACCAAACGCCATTGCGGCCCTATTGGCAAAGCCAAGGGCAAAAACAGCCGATGAAATATCAGGACCAAACGGCACGATTCTGGTATTCCAACCCACCTGCATACCCGCTTCGATGGCCTGTTCAATCAATGTGGTGCCATTGTGGTTTGCAGCACAAAAAATGTAGAGGCTCTTTTTCTGGTAATCCTCAAGAATCATCTGTGCAATCTCTTTGGTGGGGGCAGATCCAACGATAGCGGCAAACCCGGGAGCGCTTCCATCAACAAACTCAACCCCTCTTTTTCTTAAAACCGTATCGTCGGCGGCACCAACCCAAAGTTTTCCAGCGTCGATATCCGGATCTTCAGCATGAATATAAAAGTCCGGATCGTTGAGATACCTCAAGGCTTCAATAATTTCGTAAGATATAATACCCGCCATGCCCGCGTCCAGCAAGGGACCGAGGAAAGGGAGCCAGTTTTTGTTTTTGATATGTGGCGGCAGAAGCCCCCGCGCAATGTCCAAGGGTTCCTGCATATCCTCAAGGGTCTCCACCTTGATTCCAAAAATGGAATAGATCACCGGCAGAAAATAGCCCGTGTTTGGAAACCCCACCTTTGTGCTCGCATCATATGTATTAAGGGCCTTCCGGTATGCCCCTTCGGCCTGTGAAACTACTTTATAGCCGCCCTGTATGGCTGCAAATGCTACTAATCTCGACATGTTCTTCCTCCTTCGTTGAGGATTTATTTTAATCCATATTCTTTCTTTTTAACGCAATAAAGCCTAATCACCCTGGTATGTTACGCCTCAAGGGCCTGGCGGCTTGCCATATCCATAAGGACCCGCTCCCTGGCCTTGTCTATACCCAGCTCTTTCCGCTTTTTATCGATATGGGCAATCATCATATGGGCATGTTTAATGGGATCAACCTCCACATCCCACATACCGCCATATATTTTTTCAAATTCCTTGGTGATATAATCGTGGAATACCGGAGCACCCGACGTGGGAAGCGTGACACCAAAGACGGTGTACACACCCGATGCTACAAAATAATGACCGATACTTATGGCCTTTTCACTCATCCATTCTGGAGCGCTTCCAGCCACCGGCCATTCACTGACATCATTGCCAAGGCCGCCTGCCTTGACTACCTCTGTTGCTGCAAGAAGAATACGACTGTTATCAACACAGGAACCGAGATGAAGGACAGGAGGAATACCAACGGTTTCGCAAACTTCGGCAAGTCCGGGACCGCAGAAGGTAGCTGCGGATTCAG